>Ga0066639_10000046_pt1 | contig 83559 bp, 83 predicted proteins | sample CryGeyCG2114_010_2_FD_59504 | JGI IMG/M metagenome (GOLD analysis project Ga0066639, IMG submission 59504) | Groundwater microbial communities from aquifer - Crystal Geyser CG10_big_fil_rev_8/21/14_0.10 | ecosystem: Environmental > Aquatic > Deep subsurface > Groundwater | place: USA: Utah...
TGGTGGCCAGAGCCAGAATCGAACTGGCGACACAAGGATTTTCAGTCCTCTGCTCTACCGACTGAGCTACCTGGCCTAAAAGACCACCAGCTTAGAAGGTTGTAGGGATTTTTGGCAATTACTTTTGAAAATTATCTTTTTTAGAAAAAGCTTTTTCAGCATCGACCTGTGTTTTTAGCTCGAGGAAAATCATATCTTTTAAAATATTGACGGCTTGCTCCATTTGAAGATCCATACCGTGAGGTTTGTAAAATGGATCATTGACAACTTTAATAGATTCTAAAAATTTTTGATAGGTGAGGCTTTGATCAATTCTATAAGTAGCATTCGCTCTTAAAGTAGGAAGCATCCCTTTCCAAAATAGGATTTGCTTTTGCAAGTAGGGCAGATAATTTTGTTGAAACCATGACCTAGTTTTCATATCTAAATCTAGCAGCGTATCTCTATAAGCAGGGTTTACTTTATCTGGCTGTAATGGATACTCAAGAAATTTTTCTCCAATATTATACACAGATAGAGCAGTTGGAACTACTATGTCTGCCTTTACTCCTTCTACTTGAGTCGATTTTCCTGAAACTGTGTAATATTTCCCTACCGTAACTTTGAAAAATAAATCAGCATTTTCATCTGTTACTGTTTGGTACTGAATAGACCCTTTTCCAAAAGTTCTTTCATCTCCTACAACGATTCCAGCACCATAGTCTTGCAATGCCTGGGCTACAATCTCTGCCGCTGAGGCTGAAAGCTTTGATGTTAAAATGATAAGAGGTCCATTATAGTAGGATTTTACATCCACTTTTCTTAAATAGTGAATTTCTTGGCCATATTTAGAAATCACTACCACACCACTTGAAATGAAAAGACCAGCCACTTTAACTGCCTGACTCAAAAAACCCCCTGAGTTTTCTCTTAAGTCTAAAACTAACCCTAAAATAGGACCTTTCTTTTCAAGGGCATGAAGAGCTTTTCTAATATCTTTTTCACTATTAATGCCTTCTCCATTTTCATAAAAAGAACGTAGGTTTAGCTTTCCTATCACCCCATTTCCAAAAGGCTCTGCCTCAAATGTGAGGCGATCATCTTCCATAACTATCGGTTCTTTAGAGAGTCTCACCTGAATTACTCGACTGTTCCCCGCTTTTTTAACCCCTAATTTTAAAAAACTGCTATCCCTTGCTTTCATCATTTGAAGAACTTCTTCAAAGGACTTATTTTTTATATCTATGTCATTAATGCTTACTATCATGTCATCAATAGCTATTTTGTTGCTTTTAGCTGCAGGTCCATTTTTAATTAGATCTGCCACCAAAACTCCATCTATGCTTTCTGATAAAACAATGCCCACTCCTTCAAACTGCTTTTCTAAGTTCATTCTCATTTCAAACGCTTCATTTTCTGTAAAAAAAGAGGTGTGGGCATCTAAACTCTTAGCCATTGCCTTTAAAAGCTTTTGGGAAAATATATGATTTGCCAGCTCATTTGTCATAGGGTTGCCATTTGAATCTAAAAAAAGATAGACGAATTCCCCTTGCCTCGCCTTCTTTTCAAAAAGATTAAATGCTTTCTTTCTTCTTTTCTTTGTATTGAGGTCTGACCTCTTATCATGGAACAAGAAAAAGCGATTGATGCGATATTTTTGTTTTTCAAACAACTCCTTTTCGTTAGAGGCATAACCACTTTGAAACTCGATATCCATCTCTTGAATAGGTCGATTGATCAGTTCATTTTTTAAAGACTTTCTAAATCGCTGAGCTCTTAAAATCCCTTTTTGAATTAAAAAGCTAACTTCTTCGAAGTATTCAAAATTTCCTTTATAGTACTGCGCAATTATATGGTTTACTTCAGAGTCTGAGATATTTAAGACAGAATCTATTTCGCTTTGCGTAAAATAAATTTTTTCAGGATCAAACTGTTCCAAATAAATTTTTATTGTTCTTCTTATGATCTGCGGAGTCATTTGCTTTTTGTCGATGTGATAACTGAAGAACTTGTTCATAATATGAGGAACTTCTTGAGGATCAATCAGATTCTGAGCAGAAAAAACTGAAAAGGTTAAAAGTAGACAAGCTAACATGTTACGAAAAAACTTGTTCACCCTTACCCCCCTTATAAAAAAGTGGGAGGAAAGAAGGAGTGAAGAACCAAAGAAAAACACCAAACTTAGCGTCGTAAGCTTCGTCTTACCCCTCTAACCTCCATTTGTAATTATAAAATTAAAATTAACCTTTACGCAACATAATTAATTAACTTTAATTTAATAAAACTGGTTACTATCTTTGAATTAAAGACTTGAACAATAAAAAAAATTTAAACCAAAAAGAAAAGAAGAAATGTTTTTGCAAATAATCCTATATAAGATATAGTCTTTCTCTGTAGATATGATATTTTTTAGGAGAAAAGCGTTCTATGCCAACGATTAACCAACTGATTCGCAAAAAAAGACGAGACAAAGTGAGAAGAAAGAAGTCACCTGCTCTACAAAAGTGTCCACACAGACGTGGCGTCTGCCTTCAAGTTAAAACAAAAACACCTAAAAAGCCAAACTCTGCTTTAAGAAAAGTAGCTTGGGTTCGCTTGTCTAATGGTCGAGAAGTTATTGCTTATATCCCTGGAGAAGGACACAACCTTCAGGAACATAGTATCGTTTTAGTTCGCGGTGGAAAAGTAAAAGACCTTCCTGGTGTTAGATACCATATAGTTCGCGGAGCATTAGATACCGCAGCTGTTAAAGACCGCAAACAAAGTCGATCAAAATACGGGGCCAAAAGGCCTAAGTAACCTAGAGCTTTTTCTGAATAAAAGCTCTCTTTAAAGGACCAACAAAGGTCGGGTGAAGAAATTTTTAAAAAGGAATTATATTTATGTCAAGAAGACGTCGTGCTGAAAAACGAACAGTATTACCTGATCCTGTTTATGGCAATGTAGTACTTTCCAAGCTTATTAATAAAATTATGTTGGGCGGCAAGAAAGCAGTTGCTCGTAAAATAGTATATGGTGCTCTCAAAAAATTTGCTGAAAAAATCAAAGCTGAAAATGAACTGGAATCTTTCGAGCAAGCCTTAGAAAACGCAAAGCCATCTCTAGAGGTAAAATCTAGAAGAATTGGTGGAGCTACTTATCAAGTACCTGTAGAAATTGCTCCAGACAGAAGAACTGCTTTAGCTATGAGATGGATTATTAACAATGCAAGATCCAAGCCAGGTAGATCCATGACACAAGGATTAGCCGATGAGCTTTCTGACTGCTTCAACAACCAAGGCAGCACAATTAAGAAAAAAGATGATACTCACCGTATGGCTGAGGCTAACAAAGCTTTTGCTCACTACAAATGGTAAGACGAGGATAAGATGACAGAAAAACGACCAGAAACAGATAAGCTTAACAATGTAAGAAACATCGGCATCATGGCTCACATCGATGCTGGTAAAACAACTACGACAGAAAGGATTCTATTCTACGCAGGAAAGTCCCATAAAATTGGTGAGGTTCATGAAGGCGCAGCTGTAATGGACTGGATGGAGCAGGAAAGAGAAAGAGGAATTACAATTACTTCAGCTGCTACTACTGTATACTGGAAAGATCACAAAATTAACATTATCGACACCCCGGGTCACGTTGACTTTACTGTAGAGGTGGAAAGGTCTCTACGCGTACTTGATGGATCTGTCGCTGTTTTTTGTGCTGTTGCTGGTGTTCAACCTCAATCTGAAACTGTATGGAGACAAGCAGACACTTATGGCGTCCCAAGAATTGCTTTTGTCAATAAAATGGACAGAACTGGCGCTGACTTTTTTAACTGCGTTGAGACCATGAAAGAAAAGCTTAACGCTAATGCTATCCCTGTACAATGCCCTATTGGAGCTGAAAGTGGCTTTAAAGGCATGGTTGATCTTATCACTATGAAGGCTTATCTCTTTAAAGACGAAACCATGGGCGCCGAATATCAAATTGAAGAGATCCCTGAAGACTTAAAAGAAAAATGCCAAGAGATGCGAGCTACTCTTTTAGAAGAGCTTGCAACTATTGACGAATCTGATGAAGACTTCATGATGAAAGTTTTAGAAGATCCGGATTCCCTTACTGAAGATGAAATCCATGCAGTTATTCGAAAAGGAGTTTGCGAAAGTAAGTTCAACCCTGTTCTATGTGGCACTGCCTTCAAAAACAAAGGGGTTCAACAAATTCTTGACTCAGTTATTCGATGGATGCCATCCCCTCTTGATAGAGGAACTATTAAAGGAATTAATCTGTCTAATGACGAAGAAATGAAAATTGACCCAAGCGATGAAAGTCCTCTTGCGGCATTAGCATTTAAAGTTATGACAGACCCTTACGTCGGAAAACTTACTTTCGTTCGTATTTATAGCGGTGTTCTTACACAAGGAACTACTTTAATAAATACTACAAAAGACAAAAAAGAAAGAGCTTCAAGGCTATTAGAAATGCACTCTAATACCAGAAATGAAAAGAAAGCTTTTTTTACTGGTGACATTGTGGGAATTATTGGACTAAAGCACACCTCTACAGGTGATACTATCTGTTCAGAAAACAACCCACTTATCCTAGAGAAAATGGAATTCCCTGAGCCTGTTATTTCTATGGCTATTGAACCTAAATCAAAAGCTGACCGCGAAAAGCTTTCCACAGCATTATCTGCCCTAGCTGACGAAGATCCTACTTTTAGAGTAAAAAGTGACGAGGAGACTGGACAGACTCTTATCTCTGGAATGGGAGAGCTTCACTTAGATATTTTAAGAGATAGAATGCTAAGAGAATTCAAGGTTGATGCCAATGTAGGACAGCCGCAAGTATCTTACCGTGAAACTATTACAGCTCCTTCAAAATCTGAAACTAAATTTGTTAAGCAGTCAGGTGGACGTGGACAATATGCTCACGTATGCTTGGATATTGAGCCTAATGAAGTAGGAAAGGGCAATGAAGTTGTCAGTAAAATTGTGGGCGGAGTTATCCCAAGAGAATATATACCAGCAGTTATCAAAGGGGTCGAAGAAGGCTTAAGCTCTGGTGCTATTGCAGGTTATCCTTTAGTTGACGTTAAAGTAGCTATTGTATTTGGTTCTTATCATGAAGTAGACTCAAATGAAATGGCATTTAAGATTTGCGGATCTATGTCTATTAAAGAAGCTGCAAATAAAGCAAAACCTGTAATATTAGAGCCGATTATGCGTGTTGTCGTCACCACTCCTGAAGATCACATGGGAGATGTTATTGGTGATTTAAACCGCAGAAGAGGAAGGATCTTAGGACAAGAGATTAATAAGGGTACTGTAGTTATTGAATCTGAAGTTCCCCTAGCAGAAATGTTCGGATACTCAACTGAACTTCGCTCCTTGTCATCTGGTAGAGCGACGTATACAATGGAGTTTAAGAAATACGAACAAGTTCCAAAATCAAAACAAGAAGAAATTCTTAAAAAGTAAGGCATATCATGGCAAAGCAAACAAAGCAACAAAGACAAAAGATACGTATCCGCTTAAAAGGGTATGATCAAAGGCAGCTTGATCGTTCAACTGCTGATATTGTCGAAACTGCAAAACGAACTGGGGCTCGCGTAGCTGGACCTATTCCCCTTCCTACTAAAAAGGAAATATATACAGTTCTTAGGTCTCCACACGTGAACCGTAAGTCTAGGGAGCAGTTTGAAATGAGAACTTATAAGCGAGTTCTTGATATCGTAGGACCAACTTTAGATACTATCGATAAGTTGAAAGTTCTTCCAGTTGCAGCTGGTGTGGATATCAAAATTAAGGCTTAATCTTGCTCTCGAGTAGGTTCATCCTCCTCAGAGTAAGTTGTCTGTAAATCATAGCTATTTATGCTATAAGGCGGAGGGTTGATTTGTTCAACCCTCTTCTGTATTACCTGATTGTCTTTTACTATAAAAAAATAGTGTCTTTCTAAAATGGTTCGATTGCCATTTTGGAACCTCTCTACATATTCATATTCTTCCACTTCATCTTTCTTATGAATAGCGTATGGCCTACCTGCTGCCTGTTTCAGTTCCTGTACGGTTGTCCCTGTCGGTATGTCATAAAAAGCTTGCATTGTCATAACTTTGTGACCACAAGAAAACAAAAGTAAAGAAGTAAACAACAGACAAAGCTTTTTCATTTTTCCCCTTTTTCTAGCATGATTTTCCCATCAATTTGAGTACGCAGTTGATCAGTTGTAATGTACTCTCCATGCATAACATAGCTATTATCATTTTCTAGCTTGTATGTTTCATATCCTTCAAAATTAAGATCATTTTCACGAAACTCCCAGGCTAACAGCTGTTGGTCATATAGTCCCGTTCCAATAATCCTACCTACATTGGCATTTTCCATTTCAATGGAAAAAACCTTTGGGGAAAAATCGTAAAATGTCATTTCATTTTTCATTCCTTCTGACAAACCTTGAATTTGCACTTCTTGTGTGCATTTAATTTTTCCAGATTTATCTCTTTCTGAAATGGTCCATAACATTTTAAAAGGCAGCTCTTCTGCTACCATATTTAATGTAATTTTACCTTCTCCAGTCCATATGCCTGGCTTTAATATAAAAAGATGTGAGCTACTCATCAGAACATAAACCTTCTACTGTAGATACTTTGTAAAATCCCCAGTGCAGCCATTGTTGTCAAGATAGAATTACCCCCATAGGTAATTAATACTAAGGGAACGCCCGATATAGGCAAAAAGCCTGTCATCATAGCTATATTCACTAAAATATGCATGGAAAGGTAAACAGCAAGTCCTGACGATAACAAGGTGCCGTAAAGTTCTTTAGCTTGTGACGCAACTTGAAAAGATAAATAAATCATCAAGAAAAACAAAAATGATAAAATAGCAACTCCAATAAAGCCATATTCTTCTGCATAAGCAGAAAATACTGAGTCAGTATGAGCTGCTGGCAGCCATTTTTTAGAAGAGAACTCAGACTTATTCCAGCCGCTTCCAGCCATGCCCCCTATTGCAATAGCTGTTTTGGAAGCTTTTTGATGATAGGTATGAGGATTTAATCTTTCATATTGGTATTCTTTAAGAAACTTAGTAAAAAAAGGCTTCATGTTTTCATGTGAAAGAAGATCTAAATGAAGCATGCCGATAAATAAAAAACCTGAAATACCCAGTAAGGTCAGACCATAAACGAACTTTTTGTGGACACCCCCCAAATAGCACATAACTAGCATGATAGGGTAAAGCACTAGAGCAGTTCCAAGATCAGGCTGTTTTAAAATAAGAATAAAAGGGATGCCAACTATAACTAGAATTTGCATGGCAACGGAAAGCTTATGCACTCTGCTGGCATTGCGTTCCAAAAACCATCCTAATGTTACTACTACTACCAACTTGGCATATTCTGAAGGCTGCAAGCTTCCAAATCCGGGAACTCTATACCAGCGATGCACATTTTGTACTGCTGGAACAAAATATAGACCTACAAGCAGTAGAATCATAATTGCGTAGAAAACCCAAGTCCACTCTCTTATTTTCTGATAGTCTAATAATGCACACAGAAAAAAAACGACCCAGCCTATGGCAAACCACCTTATTTGACTTCTAACATACTCTGTTAAAAATGTTTGTGAGCAATCATTCGTCATAGAGGAGATAACTAGTAAACTAATAATCATCAAAATGAATAGAATAGGTAAAATTTTGAAATCTATTCTTGTAATAAACTTATGATCGAACATCGTATTAAAAGCTCAGTAGATTTTGTATAAGAATAATTGAAAAAATTACTGGAATCAATCACCATAACGTTAAAAGTCAAATTAATATGAAAATCAAAAATATCCAACTAGATTCTATAGATTCTACTAATAATTGGGCTAAAGCTCATGTAAATGAGTTTGATAGCAGTGAACTTACCGTTATTTCAGCTAAACAGCAAACAGCTGGAAGGGGCAGGTTTCAAAGAACATGGGTATCTCCTGGAGGAGAAAACATCTATGCTACCTTTTATTTTACGCTACCTACTGATAGCATGCATATAGGATCTTTAGCTCAGCTTATGACCCTATCAATTGCTGAGGTTTTAATAGACGAAGATCTTTTACCCAAAATAAGATGGCCTAATGATGTTTTACTTAATGGTAAAAAATTAGCAGGCGTCCTCTGTGAAATGTCTTCTAAAAATAATGTATATGATTGTTTTATTGGGGTTGGTATTAATGTAGATCTGGATAAACAGACTTTGGATTCGATTGACAAACCGGCTACTTCTTTAAACTTGGAAACTGACAGGTTTTTTACAAGAGATGATTTATTGAAAAAACTGCAGAACCAGTTTTTAAAAGACTTGGAAGTTTTTAAAGAAAGAGGGTTTGTTCCTTTTTTAAGCCAGTATGAAAATTTAATGGCCTATATTGGCAGAACTATTATCTGTAAAAATGATGGGCAGGAATGGGAAGGAGTTTGTCATTCTCTTTCTAATGAAGGTCAGCTCAACGTATGTCTTCCTAGCGGTGAAATTGTTACTCTTTCATCTGCTGAAGTATCGCTAAAAGTTGTCGATTAAAATAAAAAATTTACTTAAATTTGTTGCTAACATTTAAAGAAAAAAAGTACTCTACAAGCCCTTTTAAGCTATAAAACAATATGACTTCACCAGTAAGCAGTAGAAGTTTAACTACAACCAATCACTCTTCTGATTTAGAGATAGAAGCTGCTGAAACAACACAACGCAAGATTTCGCAGCTTAAAATAGACCTTAGCGCACAAAAGATAGTTCGTACTTGGAATCATTTAAATAAGAGAATTAATAGCAGTCACCCCCCTGATTGGCAGCACGATGCTTGGAGTAAATGGCTTTATTCGCCTTACTCTACTCCATCAGCTGATTTAGATGACGCTACTCCAGGTAGTGAATTTTCCAACTCCTCTAATTCATCTGATGACCTCTCTCCTGCAGAGCTAGGTATTTTTAACAATGTAAGATTTTGCTTAGAACTAACTCTAAAGTAAAAGGCATTTAGCCTGAAGCTTGGTTGCATAATTAATTTTTCACCCTATGAAGAATCTTGTAAAAAGCCTTACTCTTGGAGAGCTTATTTCCAGGATGATTCCTCAAAAGAGCACTAAATTGTAGGGATGACCGTAATAGAAGGGTGCACTCTTGTTTTTAAAATATTTTGAATAGCAGAAAGAGTTGACCCTGTAGCCGCGTGGCAGCTCGTGCAAGCCCCTTCATAAGAAATATGAAGTTCTGATCCTTTTAAGTCATGAATAGTAACCCCCCCAGCATCCATCTCAATATATGGCCTAATTTCCTTAGAGATTATTTCTTCTATGATTTGCAACTTAACTTCTTTAGCAAGATTTTCAAAATCAGGAATCGTTTGTTGATTTTCTTCTAAAAAGTCAATAGGCGTATCCGCATAGTCTCTTTTAAAAGGAATACCATGACATTGATGACAGGCAAAATCTACAGCACTCATTACCATATTCAAATAATAAGCCCCCTCTTCTGTAAAAGCAGGTCGTTTGCTATTATCTCTCACTTGCCTGTCTACTAAGTCAGCAGAAATGCGAGATGCTTGGTCATAATTTTTTCGGATAACCATCTCACAAATAGTTTCAGCTGCAATAATAAGATACGTTGGACCATATACTTGAAATTTACAGTCGGCAATAACCCCATCTGCTTCATCTACAAGCCAATATAAAGTTACCATATTACCTTCTTGAAGGGATCCATCTGTGCCTGTAGCCAAACGCATGCCAGTTCTTTCCGCTTCTTTTGCAAGAAAAAAACCAGCAAATTTTGGATTTTCTACTTTCTGCTTCATTTTTTTAGAAAAAGTATTCCAAAAATAAGGAGTAATTAATTTCTCTATGCTCATAAATCAAAAGATAAGGTTTGTAAAAACTTCACGTTTTTAATAATAATATCCGTAGCTTGGTCTATTTCTTCTTTGGTTGTATACCTACTTAACACGAAACTCACAGCTGAGTTCGCTAAATCTCCTTTTATTATATTGGATAGATGCTGCCATCTATCTCCTCCAAAAGAGGCTACAAGCCCTTCAGTGTACAGTCGATATAGCAAGGCTTCACTATTGACTTTTTCAAAAGCAACACAAGAAACATTAGGTAATCTGGGGTTGTTTTGAAAAAATATTTTCGCTCCCACCTCTTGTTGCAGCTTTCTTTCTAAGCTTGATCTCAGCCTAGCTACATCTAAGCTCATATGGTCCATATAAAGAAGTGATTGCTGACAGGCTGCACTTAATGCTAAAAAAGAACCCACATCAAAAGGTCCGGCTCTTAAACCTCCCTGTTCATTTTCACCTATAATAAGAGGGGAAAGTTCATGTCCTTTTTTCATAAAAAGACCACCTGAGCTAACAGGGCCATGCAATAAGTTGCCACAAAAAGTCATATAGTGAATATCAATGTCATTTAAAGGAAGATAGACTTTTCCTAAGATAGCAGAGGCGTCAACATGAAATAAGATCCCATGTTTTTCGCAAGTCTGAGCAATTGATTCTACTGGCTGTATTGTGCCTGTAAGAGCGTCAGCCCAGGAGAGTGTTATTAAAGATACCCTTGGATTAATAGTTCTTTCCAGCTCGCCAAGATTGATGACTCCATCTTGATTTGGCTCTAAATAATGAACAATAATACCCTGCTCTTCTAATTTTTTCAGCGTTAGCAAAATAGCCGCTTGCTCATTTTTTGATGTAATAATATGTGTCTTGCCTGTTTTTTTTATCACATCATGGTAAACACCAAACAGTACCTGGTTGATCGCTTCCGATGCAGAAGAAGTAAAAACAAATGTATCTTCATATTTTGCACCAGTGAAGTCATAAATTGTCTGATAGGCATTTTCCAAGTCATAAGTATTTTTACAGTAGGGCGAGTTGGAGCTATACCATTTTTTATGCAAAAAAGTTTGCAGCCTATCGATAGCTGACGAGCAAGGCAGTACAGATGTATGCTGATCCAAATAGATCATATTTGTTTTATCCATTTTCCAGATGCGTATTCATAAACAATAGGGTCGCCTGTTGCAATCTCAAGCTTTACTACTTCTTCAGGAGACAAATCATCTAAAAACATCACTATAGACCTTAAAGAGTTGCCATGAGCTGCAATAAATACATTTTCTCCTTTTTCCAAATAAGGAATGATTTCTTTTTTAAAGTACGGCAGTGTCCTTTCTTTAGTCATTTTTAAAGATTCTCCATCAGGAGGGGCTACGTCAAAGCTTCTTCTCCAAGTATGAACTTGCTCTTTACCAAACTTTGCTCTCATTTCATCTTTATTGGAACCTTGCAATTTTCCATACATTCTTTCATTCAAGTGCCAGGAATAATAAACAGGAATAGTTTCTTTAGAAGAAGTTTCAGAATAGTTTGTTCCCCATTCTTTCAATTTTTTTTCATGATGGACAAAAACTGGCGTTTTCTTACTTTCATGATGCAACATGGCAATAAAGGCAGTCATTTGAGCTCTGATTAAACTTGAGGTAAAAATGACATCAATCGAGATATCTTTTATTTTTTTACCCCCTTCAACAGCTTCTTTAATCCCATTATCTGAAAGAGGGACATCCACCCATCCTGTAAAAAGATTTTTAGCATTCCAAACTGATTCACCGTGTCTCATTAAAATTAGTTTTGACGCCATTTATCTGCCTTTATTGTTAATTAATTTCCAATGTTAAAATAAATTGAATTTAAATTTTAAATCTTTTATATTTTAAATCCAATTTCAATCCCTTATCTTATGGAAGAAAAAAGATTAAGTAAAGCACTAGCAGATGCAGGCATTGCGGCTCGAAGAAAAGCCGAGGAAATGATTTTTGATGGTCGGGTAAAAGTTAATGGCAAAATTGTATTAACGCCACAAACAAAAGTCGTTGTAGGTAAAGATAAAATTTTAGTTGATGAAGAGTTTAGAGTTCGCCCTGTGGCAAAAAAAACTTTTATTTTGAACAAACCTAAAGGATACATCTGCTCTAATACAGCTGAAGATCAAGAAAGACTTGTCATTGACCTCTTTTTTAGAGAAAAAACCAGGCTATTTACTGTGGGAAGGCTAGATAAAGACACTACCGGTCTTTTACTGGTTACTAATGACGGTGAGCTTGCTAATCAAATTATTCACCCCTCTTCCGACATAGTTAAGGAATACCATTTAAGAGTTGCAGACGAAGTTACTCCTGAGCATATTCAAAAGCTTCAAAAAGGCGCTTTTATCGATAAGCGAAGAGTAAAACCTACTTATGTAAAAAAAATTAAAAGCAATCATCTTATAGTAGGTATTAAAGAAGGGAAAAAACACGAAGTAAAAATACTAGCTTTAAGAGCAAGACTTCGATTGAGAGATTTAAAAAGAACCAAAATAGGCTCTCTGTGTTTAGACAAACTCCCTCTTGGAGCTTACCGCGCCCTCACTAAAAAAGACAAGGAAAAGCTATTCAGCCTTTCAAAATAAATATTTTGTTTAACTAAACAACTTTGCAAAACTCGCAATATAAAAAACTTACCTTTGTTGTTTAACAACTTTTTTGCTATAACTACTCACATATAAAACAACAAAATTTGCATGTACACCATCGCAAAGCTTTTTGGCAAATCACCATTTGCCCCTCTTCAAACCCACATGGAAAAAGTAGCAGAATGCGTAGCTCTTGTTCCTTTATTGTTCGAAGCCCTTTTATCTGGTTCTTTAAAAAAAATAGAAGAAATTTCCAAGAAGATTTCTAAATTGGAGCATGAGGCAGATCAAATTAAAAATGATATTAGGAACCACTTGCCTAAAAGCATTTTTTTACCAATTGATCGGGGCGCTCTTTTGGAAATATTGGCATTACAAGACTCTCTTGCAGACCAAGCCGAAGATATTGCTGTTACAATTAGTGTGCAGAAATTTGACAAGATAGATGAGCTACTGAAAGACTTCACGGTATTTTATAAAAAAAACTTAGAAGCTTTTTATAAGGTCCATGCAGTTATCCAAGAAATTGATGCTTTATTAGAATCTTCTTTTGGTGGTGTGGAAGCGCAGAAAACAAAAGAGCTAATAGAGAAAGTAGCTTTTTTTGAGCATGAAGCTGACCGCATTCAGCACCAGATCACAAAAAAACTTTATGACTTATCTGCCACTATGCCTTACGGCTCTTTCCATTTATGGATGAGACTTTTAAAGGAAATAGCAGCAATCTCAAACCTTTCAGAAAAACTCGCCAATCGCGTTCGTATGATCTTAGAATTGAAATAATTTATGGAATTAGAAACCATTATACGCACTTTGACCCTTATTACCGGCTTTTACATGGCGTGGAATATTGGAGCAAATGATGTTGCCAACGCTATGGGGACATCAGTTGGATCAAGAGCTTTGACATTAAAAAAAGCTGTGATCTTGGCCGCCATACTGGAGTTTTCAGGAGCTTTTTTTGTCGGATCTCATGTATCTGAGACGATTCAAAAAGAAATTGTCCAACCAGAAATTTTCATGAATGACCCCCATCTTTTTGTCTTAGGAATGATGGGAGCACTACTAGCTACAGGAATTTGGCTGCAAAGCGCTTCTTATTTAGGACTTCCTGTCTCTACGACACATGCGATTGTTGGTGCCGTAGTTGGCTTTGGTGTGATTATTGGAGGCGCTCACGCTGTTGACTGGGTAGAGTTGTTTAGAATAGCTTCAAGCTGGGTCTTATCTCCATTTTTAAGCGGGGTCATCTCTTTTCTCATATTTTCTCTTCTTCAAAAAAAGATCTTTTTTGCCCTGAATCCTTTAAAAGCGACCAAAAGGATAGCGCCTTTTATGGTTTTCTTTTGCTTTTTAGTGTTTTCTATGAGCCTTCTTTTTGAAGGACTTGCCAACCTCAACATGGACTTGCCATTTCAAAAGGCTCTTTTCATTTCTATACCAATTGCCTTACTTGCTGGATCTATTGGCTTTATTTTAATTAGAAAAGTAAAAATTACGCAGTTTCAGGCAAGTGAACATGTTCATCCCGAGCATGTATTAAGTTTAGAAAAAGCAATCAAGCATTTAAGAAGAGTAAAACTTTCATCTAAAAAAGAGACGCAAGATAAAGTAAGTGCTATTTTGAGTGATGTAAAAAATTTAAATGAAGACCTCCGAAAACAAACACGATTTGAAGAAAGAACGTCGGAGTTTCATGATGTGGAAAGAATCTTTGTGTATCTTCAAATTATTAGCGCCTGTTTAGTTGCTTTTGGACACGGGGCTAACGACGTAGCCAATGCCATTGGACCTGTAGCTGCCGTTTTCGACGTATTAAAAAACCAGTCTATCTCAATGGTGTCCGAAGTACCTGTATGGCTATTAGCACTAGGTGGAACGGGTATTGTAGTCGGCCTTGCTACTTGGGGATGGAGAGTTATAGAAACGGTCGGCAAAAAAATTACAGAACTTACTCCTACCAGAGGCTTTTCAGCCGAGTTTGGAGCTGCTACCACTATACTAATAGCTTCTAAAATGGGTCTGCCTATCTCTACTACTCACTCACTTGTGGGAGGTGTGTTAGGGGTTGGACTTGCAAGAGGCTTGTCTGCTTTAAACTTAAGAACACTTAGAGATATATTTCTATCTTGGGTTATTACCATTCCGATCAGTGCTATCCTTAGCATTGTTCTTTTTTATATTTTGAAAGCTATTTTTGCTTAAAAAAAACTATTGATGACCAGCTTCCAAAACTACTGAATATAAAACTCCAGTTCTGAAAGATGGGATATGGAAGGAAAACTATTTTGGTATTCAGAAGAAGGTGTATGTTGGTACCTTTTAAACCAAATAGCTCTGATCCCAACATCTTGAGCAGAACGAAGCCCAGCTACTGAATCTTCAATTGCAACTGCTTGATCTGCTGAAATAGAGCAAGCTTCAAGAGCCATATGATAAGGCTCTGGATGCGGTTTGTGATTTTGCACTTTATCAGCACCAATAATGGTGAAGAAATAATCAGCAAGATTGCATCGATCTAATATTTTTTTAATTGCTCTAGTAGTAGAAGAAGAGACTATTAACAACTTAAATGATTGCCTATATTTTTTAAGAATGTCATGCAATTCCTTCGTAGGAAACTGAACACTGCTAATTAAGTAATCATAGTTAAGTTCTTTTTCTTCCTGCAAATTTTCGCTTTTCATTGAAAGTGAAAAAAAATTGATAAAGTAATCAGCAATTTCTTTATCAGAAATTCCAACTACATTTTCTAGTGAAAAGCTTGGGTCACGATATCCAAGCTTTTCCAACGTTAATTCCCAAGCTTTAAAATGAAGAGGTTCGAGATCAAAAAGGACACCATCAAAGTCAAAGAAGAGAGCCTGTATTTTTTGCTTTTGCTGTAATCTCAAAAATTTCCCTCATTTTTTGTGAAAGACCTGCAGTATTATTTAGCTCCTTCCACACATAACTGGAATGCTCTTCAGGAATAAGAACAATCGGTTCATATAATTTGGGAAGAACTAGAAAGTTAAACTGCCTTGTTAGTCGACCACTTTGCGAGTGGTAGTCAAAACTGCTAATATAGCTTTGCACAAGTTCTACTTCAAGAGTTGTTTCTTCTTGCACTTCTCTAACGAGGGCTTCAGCAAGACTTTCTCCTTCGTGGACCCCTCCACTGGGAAGCTCTTCAATGTTTGGCATAAAATCTGAAGGGTGCCTTTTCAAAAGAAGGACTGCTTCCTTGTTTTTATCTAAAATGACGCCTCCCACTACAATTTTCTGTATGTCATCTCTTAGTGCTTGGCTCACTAGCTCCATTTCTAATTTTTTTGAATAAGGGTGCATAACTTCTCCTTTGCTTTTTTCCAAATTGTTTCAAAAGAGTCGACAAAAAAACGACCTTTAGAACCCTTATGATCATCAATAGGAACAGAAATTTTTACAAGATGATCTGAAATAAACTTTGAATTTGGATAATCTCCCCGTATGCAAATGTCATTTTGATAGGAGTACACAGGAGAAATAGGTTTTTGAAAAATTGGATATCTGTGCAAGCAGGAAGTAGAGTTTGGAATATCTATATCCTTAAATCCAAAAGAGTGCATACAACTCACTAATTCTTCTCTAGAAAAAGGAGCTATTTTAGGGTCTATGGTAAAGGTAAATGCATAGTAGGCAGAGCGAGAAAAATCTCCAGCTCCTTTTAAAAACTTGATCCCATCAACTTCTCCAATAATACTTTGTACTCGTTCAGCATTTCGGTTTTTGGCATTGATCCACTGCTCTAAGTAATCAAGTTGCTTATTGGCAATGGCAAGGCCAAGAGCCGCTGGGCGGTATTTCAGTCCTGTACCTGTTATAGCATATTGATATAATGGAGAGGAAGGATCCATTTCTTTTAAGGCTCGCTTATTGAAATGCCCTAGCAGCTGTGCTTTGTCGTAACATGTACGATCATTTGTAACCAATATTCCTGCCTCACCTGCAGCAATAATTTTTTGTGACTGAAGGCTCCAAATACCTATATCGCCAAAAGTGCCAACATGCTGTCCTTTATAAGTTGCCCCATGCGCATGGGAACAATCTTCCACTAATCGAAGGTTGTATTTTTGACATCTATCTAAAATCGCATCCATTTCACAAGGATTTCCCCACATATGGGTAAGAACGACTGCTTTTGTCTTTTTGGTTATAAGTCTATCAATTTCTGTAGCTGCCAGCCCTCCATTAGGATCGCAGTCTGCTAAAACAGGTACTACTCCTAATTGGAAAAGAGGCATAGCTGTAGCAAAAAAAGTGTAGTCAGTACAAATGACCTCATCACCCGGCCCAAGGTCTAGCGCATAAAATGCCGAATGCAGAGCAGCCGTTCCACTTGAGGTAACAAGAGCAAACTTGCTTTTATGAATTTCTTTGAACTTGTCTTCGAATTCTTTTGTGATGCCAGATCGATCATAAGTTCCAAGCGTAGTGTGTAATTGCTGAACGACAGCTTCTTCGATTTCCTCAGTAATGATAGGCCAAGGATATGTTATTTTATTTGACTCCATTATCGAATCCTTTTGTAGAGTTGTTCAATAAGTGCAACAATCACTGCGTGATGGTTGAGGTGTTGCTCAGAAAAAAAAGGACAACTAGATTGCTCAAAATAGAAATCAAACATTTTTTGTTTATTCAAGGGATCAGAAATTTCTACTTGTTCCAAAAGGTTTCCTTTTCGGTCCTTTATTTCTATAAAACCGTTTTGCATAGTTAACATCCCATTGCTTCCCAAAACTTCAAAATATTCTCGTTTGCTTTCAGCATATCGATTAAGACGTATGCTTCCATGTAGCTGGTTGTTTGAGTATCGACAAGTAATAGTAGCTGCATCTTCTAAATGAGAGCGCCCAGAATAGTCATAGCAATATGAAAGAGCTCCAGAAATTTCTTCAGGCTGTCCGAAAAAATTGATTATCACATCTAGAATGTGATATCCCATATCAATGATGACGCCACCCCCAGATAATGAAAAATTACTTCGCCAAAATCATAGATCTTTCCTAAACGGTACAAGTTCTTTTGTACAAAGAAAAATGCTTCGTGAAAAGGCCTTTGAACAATTGTAAAAATATGATTTTTTTCCTGCTCTTTATATCTGTTGACTTCCACTTGAGTTAGTGCAAGTGGTTTTTCTTTGATCACAGTTTTATTAGCGTTAATAAGAGGTAAGGTAACGGAAAAATGATAAGAGTGAGGAATGCATATAACAGCTGTTGCAAAAGAACATTGCTCTATAGCTTCTTCTACAGTGTGAAATAAGGGAATCGAACTTTGATTATAAGCTTCTTTTAGAGCTTTATAATTAGTATCTACAAGACCACTGATCTTATATAACTTTGAAAGAAGATGAAAATATTCTTTTCCTTGGCGTCCTGCGGCACCAATTATGATAATACTGTTCTGACTTTTGTTGAGTGTAACCACAAATGTTATTTAGTTTTTTAAGGAGGGAAAGTGTGTGATAAGTGTATTTTTTTTGTCTAACACAAAATGAAATTCTAGGGAGTTTAAGGTAATAACTCCCTACAAACTTTTTGCAAGATTAATTAGTTAGATTGCGCTAAAGGCTCATTGGAAGAAAGCAGATCCCATATACGATTTCCTTCTTGCTCAATAACTGTTTGTCGTGCAGGTTTTATCTTGTTTACTTGCCAAAAAACTCGATTGCTAATCGACAAAAACACTTTTGTTATATTTAGAAAAAGACTTTTGAAATAAGCTTTCATTCTCTCAGTATTTAAACGAAATGTTGCATATCTGGAATAAGAGCGTAAAGAAGCTGCTGTCATCTTTTTCCCTGTAGCATCACATTTTTGAAAGGAAGAAGAAATAGCCTTCGCAAGCATAGTTCCTAACCCAAGACCAGTATTTATCGCTCTAAAAAAAGGAAAAGCTCCGGCTGCATCGCCTACAAGGGTCCACACCCGACCATCCCTATCCACAACAACATTTTTTGCTGCATAAGAATTGAGAGCAACTACTGTCATTTTATTAGTATGACCTCTTTGAATAGTTTCGTGGTGAATCTTACTTCTTGCCCCCCACCATTTAATCAGGACATTTTTAAGTTCTTCAGGAACTTTATGCAGATCCATTTCAAAATAATAAGGGTGTTTAAAAGAGGCATCTTTCATTTGATCATATGTCTTTTTATCGATAAAAATCTGCAATGTAACTTGAGAGTTCCCATTTTCTTGAGGACGGATATTTTCAACAACAACATGTTCTGCAAATTTTTGTCTTCGATATTTATCTGATAAATCTCTTACCTTTTCTATACTGTTATCGCCTACCATTTCCCGCCAACAGTCACCTTCAATTTCATATTGTACTTGAACCATGTACTGCAAATTAGAGTTAAATCGAAATTCATTTTGAAAGATCTCTTCTCGAACTTTGCTTCTAGCTCCGTCTGCTCCAATAAATACTGAAGCTTCTGGAAACAACTCATGCAAGTCTTGAGGATCGGCGCTATGCCCCCGGATGATTTTGACCCCCACTTCGTTAGCTAATTGTACTAATCCGTTTTCCATATCTTGAATCGAAACAGATCGGTTGCCCCAAGCTTTAGTTAGCTCTTTCAAAAAATTGTTATCAGGGATGCCTTTCAAGGAATGGGCATCTATATTTAATCGAATATTTCTTTGATATTCTTCGTACTTTTCAATAACGGTTACTTCTTTACCGCTTAAAATTTTTGTTTGAATGGCTGTCCAAAGTCCTACAGGGCCTCCTCCAACTACGACTACATCAGATTTATTATCATCGATGTCTGCTTCAGTTAATGAGGGAATTTGAACTCTACCTTGTATTGAAACTGCCATTTTAAACCTTTTTTAAAAGAATATGGAGGAGATTTTAAATTACAATTTGATAAAAATCAAATATTAAACTAATTAGTTTAAACTTGATCAAGTTGATAAAACTGTCAAATTTTAATTTACTAAAAAATTTTGCGACCTTGTACTTAAAAAAAGTTTCTTTTTTTTTAACAAAGCATTTCTTATACAAAAAAATATCTAACTTTCGAACAACAAATATGGTATCGCCAGAAAAAGTAGATACATTAATTAGAAAAATTCAGCATTTTTTAATTATCAATTTCTCTAAAGGAATTGAGCATGCTACTAATGAAGAATATTATTTAGCTTTTTCTTATGCTTTGAGAGAAGAGATCATTGTTAATTGGGTCTCTACTTACGATACTATCGAAAAGCAAAAAGAAAGAGTTCTATACTATCTTTCTTTAGAATATTTACCGGGAAAGGAGCTCCCCGCAAATATTACAAATATTGGAGTGAATGAACTGGTTTCGGATGTTTTGCAAAAAACCAACCGTAACTATATCGACTTAGTTTCATGCGAACCAGACCCAGGGCTTGGTAACGGAGGCCTAGGCAGGTTGGCATCCTGTTTTATGGAGTCTTTGGCAGCACAGCAATTTCCTGCAATGGGATATGGACTTAGATATCAATATGGTATTTTCGCTCAGGAAATTTGGGATGGAATACAAGTGGAAAGACCTGATACATGGCTTCTCAATGAAAATCCGTGGGAGTTTCGACGAGACAGCCATGCTGCGCTCGTCCATTTTGGTGGAACACCAATCTCTGTTAAAAACAGTCATGGAGATGAGGTTTTTCACTTAGAAAACTTTGAAGAGGTGAGAGCTTTGTCCTTTGATGACCCCATCATTGGATGTCCTAAAAATGATATATTTTCTGTGTTAACTCTTCGACTTTGGTCGACAAAAGAATCACCAAGAAACTTCGAGCTGCAAAGATATAATGCAGGGAAATTGGACCAGGCTGGAGAAAATACCTCTCTTACCGATGTCTTATATCCCAATGATCACCATGAAACTGGAAAGAGGATTAGACTCAAACAGGAGTTTTTACTTGTTTCTGCATCACTGCAAGATATTTTAACTAGGCACTTTCATTTCTATGATGATGCAGAGCTTGTAGCTGATAAAGTACGCATACAAATCAATGATACTCACCCAGCTCTTGTAGTGGCAGAACTCATTAGACTACTTACCTTAAAGCACAACGTTGGCTTTGATAAAGCTCTGGAGATCACCAAGACCTGTTGCAGTTATACTAACCATACAATTTTAAAAGAGGCTTTAGAAGAATGGAATGAGCATCGCATGGAGTATTTGCTTCCTAGGCAATATAAAATTATCCAGCAGTTAAATCAGAGATTCTGTGATCAAGTACGTGCCAAGTTTCCCAATGATGAAGAAAAAGTATGTAGAATGTCACTGTTTGGAGATGGCCAGGTGCGCATGGCCAACCTAGCTATTTTTGGAAGCCATAAAGTCAATGGCGTTGCTGAACTGCATACTCAGATTCTTAAAGAAACCCTTTTTAAGGATTTTAATGATTTATACCCTGAAAAATTTGTAAACGTTACTAACGGAGTCACTCATAGAAGATGGCTATTACACGCGAATCCGGAACTTTCAGCTCTAATTATAGAAAAAATTGGAGATGAATGGATTACCGATTTTAGAAAAATCGAAAACTTAAAACAGCATGCGACTGATCCGGAACTTCAAAAAAAATTCTTAGAGGTAAAAAGAAAAAGAAAAGAGATTCTATTAAATTACTTATCAAAAGAAAATCCTATTCGCGACTACAAAGGCAAAATAATTGACACCGTATGCAAATGTGATGTTGATTCACTTATTGATGTCCAAATTAAAAGATTCCATGAATATAAAAGACAGCTTATGAACGCTCTTCATACTGTTATGCTATATTTTGACCTTAAAAATAATCCAGAATCACGAAAAATTAAAAGGACTGTCATCATTGGCGGTAAATCTGCCCCAGGATATTTGGTAGCTAAACAAATCATTCAGTATATTAATGCTATTGCAAGAAAAATAAATACTGACCCAGATATTCAAGACAAGTTAAAAGTAATCTTCATTGAAAACTATAATGTCTCTTCGGCTGAAGTAATCATCCCCGGAGCAAATTTATCACAGCAAATATCAAGAGCTGGCAAAGAAGCTTCTGGAACGGGTAACATGAAGCTCTCCATAAATGGAGCCCTCACCTTAGCAACGGAAGATGGAGCTAATATTGAAATGAGGCAAGCTATTGGAGACAATTGGTGGCCTTTTAGATTTGGCGCCACTAAAGAAGAGATCGAAAAAATTCTACAAGCCAATGCTTATAAGGCTTTAGATTACTATATTCAAAATGAGAAAATCAAAAGGGCTGTAGATACTTTAATCGATAACACTTTTGCCATTAATGATGCAGAAAAAGAAGCATTTCAGAATTTACACCAATCACTTTTAGAAGGTCACTACAACCAACCTGCTGATCAGTATTTTGTACTTAAGGACTTAATTAGTTATTATGATACTAACTTAAAAGTTGAAGAGCTCTATTTACAGGAAAATAAATGGGCTGAATTTGCACTTCATAATATTGCAGGAATGGGCAGGTTTTCTTCCGACGAAAGTATTTACAACTATGCTGAAAAAATCTGGGATATAAAACCTTGCCCTATTGATCGAGAAACATTAGAAAAATTTAAAAAAAGGTTTTTAGAAGCCGGATCAAAATCTGTTATCTAAAGACTCTAATGCTTTTTCATCCGATAAAATTTTCTTAAAAGCCTCAAATTGAACCTCTGCAACTTCTCCATTAAATTGGTACACTTTTTCATCTAAATATCCATATCTTAAGCCAATAAAAGGAATTTTTTGCTTCTCACAAAAAATTTCAACAGGAAGAAGATGGCTTTTTTTATCGTTCACAAAAACAATTTTCTTTGGTTGGCATCCTATTTTTTCCAAAAGCTTTTGCAGAGCAAGTCCTTTATCTGTGCCGGCAGTAAATAAAATCCCATTTCTGAAAAGACATGCATTAGTGTTTTCAAAAAAGACTTCCTCTTTTGAAGGAGCTGTCTTGTCTAAGTGAATTTGAAAATCTTTTAACTGATGAATGGTCCTTGTCGCTAAACCCATTCCCCTTGTTGTCAAACCCATAATGCAAATTTTCTTTTCTTGAAGAGAATCAATCAAAGGCTTTGCCTCTTGTTCTACCAGTTTCATATCAGTAATACATTGCACTGCCATCCATTCAGAAAGGGCTTTTTCTAATGCATCGGAAGAAGTATATCCTTCCTTTTGATACTGTTTTCTCCGATAATAGAACCATTGGTCTGAGCCTAGAGTTTGCGCAGGCTCAATCAATGTATTATCAATGTCAAAAATAACTAAAGTTGTTTTATCTATATAGTCATGCAAATCTTCTATATGGTTAATCTCAATGATTTCTGCATGGACTTGAAAAAAAATAAAAAGGAAAACAAACAGTTTATTCATGATCTATTCTTACACCCCATTTCATAAGAAGTTTTTCTAAAGAGCTTTTTTTCTTCATTTTTTGAAAAGTTGCATTAAACTTGTCAATGAGATTGCTATTTTCTTTTAAGGTAATAAACCTGAGCCCCCTATCATTTAAAGGCGCACTTGCAATCTTTAATTTTTGATAAAAAGTATCTTCTACAAACGATATAGCAGGAATATATTTTACAAAAGCTGCATCTACTTTATTGTTCAGCACATCATTTAAAGACTGCAAAATAGAAGTATAGATTTTAATGTTGGCGCATTGGTAGGAGCTTAAGTCCAACTTCGCCATGTCTGATTTTTGTACAGCTACTATCTTGTTTTTTAAGTCATGAACACTGTCAATGCTGCCTTCTGATTTTGCAACCAGGACTGGCCCAAATGGAATAATCACATCAGAAAACGCATATTTGTCCAAATAAAAATTAAGTGGATATGTTGAGCTTAAAATGCCCTCATATTTTTCCTGATCCAAATTTGTAAGCAAATCTTGTCTACTGTCATATATTTGCTCAAAAGAGATGTGATATGTAGCAGAGACTTTTAAGAAAAAGTCTTTTAAAAATCCAGTGACATAAGGAAGCATTGGAGAAAACTCCATGGAAGGCAAGCCAGGATCCATGCCAATTCTGGTATGACTTTTATCTTGAGAACTCTGGCAACACAACAAGAACAAAAGGCTCAAAAAAATAGGTATTCTTCTAATAGCTGACATTTTAATAGACCAATTTTATGTATTTATAGATTATTTTGATGATTATAAAAAAATTTGGCCACAAATTACTAGTATACTTTGAAAAAGGAGTCAATATGTTCCCAAAAGAAACTGCTTATATCATTGCTAATTTTGGAGGCCCCAGGAACCTAACTGAAATCAGGCCATTTTTAGAAACCTTGTTAACAGATCCAGATGTCATAAGGACCAAATGGCCTAAATTTATGCAAGAATGGTTATTTAAAAAAATTGCTAAAAGAAGGGCCAAAAAGATTCAAAAGGACTACAAAAAAATAGGAGGAAAATCCCCTATTTTTCAAGATACTGAAAACCTGGCTTATGCATTAAGTGAAAAACTGGATAAGAAAGTACTCACATTCCATAGATATCTTCCTACTACCCATCAAAACTTTATTGATGAGGTAAACCAGCTTAAAGTCGATGAAATCAAAATATTTCCCATGTTCCCACAATTTAGTTACGCTACTACAGGAAGCATTGCCAGATTTTTTTCCAAGCATTTTGAAGAGCAGACTTTAAGAAAAATGCGATGGATAAAATCTTATCCCGGTAGCTCGCATTTCATCAATTCCTACCAAAAAAAAATTGAAGGTCTTTTTTTGGAAAAAGATCTAAAACAAGATGAAACAATGTTGCTATTTTCAGCTCATGGAGTTCCTGAGGAATTTATTACATCGGGAGATATTTACGAAAGTGAGTGTCAAATATCTTTTCAAAGAATTATGCAAAAATTCCCTTATGTTTTAGGAAAGCTTTCTTTTCAATCGAAGTTTGGGAAGGGAGAATGGATAAAACCTTATACAGAAAAGGTATGCCACTCCATCGATGATCTTTCTCAAGGAAGAAAAAACATCATTATTGTCCCTTTAAGCTTTACAAGTGACCACATAGAGACCCTTTATGAAATTGAGTATGAATATGTTCCTATTTTGAGAAATAAAGGATATCAAGTATATCGCTGTCCTGCTTTAAATCTAGACCCAAACTGGATATCTTCTATCTATGAGCTTTTAAAAAGTGACGATTTACTTACCAACCCAATGTTAATCCGAAAGCCTTTAAAAGAAAAAAATTGATAAAATCAACTTAGTTTCAGTACCCTCGCAGGGAATTTAGAAAAGGTTTAGATTATGCAAATGATCCCATCAAAGCTAATCCTAAATACAGGTGAAACTTTTGATGGTTTAAGCCCTTCCTGGCAAAACAAAGAATTCTTTGGGGAAATAGTCTTTACAACAGGCATGTCAGGCTATGTTGAAACTTTGACAGACCCTTCCTTTTGCGATCAAATTATTGTTTTTACCTATCCTTTAATCGGAAATTATGGGGTACCCCAATCTAACTATTGGGAGTCTTCTAAAATCCATGCTGCTGGTGTAGTTATTAGTGAGCCTTGTCTTTACCCTTCCCATTTTGAAAGCTCGATGTCACTATTAGACTGGTTAAAGTCTCAAAACGTTCCTTTAATTTCTCATGTTGATACTAGGGCTATTACCAAGCGACTGCGTAGCCAGGGGGTTACACTTGCTGCTATCTGCCATAATGAACCTCTTTGTTCTTCTTTTTTTGACCCTAACCAAACTCACCTTGTGCAGAAAGTAAGCTGTCAGAAAATCACTTCTTTTGGCAACAAGGGGAAAAAAATTATAGCTATCGACTGTGGCATGAAAGAAAATATCATGCGCCATTTGAATAGATATAACGGGGAAATAGTGCGGGTTCCTTATAACTACGACTTTACCCATGAACATTTTGATGGTGTTTTTGTTTCTAATGGTCCGGGAGATCCTAGCTATTGCAAGGAAACAATTTCTATTCTTAGAAAAGTGCTTCAACTAAAAAAACCTACTTTTGGGATCTGTCTGGGATCTCAATTAATGGCGCTTGCTATTCAAGCCCAAACCTACAAACTTACCTTTGGCCATCGAGGGCAAAATCAACCGTGTTTAAATCTAATAGATAAAAAAGCTTATTTAACATCTCAAAATCACGGCTGGGCAATAGATGAATCTACACTGCCTGATGACTGGTCAGTGTATTTTCGCAATATCAACGATGGATCTGTAGAAGGCATTATACATAAACAGGATCCGTTTTTTGCTGTGCAGTTTCACCCGGAAAGCAATCCAGGGCCACAAGATACTGCTTTTCTGTTTGAAAAGTTCTTTAAAATGGTGGATTTAGCGTGAAATATAAAAAAGTAATTATTCTAGGATCTGGGGGGTTAAAAATTGGGCAAGCGGGAGAATTTGACTACTCAGGATCACAAGCCATTAAGGCTTTAAAAGAAGAAGGGATCAAAACCATACTTATTAATCCTAATATTGCCACTGTTCAAACTGATGCAACACTTGCAGATGAAGTCTATTTCCAGCCTCTAAATGTTTCTTCTGTCACCAAAATCCTAGAAAAAGAGCAACCGGATGCCCTTTTTTTAAGTTTTGGTGGGCAAACAGCTCTCAACTTAGGAGTTAAGCTATTTGACAATGGAACCTTAGATAAATTCGGCATTGATGTTTTAGGCACATCTGTTGACTCTATCAAAAATAGCGAAGACAGAGACCTTTTTAAAGAAAATCTAAAGTCCATTGGCATTAAAACCCCTAAAAGCTTTGCAGCTTCTAATGTGCAAGAAGCGCTAAATGCCGCAGATAAAATTGGCTTCCCCATTATGATGCGTTCCGGTTTTTCTCTAGGAGGCCTTGGATCTGGCCGGGTTACTTCAAGAGAACTTCTAGAAAAAAAAGCTAAAGAAGTTTTCAACACAGTAGATCAAATCCTAATTGAAGAGTATTTAACCGGATGGAAAGAAATTGAGTATGAAGTAATTAGAGATGGCAAGGATCAAGCTCTAACTATTTGCAATATGGAAAATTTAGATCCTATGGGTATTCATACCGGAGAAAGCATTGTTGTTGCCCCTTCTCAGACATTAAACAATCAAGAATACCAAATGCTTCGCTCTATCTCAATCAACATAGCACGTCATTTCAAGGTCATTGGAGAATGCAATGTGCAATTTGCCCTCGACCCAAAATCGAGTGACTATCGTGTAATTGAAATGAATCCTCGCCTTTCAAGATCAAGTGCCTTAGCATCTAAAGCTACAGGTTATCCACTTGCTTTTGTCGCAGCTAAACTAGCCCTTGGCTATTCTCTAGATGAAATTGAAAATAGCATTACTAAAAAAACTAAAGCCTTTTTTGAGCCATCCTTAGATTACATCGTTGTGAAAATTCCAAGATGGGACACCCATAAGTTAAAGCAAGCAGATAGAGTTATTGGAACTGAAATGAAAAGTGTGGGTGAAGTCATGGGAATCGGAAGGTCTTTTACTGAAGCCCTTCAAAAAGCAATACGAATGCTAAACATCGGCCCTATGGGAATAGAGGATTGCCCACAAGATCTTTCTAATTTAGAAGAAGAGCTAGCTACTCCAACAGATAAACGAATTTTTGCCCTTTTCCAGTTTTTTCAAAAAAATGGATCACTTGAAAAAGCTTTTGAACTTACTCAAATAACTCCCTGGTTTTTATATCACATCAAATCTCTATCTGATGTTTATCATGAAATTCTTTCGCAACCACTTTCTAAGCAACTGATTAAAAAGGCAAAGCAGTTTGGTTTTTCTGATAAAACATTATCTCAAAGCTTTCCTCATACAGAAGAAGAAATAAGAGAGTTTAGAATCAAATGCGGCATTGTACCTTATATTAAACAAATAGATACTTTGGCAGGAGAATTTGAAGCTAAGACAAATTATTTATACCTAACTTACCATGCAAGTGAAAGTGATGTCATTTCTGATAACTCCTCCAAAGCTATTGTTCTAGGATCGGGACCTTATTGTATTGGCTCTTCAGTCGAGTTTGACTGGTGTGCGGTCAATACAGCTAAAACATTGCGAAATAACAACACCCAAGTTGTTGTTATCAATTCAAATCCGGAAACAGTCTCTACAGATTTTGATGAATCTGATCGCCTTTACTTCGAGGAATTAACCTTAGAAAGAGTGCGAGATATCGCTGATTTTGAAAATCCTATGGGTATTATCGTATCCGTTGGCGGGCAGATAGCCAACAACTTAGCACTACCCTTAGAAAAAAGAGGGTATAACCTTCTCGGAACCAAGGGAAGAGATATAGATAGAGCTGAAGATCGAGAAAAGTTCTCTTCACTTTTGCAAGATTTACATATCGATCAGCCTTTATGGGAAAGCGCTACCTCTTATGAAGCTACTATGAACTTTGCTACAAAACATGACTATCCTGTTCTAATCAGACCTTCTTATGTTTTATCAGGTGCTGCCATGAATGTCATTTATTCCAAAGAGGAACTAGAAAAGCTACTCCGACATGCAACAGTTATTTCTAATGAACACCCTGTTGTCGTCTCAAAATTTATACCTAATGCAAAGGAGCTAGAAATAGATGGCGTAGCAGATAAGGGAAAAGTAGTCATTGAAGCAATATCTGAGCATATTGAAAATGCCGGAGTACACTCAGGAGATGCAACTATAGTGCTGCCTCCACAAAGACTTTATTTAGAGACAATCAGAAAAGCAAAAAAAATTACCCGAAAAATTATAGCAGCACTGCATATCACCGGTCCTTTTAATATTCAATTTATAGCAAAAGAAAATGAATTGAAAGTTATAGAATGCAATGTTAGAGCGTCCCGTTCTTTTCCATTTGTATCTAAAGTAACAGGGCACAATTTTATTGAAATTACTACCTTAGTTTTGCTTAAAAAATACAAACCCCAAGCCTACGAAACATTAGAATTAGACTATGTTGGCGTAAAAGCTCCGCAGTTTTCTTATAACCGCTTAAAAGGTTCCAACCCAGTAGCCCATGTAGAAATGGCATCTACTGGTGAAGTTGCTTGCATTGGAGAAAGATTGAGCGATGCATTTTTTAGGTCTTGGCTTTCCACTGATCAATGGTTAAAAGGAAAAAGAATTTTGGTTAGTATTAGCTCACATCATAAAGTAAAGCTCTTAGAAAGTTTAAGAGCACTAGAGGAAAAAGGATGGGAAATTTATGCAACGGAAGGTACTCATGATTTTTTATCCAAAAATGGGGTAGGATCTATTTTTGTCTATAAAGTCTCTCAAAAACACGAACCCAATGCAGCTACTTTAATAGAGCAAAAGGAAATAGATCTAATTATTAACATTCCCAAAAAAACTAGTCTTAGAGTCAAAACAGATGGATTTAACATCCGGAGGCTGGCTATCGACCATCATATTCCTTTAATTACAAATGTGCAGCTGTCTGCTTTGCTTTTAAACTGTTTAAAAGAAATGGATGCCACATCCCTTGAAGTAAAGTCCTGGAATGAATTTATCTCTTTGTAAAATTTTTCTAAAAAAAATTCAGTTTAAACAGCTCCTTTTGTAATCTGTTATTTTTTCTTGTGAATTTTAATAGATTTTTTACAAAAGAGTTTATAATGAAGTGGTTGTGTCTTATTCTTTTTCCTTTAATTGTCTTTTCCTCTCCTAAAAAAGCTTTAATTTTTGGTGTTACAGGCCAAGATGGAGCCTATTTATCTGAGTTTCTTTTAGAAAAAGGATATGAAGTGCATGGCGTAAAGCGTAGGTCTTCGTCTTTAAACACTCAAAGAGTCGACCATTTGTATCAAAAGCCTCAGGATGAAAATCGGTCTTTTTTTTTGCATTACGGTGATTTGACGGATACTTCAAATGTACTATCTTTAATACAAAAAATACAGCCGGACGAAATCTATAATTTAGGAGCGCAAAGTCATGTCCGTGTTTCCTTTGAACTTCCTGAGTACACGGCTGACGTAGATGGTTTAGCCACTTTACGCATATTGGAAGCCATCAGGTCGCTAAACATGGAAAAAAAAGTTCGCTTTTATCAAGCCTCCACCAGCGAACTATATGGACTTGTTCAAGAAATTCCTCAAAAGGAAACAACCCCTTTTTACCCAAGGTCCCCTTATGCTTGCGCAAAACTATTTGCTTATTGGATTACAATAAATTATCGAGAAGCCTATGGAATCTACGCTTGCAACGGAATACTGTTCAATCATGAATCTCCTAGAAGAGGCATTACTTTTGTTACAAGAAAAATCACTCAGGCAGTCTCGCGTATTAAAGAAGGCCTTCAAGATACCCTTTATTTAGGTAACTTAGATGCTAAAAGAGATTGGGGATATGCTAAAGACTATGTGGAAGCTATGTGGCTTATGCTTCAACAAGACATTCCTCGTGATTACGTGATTGCTACAGGTGAGATGCACTCTGTCCGTGAATTTGTTGAAGCCTGTTTTAAAGAAGTTGGCATCAATATTGTGTGGCAAGGTATTGGGGTAAACGAAATCGGCATAGATAAAAACACCAAACAAGTCTTAGTTAAAGTGGATCCCCGTTATTTTCGACCCACCGAAGTAGAACAACTTATTGGAGATGCATCTTTAGCTAGAGATTATTTGAACTGGAAACCAGCAACAACCTTTCAAAATCTGGTGAAGATAATGATGCAAGCAGATCGCAACATCGCCTTCCAAGAAAAACTGCTTAAAGATGGGTATCAAAATTAAGGTTTTACAACATTGACCAAAACTTTTTTTTAGCCTTTAATTAAAAAATAAAAAAAAGTTTTATATATGAGTAAAAGTTCTTTATCCCACGCAAACAAACAAGAGTATGAATTTGGGGGGCCCATTGGCGCCTTTTTTATCATAATCTTTTCACATTTGCTACTATACTATTTATGGATTTCTCTAACCTATTACAACGGATCTTTAGTTTATCCTTCTTCTTTGAGTGACTTCTTCCCTTTTTTACATCGCATGACTAACTATATTTTAGAAGGTGCCCACCCTACAATGTATGCTGCTGGCATTTACTTAGGGTTGATTGCTTTCCAGTTTTTACTAGCTAAAATATTGCCAGGAATAAATGTAAAAGGCTTACCAGTCCCCTCAGAAGGAAATATTCAGCTAAACTACTTATGCAATGGAGTCGCCAGCTGGTATGTAACTTTGATTACTGCGATTGCCCTACACTATACTGGAATTTTTCCTCTAACCGCCCTAGCTGATAATTTAGGTCCTTTAATTACTGTTGGCATCATCACAGCCAATCTCTTTGCATTAGCCTTATTTACAATTGCCACTATAACAAAAAAAGAAACTACCCCAACAGGCAACCTGATCTATGATTTTTTTATGGGAAAAATGCTAAATCCCAGAATTTGGGGGGTTGATATAAAATTATTTTCAGAGATCCGTATTCCTTGGGTACTTCTTTTCTTCTTAACATTGTCGGCAGCGGCCAAACAATATTCCATATATGGGACAGTTACAGCTCCTATGGTTTTTATGATTCTAGCCCATGGCCTGTATGTTAATGCATGCATGAAAGGAGAAGAGTGCATTCCTACAACATGGGACATTTTTCATGAAAAATTTGGATGGATGTTAATTTTTTGGAATTATGTGGGTGTTCCCTTTGTTTATTGTTTTTCTTCCTTCTACATCCTAGAAAATAATATCCACCATTCACCTATCTATATGGTATTTCTGTTTGCCCTCTTATTAGGAGCTTACTATGTATGGGACACGGCTAACAGTCAAAAAAACAGATTCCGCATGCAATTAAGAGGGACTTATATTAAGCGAAAAACTTTTCCTCAACTGCCTTGGGGAACATTGAAAGACCCCAAATACATAAAAACTTCTGATGGAGGAGCCCTCTTAATTGACGGCTGGTATCGTTATGGTCGAAAAATCCACTATACAGCAGATACCCTTATGGCAATAACTTGGGGCTTAAGCTGTGGGTTTTCAGGGATCCTGCCTTATTTGTATCCAGTATTTTTTGCTTTAATGATCACGCATCGGTACCAAAGGGATGTTTACCGCTGCTCCAAAAAATATGGATCCGATTGGGACCGCTACTGCAAAGCTGTCCCTTACAAATTTATACCTTACGTATATTAGATGTGACCTCAGTGAGATTATGTAGTACGTAAACATTATTGGAAGGCTCTATTTCAATGGCATGTGGCTGCTTGGAATTTGGAAGATTAGATAGGAAAATACCGCTTAGATTACTCAAAAGTTGTCCTCCTATTTCTTCCATGAAGGCATTTAATTTTTGAATTAAATTGATCCCATTATCTTTATAAGGAACAACTAAACAAGTAATAGGCGTTATTGTTTTATTTGAGACTTTAAGCTCTAAAGAGATGTCTTCATAAGCATCATCATGCATATTTTTAACTTGTTTTGAAATTCCATCAAAAAAAACCTGAAGAATTTTTTTCTGCTCATCTGTAAGGATAGCATCAGCAAAAGGGGCAAATATAAAAATAGAAGCTTTAGGAAGCATGCTGCTGTGAATTACAGTATTGAACTCACTTCCTGATGTGGCTTTTTCTAATTTATCTGAATAAAAATTTGGATTACCCTTTACTGAACTTGATACCGATGTAATAATTGAACTTGCTGCTGATGTCATCATATACCTCAAAAAAAATTTGGATATGCAATATTTGGAATGAAGAAACTTTTAAGCAAGTATAAAAATAAAATTTTTAAAATCTTAGTTAAAGCGATTAGCTTTTTCCTTAAAAAGAATTGCGTTGACTCTAAGAATTTACGGGTTTTGATCTTATCAACAACTGGCCTTGGTGACTCTCTTTGGGCCACACCTGCTTTTTCTACTTTAAAACAATACTTCCCAAATGCTTACTTAGCTGTTCTTACTACGTCTTTTGGCGCGCAAGTTTTTCAAAACAATCCGCATGTTAACCAAATTTTTACTCTTTCTTCTTCATTGTTCTCCTTATGGAAAAAATTAAGGAAAGAAAAGTTTCAAATTGTATTTCACTTTCATACTTCTCAAAGATTTGTTCTGCCTTTAAGTTGCATTATTGGAGCTGAAAAAGTTGTAGGAACAAAAAATAAATGCAAAGGGTTAGATTTCTTACTCACCAATGCTTTTGAAGATAACAAAACTCATGAAGTTGTAAGAAGGTTAAAGCAATTAGAAGCCTTACAAGTTTTTGCTAAGCCATCGACTCTTTCCTTTTATCTAACAGAAAAAGAAAAAGAGCAGTTTCAAAAGTTTGTTACACCGGACAAATTAAAAGTTGCCATTCATCCAGGAGCTAAAGATGGCTATAAGTGTTGGCCTTCATCAAACTTTATAAAACTTATTCATCTGCTACATAATGACTTTTCTATAGATCTTTATCTAACTGGTTCACCTCATGAAAAAAGCACATTACATAAAATTGCTTCAGAGGCACCTTTTGTTCAAATAGTACAAAACCTCGACATGAGAAAGTTTGCTGGCTTACTTTCTCAAATGGACCTTGTGATTTCCAATGATACAGGTCCTATGCACTTGGCTGAGGCCTTAAACATCAAAACAATTGGCATTTTTTCTCCGACTAATCCAAATCTTTGTGGACCTCTTTCTAAAGATTCCCATGTTTTTTATAAAAAAAAGACCTGTTCTTTTTGCATGGCAAGAAAGTGCAAAGAACCTTTTTGTCTATATCAGATAGGTCCTGAGGAAGTCTTTGAAAAATGTAAATTTTTACTAGCCCATTAAAAACTTCCTCTTTAAGATTAAAGGAAACTTTTTACATAAAGGCATGTCAAACAAGTTTGCAGGTAGGGATTTAGTATCTATCTTTGATCTTACCAAATCAGAAATCTTATATATTTTAAAAAAAGCTAGAGAATTAAAGAAAAATCCTAAGCCTGATCTTTTGAAAAATAAAATTCTGGCAAACTGCTTTTTTGAACCTTCTACACGAACAAAACTTTCTTTTGAGGCAGCCATGCTTCGCCTCGGTGGAAAAGTTATTGGATTTTCCGATAGCAAAATAACTTCTACGGAAAAAGGAGAGTCATTATCTGATAGCATGAAGATTATGAGCTCTTATGCAGACATAATTGTTATGCGCCACCCTTTAGAGGGCTCTGCAATGCAAGCTGCCGAAGTAAGCTCCGTGCCAGTTATCAATGCTGGAGATGGAGCTAACCAACATCCAACGCAGACTTTAGTAGACTTATTTACTATTGAAGAGTCTCAGTCTAGCTTAGAAGATTTAAAAATAGCATTTGTAGGAGATTTAAGATACGGCAGAACTGCTCATTCCTTGGCTTTAGGCCTGTCTAATTTTAAAGCTCGTATGTATTTCATTTCCCCTCCTACTTTAAGTTTGCCTGAAGAGGAAACCAGTGATCTTAAAAAGAAAGGGATTAAATTTTCCTTTCACAAATCTTTTGAAGAAGTCCTAGATAAAGTTGATATTCTTTATATGACTCGCATTCAGAAAGAGCGCATACCTTATTTGGAATATCAAAAATTACAAAGTCAGTTCATCCTACAGCTCCCGCATTTAAAAAAAGTTAAAAAGAATATGAAAATTCTTCATCCCTTACCAAGAGTGCATGAAATAGACATCGATATAGATAAAACCCCTCATGCATATTACTTCCAGCAAGCTGCCAATGGAGTTTTTGTAAGAGAGGCCATACTTGCTCTTTTTTTAGGAGGAAATATTGGATAAGACACTTTTAGTAGCTGCTATTAAAAATGGCACGGTGATTGATCACATAGCTCAAGGCGAAGGACTTAAAATCTTACGTCTTTTAAATTTTTACCTACATGAAGATCTTGTGACCATTGGCCTTAATCTACCTAGTAAGGCTTTAGGGAAAAAAGATTTAATTAAAATTGAAAACTGTCAGATAAATGTAGAGCAAGCAAAACAAATAGCGCTTTTTTCTCCGCTGGCCACAATTAATTATATCGAAAACTATAAAGTTGTCAGAAAAATAAGCAATACTCTCCCAAGTCAAATTTCATCAGTACTTATTTGTCCTAATCATCAATGTATTACCAACCATGAAAGGATCAAGACATATTTTATAGTTGAGCAAATTGGCTCTTTAACTGAGTTGTCTTGCAAATACTGCTGTAAAAAATTTTCTAAAGAAGAAATAAAAGAGTTTATTAGTGATAGAAATTAAAAATGCAAAAAATATTGAAGGGAAAAAAGTCACCCATTTTATAGAAAGCAAAGAAAATCATATAATAGATGCCTCAGGTCTTACATTGCTACCTGCTCTCATTGACCCACATGTCCATTTTAGAGTTCCTGGACATGAACACAAAGAAAACTGGGAAACCGCAGCAAAGGCAGCTATTTATGGAGGGGTCACAACTGTATTTGACATGCCCAATAACACTCCTCCTTGTGTAAGTTTTTCAGCTCTTCAAGATAAGAAGAAAAAAATATTTAACCAGCTAAAGAGCGTAAATATTCCTCTTCGTCATTTTTTTTACCTTGGTGCAGATAAAGCCCACTTACATGAAATAGAAAGCTGTAAAGATGATATTATTGGCATAAAGGTATTCATGGGATCCTCTACTGGAGGTTTATTAATTCAAGACAATAAAACTTTAGAAGAAGTATTTAAAATCGCTCAAAAACATAATCTCCCTATAGCAGTCCATGCTGAAGATGAAGAAATGATCCAAGGCAATAGACGTCAGATAAAGGGACCTTTAAGTTATAGTGATCACTCTCTTATACGAGGAGAAAAAGCAGCTGAAAAGGCTGTGCATAAAATTGTATCACTTGTAGAAAAATACCCTACTAAAGTCTACATTCTTCATGTAAGTACACATGGTGAACTAGAAATCATTAGAAAAGCTAAACAAAAGCACTTGCCTATTTATGCAGAGGCAACACCTCATCATTTATTTCTAACAGTTGATGACTACAAGAAATATGGCGCCAAAGCTGTCATCAATCCACCTCTTAGAAAATCGATTGATAGAGATGCCCTTTGGGAAGGCATAAAAGACGGAACCATAGATTGTATAGGTTCAGATCACGCTCCACATACATTGGAAGAAAAAAACAAGCCTTATGGGGCTTGCCCTTCGGGCATGCCCGGCATCGAAACAATGCTTCCATTATTGTTAGATGCGTATAACAACAACCGTTTAACACTGCAGGAAATTGTCTCTCTTACTCATTTAAGAATCCAAGACATTTTCAACCTTCCTCTCATTGATGATGTTGTTTTAGCAGATCTAAACCTTGAAAAAAGAGTTGGACATATGAAAACAAAAGTTGGCTGGTCATGTTTTGAAAACAAGCTTTTAAAAGGCTGGCCCAAAATAGTTATTTTAAAAGGAAAGGTATTCAACATTGAATAAACAGAAGCCACCAAAATGGTATGTAGAAAACCCGCCTATTTACGATATCACAAAATCCTATGCAGAAAATGCCGCTTCAGGCCCATTTTACACTAAAGCTATTCCCGAAAGAAAAGCTGTAGATAAAAACAATTATATTCATTTTCTTGGGCACGCAATAAAGAGTCCCATCGGAGTTGCCGCAGGTCCTTTATTAAACTCTAACTGGATAAATTTGGCAGCTCAACTTGGCTTTGATATTCTAACATATAAGACCATTCGTTCTTATAAAAACCAAGGACACGCGTTGCCTAATATGATCTATGTCAACCTTAAAGAAGATCATGCAGTACAAATAGATATGCCTCATGAAGCCCTAGAAGATTTAACTCTTACTAACTCTTTTGGCATGCCCTCACAATCAAGAGACTTTTTATTAAATGACATTGCAAAAGCAAAAGCTTCTCTGGCGCCCGGACAGGTATTAATTGTTTCTGTAGTAGGCAGCCAAACAAATGATATCTCCCTTTTGCAAGATTTTATCGATACGGCTCTTTTAGCTAAAGAAGCAGGAGCATCTATTATTGAGGCAAACTTTTCCTGCCCAAATGTTGCTGCAGCGCATAGTCAACTTTATCTAGACCCTGAAAGCGTTTACCAATTTGCAAAAGCCCTTAAAACAGCTATATATCCCCTTCCCTTAGTTATCAAAGTAGGAAATTTCCCTTCATATGAACACTTAAAGAAAGTATTTATTGCAGCTGCTAAAGCAAATGTTGATGCTATTTGCGGACTAAATTCCTTAGGAAGACCGGTCTTTACCAAAGATAGCCAACCAGCTCTGGGGATTAAAAGGCCTACAAGTGGTATTTGTGGAGGACAAATTAGAAAATTTGCTTTGGAATTCGTACAAAATGCCTTTCAAGTAAAAAAGGAAGAAAAACTGGACATAATCATCATGGGTGTTGGAGGAATTACTCTAGCAGAGCACTTTGATGAGTTTTTTAAATACGGTGCCGATATTGCTTTATGTGCAACAGGGATGATTTTTGATCCCTTACTAGCCTCTAAATACCATTCTAAGGAGAAATATGCATGCAGTTAATTGATTGTTTTTATGACTTAGGAATTATTAAGTTCGGATCATTTGAGCTAAAAAGTAAAATAGTCTCTCCCTTTTACCTTGATCTAAGAGAATCTATTTCCTATCCAGAAGTTCTGATTAATATTGCTATTGCTGTCGAAACCAAAGTAAAGAACCTTACCTTTGATTCGGTTTTAGGAGTCCCCTATACGGGAATTCCTATTGCCAGTGCCTTTTCCATACTTTTTAAAAAGCCTCTGTTATTAATGAGAAAAGAGAGAAAAACCTATGGCACTAAAAAGCTATTAGAAGGGGTTTACAAAAAAGGTAGTAACGTTCTTATTATTGAAGATATAACTACTACTGGATCAAGTGTAAAAGAAACAGTACTAGCAGCAAGAAAAGAAGGTCTTGCAGTTACTCACGTAATCAGTTTAATTGACCGTGAGCAAGGTGCCCAAGATGCCTTGAAAAAAGAAAACTGCCAGTTAACTTCCCTATTTTCGATACATCAAATCTTAAGTCAGCTAATGAATGCAAAAAAAATATCTCAAGAGCATTATGAAAGTGCCATAAACTTTTTAAGAAAACCATTGTAGCTGCATGTCTCTTTCTTTTGTTGATCGCTCTAAGCTCACCAAAAATCCTATAGCCAAAAAGCTTTTTTTGCTAATGGAACAAAAGAAAACCAATTTATGTGCTTCAGCAGACCTTACAAAGGCCCAAGATCTACTAGAGTTTGCAAACAACATAGGTCCTGAAATTTGCCTTCTTAAAACCCATATTGATATTTTAGAAGATTTTTCTGACGAAGTTATACATAAATTAACTACATTGTCTCGAAAACATCAGTTTTTGCTGTTTGAAGACCGTAAGTTTGCAGATATTGGAAATACAGCTCGCTTGCAATATGAAAAAGGTATTTTTAAAATTGCTAGCTGGGCTGATATTATTAATGCCCATATCCTGCCTGGCAAAGGCATTATTGAAGGTCTTTTACAGTCTAACGGGAAAAAAGAAAAAGGCCTTCTTTTACTTGCTCAAATGAGTTCTCAAGGAAATTTAATCACAGAAAACTATACCGCTAAAGCTATTGAAATGGCTCATGCCTATGAAGAATTTGTCATAGGTTTTATTTCTCAAGAGAAAGTTTCCGATCATCCGGCTCATCTTCACTTAACTCCTGGAGTTAGTCTTCAAGCTAAAAGTGACAGTCTCTCTCAGTCTTATCGTACAATTGATGATATCATTTTTTCTTCACAAAGCGATATTATAATTGTAGGAAGATCTTTATATATGGATAAAGATCCCCTAAAACGAGCAAAAATGTATAGAAAAAAAGGCTGGGAAAGTTATGCAAAAAGAATTTCCTCAAATTTTCATTCTCATTCTTAATTGGAAAAATAAAGAAGATACAATTAAGTGCGTAACTTCTGTAAAAAAAATCAACTACCCTGCTTTTTCAACAGTTCTTATAGACAATGGGTCCAAAGATGGCTCTGTTGAAGCCTTTCAAGAGCTTTTCCCTGAAATCACTTTACTTTGCAATGATAAGAACTTGGGATATGCTGAAGGCAATAATGTAGGGATTAGATATGCCATGAGCAAAGGGGCTGATTTTATATTAATCCTAAACAACGATGCCCTCGTAGATTCTAATATATTGCATGCCTTTGTCAAAGCTTCAAAAGACAATCCAGATGGAGGAATTTTTGGAGCTAAAGTGCTAAATCAAAATAATGAAATGTATCATTTTGGTGGCATGTGGGATGCGAAAAAATGTGAATTTAAGACTGTTTTATCTTCTCAGAAATACAAACAGGTAGACTATGTATGCGGCTGCTCTTTTTTTATCAGAAGAAAAGTCGTAGAAACTATCGGATATTTAGAACCTAGATTCTTTCTTCTTTGGGAAGAAAGTGATTATTGCTTTAGAGCAAAACAACATTTCTTTTTAACTTATTCTGTGCAAGATGCCATAATATCTCACAAAATCTCTGCTTCTTTTGATGGAGGGAAACCTCAAATGCATTATTTTTGGTGGAGAAACAGACTGTTTTGGATTAGTAGAAATACTTCTAAAAAGGAAAAAGTTGCAGCATATAAAAAGGTTTTACTGCCTGAAATTTTTAAAATTTATAAACTCAGATATCTTAAATCCTTTGAGCTTTTCCTCTTTAAAAGATTTTTGCCCAAAGATAAAGTCAAAAAAAAATCTATGAAATTAAAACGCTATAAAGCTGGATGTTTAGGTATTCGAGATTATTATTTAAACCGATTTGGAAATACATACAAAAAAGTTTAGAAACAAAAAAATTCACATACCAGTTATAAAAGAATATAAGAAGAGTGTTTGTCATGCGTTATTTAAAATCTTTATGTTTAGTCGTTGCCCTTTTATTCCTTTCGGGTTGTGAAACCAATTTGCCCATTGTTAATAATGTCGATGAAAGAGAAGCAAATGAAATTATTGTTTATTTAGCAAACAATGGAATATCTGCACAAAAAATCTCGGCTTCCGCTGGAGAAATTGCCGGAGCTGGCGGCGGCGGCGGCAACATGTGGAATATTGCTGTTGAACAAGATAACATGGTCAGAGCCATGGGGCTTTTAAATGAAGTCGGCCTTCCAAGAAGACAAGGAACAAATTTACTAGAGTTATTTGCCAAAACAGGACTTATGTCCTCTGATCGTGAATCAACAATCCGTTATCATGCCGGCCTTGCTGAAGAACTCAAAAATACTATCCGCAAAATGGACGGAGTCTTAGATGCCGACGTGCAAATTTCTTTTCCTTTAGAAGAACCTGGTTTAGGTGAAGCGCCACCAAAGCTTACTGCAGCTGTTTTTGTAAAACACATGGGTGTTTTAGACGACCCCAATAATCATTTAGATAGCAAAATTAAAAGACTTGTAGCTGGAAGTATTCCTAAAATGACGTATGACAGTGTTTCTGTTATTTCTGATAGATCCAGGTTTATGACTGCCATACAAGATAGTCGCAGCCAAACAATTTCTACTGCGCCCGATCAAGACTATGTTAAGCTTTGGTCCATTGTGATGAGTAAAAGCTCTGTTGGGAAATTTAGATTTTTATTTTTTCTCATGATAATTCTTGTTCTTGGATTTGGCAGCTTGGCTATTTGGCTATTAATTAAATTTTACCCTCAAGTATTACAAAATGTATTACAGGTAAAAAAAATATTGCCTTCTCGAAAAAAACCTAAGTCTTAAAGTTTATGAAATCTTCTTCTACAATTGTGCTTAAGACACTCCTAAATAAAGCAACCAATAGCAAGAAATTGCTGGAGTTTTTGCCGGATAGTGAAAAAAAAGAAATTTTAGATTTAGATCAAACTGCCTTTTTTTCTGTCGATGACTTCAATATAGAAAGAATTTTAAACAATGTTCATTATTCTTGGTTGTATGCAACTTTATTTTCTTTAGAAGACACATCAGATGCCCATATTTTAATGAGCGCTTTAAGCTTTTCTATCCAAGAAAAGCTTAAAAAAGCTTTAGACATCTCCCATAAGTCCGTTGAGCTTTCTCAGTTTGCCAAGCATTACTGCTTGCTTGTTTTTCTAGGTAGCCTGTTAGGCGAAGCAGATACCTTGCTCCCTAAAAAATACCTACCATTTTCTGAAATGAATATTTTGCTGGAGCTTTCAAAAGTCGAGCTTATCAAGCTAATTGACTTTTTAGCTCTTTTTGATGTTGCAGTTGATCTAAAAAAAATGGTCGATACAAAAAGCATTAAATTAATAAACAGCTCTTTATCTTCTGAGCAAAAGCAATTTTTAAAAAAGATCAGTTCATATCAAGAACCCTATTCTTTTACTCCCCTTTTGTCTGAGTGGGATAAAACGGAAGAGCAATTTCATAAAATATTGCATAAAAGAGGGCTCAACAGATTAGGCTTTGCACTTTGCTCATCTCATCCCGATCTGATATGGTATATTACCCATTTTTTAGACTCTGGAAGAGGAAACTCCCTTATAAAGTTTTCAGAAAAGAAAATATCTGCAAAAGTAGTTCATCATATTAGAGCACAAGTTTTAGAAATTATTAACTTTATCAGGAAAAGCCGATGAAATTTTTCTCCCTCATTAAAGAAGGGCAAATCCATGCCGCACCGGGTGTTAAAGTAATTTTGAAAGAGGAGTTTTCTCAGCTAATAGAAGCTGAAGAGATTCTAAAAAAGGCAAAGCACGAAGTAGAAGAATTTAAAAAGCAAACGCATGACGAATGTGAAAAACTAAAAGAGCAGGCTTATGAGGACGGCTTTCAAAAAGGTTTGGAAGAGCTAAATGAAAAAATACTTTTAATGGATCGCGAAATAAAAAAAATCCATGAAGAAGTACAGAAAAAAATCATTCCTTTATCCCTCCAAGCTGCAAGAAAAATCCTGGGCGAAGAACTTCAGCTAAATCCTGAAAGGATTGTAGAAATTGTTTCTCAAGCACTCAAGCCTGTTACACAACACAGGCATATAAAGATTTACGTAAATAAAGCCGATTTAGAGATTTTAGATGAGAAAAAGTCAAAACTAAAAAAGAACTTAGAGCAGGTAGAGACTTTTTCTATACAAGAAAGATCAGATATTGAACCTGGAGGTTGCGTAATAGAAACAGAAGGTGGCATTATTAATGCACAACTCGAAAACCAGTGGCGAGCTTTAGAAGCCGCATTTGAGGCGTTTTTAAAAAAACGGTAAAACATGTCATTCAAAAAAATAATTCTTTTTTTTCTTGTTTTTTCTTCTCTGTCAGTTTTTGCACAGCAAACTGCGGGAACAAATCAAACACAAAATTTAATTACTCAACTTGAGCAAAAGCAGCAGCCTGATCAGCTAAGCTTTGAGGGGCCTTCTGTAATCACTAAAATGGCTATTTTGGCCGGCATTGCCATTTTGCCTTTTGTAATTATGCTTTTAACCTCTTATATAAAAATTGTAATTGTTTTGGCTCTTGTTCGAAATGCTCTAGGGGTGCAGCAATCCCCTCCTAATCAAGTAATTAATGGTATTGCCCTTCTTTTAACAGTTTATGTCATGTTTCCAACTGGATATGCCATGTATAAAGCATCAGAAGATGTAATTAAGCAGGATTCTCCTCCTGAGCTTGTTTCAGGGCAAACGGCCTCTTATCTGATTAAAGTTATGGATCAATCAAAAGAGCCTTTAAGAGGGTTTTTACAACGAAACAGCATTGTCAAAAATACCCGTTCATTTTATCAGTTAGCTTATCGAATGTTTCCAGAACCTTTTAAAGAAAACCTTACACAAAATGACTTTATTATTTTAATACCGGCATTTATAACCACGCAGTTAAAAGCAGCATTTGAAATTGGAGTACTTGTTTACTTACCATTTTTTGTAATTGACCTAGTAACATCCAATATTTTACTTGCTATGGGTATGATGATGCTTTCACCATTGACGATTGCACTCCCCATTAAATTATTATTGCTTGTTATGATTGACGGATGGACTTTGTTAGTACAAGGATTAATGTTAACATTTAAATAGCGTATGTTTTTAAACGAAATCTATCAACTGACCTATCAAGCGCTTCTTCTTATTTTAATTCTTTCCGGCCCTCCTATTCTGGTGAGTATGGTATTCGGTCTTCTAGTCGCAATATTTCAAGCTGCCACACAAATTCAGGAACAGACTCTTTCCTTTACAGTTAGGTTATTTGCTGTTGTCATTACATTGATTATGCTGGGAGGCTGGCTTGGCGCTCAGGTTATAAATTTTGCGAGCACTATTTTCAGTAATTTCCCCAATTGGAAACCTTAAACAATGCATGACTTGGTCTCTGCTACAGACAGTTATTTGAATTTGTATTTAAGCTTCTCTAATATAACTCCCGTATCTGTTCTGTCTTATTTCTTATTAACACTTTTTCGCATTGTACCGATCGTTGTTTTGGCCCCTTTTTGGGGAGGGAAAAATCTGCCTGCTCCCATTAAAATCATGTTTAGCATTAGCATTTGCGCCATTTTACTCCCTAAAATAATGCTAGAAGCAAAAGCTGAGCTCCCCATGGATATTTTTTTTGTTGGCTATGCCATGAAAGAGCTTCTCATTGGGTTTATTTTAGGTTTTTTAGTAACCATTCCATTTTACATCGCTCAGAACTCAGGAACATTAGTAGATCATATGAGAGGAGCATCTTCTCTTCAAGTTACCGACCCGACGACGCAAACACAAACCGGGTCAATTGGTATTTTTTATAATTACGTGTTAATTGCTGTTTTTTTCTCTATTGATGGCCCATTTATTTTTTTACAAACATTGGTTAGCTCTTTTGATTTCATCCCTGTTAATAAGTTTTTAAATCCTATTTTTTTTAATTTAAAAATCCCTGTTTGGAAACTTGTTATTTCCTTGTTCAACCATGTTATGAGCTTGGCAATTCAACTGGCAGCTCCTTCCATTGTAGGTATACTTATGGCTGAAATGTTTTTAGGGATTGCTAACCGCTTAGCTCCACAAGTGCAAATTGTCTTTTTAGGTATTCCCTTAAAGTCTTGGCTTGGACTTTTATGCTTAACTATTGCTTGGTATTTTATAGTTCAGCAGTTAGGCAAAGAGTCTTTGAACTGGGTTAAAACTATAGACAAACTGATAGACAAAGTTCCTAGTTATTAACATTTTCTTAATATAATCTTTTTTTTCTTTTAAAGTTTAAATTGGAAATGCTATATTCCTTGGTCAATAAAAAACCCATGGGGGATAGAGATGGACATAGTTTCAAATGAACTGACGCCAAGATCTTTTATAGAAAATCAATTCAACCAAGACGAGCCAATTTTTGGCTTTTCTGATGAAAGTTTAACATCAAGTGATACAGAGTCCATTAGATCTGAAAATAATGAACACATAATTTCTGCTATTCAGTTACAAAGGATTGATGAAGAGCTTCTAATGACATCATACTTAGAGCTCCCTATGGGAACCCCAGCTGAAATTGTATATGCTAACACTCAACAATTTTTATATGATTGCTCTGAAAAGACAGCTCTTGTTGTGATTAGATATTTGCAAAATTTAGATAGGGAAGCAATAGAAAAAGTATGCAGTAAATTTCCAGTTTCGACACCCGATGACTTATTTTTTCATCCTAAAATTCAAGAAATTGTCGGCGGTAGAAAGCCCGAAGACGTTAAAAGCTACATAGCTCTTGTAAAGAAGGAATTGCCAGCTAAAGACAAGGCCACTTTAGTTAGAACTTATTTAGATTTTCCTTTAGGCACTCATGCTACAGATATTTATTCTTTCGCCAAGAAATCAGTAAAAGTTCTTTCTGAAGATGATGCAATAACTTATCTTAATGGCATCATCCAAAAGAATAATGTGAAATTTGAAAACCTTTGCCGGGAAAATCCCCTTTTAAGCCCAGAAAAAATCTTAGAACTTCCTGAAGGAAAGGTGTTTGAAGGGCATATTGATGTTGATCAATCTATTAGGTGCATGCAAAAAGTACAATTGCCTTTACGGCAAGATAGCAGAAACCTTGAAGATTCCATTAAATTCTTAGAAGAAACTGATAAATCCTTTTTATCTGAAGCTTATAAAAACTTTTCTACGGCTGGATCTGCAAAAGAAGTTTATGAAACCGTTAAAGACTCTATAGATTATGTTTCAAAAAAAGAGGCTATTGAATACCTTAACCTTAATTTTTTTTCGAAAAGAGATAAATCTTATTTATTAAAAGCCTATAACAAGCTTCCTATAGATGTTTCTGCAGAACAAGTTTATAAGGCCGTAAACAAATCTATAAGCTCACTTTCTAAAGAAGAGGCCATCGCATTCATTAATGCTAAGAGAGAAGCTAATATTGAAAGGATACGATTAATTTGTGCAAACCACCCTTCATTACCAATAGGTGAATTTTTACTTCTTCCTAAAATGCAAGAGTTTATAGGTCACCAAAATATTAGTGAGTTTATAGAATTGATGCTAGAAGAGGCTATTTCAAAGCTGGATCCAGAAAAAAGACGTATTATTCAAGAGGAGCGCGCAAGATCTCAAAATACAGATAAAGAATTCATAAAATTCATAGTTGAAATGAATCCAACTCGTCCACCCGAAGATATTTATGCTGAATGTGGCGGTTCTATATCTCTTACAGAAAAAGAAGCGTGTAAATATATCGATGCCTTAGCCGCTAAAAAGGCAGCTAAAAAAGAAAAACAAATAGCTAATGAGAAAACTACGTTAATAAAGCAGTTTTCAAAAATGCCTCTAGGGACTCCAGCAGAAAATATTTATGGTCAAATCAGTCATCGTATTTCAGCTTTTGCTCCAAAAGATGCCATTAAGTATGTGAACGAGATGATTCAATCACATGAAAAGCGATTAGAAAACATTTGCAGAAATAATCCCAACTTACATGCAGATGAGGTTTTAAAGCTTCCTGAAGCTAGAAAGTTTGCTTTCTTTCCAGATATTAAGAGACATAAGGCTTTTTCTTCAGATGCATCTTCCGTTGGATCTGACGTAGCCACTATTGAATCAGATGAGCCATTATTTAATCAAATTTTGCGCGATGCATTTTACCAGCACCCTGTGGGTACTACTGTAAGTAAAATCATGACTGCATTGAAGGATCAAATTTCTAACCGAAAAGAAGCCCGTCAGTTTTTAACAGCTTTAAAAACTGATGAAAATGCTCTCTTATCTCGGATCTGCAAAGGAAATTGGCATTTAAGCGCAGAGGAAATTTCAAAACTTAAAGGCGCAGAAGAAATTACCAAGCACCCCGCTTCTCCTGAAACACTAAAGAGAATTTCTGAAGCAAAAAATGAAGCTGCACTAGCTCTTTCGCTTGCTGAGTTTGATGACAACTTTATTATGCTCTCGCCAGCACATATAAGACTTTACTTAGATGAGCATGGATTAGGATCTGACAGTGACTTTATACGTCGTTTAGCAAGAATGGAACAAGATCTTAGATCTATTACTGACATAATTCGAACATCTCCTGAAATTTCTGATAGAGAAATAGAAGAGCAGTTAGACTTTGCAATGCTTCAAAGTTATTCCAAAGATACTTTGAGCTATGCCATCTCTTACTCTAGACAGAGCATTTCTCAAGTGCGAGAATTGGTAAAACGAAGAGGTTCAGCGGAAAAGCAACGTGAGATTATGCAACGCATAAGCATTGAAGGCCTTGTTTAAAATGCAAAATATTTTAGAAACCCCTTAAATGGGGTTTCACTTTACTCCCTTTTTCTATCTTTTCTCGGTAGGAATTATTACTATTTATCTTAACAACTTAAAATATTAACGGCTTAACATTATGACACCTACCCCGTTTTATGTGCGTCCAATTGGCGTTACTGTGGTTCAAGTAAATCCTTCATTGGCTATGCTTACTGATCCAAATGACGCAAAAATTTATAAATTAACAACAACCATTTTAAAACAGCACCCTGAGCTTCCTGTTAGTTCATGCCTTGATGTTAAACAAATACTTGTAAACGAAAGAATTTCTTATGAAGCAATGAGCATTGATGAACTACTTCCATTTGTTGTGAAAAAAATTAAATATTTTCAAGATCGAAAACCTGAAAGTACTCTTTTATTTGATATGTATAAACGACTTCCTATGGGGACTTCAGCAGAAAAAGTTTACATGCAAGTTAAAGAAAACCTTCATTATTTTTCGAAAGAGGAAGCCATTTCATTCATATCAGATATACAAAATCAAGAGATCGCTAAACTTAGAAGCTATCTTGAGGCAAACCTTTATCTAACTCCTTCACAGTTACTGCGATGTCGAGCTGCGATGCGTTTTTCTGCAAGGGTAAAAATACGGGAATTTTTGGCTCAAATGCGAGAAGATTTGATTGACGAATTTGTACTTACGATGTCTTCAACCAAAAAAAAAGACTACTCCTCAAAAACAATAACATTAGAACTCCATAATAAAGTTATGGATCGTGTAATCAAAAAAGATCGAGATATGCATAATATTACAGAAACAATTAGAAAAGAGGCTCTAGAATCTGCTAGAACATTTTTGCAACAAGCAACTAGCCAAGAAATTAAGCAGCTTTTATCTGAGGATCTTTCTAATCAGGAATTCCAAAAAATCTCTAGTTTTAACAAGAGCTTGCATGAAACTCTTCTTATCAAACTTTTAACTCAAAAAGCGCTAAAGGACATTTTCCAGCACTTAAAAAGTCTTTCTGGGGCTAAACTATTAAAGTATTTTTCTCCACTTGAATTTTTGTCAGAAAAAAATATAAGAAAAGCTGTCTCCGATGTTTCCAAATTTTTTAAGAAAAAAAGTAATACAGCTAAAAATAATGCTTATATGAATAGATATTTTCACACATGGCAAAGCACCTCTATTATTATTCGAGCTATTCAAAGCAATCCTGATCTTTCTGATGAGGAAATAGAAAAACAGCTCCCTCCTCTAAAACTTATTGAGCGTGATGAAGATAGGCTTAGTTGGATTGAAAATATCAGAAGTACCCTTGAAAAATTCCAAGAAGGCTCTCAAGGTGTATTTGATTCTTTATTTGAGGCTTCTATTGAAAGAGATCTTGCGTCTTTATTAAATAAAGCTTAGAGTTTTTAACTCTTAATAGGTGAATTTTCTCAAAAGGGAATTGTTTTCTATTAAAAAATATTTTACATCTAAAGTTTATGAATATTTTAAGGTTTGTTAACTATTTCATAGCTCTGTTAATGATCTGCAACCCATTTGCCGTTCTACCTCTTTTTTTAAAATTAACTGCTGCTGACACTTTCGAAGAAAGGAGAAGAACAAGTTTAATAGCAACTTTTGCGGTAGCCTGCATTTTAGTGGGAGCAACTTGGTTAGGCATGCCAGTTCTACTTATCTTGGGAATTAAACTAGCTCCTTTTAGATTTGCAGGAGCGCTTGTAGTTTTAATGCTCGCATTTTCAATGCTAAGAGCAGAAGATACGCGACTTAAACAAACTTCTGAAGAAAAAGTCGAAGCCATTACTAAGTCCTCTATTGCCATTACTCCCTTAGCTATTCCTTTAATTGCAGGACCAGGAGCAATTAGTGCCATCATAGTAGAGGCAAGCCAGTATACTGGCTTAATAAATCATGGCATTTTAAGTTTTGTAGCCATTGCTGTAGCTCTTTTTATGGGAACTATACTTTACTTTGCTACCAAGGTGGAAAATATATTGGGTAGAGTGGGGTTGAATATCTTTACTAGAATTGGAGGGCTTGTGGTAGCATCCAATGCTTTAGACTCTTTATCTGTCGCTTTAAAAGAAATGTTTCCAGGACTTACCGGATAATTGAACTGAGTTTTGAACTTATCTCTTGAATCGCTTGAATAAAGTTATCAATATCTTCAACAGTATTATAAATACCTAATGATGCTCTACACAAAGAGGTAACATTCAATTTTTGCATTAGTGGCTCAGCACATAACTTTCCAGTTCTAATAGCTATTTTTTTTAAGTCTAAAAAAGTAGCTAAATCTAGCGGATGCAAATGATTATGTGTAAAACTAATAATGGATGCTTGCTGAGAAGGCATCCCAATTGGAAGTACTATATCAGAAATCTTTATCATTTCTTGATGCAGATAACTAAAAAGGTCATTTTCCTGTTTTTGGATGTTAGCCATGCCAATAGAAGATAAAAAATCAATAGATTCTTTAAAGGCAATTATCTCAGCAATAGCAGGGGTTCCTGCCTCAAAACGATAAGGCGGCTTTTGAAAAATGGCAGATTCAAAAGATACTTTTTCAATCATATCTCCCCCATAAACTGCGGGAGGCATTTTTTCTAAAAGTTCATACTTTCCATAAAGAACTCCCACTCCATTCGGCCCATATGCCTTATGGGCTGAAAAACAGTAAAAATCTGCATCTAACTTTTTAACGTCAACAGGAAGGTGAGCAATTGCCTGAGCTCCATCTACCAACACCTTAGCATTCATGTTATGGGCTTTTTGAACAATGCTGGCAATAGGATTAACTGTTCCGGTTACATTGGCAATATGGGCTAAAGAAACAAGTTTCGTATTAGGGGTTAAAAGCTTTTCAAATTCTTCTATAATTAGCTCGTTCTTATCGTTGACAGGGATGTATTTGATCTGGAGTTTTTTCTCTTTAGCAAGAATCTGCCACGGGACAATATTAGAGTGATGTTCCAGCTCAGTTAATATAATCTCGTCATTTTCTTGAAAAAGACTTCCAAAAGATCTAGCAACTAGATTAATCGCATCCGTTGTATTTTTTGTGAAAATAATTTCATCTGTATTGGCATTAATAAATTTAGCAACAGCCTGCCTAGTGTTATAATACTTTTCAGAAGCTTCAACTGATAAACTATAAGCACCTCTATGAATAGTTGCATATTCATTAAGGTAAAACTGATAGAGCTTATCTATTACTTTTTTAGGTTTTAAAGTAGTTGCCGCAGAATCAAAATAAATAACTTTATCTGCTTGTGGAAATTCAGACTTAAAATGTTTCATCTATATCACTGGATAAGATTTTTTTAACGCCAACACATCAACTTCTTCAAGAATTTCAGTTAAAAATCCTTGCACACAAAGCTTTTTAGCTTCCTGCAAAGTAACTCCCCTAGACTGCATATAAAACAAATCTTCTCGTGAAAGCTGGCCGATTGTTGCACCATGAGAGGCTTTTACATCGTCAGCAAAAATTTCTAAGTTAGGCTTTGAATGTGCTTTTGCTTTTTCATTTAAAATTAAGTTTTTATTGAGTTGATAGCTCTCTGTTTTTTGCGCTTTGCTATGCACATAAATTTTTCCTTCGAAAGAAGACACTGCTTCATCATCCAAGATTGTTTTAAAAAGCTGGCTTGAAGTGCAGCTTTCTGCTAAATGCTTCATCAGGACATGTGTATGGGACTGACTTTTTTGAGTAAGATAATTAAGCCCATATGCTTTAGCATTGGCATAAGGCTCTTCTAAAGTTATTTGATAGTCTCTTCTCGCTACTTTTGTCCCAGACCCCAAATCTACTGTTTTTAAAGAAGCATTTTTCTTTAAATAATAATGACAAGATCCGAAATACCAATTTTCTACTGGCTCTTGAATGATATCTACTACTTTTAAGTGCGAGTTCTCCTCTTGGACTATGTCCACGACAGGAATAGACCAGTGGTGTGCATACTCTCCTATGTGATGAGAAGTGATAGTGATATTTAAAGAACTTCCTTTTCCTATAACCCCCTGGATTCTCGGCATGGAAACAAAAGGGCCTGGCTCAAGTCCAACAGTAAGGTTTACTATTTGAAGAGGCTTTTCAGGGCTCACGCCAGATGGTAGAAATAAAAAAGCTCCCTGCTTATGAAATATAAAGTTCAAAAGGCTGAAAGGATCAGTATCTTCCTTTAGAGATTTAGTTAATCTATTTTGTAAAAACATAGCAAAGCTATTCATTGCCTGATCTAAGGAAACTATTTCTAAGTCAGGTGAAAAACTACTTAAATCTAACCTGAGCGCTCCATTAACAAATACTAAGTGATCATGCCCCTCTAGTAAAAAAGACGAAAAACTTTTCTTATCTAATGAATAATTATCAATTAACGAAAATTCATGAGCATAAATTTTAGCCAAAGGTACATATTTAAAGGATTCATTTTTACGACTTGGAAGGCCTACTTCCTGGAAACGATCCCACGCTTTAATTCTTAAGCTATGCAGCAGATCACTGGGAATCAATCCTTCTTGAATAAAAGGCACGCTCATGAATGAGCCTCACTAATTAAAAAGTCATACCCTTTTTCTTCCAACTGTTTCGCTAAAGAAAAATCCCCTGAGTGCACAATTTTTCCCTCCATCATGACATGGACAAAATCGGGCTTTACATACTCTAATAGCCTTGGGTAGTGAGTAATGAGAACCAAGCTTTTTTCAGGTGCCCTTATAAGATTAACTCCCTTAGCAACTACTTTCATCGCATCAATATCAAGGCCCGAATCAGTTTCATCTAAGACAGCAAGATCTGGGTTTAGCATGAGCATCTGTAAAATCTCATTTCTCTTTTTCTCACCACCTGAAAACCCTTCATTAATAGAGCGGTCCTGGAACTCTTTTTTGATTTGCATAATTTCCATTTTTTCATCTAAAAGACCTTGAAATGCCTCTTTACTTAACTCTGGCTTGTTTTCTGCTTTTCTTTTTGCATTTAAGGCAGAAAAAAGAAAAAGGGAATTGCTGACCCCTGCAATCTCAATAGGATGCTGAAATCCCATAAAAAGACCTAAGTAAGCTCTTTCTTCTGGTTCCAGTTCTAAAATATTTTGTCCTTTAAACCATATTTCCCCATTTGATTCATAGGCAGGATAACCAGCTAAGACCTTGGCCAGGGTTGATTTTCCAGCGCCGTTAGGTCCCATAATCGCATGGACCTCTCCCTTGTTAACATCGAAATTCAAACCATCTAAGATGGTTTTATCTTCGATATTCGATGTTAGATTTTTGATGTGTAACATAGTTAACCTACTGATCCTTCCAACTTTAAAGTTAATAATTTTTGTGCTTCCGTTGCAAACTCAAGTGGCAATTCTTTAATAACCTGACTGCAAAATCCATTTACAATTAACTGAATGGCATCTTCTCTTGAAATTCCCCTAGACTGAAGGTAAAAAAGTTGTTCATCACTTAGTTTAGAGGTAGAGGCTTCGTGCTCCACCTGTGAGCTGTCATTTTCTACATCAATATAGGGAAATGTGTTTGCCGAGCATTCATTTTTCACTAACATAGAGTCACACTGAGTATAGTTTCTGGCATTTTTGGCATTAGGTAAGACTTTGACAAGTCCTCTATAACTATTGTGCGACTGGTCGGCCGAAATCCCCTTGGAAATAATCGTTGATTTAGTATTCTTTCCAACATGGATCATTTTTGTGCCAGTGTCAGCCTGCATCTTCCCGTTCGTTAAAGCTACGGAATAAAATTCTCCTACTGAGTGATCCCCTTTTAAAATACAGCTAGGATATTTCCAGGTAATAGCAGCTCCTGCTTCTACCTGAGTCCAAGAAATTTTAGAAAAAGCTCCTTCACAAAGGCCTCTTTTTGTTACAAAATTGTAAATACCACCTTTACCTGTCTCTGGATCTCCTGCATACCAATTCTGAACGGTGGAATATTTAATCTCAGCCTTTTCATGCGCTATTAGCTCAACTACAGCTGCATGGAGTTGATTGGAATCAAAGGCCGGCGCAGTACACCCTTCTAAATAACTAACATAAGATCCTTCTTCTGCTATAATAAGAGTCCTTTCAAATTGTCCTGTTTCTTTCTCATTAATTCTAAAGTAAGTAGAAAGTTCAACAGGACACTTTACCCCTTTTGGCACATACACAAACGAACCATCCGTAAAAACGGCAGAGTTAAGAGCTGTAAAAAAATTATCTGATATTGGAACGACAGATCCTAAATATTTCTCAATAAGCTCTGGATACTTTTGTACAGCTTCAGAGATAGAGCATAAAACAACGCCAGAATCTTTTAGCTTTTGATGAAAGGTTGTTCCAATTGAGACAGAGTCAAAAACTACATCTACCGCAACATTAGTCAGCCTTTTTTGCTCTTCAAGAGGTATCCCCAGCTTTTCAAATGTCTTAAGTATCTCTGGGTCAACCTCACTTAATGACTCTAACTTAGGCTTTGACTTGGGCTCTGAATAATAAGAAATATCTTGATAGTTGATAGGCGCATATGTCAAATTCGACCACTTTGGCTCTTTCATTTCTTTCCATTTTTCAAAAGCCTTTAAACGAAATTCCAGCAAAAAGGAAGGTTCATTTTTTTTACTAGATATTTTACGTATAGTTTCAGTTGTTAACCCCTTATCAAAAGTATCTGATTCTATAGGAGTTACGAACCCATATTTATAATCTTCTCTTCCAAAAGATGATGTTTCATCCATTTTAAGTTCTCTAAGTAGATTTTAAGGGTATAAGTCTACAAAAAAGAGAGTTCGTCTGTCAAAGGTAGTTTTTTAAGTTTAAATCAATCTATTAAATAGATTAATTTAAAATTAAAAAAGAAATTATATGACAGTAAATAAAGCTCAAAAAGAATCTCTTATAAAAGCAATATCTGAGGTATTAAATGAGCTTAATCACCATAATGTAGATGAAGTAGCTAAAAAAATATCCTCTTTAAAAAGAGTTTCTAAAAAATTTTCTAGAAAGATCCAAGAAGACATTATTCTTTTTTGTACCCAAGTAGATATGCAAAAAGATTATAGACCGCAAGATGGCATTTCAGAAAAAATTCGTAAAATGGCAGATAAAATTTTAAAAGACCTTTAACTAAATTCTTTGTTAGCTAAAATCACATACAAATAATAAAGGAGCACACTTTATGGCATTTCCTAAAAAAGATAAGGACACTTACCTTGGGAAAAAGGTTCCCACAGGTAAGGAAGGAACAAAATACATCGATGAATTAAAAAATATAAGAGACGACCTTAAAGAACTTAAAGAAATTACAGAAGAAATCCAAAAAAATAAGCATATGCCTTTGGATATGATGAAAAAAGTAAACACTACTATCGATAAGCTTAAAAAAGACACGCAAAAACTTAATAAAGATTTTCCTGGATTAGGCTTTAAGGCTGAAAGCTAGAAATTTTTGTAGATACCATTCTGCAGTTGTTTGCAGCCCCTCTAAAAAAGAAGTCTTAGCTTGCCAGCTCAACTGTTTTATTTTAGTACTGTCCAAAGAATAGCGAAAGTCATGTCCTTTTCTATCCGGAACAAATTGCATAAGCGAGCTAAGTTTTTTTGAAGGAACTTCTAATATGTTTGCCATAATATTTATTATATGACGAACTACTTCTAGATTTGTATACTCACAGCCCGAACCAATATTATAAGTATTCCCTAATGTTCCTCTTTCTAAAATTCGCCAAACAGCTTCTGCATGATCTTCTACAAATATCCATTCCCTAATATTAGAACCATCGCCATAAATGGGAATAGGTTGGTTATTTAAACACCTTTCGATAACAACTGGGATAAACTTTTCAGGAAATTGATAAGGCCCATAGTTATTGCAGGAATGAGAAACAGTTACTTTTAATCCATATGTTTTGTAGTAGGCTCTAACTAAATGATCTGCTCCTGCCTTACTTGCGGAATAAGGCGAATTGGGAAGGTAAGGAGATTCTTCTTTAAATTTCCCCTCTAAAGGAAGATCACCAAAGACTTCGTCCGTAGAAATTTGATGAAAATGAATGGATGGATATTTTCTTACAACTTCTAGAAGGTGAAATGTCCCACAGATGTTTGTTTGAACAAACCCTTTTGGGTCATGAATACTATTATCTACATGCGTTTCAGCAGCAAAATGAACAATAACATTAACATTTTCTTTCTGACAAATTTCTTCTATTCTACCTTGATTGCATATATCTTCTTGGAAAAATGCATACTGAGGGTTGTTTTCTACCAGCTTTAGATTTTCCTTATTCCCTGCATAAGTAAGCTTGTCGACATTTACTATTTTCCCAGTAAAAAAAGAGCTACCTAAAAGATAGCGTATAAAGCTGGAGCCCATAAATCCTGAACCGCCAGTTACTAAAATAGTAGAAGTTGGATTAACAATTGACATAAAGAGATTCGAAATATTCCTCTAAGGACTCTGTCCAAGTCCTTGGTGAAGATAAAGTTTCTTTTTCATACTTCTCTGTAGATAAGACAGAGTATTTTGGTCTTGCGGCTCTTGTTTCAAACGCTTGGGAAGAAACAGGCTCAACCTTTTCACAAAGAATTGGAAGCCCTAACTTTTGCGCTTTTTTTAAAATTCCTTCTGCAAAACCATGCCACGAGGTCTGCCCTGCATTGGCAAAATGATATATTCCTGATTTATCGATTAATTTCATTGTAGCTTCAACTAGGTCTTTAGTAAAAGTAGGTCTACCTAGTTGATCAGCTACTACTTGCACTTCTTTTTTGTTTTCCATAAGATGCAATATCTTTGCAATAAAGTGGTTTTTGAAAAGTCCAAAAAGCCAAGAAGTTCTAATTATAAGAGAATTTGGAGCTATTTTCAAAAGTCTTTTTTCACCACTTTCTTTTGACTTTCCATATATATTTAACGGGTTTGTTGTATCTGTTTCCAAGTAAGGAGCCGTTTTTTTTCCATCAAATACATAATCTGTAGAAAAATGAATGATTTTAATAGAAAATTGTTGAGATACATTCCCCAAAAATTCCATAGATTTATCATTCAACAATTCAGCCCTTTCCTTTTCTATTTCTGCCATTTCAACATTTGTATAACCAGAACAGTTGATGATATGGGTAAATGACTGGTTATGCACAAAACTTTGTAAAGCAGAATTATGAGAAACATCCAGCATTTCTTTGGAAGGGCTTTCAAATGCAATGCCTACTTTTCGAAAATGCCGAGCAAAACATTCACCTAGCATTCCTTTTGATCCAATAAGCAAAACTTTCATGAGAACCATTTTTTAAAATCCAGCTCTTCAAAATGAGGGCTATTTATATCTCGTTCAGAAATAATAGGATTTTTTACAGGCCATGGGATAGCTATGTCATCAAATTGAAACCCCTTTTCTGTTTTTGCTTCAAAGATGTTACTAACCTTATATAGGATATATGAGTCTTCTAGTGCAGCATATCCATGGGCAAATCCATGGGGAATGAAAAACTGCTTATGCTCTTTGTCATCTAAAATGAGATAGTAAAACTGCTTAAATGTAGGTGAGTTTGGCCTAATATCAACTGCTACATCAAAAATTTTTCCTTTTAAAACAGTTATGAGTTTATCTTGACCAGGACTTGATTGAAAATGCATCCCCCTTAAAGTGTCCTTTTGAGAAAAAACGAAATTATCTTGTACAAACTGAGAGGAAATTCCTTGGGCCATATAGCGTAGCTTCTGATAGCTTTCCATAAAAAAGCCTCGAGAGTCTTCAAACTTTTTCGGCTGAATAATTTTTAGCCCTTCTAATATGCTCTCTTCTACTATCATGGTAACAAACCAACTATTGTTGCATGCCTTCCACATTTTTTATCTCTGCGATGCGAGAAATAATCGTTTGCGTCGCAATAGGTACATATGTCGGATATTTCAATGTTTTCTTCTACAACTCCTAAATCCATCATTTGCTTTTTAGCAATTGCTTTTAAGTCAAAATAATTGTCTTTTACTTGAAAGTCCCAAAACTTTTCTGGAAACTCTTCTTTATAATGCACAAACTCTGCATGGTCAGGACCTAAGCTAGGAGAAATACAAACAATCATGTCCTCTGTTTTAGCCCCCTCTTTATTTACAAAAATATTGAGAGCTTTTTCATAAATTCCTTCTACTAGACCTTTCCATCCAGCATGGATTACTCCAATTAAATCAATATTTGGCTCGTAGACAATAGCTGCTTGACAGTCGGCATGAGTCACAGCAAGTCCAAGATTTTTATCGAGAGTGTAAATAACATCTGCGGGCGGAAGGTTGTTGTCCTTAGAGGATACTTTTAAAATATCTGATTTATGCACTTGATTGGCAAAAAGGATTTTATCTACTTGAATTAAATTTTTCATCAACTCTCGATTGGCTTTGACACAGTCAGGGTGATCCCCCACAGTTGTGCTCGCATTAAGAGTGGAAAATTCATTTTTACTAGTACCACCATGACGTAGAAAAACTTTGTTGAGAACTCTAGGATGTTCTAAAAGAAGATCGAATTCCAACCATTCAATTTTATGATCTTCAGCTTCCATACATAACCTGTTTTTTTTTCATAAGATCTCATTTTAAAAAATTAAGATCAATGTCTTAACTTGCAGAGAAAGCTTCCAAAAAGTTATTTGTGAAAAAGAAGGTAATCTATGCTCGAGTTTTTTGCAGAAAAAAAGATATTAGGCTCTTTTATCAATAGCGCCGTAAAACTTCGTCCTTTAGGATGGAGATATAAGACGCAGATTGCAAAGCAATTCTAATGAGGTGTCTGCTGCTGCCTCGAGGCTGGTGCAGACGCCGGAGAAGATTTCAAAAAGATCTTCCCATATCTCTTCCGTGAACACACCACCGCGATATCTGGAATTTGGTAATACTCTTCTTATATCACCAAATCCTAAAATGTTGCTTTAGTTATAACCTAATTACGAAGAACAGGCTCAGGTAAAATAGACTCCATAACAGAATCACGCCCTTGCTCTGCCCCATCGTGGTACAGACTTTGCGCTATTTCAACTGCAGCTTGTACCAAATAAGGAGTTGGTGCTGCTGTTGGAATCATCTCTACTCTTGCACCAAAACCAAGGTTAGGTCCTGGATCTCGTACATAAACCTCTCTCAAGGTTGGTGGTAGCTTAGAAAGTAACTTGGATTTGTCAAACTCTTCTCCTAAAGCATTGTAAATGCCAGTCAACTGTTTCACTGTAACTTCTTCTAGTAAAGACAAAGAATAAAGCCTTTGAGTAAATATATTTGTTAAAATAGTTTCTAAGAGTTCTATCTTATTAGAAAAAATCGAAAAAATTAGATCCATTCGAGGTTTTGTATTTGTACCCCCAAGAAGAACAAAAATAAGAGCATTTAAGGTTTTTTCCATTTCTGAATTTATTGGGCTGTTTTCATAATCCGTACCTAATAGAGTTAGCTTTAAAATATTCTCTGACATTCCATCAAAAGATTGAGAATTCATATATATTTTATGAGAGATCAAAAGAAGTTCTTTTCGTTTTTTGTTCAAAGGAAAAAGCTTTTCAATTTTATTGATATCATCTGGCAGTGACATAGAAAACTTATCTGAAAAATCCCGTAAAGGCCCTGATAAGTAGAATGGTTTTTTGGAAAAATCATACTCCGTCTGATCAGCAAGAAAATGGACCAAAGACTCTATCTCAAGATTTGCCCGAATATTTGCTTTACATAACTGTCTTTGAATTATTTGATCAAAACGGTTTAGCAAAGGCTCTTCTGGGTATGAGAAAAAACTAAATGCAGCAGTAGACGTACGTATCGTTTTTATAACTGCTTGATCTTGAGTTGGTTCTATCTGCATGTTTTGCAGTGAAGGTGCTAATGGGGCAACTGAGTTGGCTGGACTGGTCATAATACTTTCCTTAAAAAATTTGGGGGAAATGTTACTCTTGTGCATTTTTATATTGCAAGAGCTAGCTTCTTTTAAGCACGCAACCAAAGCCCCCATCCCATCCTTCTTTGGTGGGTAAAACTTTATGAAATTTTCCATCTACTTGAAGGGGAAAATTTTGCAGAATTTTTTCAATAAAAGACTCATTCTCACTAGATAAAATGCTGCAGGTCATAAACCAGATTTTTCCTTCATCAGCAAGGAGGTTAAAGGCATTTTTCATGATTTCATATTGAAGTTTAGCAAGTCCTTTCAAATGATCTTTTGTTATGACATATCGCGCTTCACATCTTTTATGCAAAACACCCGTATTAGAACAAGGAGCATCCACAATGATCAAATCAAACTTTTTATTGTTGTGCATTTTTTCTGCTGGCTGATTACTGACAACAGCCTCTAAATGATACTTCGATATATTTTCTTCTAGCTTCTTTAAGCGCCCTTCAGAAATATCATTAGCAAAAAGTTGGGCCTCCGGATAAAGGTCTGCTGCCATCAAGAGTTTGCCTCCTGGAGCTGCACAGAGATCTAAAATTCTTTGTGGCCCTTTAACCTTTAAAGAAAGGTTTTCCATTAGAAAGACGGGCGTTACATTTTGTATATAATACTCAGGACTGTCAACAAGTTCACTAATTCTTTCTTTATTAATAATTTCTAATACTTGCCATTTTTTTTGATGAATGACTCTTGCCTCTTCTTTTGACAAAGTAATATCTTGTACAATGCCTCTTTTCCGGACCATTACCTTTGCAGGTTCATTCATTACCTTTAACAGCTCTATCGTATCGACAAGTCCGTATTCTTTTACAAATAGATCTATTAAAACTTTGGGATAAGAATATTTTTTTTCTAAGTCTTTTTCCGAAGGTTCTTTAAACTTGGCTGTCTCAAGTTTCCGAAGTGTTGCATTAAAGAATTTAGATGTTTCTAAAGAAATATTTTTTTTAGCAAGATCCACTGTTTCATTGACTAAAGCATATAAAGGAATTTTCTTTGCAAACAAGAACTGATAAATAGCAAGCCTAAGCAGCAGTTTTTCTCTTAGCTTTAATTTTGAAGCAAGCTGGAAGGCATAAAAATCTAAGGTGATTTTCCTTCTTATGGAGCCATAGGCAAGTTCTTGAGCAAGGTTATATTCTTCTTTTTTAGGAGATGCTTGTTTTAGCCACTCTCTTAAAGTGTTTTCTACTTTTCGCCCCTTTTTTTCGTACTCTAAAAGAGCATAAAAAGCTCCATATCGCCCACTACTATCTATCTTTTTTTTTACAATAGGATTTTTTTTCTTAAATAACATGATTTTAACCAGTATAGACGGTTTCTAGAAGAGCTAAGTCATGCTCTCTTAAAGACATTAACTCTTCTTTTCCATCTGTTTGGGTTGGATAATTTCCATCTAAGCATGCCGTACATAGGTCTTTTGTGCCTATTGCTTTTTGTAGGCCAGATAAATCATTAAATATAACTGCGTCTGCCATAATTGCTCTTGCCACTTCACTTTCTGTTTTATTATTTGAAATCAGCTGCTCTTTTACATTAAAATCTATCCCATAAAAACAGGGATATTTAATAGGAGGATACGTTGAGGCAAAATATACTTCATTAGCTCCACAAAGTCGAGCCAGCTCAATAGCCCGCTTAGAAACCGTCCCTCTCACAATACTGTCATCGACTAATAAAACTTTTTTACCTTTAAAAACTGAGTTCACACTAAGCCATTTTTTTTTTGCAGCTTCTGCTCTTTTCTTTTGTGTAGGCAAAATAAAAGTCCTATTGGCATTATTTTGTTTAATAAGCCCAGCCTCTATGGGGAGTCCAAGATAGTGTGCGAGTGCCATGGCAGCTGGATTACCTGATTCTGGAACAGATATAACAACATCAGGAATAAGCCCTTTTTTTAATACTTGCTTTCCAAGCTCAATACCTAGATTTGCTCTAACTCTATAAATTTCTTTAGACTCAATGACAGAGCTTGGCTTGGCAAAATAATTAAACTCGAAACTGCAAGTCGTCTTTTTTTCTTGCTGCAGAATTTTTTTATGAACCTGGAAATTTTGATCGATGAACATGACCTCGCCCGGCTCAAGGTCATATATGGTCTCACACTCATACAAGTTTAATGGAGCACTTTCTGATGCAAAAGCATGAAAAAAAGGACCATTTCTTCCATAAAGAAGAGGTCTTAGCCCTTTAGGATCTCGAAAAGCTATAATTCCCTTATTCTTAATAATGCATACTACAGAGTACGCCCCATGAAGGTTTTTATAAATTTCTTGTATTGCTGTACAAATAGAGGCAAAGTCATCATTAACCTCTAGCCGTTTATTTAAATAATATTGAAAAACTTCAGCGTCTGAATTTGTATAAAAGTTCTCCTTTTTTGTTAACGCTCTTTTTAAAGGAATGTAGTTAACGATATTGCCATTGTGGGCAACTGCTATTTTAGAGGCCGCAAAAGGTTGTGCTTCACTTTTGTCCCCTTTGCCAATAGTAGAGTATCTGACGTGACCAATCCCCCAGTTATGTGAGAAATTTTCCAATTCATTCCGGTCGAATACTTGATGGACGTAACCTGTATCTTTTATTAAATGCTCTTTTTGTAATTTTGCATCATATAAATATATGCCGCTGGCATCTTGACCTCGATGTTGCAACTGGATAAGCCCATGATATAAGCTTTTAGCAACACTTTGCTTACTTACAATCCCTAAAATCCCACACATACTTCCAACCTAATTAATTTCTAGACCTGCCTTACTTACTATTTTTTCATCAACAAACAGCTTTTGGTTTTTAAAACTTACTCTTTTTTGGCTAATGAGTTTAATGGCGAAAATTAAAGCCAAATGATCACTTATCTTTTTTTGTTGTTCCTGGTGCTTTTGTGCGCTTTGTTCTGTTATAGGCTCAACTCCCTTATATTCAACCCAAGGGCCTGATACTAAAATAGGGCCGGAATCTATTCCTTCATTGATAAAAATCACAGTAGACCGTGTTTTTCTTTTTCCACTTTTTAGTGCATCAAAAACACTGTTAGCTCCGATAAATTTTCGGTTAGCATTTTCATCTAGTTCCGTTAAATCCGCAGGATGAACATTAATAATTTTACAAGGATACTTTTCTAAAAAAGGATTGGTGATAATCCGCATAAATCCAGCTAATACCACAAGATCTGTAGTAAAATGATATTCTTTTTCGAGTAAGTTCAGTCTTTGTATTACAAGGGAAAAATAGTCAAAAGAGGACTGTATCTTTTTAATTTTCAACAGTTGTTTAAAAGGTAAAAAAACAAGAGGAACGTTATGCTTTTCTGCTATTTCAACACACTGACATTTTCTATCTACAACGACCGCTTTAACTTTGAAAGTAGGGTCATTATTTTGAGCAGAAAGTATAGCCTCAAGGTTTGTACCTGAGCCTGACCCTAAAACAACAAGATTGAGAGGCCTACTTGGATTAACCAAGCTATATTCCTCCTTTATTTAATGAAGACATAGCGTTTCTTTCACTGCAATATCGCCTCGAAAATACACTCCTTTAAAGCGAATTTTTTTTATTTGCTCATAAGCTTTTTCTTTTGCCTCTTCACTTGTCTCACCAAGTGAAACGACAGATAAAACTCTTCCGCCATTAGTAAAAATGGTGCCTCTGTCATCTATTGTTGTTCCTGAATGGAACACAAAGCTGTCCTGACTTTTTTCTACTTCTGAAATTCCGGATATGGGGAAACCCGTTTGATAAGATTTAGGGTATCCCTTAGATGCCAAAACTATGCAGCAGGAAGCTTTTGCTTTCCATGTAACTTCACTCTGTAGTTTTCCTTGGCAGCACTCGATCATAATATTAGCAAGATCACTATGCAAAAGAGGAAGAACTGCTTGCGCCTCAGGATCTCCAAATCGAGCATTGAATTCTAACACTTTAGGGCCTGCATCTGTAAGCATCAATCCTGCATAAAGCACTCCCTGATAGCTGATACTCTGATTAATAAACCCTTGCATAACAGGTTGAAAAATGACTTGCTCAATCTCCTGCAAATCCTTTTCTGTTAAAAACTCGACTGGAGCAAAAGCCCCCATGCCTCCTGTATTAGGCCCCTTGTCATTTTCTAAGAGCCTTTTATGATCTTTAGCTGGAATCATGATTTTAGCCCTTACACCATCACAAAAAGCCATAACAGAAACTTCCTTACCAAAAAGTCTCTCTTCTATCACTACAGTATCTCCCGCACTATCAAAACATTTATCGGACAAAATAAGTTGTATAGCAAGATGAGCCTGACTTAATGTATCGCAGACAATTACCCCTTTTCCCGCAGTAAGACCGCTTGGCTTAACCACCACTTTCTTACCACTTTCGAAAAATGCTTCAACAGTTTTCTTAGCCTCTTTTATGGTTTTACAAACTACAAAATTAGCAGTAGGTACATGATGGGCTTGCATAAACTGCTTAGCCCAGGCTTTACTAGACTCAATTTGAGCCGCTATTTTATTCGGACCGAAAAGAAGAAGACCTTCCCTTTCAAAGTAATCTTTAATCCCACTTGCTAAAAGGTCTTCTCCTCCTACTACTGTCAAATCAATATTGTTTTCTTTAACAAACTCAACAATCGAAGCAAAGTGTAGGTCTTTAATGTCTGCTAGAATAGGATGAGTGCCTCCATTTCCGGGATAAGAATAGACAGTATGATCCTGCCTTTCAAAAGTTTTACAAAGGGCATGTTCTCTTCCCCCTTTTCCAAGTACTAGTATTTTCAAACCATTTCCTCTGTTTTATGTAAGGTGGCAAGGACGTTGTTTATGCAGCTGACAACATCTGCTACGACTTTGGTTTTAGCTCTACTGTCTGAAGCTAAAAATTCATCACCTTCACTATTTTGATTAAGAACACAGGCAATATGAGGAAATATTCCATACTTAGATGTCTGACTGGCAAAAATCAAGTTCTCTCGGGAAATTGTGATGTACACCATTGGTTCAATAGATAAATTATAGGTTTTATAAATTTTTTCTAGCTCATGGGGTCCTGGATTTGTGATCACCTTATGAGGTATTTGATTTTCTTTGAGTGTGTCTGTGAGTTTTTTTAGTTCAGCCGATACTTCAAGGCCTGCAATGACCAAAGCAAAGAATCCTCGAAGAATTTTAGCATTTTTTAATCTTTGCAAGATCCTTTTTGGAGTAGAAAGGTATTCTTGAGTGAATTTCTTTTTAGTTATTTTTTCATAAAGAAGTAAATAACCCTCTCTTATTTTACCCTGAAGTTCTTGTGGAAATTCCACCTGTGAATTACATAAAAAACCTTTTTCCTTGAAGTAGTTTCTCGTAAATTCCTTATCAAAAAACCTGATGTTCTTTTCTTTTACATCTTTAGCAAACCAAAACCTTGACGAATCAGGTGTATGAATCTCATCAATTAGTAGTAAATTGTTGTTTTCATCTAAACCAAATTCATACTTTGTATCTACCAAGATCATTTGACTATCTTTTAGAATAGCTTCCCCTCTTTTGAAAAGAGCTATTGCTTTTCTTTCTATTTCACAATAAAGGTCGGGATCAACGATTTTTTGCTCTAAAATTTGCTGTTTGGAGATGTCTTCATCATTACCTTCGCTGTTTTTAGTAGTTGGTGTAATGATAGGCTCTACAAACTCCTGATTTTCTTTTAAGTGTTCTGGAAGTTTGATACCGCATTTACTTCTTTTTCCCGCAACAAAGTCTCTCCATAAAGAGCCAACTGCATATTTTCGAACAATAACCTCAATCCTTATCGGCCTGCATTTTTTTACGATCATTACATTAGGATCAGGACTGAAAATAAAGTGGTTGTTAATTATATCTTTTGTCTTTTCGAACCAAAATAAAGAAAGCTGTGTAAGAATCCTTCCCTTATCAAGGATTGGTTGATCAAGCAAACGGTTGAAAATAGAAATTCTATCACTTGTAATCATCAAAAGATCAGAATTATAGGAGTAAATTCCTCTGACTTTTCCTTCAGTTTGATCACCAAGCTCTGGAATAAATGTACTAGTTAGACTGTGCTGCATAAAGTTTTTTTTATAATCACAGCATATTAAAGAAATTTTTTTAAAAATACAGTTTAATGAAAAAAATATCTTTGACCAGTAAAAATCATCCCCATTCCTTTTGCGTCAGCTGCTGCAATTACTTTTTCATCCATCTTTGATCCGCCTGGCTGGACACACCATTTTATGTAATGATCACTTGCAAAATTGATAGAATCTTCAAAAGGGAAAAAACCGTCGCTTGCTAATACAGCTTCTGATAACACTTGCCTAGGATCTTCCTTAAAAGTTCCTATATTTTCTAATGCTTTTGGAATTGCTAGTCTTTGCAGGCAGTCTACACGATTAGGCTGCCCTGCACCCAACCCAAGAAGTTGGAAAGAATTGCTTTCTATCTCTCTTACAATTGCAACCGCATTAGACTTTGCAAACTTTACAGCAATGAGCCCAAATGCAAAAAGGTTCAATTTTTCTATAGGCACCACTCGCTTAGTTACAATGCCTTTTCTTTCTTCTTTTGCTTGAAATAGAGGTGCGATTGTGTCTTGTGATATTTTCTTAGGTAAGGACTGAACTAGCATCCCCCCACTTATATTTTTATAGTGATATGGCGTACTTTGCCCCTCAATAGAAAGTAACCTTAAAAGTGGTTTTTTTTCTTTTGCCCAGCAAACAAATTCAGAAGAAAAGTTTGGCGCAATCAAAAGTTCTATGAAACGGTTTTTCAAATGACCGATCATATCTGCTTTTACCTCATGAGAAAAAGCAATGACACTTCCAAAAGAAGATTTGCTATCCCCTTGCCAAGCTCTTTCAAATGCAGTTGGTAAATCATTTGCCGTTGCAAGGGCGCACAGGCTGCCGTGCTTTACAATAGCAACTCCATATGTTGATACAACCCCTTTTAAATCCCCAATACAGCTAAAGGCCACTGTTGCATCTTCATAATTATTAAAAGAAAGCTCCTTACCAGAAAGCTGCTTGCTCTGAGCTATTCCATGGTGGTCTTTAAGCGAGAAAACCCAGCCCTTTTGATCTGGATTTTCACCATATCTCAAACTTTTTCCGTTTTCTAAATCAGGCTTTATCAAAATACGATCGGACAATCTTTTAGAAAACTCTGCATCTAATAGCGCTTCATATTGAGCACTTACATGCATCCCCTTCACAGCAAGTTTTTCCCTTGTTTGGATAGAAGCGGCCCCATGGGATGTGCGAACCTCTTGTAAAAAGTCCTCGTAATCGAGAGGATCTGTTAACAGGGCTACACTTTTGTAATTTTTAACGGCAGATCTTATTAAAGTAGATCCTCCAATATCCATATGCTCTACAAGCTGATCCATTGTAGTACATTGTTGCGCGGCTGAAGCAAAGTCATAGAGATTGCAAACAACCAAATCAATCGGCTCAATGCCTACTTCTTTTGCCTGACTTTCATCTTTATTTTTCCGAAATAAAATACCCCCTGCAATTTTAGGGTGAAGAGTCTTAACCCTTCCTGAAAAACATTCAGGAAACCCCGTAAAATCCTTTAAAAAAGTATGAGATATCCCTTCTTTTGCTAGATGAGAAGAAGTGCCCCCTGAAGCTATAATTTTTAATTGAGGATTTAGTGCAATAAGACCCTTAAGTAAGGCAGAAATATTTGTTTTATCAGTGACACTGACTAAGACTGTGTTGATCGATAGCTTGTCCATAAAAAACCTCTTTTAAATAACTTATGGCATTTTGAAAAATTTTTAAGCCCTCCCCATATTGAGGTAGTTTTTTATTAGCCCTTGAGTATTGTTCTTTTCTTTTTGTCCAATGGGGGTGATTAGTAAAAAACAGGGCAGCTTCTGGATGAGCCATCATGGCAAAGACCCTTCCTGTTTCATCACAAATTCCTGCGATATTATCTACAGATCCATTGGGATTGGTTGGATCATATTGCAACGCAACCTGATCTTTTTTCTTTAACTTTTGAAGCGCTTGTAAAGTGCTTGCTACAAATTTTCCTTCTCCATGTCGAATAGGAAGCTCGATGGTAGATATACCTTTTAAAAAAATGCATTTTTTAGAAGTAACCGTATGAGTAACCCAACGATTAACAAACATTTTTTTTTCATTATATGTTAGTGAAAACTCGCTAGGCTCCTTTTCTTGAAAAAAAAGACCTAGTTTTAAAAGGACTTGAAAACCATTACAAATGCCCAATATGCATTTTTTATTTTTTACAAATTCTCTTAGCTTAGCTGATAAATGCGAGGTGTACAGCAAGCGATTGGCAAAAACTTTACCAGCTCCTAACTCATCACCAAAAGAGAACCCGCCTGGAAAAGCTATTAAATGATACTTTTCCAAGGAAAAATCATTTTTTAAAAGCTCATTTACATGAACAAGGTGAGCCACTCCCCCTGCTAACTGAAATGCCATTGCCATTTCTTGCTCACAATTGATCCCCAAACCGGAGACAACTAAAATATTAATCGAGCTCATTAAAAGGCCTTTGCCATGCTTTTTTTAATACATCAATATCTTCTACCATTACAACCTGGTCGTTTTCTTTAATGGAAAGAGTTGTGGTATTGTTCACTACCCCTATCTTAGTTACTGGGTGTCCTTGCATCGTCTTTAAAAATGCACCTTCTTTCGCTGGGGATGTCGTAATTAAAAATCTAGAATTGGATTCAGAAAAAAGTTTTTCTAAAGAGTTAAGAGACTCATCTGTGATAAGATGGGAAAGATCTATATTTGCACCCCATCCTCCTGAAAAAGCACTTTCTGCAAGTGCTACAGCAAGACCTCCATCAGAAAGATCATGACAGGAAGCAATTTCTTGTTTTTGAATCGAGCCACTTAGTTTTTCATAAGTGCCTAGAACTGTTCTAGTCACAATTGGGGCCTCTCCTCCTTCTATTTTATTTCGAAGAGCCCACTCGCTTTTACCTAGTTCTTTTCTAGTTGTCCCAATCAGATATATCGCATCACCTGGATACTTAAATTCCATAGAAATAGCTTTTTCGTAATCATTGATCGTTCCTATTAGGGAGATAAGTAAGGTATAAGGAACAGAGATTTTAGTGTTTTTGAACTTATAATCGTTTTTCATGCTGTCTTTGCCTGAAATAATAGGAAGAGAAAAATAGGTAGCAAAATCATATAATGCTTGTGCAGATCTTACTAAAGCCCCGAGCTTTTCTTTTCCATCTGGGGTTTTTTCGCTATCGTATACGGGATCAGGCCAGCAAAAATTATCTAAAATAGCAGCTTTTTTAATATCCCCACCTACACAAATATAATTTCTTAGAGCTTCGTCAATAGCACTTGCGGCCATTCTATAAGGATCCAAATCCCCAAATTTTGGACAAATACCATTGGAAAGCACAATTGCTTTTTTCTCGTTATCCCTGATGGTTTCTACAGGTCTTATTACTGCAGCATCAGAAGGACCGTCTAGGCCCACTAAAGGTTTAATAACACTGCCAGCTTGCACTTCATGATCATATTGGCGGATAACGCTTTCTTTACTGCAGACATTCAAATTGGATAAAACTTTTATAAGTTCTTCTTTTATACAAAAAGCATTTTCGTCATAGGTCATTTCTGAGTTTTTAGAGAAATATTGCGCTTCCAGCTCCATTACAGGAGTCGCATTATGTAAAAATTTTAAATCCAGCCAGGCAACTGTCTTATTATTATATAGAACATGGAAATAGCCACTTGAAGTAAATGTTCCTAAAACACAGATATCTACTTCATGAGCTTTTGCAAGCTTTTGAAATTCTTCCAGATTATTTTTATCTACTCCAAAAGTCATCCTTTCTTGGGACTCACTGACTAAAATTTCCCATGGTTTAAGCGTCTCGTCCTTCAAAAGTGCTCTATCTAAATGAAGTTCACATCCACCCGATAAAATAGCCAACTCACCGATAGAGGAAGAAAAACCACCGGCTCCATTATCAGTTAGCGTTCTAAACAAACTAAGATCTCGAGCTTCTAAGAGAAAATCTTGCAATTTTTTCTGTGTGAAGGGGTCCCCTATTTGCACAGCGCTGGTAGGACTATTTTCACTTAATGCAAGAGAAGAAAAGGTAGCTCCATGTATACCATCTCTTCCTGTCTTCCCTCCAGCTATTACAATCAGGTCTCCATCTTGAAGCTGTTTTTCATGAGTGAAAACATTTCCAATTCTGCGAGGCATGATACCTACTGAACCACAATATACCAATGGCTTGCCTAGATATCTTTCCTCAAAAAGAATGGCTCCATTGACTGTAGGAACTCCTGTTTTGTTTCCCCCATGCTCAACCCCTTTACGCACTCCTTCAAAAATTCTTTTAGGATGCATTATTTTTTCGGGAAGTTCTTTGACAGTATTGGGAGCAAAACAAAACACATCTGTATTAGCTATTAGCTTGGCCCCAATGCCAGCTCCTAAAATATCCCGATTAACTCCTAATATTCCCGTGAGAGCCCCTCCATATGGATCTAAAGCGGAAGGGCTGTTATGTGTTTCTACTTTAAAGGCAACATTGTATTTGTCTGTAAACCGAATAATTCCTGCATTGTCTGAAAAAACTGAAACTAACCAGTCCTTTTCTTTAGAAATTTCATCCGTAGCTTTTTTGATATAAGTTTTAAATAGAGAATCAATGGTTAAGCTATCGTTAAAAAGTATTTTTGCATTGAAGATTTTATGTTTGCAGTGTTCGCTCCATGTTTGCGCTATAGCCTCTATTTCTACATCCGTCGGCCACTTAGGAAGGCCAAGTTTTTTTCTTTCTAAGGCAACACTGTCCTTTTGAAAATACGCTTTTATGAAAAGAAGTTCTTTTTCATTTAAAGCAAGCTGCCTATTTTCATTTACATCTAAAAGCTCTTGCAAAGTTTTATCAAAAGATATTTCTTCAAAAATAGAATCTATTTTTTCAATATATATGTCTTCTATCACATCATTAGCCAATATTTCTTTGGCTATGCATTGCATATCTTGAAAAGATAACTTTCCTTTAAAAAGATAAAGAGTTTGTGAGTGTACCGATTCACTAGCTGAGAAGCGCTCATTTAAATAATCTTCTATTGCAACTTGCGCAATCCTTCCTGTGTTGTCACACACAGAAGGCTTAAAAGAGATTAAAATTTTCCAGTCAAAAGACCTTTCTTCAGCATCATTTATTTTTACTTCATTAAGTACAGAATCAGATAAAACACTACAAAGTTCTATTAGCTGTTTTTGTGAGAGCTTTTTATGAATGTCGTAGACTTGTTTGACTTGCACAGCTTCAATGGGCTTATTTAAATATTCTTTAGATGCTTTGACAATTTCAAGTGCTTTTGGATCATGAAAATTATTTTTTAAAGAGATGATAATTTTTTGCGATTGTTTTTTTTCTAAAGCCTGCATCATGATTTTTTTATTACTTTACCAAAAAGAAAATAGTCTGAACTTGCCTGACAGATCTTTTCAGCTGTTTGTTCATCTACGATAAGTACAAAACCAATTCCCATATTGAAAGTAGATAACATCTCTTGCAAGCCAATGTTTCCCATGTCTTGTATCCATTGAAATATCGCAGGCGTGCTAGGAAGTTCATATTCGATTGATAAATAATTTGGTATTACCCTCTCAATGTTTTCCTGAAGACCTCCGCCAGTAATATGAGCCATAGCTTTAATGGAGTGTTTTTTTAGTAAATCTTGCACATGCGAAGTATAGATAGTAGTAGGTGTTAATAATGCTTTTCCTAAGGTTGTATTTTGAAAGGGAGTATTTAAACTTCCAGTTTTTACATCCAAAATTTTTCTGATAAGGGAAAACCCATTACTATGTACACCACTTGAGGCAATACCTACTAAGCAGTCATTTTTTTCGACTGCTTTACCATCGATAACTTTGTCTTTATCTATAATACCCACAGCGAAACCGCTAAGGTCATATTCTTTCTCTTGATAAAACCCGGGCATTTCGGCCGTCTCGCCGCCGATTAAGGCACAATTTGCTAACTCACACCCCTTTAAAATCCCTTCCATCACTTTTTTTGAAACATCCAAATCCAGTTTAGAGGTAGCAAAATAATCCAGAAAAAAAAGTGGCTTAGCACCACAAGTTAATATGTCATTGACACACATGGCTACCAGATCGATGCCAATGGTGTTATGGATATTCAGATCGAAGGCAAGTTTCAGCTTTGTTCCCACACCGTCTGTAGATGCAGCTAGAAATTGATTTCCTAAAGGATAAAGACCAGAAAATCCCCCAATATCAGGACATTTTTCCTTAATAGCTTCTACAAACTTTCTTGCAACTGCTGTATCAACTCCAGCTTTTTGATAAGTAAGCATGTGTCCTTTAGGTAAATGAAAAACGAAGTTTTAACATTGTAAAACTTTTTTTGAAATAAAAGTTCTTTTATTTTTCACAAATGTTGAAAAAACACATGAATTAGCTAAAATTTCAGAAAATGTATGGTTTGATAATCCACACGTACAGATGCGAATGCGCGAAAGAAATGTAAGCTCAAGACAAATTTTTGATGTTTTGAGGAATGGCAAAGGAATAGATGGCCCAAAATTAGATAAGTACGGAGACTGGCGAATTAAACTAAAACGTTTTTCTGCTGGAAGGATTGTGCAAGTAGTAATTGTTGTAAAAAGTAATCACTTAGAAGTTGTAACCGTTATTTAATTAAGATTATGGTAGAAAATTCTTATCATTACAGAATGTGGTTTAGATAATATTTATTTATCAAATGGATTTAAATTTAATACGACCTCAAGAGGAATGGCCGTTGCTATTCACAATATTGATGGCTTACATAAAGCTATCGGACTATTTCTAGTAACTTCCAAAAAAGATTTATCTAAAAAAGAAATCCAATTTCTGAGAAATGAAATGCTTATGTCTCAGTATACTTTAGGTAAATTGTTGGGAGTAAGCGAACAAGCAGTTCAGCGATGGGAAACTGGGAAAACTGGAATACCTAAGCCGTCGGAGTTTTTATTACGCATTCTTTATAGAGAACAGACCAATAATCAAAGCGGCAATATTTCTATGCTTTTAAAAGCAGTTGCTGATTTAGAAGATAAAATTAATGAAAAGCCTCTTCTTTTTGTAGATACCAAAGAAGGATGGCAATCTGTTGCATAAATGTGACTTAAATCTTGTTTTTTTAAAGTACTGAACAAAGACATTTTAGTTTAGACCATTTTTCGAAAAAAGATTGCAGATCAAAGGAAGAGATATCTATTTTTTCAATGAAGTCTTGAAAGGTTATTTGTTTTTCCAGTAATTGAAGAGTTTCATATTCCTTCTTTGAAAGACTTTTATAAACCACCTTTTTCTCCCATCGGAATAATATGCAGTAAAAATTACCTTTTTCCAATTTTGGAAAGTCATTATCCAAATAAAAATTTTCTGAATTTTGCAGAACTTCTTGCCTAAAAGGTAAAATATCAAAAGGCAAGCTAAAAAGATGGGTATGTGGCTGGAGAGAAATTTTTGTTGTTAACTCTAAGTTTTGCAAAGGAGGATATTCTGCTGAAAAAAAGCTGAGCATATATCCATAATCTATTTTTGCTGCCTCTAAAATAAGTGGCTTATCTATTTCATTGGGATAATGATCTTCTACCCATTTTGCCATGTTCTCTCCTAATATATAGAGAGACCAGCTGCTGGGAGGATACTTTTCTAAATATCTTCTGGCGATCATATCTTCAAAATCTCCTTCTCCAAAAAGCCTAACCAATAAAGGAAAATCTTTTTTTAGACAGCTGATAAGTCTAAGCCAGTACTGTTCATTGTAAATAGCAACTCTTTGGGCTGAAGTTAAATGCTTGCTTGGTTTTACATATTGTTGAGCTGTATTTTTATACTTAGCTTTTAAAACAGGAAGATTTAGTTCGTCCCACCCTTCCGTAGTGTCCGAAATGGCTTTTCCAAACCAGCTTTGCAGTTTAAGCAAATTTGCTGGAACTTTAGGATCTAGGAGATACATTTTCTATTTCCTGTTGAAATTGTTTAGCTTTGAAGGCTTCTTTGCAAGTATCATCAAAACTTAAGAAATGATCATCCCACTCCAATAAAGTAGATACTCCACCTGTTTTGGGATACACTTCTTTGTAAATCTGCCATACCTCATCACAAACATAGTTGTTATGGGTATCGATAATAAATTTATCGTAATTTGAATGGCCGGCTAAATGAATTTGCAAGACTCTATCTAACGGTAAATTTTTATAGTACTCATGGGGTTCAAACCCATGATTCTTACTGGAAACATAAATATTATTTACATCTAGCATCATGAAAATGTCTGCTTTTTCCACTACGGCAGTATAAAATTCCCATTCAGGCATTTCATCCTCTTGAAAAGCTGCATAAGAAGATACATTTTCTAAAGCAAAAGGGACTTCTAAGTAATCTTGCACAATCTTTACCCTCTCTACTACATAGTCAATGACTTCTTTAGTATAAGGTAATGGTAGAAGGTCATGATAATGAGAGCCAGGAACTCTGCCCCAGCATAAGTGATCTGAAATCCAGGGTGATTTTGTTTTACGAGCCAGCTCTTTTATTTTTTTTAAATAGTTAAAATCAATAGGATCAGGACTTCCAATAGCTAAAGTTACTCCATGCATAACAACAGGATAAGCTTCTAATATTTTTTCTAAATTTCTAACGGGAGGGCCATCTATTAGAAAATTTTCACTGATAATTTCAAACCAGTCGATATTTGACTGTTTGGCAAATATTTCCGGATAGTGAACCGGCCTTAACCCAACACCGATTCCTAAATTTTTAATGTTTTGATTTTTTCGCATAAACAGTTAAGGCAAAAAGGATTTCCTTTTTGCCTTATGAAGGTTAGTCGTTATAGAATTTACCGCAGCGTTGATCATCTGATTTTTTACTTTGACTTTCTTCAGTATCTCTTCCAAAGATTTTATTTCTTGTGTCATTTCTTCCATTATTGCAACCACCATTGCCACAGCTTCCACCATTACAAGGGCTTTTGCTGCTGCATGAACTTTTACTGCTGCATGAACTTTTGTTGCTGCAAGAACTTTTGTTGCTGCAAGATCCGTTACCACAAGATCCTCGATCTTGTTTTTGATCTTTTGTACATTTAGACATAGCTAGTAAGCTGTTTAAATCAAGATCATCAGTATTATTTTGAGCTGCGATACAAGCGCCTGACGCCAATCCAATCATTGCTATCTTTAATAGATCCTTTTTCTTCATAGTTTTTTCTCTCCTTGAATGGGTTAAAGTTAATAAACCTCTAAACCCGCAAAGTATAATCAAGATTTTTTTTTGTCCAGCCTGATTTAAAAAAATAAATTTACATTTAAATGTTTTTATTAACTTTATCTTTAAATTAATTTTTGTTATAATTATTAAGCAATTAAATAATATTGTTTTAATATGTTAAAAAAATTTTTAATAATAATTTCTTTATTTTTCATTACTGGGGTACAATTGTCCTTTGCAGAACAAGATAAGTATTCTTTTTTTGACAAAAGTTATTTCCCCCATGCGCAAGCAAATGACTATGAGAGCAACCTAACTCGTTATGTATTAGACCATTTGGACTTAAATGACGAAGATCTTGTATTGGATTTAAATCAGTCAGCCATAGATATTAGCATTTTTAAAGAATATAACCTGTCTGAAAGTCAAATAATAGGCATTGGAAGCTTTGACTTTAAAGGCCAGTCAGCAACAAAGATATTTGTTGTTGATGAACCCAAAAACTTTCACCCTTTTGAGGATTTTATAAAAGACACCTATAAAGCCTTAAAACCAAATGGGAGAATTGCTTTTGCAACTATTTTAGCCAAAAAAGCGAATGATCTGAATATTGTTATCGCTGATGATGTAAAAACTCAGATGAAAAATACAGGGTTTAAAGACATCCATTTTGAGCCACTTGGCAAGTATGTATTCCAAGGGTCAAGCGGAGTAAAATGGCAAAAGCACTACCAAGAAGACCTGATAGACTTTTATCTAGTGGTGGCTGATAAACCAGTAGTCTTAGAACGCGCTTAATACTTGCTCCTTAATTCTGAATTCTTATATTGCAGAGTTAAGGAGAAGTCCATGAAAAAGCTATTATTACTTTTTATTTTATTCCAATCTCATCTTTTTTCTGATACTTCCCCTTTTATACCTGAATCAGGGCAAGAGTCCGTCAGCATCCCTAATCCTGCAGATCTTTCTTCAAATTGGTGGAGTTTTTTTGATGTAAAAGGAGATGCCTTTGATAAAAGGGCTGAAAAAGCTTTGGCTTATTTTGCTCAAATGCAAGAAAAACTTCCTTCGGCATCTTATCAAAAATCAACTTATTTAATGGACAAAGTCCAAATTGCTGTAAACACATTAAGCAATTTAAAGAAAGCAACGCCCCCTATCCCCCCTTCCAAGCCAGCATTTCAAAATACATACAATCTTGCCTCCTTTATTGCTTTAGGAAATACACAAAAAGATTTAAGTGAAAAAATTGACGCTCTACACACAAAAGTAAACTTAGAAAGTTCTAAAATAAAAAGCGAAGATATTTACCTAGACACTTTGAAAGCAGAATATATGGATCTAGATCCATCTGACACCAGGTATTTACTAGGCTTAGAAATCATTGCTACAAGAATGAACATTTCAAGCGATCAAATCCGTCTTAAAATCCAGCAAGCCTCTTTGGAAAATTTAAAGATTGAAGAAGAATTTTTAGAAGAAGAAATTGCACATGCAAGAAAAGTACTAGTTGTTTCTAAAGAAGACCTGACAGGTATTAATTCTGCTTTATATGCCCAAGAAAGCCACAGCGAGGCTGCGCAACAAGAAGTGTTACTTATACAATCTCGTATGTCAACCCATCGAGATAGGGTAACTGAACAACAACTATTAAATGCATTTGTTCAGCAAAATTTAGAAAAAATTCGACTTATCGATCTACAAATCCAAAAAAACATCGTTTTGCTAGGACTAAATAGTGAAGACATATCTTTGAGCACTCTTTATCAACAAATAGATGTTTGGCGAATGGATATTGAAAAAATTCAAAACGAACAAACGATTAGACGAAAAACAGCGCGAGTAGAGCTGGAAAATACCTTAGAAGAACTTTCCCAGACAAGTGTCGATACAGAAATGTATCAACACATTCTAACTATGAATGAGACAGCATTGGTACAACTGCAAAAGATTGAACAAGAGTTATATCTTTCCGAGTTTCTTTTAGACCAGCTAAAGCTTCTTATTAGTGAGCATTATGCAACTTTTAAAGATAAAATCGCCCAAGGTTGGCACTCAACCATCGGATTTTTTAAGGAAAATGCCTCATGGTTTGAAAAAAGGCTTTTTAAAATAGGTGAGACCTCTATTACTCCTTTTGCCCTAATAAAATTCCTTATTACGATTATTATTATTTACTTAGTATCGTGGCTTACCAGAAAGGGAATTATCCGGCTTGGATCCAAGCATAAAAAACTTAACCAGGCTGGCATCTATACACTTTCAAGACTATTTTTTTATATAATGATGACAGTTGGTGTCATTATAGCATTTACTACAATAGGTATTGACTTTACTGCTTTTGCCTATATTGCTGGTGCCCTTTCAGTGGGAATTGGATTTGGCCTTCAATCATTTTTTAATAATTTTATAGCAGGCATTATTGTACTTTTAGAAAAAAATGTACGTATTGGTGACTTTATCGGCTTAGAAAGCGGAGAGCTTGGGACTGTAAAAGAAATAAAGGTAAGGACGACTCTTATCAAAACATTGGACAATTTAGAAATCTTAATTCCCAACTCCGAGCTTGTCATGAAAAAATTCACTAACTGGACATTGTCTGAAAAAATAAGGAGGATTAGAGTTCCCTTTGGAGTTGCTTATGGCACAGATAAAGAAAAAGTATCTAAAATAATTATTGAGGCCGCTAAAAAGGTTCCTTTAACCATAGAAGAGAAAGAACCCCAGGTATGGCTTGTGAAATTTGGAGAAAGCAGCCTTGATTTTGAACTTGTAGTATGGGTCAATGAATATACCACAGGAACCAGGACCCGTTCGACAACAGCTAAATATCTTTGGACAATTGAAACTGCCTTAAAAGAAAATAATATTGTAATTCCATATCCAACACGAGATGTCCATCTTTATCAAAAAAATGAACCATCTCAACTAAAATGAGAAGACTATGCTTTAATTTTGAGTGGTGTGGTTTTGTTTGATTTTTCGGTCTATAGTCTATTTGATTAGGAGGAACAAACACTTTTACAAGAGCGTAGCCCTGTTTTGCATATGCTAAGATAATAGTTTGCTTAATCTTATGCAAAAGTGTTGAGGTAAAGACGTGACCTAAAAAAAGAAGAAAGCCTTCATTCCAACTTTAAGCAGATAGCGTTTGCCTTCAGAACATGGGACCCTAAAAAATAAATTAAAAATATAACTTTTGAAAAGTTATAACCGCATGTTTTTCACCTAAAAATAATCACCTCTCTATATAATGAATCCCCTATGCAAAATATCAGAATGACAGCGATACTTCTTATGGCAGGAATTGGGAGCCGCTTTCAAAGCGCCCTCCCCAAGCAGTACCATAACTTGTCCGGTAAAAAAGTCTATCTTCACACACTTGATACCTTTGTCAAATCAAACCTATTCTATGAAATCATCTTAGTCTGTGATAAAGACTTTATAGCTACAGTATGTAAAGAAGTTGCCCACTACCCCAACTGTAAAGTAATTGAAGGGGGCAAAACAAGACAGGAGTCTTCTTATTTAGGCTTGCTAGCCTGTCATGCCAACTCTAATTTCGTAATGATCCATGATGCAGTAAGGCCTTTTGTGAGTTTAAGGATCTTACAAGAAAATTTTGAACAAGTACTTAAACATAAAGCAGTAGATACCTGCATATCAAGCGCAGATACATTAGTGCATACTCAAAATGGCTCTCATATTGATGATATACCCTTAAGGTCTGCCTATTTAAGAGGACAGACCCCTCAAAGCTTTTGTTATAAACTTATTTGTAAAGCGCATGAGCATGCCCTTAATGCAAAACAAGAAAATGCTTCAGATGATTGTCAACTTGTTCATAATTTAGGTCATAAAATAGCTATTGTGCGAGGTGATGAGCGCAACATAAAAATTACCACCAGCCTGGACTTGTTTCTAGCTGAGCAAATGTTTCGCCTTCCTATCAAACAAGAAATAACTCCTAATACCTCCATCAGAGGAAAAAAATATATAGTCATAGGTTCCAATGGGGGCATGGGAAGAGAGATCTGCCGACAGTTAGAACAAGCAGGAGCCATAGTTATCCCTCTAGCAAGAAAAAAAACTGCCATAACCATAGACTTAAACGATACAAAAAGTATGGAAATAGCCTTTCAATCCATCCATGGCCAATATGGAATGGTAGATGGTCTTATTAATGCAGCAGGCATTCTCATTAAAAAGCCGCTTGATAAGATCACCCTTACTGAAATTACTAAAATTCTACAAGTAAATCTTACCGGCGTCATTTTATCCTGCAAAATGGCAAAAATCAAAGCTCAGGGACATATTATTAATATTTCTTCCTCTTCTTACTTTAAAGGAAGAAAAAACTATGGAATATACTCCTCCACAAAAGCTGCCCTTGTTAATTTTACCCAAAGCCTGGCTGATGAAAAAAAGGACCTCTGCGTCAATGTAATAGTTCCCCAACGCACCGATACCAAAATGAGAAGAATGCATTTTTCTGCTAAGGAAAATGAAAATCTCCTAGATCCAAAAACAATCGCAGTAAAAGTTCTTAAAATATTAAAAGTTAAAAATCTGAGTGGTGAAATAATAGAAATAAGGGCTCAATAAGAGCCCTTATAAGTTAGAAATCAAATCTAGCGCCTACGTTAAGACCGTGTGTTAATATAGATCTTGTCCAAAGACTCATTCTTTCAGCATTATTTTGAACACTTGTAGTTCTCAAAGTATGAAAAGATCTAAAAAAGTTAGGCCAAATATTGGCTTCATAGCCAACTTTCAAACCAAGGTAATATCCACAATCGCAAAAATGATGTCCCCAATTTAAGCCTACACCAAGCTCCCAGGTTGTTTGAAAATCAGTAACTTTGTAAGAACGGGTAGATGTATAAGTAACAGGAAAGTCTGTACCAGTAAACTCATCTGTCACATCCTCTCTATGCTCAAATTGGAATTGGCCTACAAGAGCGGCAAGTCCCGACGTACCGTAAAATCCAAAACCCCATCCAAGGTCTATATTAGAAAGCATACCTGTATGAAGACCCACACCTAAATTCATGTGATTGTTCACATCAACATGGTTATTATATGACACAGTACCAGTTCCGGGTGTAAAGTTTTGAAAATAATCAACTCTTAAATCAGATTTGACCCAAGCAAAACGAACTCCGAGAAAAGGACTGAAAGTAAATCTACTACAAGCAAATTCTTTAAGAAAATCAAAGTCTAATACTTTTTCTCTATGCCTTTGACGAGCACTGGCAGAAACTGGAGGACCTCCATTATTAGTGTCTGAATTAGCTGGGTTTGTGGCCCAAACAGCAGAGATCCATTGCTGTAGAGGAAGAGGGAAACCATCAACGCCCCTGACTGAAACACTATTTGTTCCATCCGTATCATATTGTCTAAATGTTCCAAGGCCAAACCAACAATCAGAGAAATAGGCTCCCAATGTAAGTCGGTATCCTGAAGACCCATCCATCTTAACAGTGTTTACATCTTCATTGACAATAGTTCGAAGTCCAGAAGTAAAAGGAGGAACAACTGTCCTTGTAATTGCATAAGGAACGACTGTGTAAGTCTTCCAATACAAATACTCTCCTTCCATAAAAAGATTACCACACTTCACCGGTAATGGCAACATAGGACAACAAGTCATGTAATCACAGCAACTACATTTTGATGGACTTTTAATACACTCCTTTGGACATGGACAACATTCCTCTTTTTTTGGTGGACATGTATTGCAATTTGAATAATCTTTGTTATTTCTCATTGCTAAAGCATTATCATCTGCTTCTGCAAAAGCCATATTTGCCATTGAAAATAGGGCAATAAATATAGCCATCATAAATTTAAGCCTCATAAAAGCCTCCTTTTGTTTGTTATATAACAGGTATTTTTTTTTTTAGACAAGACTTTTTAGAAAAAAGCATTCTACTTAAGAGGATCCGAAAGAAAACTGTCATGCTTTTTATAAAATAGTTCAATTGATTGATCGAAATTTGGCAATCTTAAACATGTAATGCTCAGACTCCAAGACTATAGTCACAGATGAATGAGCTCTATGTAAGTTTTCAGCTTTTTCAAGACCTACAAGGTTCTTCATACAAGTCCGGAACATTATTCTAAGCGTACAATAAAGCCTTAATATAACTTTACCCATTTCCTTTCCCTCCAGACTGTATTATTTTGAGAAAAATATCTTATTGTACACACAAAAAGTTGATGGATTTTTTTAAAGCTTCAGCATTGCCTGTTTTAGAGCTATCCGAAATTTTATAAGCCATACATCAAAAAAAAAAGCTATAAATTCAGGTGAATTTATAGCTTTTCAGGATTTTAATAGCCTTTAATTGTTAGAAGTCAAATCTTGCACCTACATTAAGACCATGGGTTAGCAGTGATCTTGACCAAAGACTCATTCTATCTCCACCTTGAATCACACCATCAAGCACGCTACCATTAGGTCTCAAAGTATGAAAAGATCTAAAAAAGTTAGGCCAAATATTGGCTTCATAGCCTACCTTAAACCCAAGATAATAAGCGCAATCACAGAAATGATGACCCCAATCCAATCCTACTCCTAACTCCCAAGCTGTTTGAAAATCGGTAACTTTGAAAGAACGTGTAGTTGTGTAAGGTATAGGAGGAAAAGGCGCAACAAAAACTAAATCAGTTACATCTTCTCTATGTTCAAACTGGAATTGACCTACAAGAGCAGATACTGAAGAAGTTCCAAAAAGGCCAAAGCCCCACCCAAGGTCTACATTGGATTGCAATCCTGTGTGAAGACCCACTCCAAAATTCATGTGATTATTGACGTCAGTATGATTTAAATATCCGTCTATAGGAATCGAAGAGTTTGGATCTCGACCTCGAAAATAATCTATACTTAAATCCGATTTGACCCAAGCAAATCGAACTCCTACAAATGGGTTTATAGAAAACCTACCACAAGCAAATTCCCTAAGAAAATCAAAATCTAACACCTTTTCTCTATGTCGTTGACGCGCATTGGCAGTATTAGGGGGACCGGGTGTTGAAAAAATACTAGTGGGTATATTGCTATTCCAGACGAATATAAGCCACTGTTGTTCACTAAGTGGCATCGATGTTGTAGCGCTCGCTGAAATACCATCTGTACCATCTGTAGCAAATTGTCTGTATGTTCCGTAAAGTAATGAGCAATCAGAAAGGTAAGCACCCATGCCAAGTCTGTAACCAGAGCTCGCATTCATGTTGACCGATTTTACATCCTCATCTACCACCAGTTGTGTACCAGCTGTATATGGTGGAACGGTTCTTCTCGCTATTGCATAAGGAACTTCTGTATATGCTTTCCAATATAGGTATTCGCCTTCCACAAATACGTTACCACACTTAACGGGAAGTGGTAATAATGGACAGCAAGTCATGTAGTCACAGCAACTACACTTTGATGGACTCTTTACACATTTTGGCGGACACGGACAACATTCCTTTTTTGGGGGTGGTGGACAGTCACATCTATTTGGTGGACAGTCACAAGATGCAAGCACGTCATTATCAGCACCTGCAAAAGCCATACTTGCCATACAAGTTACAGCAATGAATACGGTTGATATAAATTTACGCTTCATACTAGCCTCGTTTTTTTTGCTGTATAACAAATAAAAATTTTTTCAAGCAAGTGTTTTGAAAAAAAAATGCAAAAACAAGATCTTATGCTAAAGAATTTCACATATGGGAATATGACTGTAATATATATGTGTTGAAAGTAAATTAAATTTAGTTTGAGAATGTTGATTGAAAAAATGAGGCTTGTTGGGCTCGAACCAACGACCCTCTCCTTAAAAGGGAGATGCTCTACCAACTGAGCTAAAGCCTCATTATGACCCCAAGGGGATTCGAACCCCTGTTACCGGAATGAAAATCCGATGTCCTAGGCCGGGCTAGACGATGGGGCCAAGAATGGTTAAATCTTAACCTCTTTGCCTAATTTATAACAAGATTAAATCTCTAAGATTTCTTCTTGTTTTTTTTCGCAAATCTCATCGATTTGCTTACAATAACTATCTGTTAGTTCTTGTATCTTTTTTTCTAAAGACTTCATTAAGTCTTCAGGAATTTCCCCATCAGCTTTTTGTTTTCGGATGAGTTCATTATTTTTTCTGCGCACTTCCCTCACGACAACTTTGGCATCTTCCCCTTTCCTTTTGCATTGTTTGGCAATGCTTTCACGCATTTTTGCATCCATAGGAGGAATGTTAATACGTACTACATTACCTTCTACAATTGGCTGAAGATTTAAGTTAGCATTTTCAATAGCCTTACCAATTACTCCAGTATTATTAGAATCATAAGGAGTTATAAGAATTTGCCTAGGTTCTGGGACAGTGATATTAGCAACATCACGTAATCTCATTTTAGCGCCGTACACTTCAACACTAACACTATCTAAAATAGAGGGATTAGCACGAGATGTACGCAGGTTTTTCAACTCACTTTGCAAATGAGCAACTGCACCTTCCATGCTGCTTTTTGTTTCTTTTTCAATGGTCATATTTTTTACCCTTGAAAGATTAGGAAATAGTCCAACGCCAAAATTTAGTAAGCTTTAAAGTTTTACCAACTTTTTGACTTTGGTTTGCTACATGTTTTTCCACAGTAACAGATGGATCTTTTACAAACTTCTGACCTAGTAAGCAGACTTGATCACAGTAAGCCTTAAATTTTCCAGCTACGATTTTTTCAGCAATATCAGCAGGTTTGCCTTGAATTTGTGCCCTGGCGATTTCTTCTTCCCTTTGTTTGATTTCTGCTGGGATCTCTTCAGAACTTAAGTAATCTGGATCTTCCGCTGCAATATGCATAGCAATGTCTTTTGCCAAGTCTTGTTCGAAATTAGAACCTTCAATCTCAACTACAGCTACAATTTTGCCATTCATATGCGAGTAAATACCATAAGATGCTGCCTCATTCTTAAGAATGACTTCCATTCTTTTGATTTGAATGTTTTCACCTAGAGCTTGAATAACTGTATTTCTGTAGGCATCGACTGTTAAGGCTTTATCTTCTAAAGTAGGTTGCTCTAAAAGCTCTTGAAGAGAAGAAGGGTTTGTTGTTGCAGCTTGAGTTGCGATGCTTTGTAAAAATTGTTGAAACTTTTCGTTTTTCACAACAAAGTCGGTTTCCGCGCAAACTTCTACTAAAGAAATATGTGAGCCGATATCAGCAAAAGCAATAGAACCTTCTTTAGTCTCTCGACCTTCTTTTTTTACAGCTGAGGCCATCCCTTTTTTGCGCAAATATTCAATAGCACGATCTAAGTCACCATCAGACTCTACTAATGCTTCTTTACACTTAGCCATACCAACTCCAGTTCTTTCGCGGAGTTCTTTAATCATTTCCATAGTCAAATTACTCATTGTCTTCATCTCCTTTCTCCTCTACTTCTGGGCTATTTTCCATTTCACCCATAGGCGCAATTTTTTCTTCTTGGATTTTTTCATCTCCTTTGGCAAGAGCTATGTTCATTTCACTTTTCTTGTCAGTGATAGCTTGAGAAATCGCTCCTAGTATTAGTTTGATGCTCTTTAACGCATCATCATTGCAGGCAATGACATAGTCAATGGGATCAGGATCACAATTAGTATCTACTAATGCAAGTACTGGAATACCTAATTTTTTTGCTTCTTTAACAGCTATATGCTCTTTGGATGGGTCAACAACAATAAGAAGTCCTGGAGGTTTTCTCATTGCCCTTATTCCTGAAAGGTTGCGATCTAGTTTAATCTGTTCTTTGGATAGCTCAGATAATTCTTTTTTAGTAAGCCCTTCTCCACCTGTTGCAATTTGCTTTTCAATGCGTTCTAAGGTTTTAACAGACTGACGAATGGTAGTAAGGTTAGTTAGCATACCACCTAACCATCTTTCGGAGACATAGTACTCACTACAAGACTCAGCAGATTCTCGAACAGTTGACTTTGCTTGATTTTTTGTACCTACAAATAAAATAGATTTTCTTTTTGCTACTACTTCGGTGACGGCTTTAATCGCTTCTCGTATTTGCTGCATGGTTTTAGCTAAGTCAATAATGTAAATGCCATTTCGTTCTTCAAAAATGAAACGCTTCATTTTTGGATTCCAGCGTCGTTTTTGATGTCCGAAGTGAGCTCCTGATTCTAATAAATCCTTTATAGTGATGTCTTCTCTTGTCGCCAAAATTTGATTACCTCAATTTTTTTTTAACTTTTCAAAAGCGCCTGATCAGAATCGAACTGACACTCGTAGCTTGGAAGGCTACTGTTCTACCATTGAACTACAGGCG
>Ga0066639_10000052_pt1 | contig 81341 bp, 74 predicted proteins | sample CryGeyCG2114_010_2_FD_59504 | JGI IMG/M metagenome (GOLD analysis project Ga0066639, IMG submission 59504) | Groundwater microbial communities from aquifer - Crystal Geyser CG10_big_fil_rev_8/21/14_0.10 | ecosystem: Environmental > Aquatic > Deep subsurface > Groundwater | place: USA: Utah...
GTGGATAATTTTCCTTTTTCATAGACGAGTGTTACAAATTAGTGGTTAAGTTTACATAGATTTTTTGCACTAATTTTAGCACTTTTGTGTGAAAACACTAAATGAGTTAAATACAAATCTGTTCGTGTTTTTTATCAAAAATAATATTTCTTATGCGACATCGTCAGTTTTTTTGGATGGGAATTTTTGTATGTTTAGTATCAATCTGGTCTGTTTTTTTTTCATTTTTATATGAGAAAGATGTAGATGTTGCTTCAGCTGCTGGTCCGATTACTTGGGATGGTGGTGCGGGAGACAGTGATTGGTGTAGTGCCTTGAATTGGAGTACGGATGCGGTACCAACCTCAACCTCAGATGTTACTATCAACTCAGTAGTAACGGTTATTACCACTGGGTGTATTGATGGTGGTGTGAATTTTAATTCGTTAACCTTAGGTGGTGCTGCTGCATCAGTTCTTCAGTTATCTAAAAATATAGGAAGTGGGGGAGACATTACTATTAATAGTAGTGGTGTATTAGAACAAATGACTGCGGTAACACAAACGATTACCGGTTCGCTTATTGTTGCTAATGGTGGAATCTTACGTCATGGAACAAATAATGCAACACAAGATTATGAAGTCGATTTTTCTGCTACAACAATTGATATTCAAGTAGGTGGATCAGTGAACGTAGATTATAGAGGCTATGCAAGTGGTCAAGGTCCTGGTACTGCTGCAACAGGTTCTTGGGGTTCTGGTGCAAGTCATGCTGGTAATGGTGCCCTCGGTTCAAGTGGTAAAGTCCCTGGAAATGGGTACTGTACACTACATGATGTTTCTACAATGGGGAGTGGTGGTGGAAAGGGAAATAATGGGTCTGCTGCAGGAGGTCCAGGAGGAGGATATATTAAATTACAGGCGTCTGGTACATTAACCATTAACGGAACAATAACCTCTGATGGAAAAACTGCAGGGACGACGTACGGTGGAGGTGGTGCTGGTGGGGGAATTAAGTTGATTGCTGATACTATTGCAGGAACGCCAACAAGTTTTACTGCTCACGCAGGAAATGGATCACATGCAAGTGGATCTTCTGGTGGGGGTGGAGGATGTGTTCAGTTAAACTATACAACCGCTAATTCTATTACAGCCGCGGGTATTTCTGTATATGGTGGCTCTGTATACGCGATTGGTGGTGCCGGGTCAATTTTTATTCAACAAAATGGAACAAATGGTGATCTTACAATTAAAAATACTAGTGCAGGTGCTGGACGTATATTCCTGAGATGACGGTAGATAGCGTTGATTTAATTGTTGCGGCTACGACTTTGTCTGGGAATGTTACGACTACAAATTTTATTAACAGTAGTGGGGTCTCAAGTCTTACTGTTCCTGTTGATACCACGTTTGCTGTATTAGATGGTGGTTCATTTTCAAATAGCGGTACATTGACCCTAAGCATTTCTGGTACCTTGGATGCCATACCTCTTTCAACTATTAGTGGAACCACATTTTCTTTAGCAAGTGGTGCTACCTTTATAAACTCATCAACACTTTCTGTTGCTTCTGGTTCAACTGCTACCTTTTCTTCTGGGAGTACAGTCTCAAATCTTATTAGTAGTTTGTCGAATGCAGGAACCTTAAATATATATAATGGTTTTGGTACTATTACCGACTTAAGTATTTCAGCAGGAACCGTTACGGTATATTCATATACAACGAGTAGTTTATTAAGTTTAGATGATTTGGTTATGACCGGTGGAACGCTTACCTCAGGAGCAAACACCGGTGATACACAAGATAACATTGTTGGTGTGAGCGCAAATACGGTAACGGTGAACGCAGGGGCAAGTATTAATGTTGATTCTAAAGGGCATGCTGGTGGAAATGGAACGCATATTAATGGGTATGGACCTGGTGGTGGTGTTGGTCAAGCCAGTGGTGGATATGCTGGAGGCGGTGGGCATGGTGGAGCAGGTGGGGGCTCAGCATCTAATGCTGGTGGTGCTGCATATTGTAGTAGTTTACCCGTAACAACAATGGGTTCAGGTGGTGGTAGAGCAAGTAGCGTGAATGGAAAAGCTGGTGGTGGACTTATTTACATGATTGTTTCTGGAACAATGACGGTAAATGGAACACTTACCGCTGATGGTGAAACTGCTGGAACATCGGCATACCCTGGTCGTGGAGGTGGTGGTGGTATTCAACTTATAGTTGGTACTTTTGCTGGAACACCAACAAGTTTTACGGCAACTGGTGGAGCAGGAACTGGTGCAAGCAATGGAAAAGCTGGTGGAGGTTGTGTAGGTATTATTTATCGCGATGCAATAAGTATTGATACTACTTCTAGTGACGTTACAAAATCTACGAGTGGATATGCGACAGGTGGTGCAGCAGATGGATATGAATTATTTTCTCAAGTCGGAGTTATTGTTACAGAATCTGCTGCGAGTACTGATGTAGGTGAAGCTGGGACTACTGATAGTTATACCATTGAACTACTTACGGCTCCTTCAAGTAACGTTACCATTACTTTATTAACAATAGGTGATCAAATATCTTTATCTACATCAACAATAGTTTTTACCTCTGCTAACTGGAATATCCCTGTTACTGTTACTACTACTGCGATTAATGATGATATCGAAGAAGGTCCAGATACACAAATAATCACTCATACGGCAGTTTCATCAGATGTAAGCTATAATGGTATTGTTATCAATGATGTCACGGTAAATATTACTGATAATGATACGGCGGCCGTTAGCGTAGGTGCTATCTCTGGAAATACAACAGAAGCTGGGGCTACCTCTACCTTTACTGTTGTGTTAACAAGTGAGCCAACCGATACCGTTACTATGAGTGTTACGAGTACAGACGCCACAGAAGGAATTACAGATATAGAATTACTTACCTTTACTGCACTTAATTGGGATACACCACAAACTGTTACTGTGACGGGGGTAGATGATATCCTCGACGATGGAGATATTATATATAGTATAGGTTTAGGTCTTGTTGTATCAAATGATGTATTTTATGACAGCATAAATCCTGATGATGTGACGGTAACAAATATTGATGACGATCCTCTGCCAGGGATTACTGTTTCTGTAGTTTCAGGAAATACAAGTGAGGCTTCTGTTACCTCTACGTTTACCGTTGTGTTACAAGCACAACCAACTGACACAGTAACGATAAGTGTTACGAGTACAGACGCCACAGAAGGAACTGCAGATACAGAACTACTTACCTTTACTGCGCTTAATTGGGATACACCACAAACTGTTACAGTAACAGGGGTTGACGATGATATTGATGATGGAAACATTGACTACACAATTACTCTTGGCGTTGCAGTGTCGAATGATGGTGATTATAATGGATTAAATCCTTCCGATGTCTCTGCAACCAACATAGATGATGATGTTGCAGGGATTACTGTCGGAGCGCTTTCCGGTAACACCACCGAAGCAGCGGCCACGTCCACGTTCACTGTTGTTTTAGATACGCAACCAACAGCGGACGTGACCATTGTTGTCGGGACGAGCGATGCGACAGAAGGAACAGCGTCGACGGCACTGCTTACCTTTAGCAGTGGAAATTGGAGCACTCCACAAACAGTGATCGTCACGGGAGTAGACGATGATATAGATGATGGGGACATTGTCTACACCATCACCCTCGCAGCGGCTGCGTCTGCTGACGGAAATTATAATACGCTCGACGCAGCGGATGTCTCTGTGACCAATACGGATAATGATACTGCCGGCATTACGGTGAGTGCCATTTCTGGAAATACTGCAGAAGCAGGTGGCACAGCAACTTTTACTGTTGTACTAGACTCAGAACCAACAGATACGGTTACTATGAGTGTTACAAGTACGGACGCAACAGAGGGAACTGTATCAACGGCGCTTCTTACTTTTACCACTCTCAATTGGGACACTCCACAAATAGTGACAGTGACCGGAGTAGATGATATTGGTGTAGATGGAGATGTCGATTACACGATTACTCTTGGTGTTGCAGTGTCGAATGATGGAAATTACAACGGAATTAATCCAGCGGATGTGTCTCTTACTAATACAGATGATGATGTAGCCGAAGAAGAAAATAATGATAATAATGAAGGTAATGGGGGACCATCCTTTTTTATAGCTCCTCCAATACAACATAGTATTAAAAAGGTTCTCGGATATGAGTTGTTAGTAAATGAAGGATCTGTAAGAACACAAAAAAGAGATGTGTCTGTTGATGTATATGTAGCAGATGGATTGCAAATGGCTATTTCGTTAGACCCAACCTTTGCTTCTTCAATATATACGCCATTTATTTCTCATACACGATTTGTGCTACCACAAGAAGAGGAAACCTATACTGTGTATGTTCGTGTATTAGGTCAGTTTGGAAGAACGGATACCTTTTCTGCACCAATTACGTATAAAAAATCGGATCTCGCAAAAGATTGTCCTGTTGAGGTACATAGTGCATATAAACAACCAAATGATTCTGGGGTTTGGTACATTGATGACGCTTGTACAAAATCTGCATTTAAAAATCCACAAATATTTTTTAGTTGGTTCTATTCCTTTGCTGATGTCCAAACAACCTCAGAAGATATATTAGATAGTATAGAAACAAATACTCTTGGCTTTATGCCCTATGGTCCTCGCTACATTCCTCAAGATGGAGAATTAGTGAAAAGAATAGATTCTCCTTATGTGTATTATATTTTGGGAAATAAAAAGTATGTGATAGCAACAGAAGCTGTATTTACTTCTTTTGGATTTGATTGGTCATGGATTCGTGATGTAGATGCACAAGTTGTGAGCAATTATAAAGAGGGGGGTGTATTATCTGTTCCTGGAGAACTACCGATTGGTGCATTTTTTAAAGTAAAAAATGGTGGTCCAAGAATTTATAGAATAGATTATAATGCTTCTGAAAAGAAACGAGTATATACTGCTATTAAAACAATTGAAGAGTTTCATTCCTACCAGTACAGAGAGGATCTTTTGCCAAATATAGAAATATCTGATGCAAGTATCGTTACCACAGGTGGATATACTTTTACCAGGAACCTTTCTGTAGGGGAGAATGGTGATGATGTTGTACAACTTCAACAAATGTTACAGCACCTTGGATATTTTCCTTCTGATGTGTTTACCAGTGGATTTTATGGCTCAGTAACAGAACAATCTGTTATGTTGTTCCAACAAGATCATGGGCTTCCTTCTATTGGTGTTTTTGGTCCGCAAACAAGACGTGTATTATCATCCTTATAGTGTTCAAAAAATCTCGAAAATCTTGGGATTTTTTTATTGATTTAAATTGTCTTTTTGGCTATACTATTTGGTACTATGAATGAATATACCCTCGCACAGGATACGCTTTCACAATATAGTATATTTGGAAATACACTATGGCAGTATATAGTAGCGGTATGTGTCTTTTTTGGAAGCCTTATTGTATTAAAAATATTTCAATCAGTTATTTTGTCACGGTTGCGTACGCTTGCAAAAAAAACTAAGACAGACTTTGATGATGCCTTGCTTGAAGCACTGGGTAGGCTAGGTTCTTGGTTTTATATTGCGATTTCTCTTCTCATTGCAGGTCGCTTCTTGGATATATCCCAAAAAGTAGTGTTGCCTTCTGCTGTACTACTTTTTTTTATTATTATAAAGGAAGTGATCCAAAGCGTTGGGAGAATGATTGACTACAGCATGGAGCTGTATCTGCGAGGAAGAGCAGGGGACTCTGACAGGGCACACACAGAGTCCATGGTCCGTATATTCCGTGGTTTTGTGATACTCGTTCTTTGGAGCATTGCACTAGTAATGCTCTTGTCAAATCTTGGTGTCGATGTGACCTCACTGATTGCAAGCCTTGGTATTGGTGGCTTAGCCGTAGCATTGGCACTTCAAAGTGTTCTCAGTGATGTGTTTAGTTCCTTTTCCATTTTTATTGATAAGCCATTTCAAGTGGGGGACTATATTTCTCTTGGTCCTGACAGTGCGGGAACCGTACAGCACATTGGGCTAAAAACCACCAGACTAAAAACTCTCCGCGGTGAAGAGTTAGTGGTCCCAAATCGTGAGTTAACAACAGCAAAGGTGCAAAATTTTAAAAAATTGGAAACGAGAAGGGAGCTATTTACTTTTTGTCTCCGTTACGATACGCCACAAAAAAAACTTGAAAAAATTCCTGAACAGGTAGGAACAATTATTTCGGGAATGGAGCAAACAAGCTTTACTCGTTGTCATCTCATAGAGTTGGGTGAGTCAGGATTGTTGTATGAATGCGTATATAATGTGGACACGTCTGATTATCTTATTTTTTCTAACATTCGTGAGAAAATTTTACTTGCGCTGCATGAGATGTTGCAGAAACAGAAAGTTGCGCTGACATATCCGACACGCACTATTTTGATGGAAAAATAGCTATGGGCCATATCAATATTACAGCACATACATGGAAAGTAGGTATGACCGTTGTTTCTGCAATGGGCTTGTTTGTGGGTGTGCTCTTTTTTTCAGTCGCTATTGTTTGGAGTGAAACCACCCCAGTGGGGGGAAATAAAGAGGAAATTACCCAACTCAATGATAAAATCTTAAGTAAAAAAGAAAAAGTAAAGCAATTAGAAAAAAGCATTGCGGAGTATAAAGAAAAAATAAACCAAAAAAGACTGGAGGCCGTGTCTCTCTCTAATCAAATGGCGATTCTTGATAATAGGGTTGCACAGGTGGAGCTTGATATTGAGGCAACAGAAGAAAAGATTGATTCACTGTCACTTGAAATTGAGGCACTGGTACTTATTATCGAAGATAAGGAAGTCAGTATTGCTCACCAAAAAGAACTGATGGGAGAATTATTGCGGACTATTCACTATAATGATGAAAAGAAGTACATAGAAATTGCAGCGGCATACGATAATTTTTCAGAATTTTATAACCAGGTGCAGTATGTACATACCGTTGAGCAAAATTTAGGAGCGAGTGCTAGGGGATTACGGTTGGCAAAGGAAGAGTTGGAACAAAAAAAAGAAGCAACGACAGAACGCAAAGAGTCATATGAAACATTGCAGCAGGATCTGAAAGATAAGCGGAAAGATTTGGATGAGCAGTTATTTGCAAAGCAAGATTTGCTTGCACAAACCCATTCTTCAGAGCTTACCTTCAATACATTGCTTGGAAGTCTAAAAAATCAGTACCAGCAGATTGAAAACGAAATTGCAGGTATTGAGCAAGAAATTAGAAAAAAACTTGAGGCAGAAGACAAATTTAAAGGGTTTGAGTCAGATGACGAGACAATTCTTTCGTGGCCCACACAGAGTCGGTATATAACCGCACGATTTCATGATCCAGACTATCCATATCGCCATGTATTTGAACATAATGCAATTGATATTCGTGCGGCTCACGGAACGCCAATAAAGGCAGTTGCTTCGGGGTATGTTGCACGGGCACGGCATTGTAGTGTATCCACTTGTTATGCCTATACTATGCTTGTTCACTCTGGGGGTGTGTCAACTGTCTATGGGCACATGAGCCAGATTTTAGTATCCGAAGATCAGTTTGTTACACGGGGGGATGTCATAGGCTATACGGGTGGAACTCCGGGGACTGTCGGAGCGGGTCCATTTGTTACTGGGCCGCATCTTCATTTTGAAGTCAGAAAAAACGGTATCCCGGTAAATCCACTTGGGTATTTGATTCGGGACTACTAGAAAAGTATCCACTATTGGCAGAGAGTACAAATACATGGTAGTATTAACTGTACACAATATATATTTATTTTAATACTTGACTATGCAAGATCAGGCAAAGCAGGGAGGCGTATCAGGCAGTATGCTTGGAAACATGTCTCCTGCACACGTGTTTATATTTGGGATTGTGGAAGGCATTTTAGTGTTATGCACTATTGGTTTTTTCATTATGCTGGGGCTTTACTTTGGTGATGGTGCATCTCCCAAAAAAACAAAAGTTGCTGTTAATCCTACGCCGACGGCACAGCCGGTTGGCGCCCCAACTGCGGAGGCTGGTCCCGTTTCTTTGAGAAATGTAGATGATAAGGAGGATCATATCCGTGGTGATGTAGATGCTGAGATTACGTTAGTAGAGTACTCTGACTTTGAGTGTCCATTCTGCAGTCGTTTTACCCCAACGGTTGACCAAATTCTAGCGGATTACGACGGGGATGTTCGGGTGGTGTATCGACACTTTCCACTCAGATCAATTCATGCGCAAGCGGCTGGAGCTGCAGAGGCGTCTGAGTGTGCTGCTGAACAAGGAAAATTTTGGGAATTTCATGATGAGCTATTTGCAAATCAAGCAAGTCTTGGTGCCTCACTCTACAGTGATATTGCTGGGAGACTTGGGTTGAATGTCAGCCAGTTTGAGTCATGTGTTTCTTCAAATAAATATGCATCTGCCGTTCAAGAAGACGAACAAGATGCGCAGGCAGCAGGGGGACGGGGAACACCGTACAGTGTCCTTATAGGGCCAAACGGGGAGACAGTCCCATTGAGCGGAGCACTGCCGTTTAGTTCTGTAAAGCCTGTGATAGACGAGTTACTTGCTTCATAAAAGTTGCATAAAAAAACCTGGCATCATGTCAGGTTTTTTAATAGGCGGGTATATTAATTGTGTCGTACAATATATAAGTAGTGAGACGTTGGTGGGGGAGAGGGGCGTAAAGAGGCATCTTATGAGCAATAACATAAACGGTATCTACATTGTGTATTTACATGTATTGATTTACTCAATATATGTGTAGATGTATTTTTTTATTTTAACAAATTTTATTTATTATAATGCATCGGATTAACTTGTAAAAAATGTGTATTGTAGATATATGATTGTTATGTTGGTGTGATTCTGGTTCGATACGTGCGTAGTATAGTCTTCATGAAGATTTCTATTACAAAATGATGGGACCTACTACCTCTGTATATAGAGTGGTTTATTGTGGTGTCGTAAAATAACTATAGAGAGAGGGGAAATTTGGGGAGATATACAAGACCTTCATGTGTGTGTAAACAGACGTGGCATATGTGGAATATTGTATATAATATATGTATATATACTTTTTTTGTGTCGGTATGTGAAATGGATGGTAGGTGTGAATTTTGTATGTATGAGTGCACTGGTTCTTCTGGTAGTATACATATGTCGCATAAGATACATTGTGCGACATATATAATATCTTCTTATTAGACATTTCATGACCGTTTTACTTCTTCCCTCTTTCCTTAATCACGACACATTCAGGATACAAAAAATATATACAGAAATATAACGGATAGCATTTATTTGTAATAGAGACGTTTCAATGGCACCTCCTATCTATTTCCAATAAATACGATCACCGTATCGCAGGTCAATATACCCAAGTCCTTCTCTACTCCCTCGCTCCTCAAGAACGGCCTGCAATGCTTGAAATTGTATGTCTTGTTCTTTATTGAGTTTTACCTTTATATACCAGCCTTCTCGAGTATATATGACGGCATCTCCCAGTTCATTCTCTAGCTCTAGGTGGCGATATTGCGCCCCTACCGTATCATTTAAATGATGAAACCAAGATATGGCGCCTGCTACAGTGGATTCTTTTAATACGACGTCATTGAGTGTTGTCGCTTTTTGCCTTTTGTCATATACCACTGGGTAGTCCCCCATTTCAGAAAAAAGTGTTCGTACTGGTGGAGTATGTATTTCTGACACTACAGTTTTTTCTTCTCGTATAGTTCCATCAGCCAGTGTCGTCGTCACGATCTCATACTCTCGTTGCCATTCATCTTCTCCTACGTTTCGTACAATCTCTACAACATGTCCATCAAGCCCAACGTAGCTATACTGTTTTCCATTGTCATAGATAAGTGTAGAAATTTTTTCGTCCAGCGTGATAGAAAGTGTGTGTGGAAATGTTTTTTGTACGACAATAGAAGAAATAGGAAATTTTTCAAGGAGTATGTCACGGATTTCATCCGTGTCGATAAAAAAGTAGTTATTTCCAGGGATTACAAAGAAATGATTGTACTGCATGATGCTGTACACCGCATCATCAAACTCTTCTTCTGAAATTCGTTGAAGACCTACTACGTCGAGTCGTGTAATACGAAAAAAACTATGGTAAAGGGTAAGACCGACGAAGGCAATCACCGTAATAATGAGCACGAGTATCTCCAGCTTTTTTTTTATATTTGCCTTTTCGTCAAATACGGTGTATGGATTTTGGTGTTTTCTTATAGGGGATTCATTTTGGAGAGTATTGTGAATTCGCACATTTTTTTTTGTGCGTAATTTTTTTCTTCCAAAGAAAACATGTGATTTGTACCGTGGTGTGTTTTTCATGTGGCTAGTATTTAAAACCTCGTCGCATGCTGCGGAGTCTTTCTACTATCCAGTTTATCCAATACAGTCTTGATACTACCAGATCTTGGCAATGGAGTAACTCTTTTTTTTCTCCTCCAAATCCTGTTTTAAAGTGGGTAATGCCTTTAAAGGGGTGGTTTTGGGGTGCGTCATCAGGAGCAATACCCCAAAAATTGTACCATTTCATACCACGTTTTTTTGCTTCTCCTATAACATGCCATTGTACCAGATATGATGTTGGGAGCTTTTTATTTTTGTTGAGTGAACCGCTATGTCGATATACTGCTGTGTTGCCATAAAACATGATAATGGCACAGGAGTCTATCGTACCGTCTGGAAGATATGCAACAAAAATACAGGCACGTCCGTGTGTAGCAAATTGTTTAAATTCATTGTCAATATATGAGCGAGAAAACGGGGTGAAATTGTGCCTTTTCTTTGTTGCGTCAAGAAGCGTATGAAGAATATCAAGTGCAGCATCATCGGTTCTTTTTTCCACGCGGACTCCATCACGCTCACAACGGCGGATAAGATTTCTATGATTTTTTTTCATCGAAGCAAACAATGTTTGCTCGTCTGGGGTGATATCCAGCATCCAGGTTGTTTCTGCCAGAATATGCATAGGCGCCGATCGATACCCTTCTTGGGCAAACATGTTTTTATATGTTGTCGACGCTTCAAAAAATGGGCTCACACGGATAAATCGGTAGTTGTTGGCTCTGGCGAATGAGACAAGTGTTTCTGTTAGTGTATGGAAGGCAGCGTGTTCTTCTTTCCCGTTTAGGGCTATGACAGGTCCATATGGGAGGTACAAAAAATTTCCTCGTTTTGCATGTGTTGAGAGTACTAATGATCCACCAATAAGTGTATTGTGTTCATCAAAAATACCAAAAATCCAGCTTGACTCCCCGAGCAACGCATAAAAGGCTGCATAGTCTGCGGACTGCACAAAGAGTGTATATGGACCTGACATGACAAATGCATCCCACTGATCTGGGTTTGTTATTTCTTTTACAGTATATGGCATGTTAGGAGACATGGGTGATATAGGTATTGACTACTTCTACTATACGGTATGCGTCTTTTTCTGTAATGCCACTGTGCGTTGGTAAATTAATAGATTGCTGTGCAAGTGTTTCAGCGCGTGGGCAGCTTCCAGAAATATATTGTGTGTGCGCTCCAGTACTATCAGCAGGAGCAACCACTGTTTGATACCAATCTCCAAGAATAATCCCCTGTTGCTTTGCATATCTATGAAGTTGGGTTGGTTCTTGCAGCAAAAGTGGATAGCGAAGTGGAACGACTAGTGTGTAGTCTTTCAGTGGTTGCACGACTTTTGGATGTACGTATTTTCTATATATATTTGCAATATGAATCCGATGTGCATTTTTTTTATCAAGTATGTCGAACTGGTATGTGAGAATATCAGCAAGTGGGTGGGCCAGTGTGGCGGGGTAACATATTTGTTGCCGGCCCTGCTTTTCTTCGTTTGAAATAATGCGATGCGTAATATGAAACTTTTTTGCACAGGCAAGCAGTAGTTTTCCTACAAATATATTATACACGGGTTTTGCAATATAAAATATTGGGAAATGCCAGAGATGATGAAAAAGTTGCGCGGTATCCATACGTGGAAGTCGCGCATGGCGTGTAGAAATTTTTTTTGCGAGCGCTGTGTTATTGGTAATAAGTGCCCCTCCTCTGCCACAAGAGATACTCTTGTCTGTTCCAAAACTGAACATACCAATATCTGCATATGTCCCGAGAAATTTTTTGTTATACATGCCGCCAAGTGCATGGGCACAGTCTTCAATTGTGCTGAGGCCATGTGTTTTGGCAAGAGCAAGGAGCTTATTTATATCGGCAGGCACTCCAAACGTATGTTGGAGCATGATACTTTTTGTTTTCGGGTTTATTTTTTTGAGAGCGTCAGCTGGGTCCATGGTAAAATTATCCAGCACATCTACATAGACGGGAGTTGCCCCAGCCCAGTGGATGGCATTTATAACCACAACACAGGTATATGCCTGAACAAGTACTTCATCTCCCTCCCCTACGTCAAGTGTCTTGAGTGCATGAAACAGCGCAGAACGTCCACTATCAAATGTTTTTGCATATGGGACCCAAAAGTATTTGCACAGTTTTTTTTCTACGTGTTCGGCCCCTGTGCCACTTCGGAGCAGGTGCCAATTCCATGGAAGCAAAAGATAGCGACATGCTTTTCGAACATCGGCGGGTTCAATATTTGGCGCAAAGCCAGTAAATAATGGTTTGGAAAAAAATTTCATGTGTGACCTATGTTAACGAGCCGTTCTATAGGGCTGTAGTTCCTTTTCAATAAGACTCGGCATTCTATTTTCAAGTAGGATGACAACTGGTTGTTCTTGTAATGTTTGTATATAGGAAAGGAGGGCGGCATGATCTTTTAGTAGGAGTATTTCTGTTTGATATTTGTCCCCTACACCACGGGCAAGATCTGTGTAGCTATCTTCAGTGATGATGACAAGTGTATCTGCCACAAATGCAATTTCCCCACCAATTTGTTCATGAATATCAACACTTTGATTTGCAAGTTCAAGCATGCCTCTGGTAATAACGATTCTTTTTTTGTCAGAAGGATATTGGGCAAAGACATCAAGTGCTGCTCGGAAGCCTGTCGGGTTTGAGTTGTAGCTGTCGTCAATAATAGTTGCCCTGCCGTATGAATAAATCTGTAGTGACCCATGAACTTTTGTTGGAAGCGTGGTACATCGGTCAATCACATCTGTTTTTGGAATATTGAGAAAAGAAGCTGCCAGAATAGAAGCAGCAATATTGAAAGAATGGTGTGCGCCAATAACCGGCGTATGGATCTCTCCTTTTTCACCATTGCAGATGCCTTCATAGGATGTTCCATCCACGCGTGTTTTGATATTTGTAATGAGGCATGCAGGATATTTATCTGGGTCAGTTCCAAAGGTGTGTATATTTTTGCACGGTACGGTATCAAGAAGTTCTGTGCAGTATGGATTATCTGCATATGTTATAACCAGACCTTCTTCAGGAATTGACCTAAGGAGTTCATATTTTGCCTGTTGAATATTTTTTATACTGCCAAAGAGTGACAGATGTTGTTCATTAATTGCAGTGAGAATACCAATTTTTGGTTTTACCATGTTGCACATGATATTAATTTCTCCTATACGGTATGCCCCCATCTCGCAAATAAATATGTCGTCGTTTGAAAAATTATGAGACAGGATAAACCGTGCAATACCAATTTCAGTATTTATATTTCCTTTTGTTTTCACCACCGTATATCTGCTGGCTAGTATGTGTGCTAGAAATTCTTTTACTGAAGACTTCCCGTAACTTCCTGTAATTCCTATCACGATAAGATTGGGATAGCGGGATATTTTTTTTGTTGCAAAATAGATATAGACTCGTTTTGTTGCTTTGGTAGAAAGTTGAAATAGCAATCCTACAATAAAAATAAGGATTGGTCGTGACACTATGACAACCAGGATGAGGTTGAGCTTTTGTGTGAATAGTAAAATGAGCCCTTCAATAGCAACGGTGCTAAACAGAATGAGCAATGCTTTTATAGTAAACCGTGGCCGGCGAAATGTTTTGGCAAAAAAGACAAGATGGACTGTATAGAGTACGTGTAATCCAAGAGCAACCAGAACAGCCTGTACAATATACCCTGAGTCTGCAAAAATTGTGTACAAACCAAATGCAATAATAGCACCCCATAGTTGATCTGGTTGAACCAAAAACGTATGCCCTTCTCGAGATCTGTAAAAATCTTTCATTCTGTCGAAACGATATTCCTTGAGTTGGAGCAAGTATGTGTATCGGGTATAGCTTGAAAGTGCACTGATGTTCCAAAGAAGTGCGATGCCTATGATTGTAGGATTGAGTAGTGTGGAGTAATCCATATTATATAAAAGATAGTATATGTGACAGCAGTTCTTCTTTTTTAGAAATATGCAATCCATGTGTCCCGCCAGGGATTATTTTTATGACTGCGTTTGGAATATGTTGTGCAATTTTTTTTCCAAATCGAAGCGGAGTATATTGGTCCTTTGTCCCCCACACCAGTAATGTAGGGATGGTGATTTTTGAAAGTTCTCCACTTATATCTTCACGGATGACTTTTTTAAAAGTATCTTTTTGTACAGTACTTGTTGTATCGAGAAAATCCGGGGAGTCTGCTGCACGGTACAGCAACTGTCTTGCACGACCTTGGAAGCGTCGGACTACTGGCAGAGAAAAGAATGCTCCACCTACTTTTGCCAACAGGGCAAACAGGGCACGCTTCAGTGTTTTTTTGGGTCGATAGATTGCGGCACCGCTGAGGATGAGTTTCGTGCATGCCTGTGGCTCATGCATGGCAATATAGGCAGCGATTTGTCCACCAAAACTATGTCCCATAAGGGCTACGTCATCAGACTCCTTTGGCAGGGCATTTCTTACAAATTGCGCATATTCTGCAATGCCCCAGGGTGTGTTGGGACATGGTTCATTTCCAAAACAAGGGAGATCAATAACAGTGACAGAGGGAATTTTTTCCTTTGCAAGTGTACAAAAAGCATGCCACGTTTCTTGTGAGCCACCCCATCCAGGCAAAATGACAAGCTGTTTGGACATATGCTTTTCAATTTAGATATGGTCTTTTCCCATGTATGGTTGCAGTACTTTTGGAATGTGTATGGTGCCGTCAGCTTGCTGACCTTGTTCAATAATGGCAATAGGAAAACGGCTCAGTACAACAGCTGTCCCGTTGAGTGTATGAACGTATGCAGATTTGTCAGTATCGGTTTTGTATTTTATGTTGAGGCGTCTTGATTGATAATCAGTACAGTTACTTGTGGAAGTGATCTCTCCATAGCCGCCGGTCTCTTCTCCTCCTCCAGCATTCATAGTCATCCATGCTTCGAGATCAAATTTTCTATAGGCTGGTCCACCTAAGTCACCTGTTGGAATATCAATGACTCGGTAGGCAATGCCGAGGCCATCACAAATTTCTTTTTCAATATCAAGAAGTTCTCTATGCAATGCCTCGCTTTGTTTCGGGGTGCAGAAAATAAACATTTCCAGTTTGGTGAACTGGTGTACACGGTATAGTCCTTTACTGGTTCTGCCATATGCACCTGCTTCTTTTCTAAAACAATGCGAGAGGGCGGCATATTTTTTGGGCCCAGTAGAGAGGTCAATGACTTCGTTTGCGTGGTAGCCAAGCATGGTTATTTCTGCAGTTCCTATAAGTGAAAAGTCTGTATGTAGAATGGTATATGTTTGGTCCTCATCTCCGCGTGGATCAAACCCTGCACCACGAGCGATTTCTTCTTTCGCAAGGTCTGGAGTCTCAAAGATGTCAAAACCACGGTTGGCAAGCACATCCATACCATAGTGAAGTAATGCCATATTGAGTCGCACTAAATCATTTTTACTATAGTAAAATTTTGAACCAGCTACTTTTGCACCCCGTTCAAAATCAATCATATCCCTTGCGGTAAGGAGTTCTTCATGGTCTTTCGCTGGAAATGAAAAGTGTGGGATAGTTCCTCGTTCTTCAATGACAGTGTAGTCTTTCTCTCCTCCAATAGGCGAATCAGGGTGTGTCATGTTTGGAATATGCTGTACAATGTGATCAATTGCTGCATCAAGTTCGCGCACACGATGCTCTAGCCTTTTTACTTCTTCTGCAAGGACCTTCATTGTAGTGATGTGTTCTGGAGTTGGCTTTGACTTGCTGGCCTTTTTTTGTTCGGCTCTTTTTGTTTCAAATGTTTGTTGTACCTCTTTTTTTTCTGCCACAAATTTTGGCAGAGCATCAAGTCCCATTGCTTTTGGATCACGTCCTCTGTTTATGATATTTGTTTTAACTGCGTCAAGATGGTCAATAATATATGTCAGGTCAAGCATAAATAAAGTTAGGCATGAGTAGTCGTTATGTATGCTTCTATCTCGGGAAGCACACGTGCATATAATTCTTGATTATTTCCTACCAGTTCAAATGCAGATACTTCTTTTGGAAAAACCCAGGCAGTTTCTATCACTTCATTATCGTTACGTACTGCTGTGCCGTCCGTGATGCTGCAGATATGTGGGATAAGAAACAGTTGGTAGATGCCGTTTGTCCCCTCTCTCTGGTGGACATCAATGTGTGATAGGCGTTTTTGAATGATAACATTGTACCCTGTTTCTTCCTTTACTTCGCGCAGCAGGCTTTCTTCAATGGTTTCGCCAAATTCTACACCCCCGCCTGGGAACTCCCATTTTTCGTGAAAGGCTGGATTATGAGGATCATTTCTTTTGTTTATAAGCACTTTTCCGTTTTTGATGAGAATGGCAAGAGGCACGATGCATTGTTTGGGATGAAACTGATTTGCTAAATAGTATTTTGCCTGTATAAGGGCTTTCCCTCGGTGGCTGTATGTATTTTTTTCAACCAGTGACATTTCTGCCAATGTTTTTCCTGCTTCTGGGATGAAAAAAATGGGGTTAAATCCATAGGATATTTGGATATTCTCTGTAACTGGTTTTTTGAGTATGGTTCCCGCTACTTTCCCTGAGGCTAAAAAAGTTGTTGCGTGTGCTGGATTATACAGCGCAAGGACAGATTTGAAGTATGCCTGTCTTTTCTCTTTTGGTATGTGCGTCATTTCTTGAAGAGTTATTGCGACTTGCTCATCACCTGTTGTGGCAATGCGAGCGCTTTTTACCCCAGGCCATCCATTGAGTGCTGATATAAACAGTCCTGTATCGTCGGCAAGTGTTAAGAGTTGTGTTTTTTCTCCGTAGTACATGGCTTTGAGGTGTGCATTGCCTTCGAGTGAATCAGCTGTTTCTTCTGGTGGGGCAATGGGAGTATCAAGATCAGAAAGTCCTATAATAGAAAACGAAAGATCACTAAAAAAGTGTTGGATTTCTTGTAGCTTTCCTTTGTTTGTTGTTGCAATAAGGAGGGGTGTGCTATTCATACTATATCTGCTTCTCTACATAGTCACGTATTTTACCGCTTTTATGATGCTCTGGTTTGTATGGGAGAAGGCGCACGATGCGGGTCTTTTCAAGGCATTCATCTTTGAGTACTTGTTCTAGTTTGTCCACAAAATGTCTTTGATCGTAGCCAAGTGCGATAACTTCTGGCCGTCTTTCTTTGATGGCTCTATACACGTCTGTTGAGTCGCCAAGTATGACGGCATCAATATCTCGCATGGCTTCAAGCATTTGTTTTCTTTCCGCTTGGGTATGCATGGGTGGCGTGCCTTTTATTTCTGCTACCCGTTCGTCTGTAGCCAAAACCACGGAAAGAAAATTTCCATGCTGCTTCGCTTGTTTAAAAAAATCAATGTGGCCCAGATGCAGTATATCGAAGGTGCCAAAGATCATGATGGAGTTTTGCATACATTAGTCGGCAAGTGGAAATTCTTTGGTAAGTGTTTGTACCTGTTTTATTGGGCCATATACCAGTACTCCAAGAAAATCTATCTCATCTGAAGATTTTTTTTCTTGTTTTGTTTGGACTGTCGTGTCATTTGACGAGTCTCGCATCTCCTCTGTGAAACAGGTCACCAAAAGACCTGCTTTGTCCCCTGCTCGTTTGAGTGCAAGCAGTGCAGCAGTATCTTCGGTTGTCTTCATTATGATGGCATGCTGAATATTCATGGGAATGAGCTCCCCATCTGTCGTGCGACTTTCTTCAATATGCATCAAGGAACGGCCTTTTCTGGCTGCAAATGCGGCAGCGAGATGACTGGCTGCATTGAGCTTGGTCCATTGTGGCACAGTAGTATTGTCTAAAATGACCGCATGGGCTACCATGGTTTCTTTTGCTTTCCCGGGGGGGACTTCTTCAAGTTCCGGGCGCATGAGTGGAAACAGGACGGTTTCACGGATTGGTTTATTGACCATAAATGCAAAGAGGCGTTCACCAAACCCAAATCCACAGGTTGGTGGCATGCCATGCTCTAACATATCTACAAACTCCCAGTCAGGCATCATGGCTTCGGTATCCCCACCTTCTATAAGCGCTTGCTGTGCTGCAAATCGTTCTCGTTGGTCAATAGGGTCATTCAATTCTGAGTATCCGTTTCCAACTTCACTTCCGGCAATAATAATTTGAAATCGTTCTGTGAGGGCTGGATTATCTGGGTGTGCCTTTGCCAGTGGGGATACAAGTTTCGGATGATTCACCAAAAAAGCAGGCCCAGCAATATTCTTGCGACAGTATTTCCAGAGAGTATCAGTAAGACGTTCTCTATTGTCACCTTCGTATACAACCTTGAGTTTTTTTAAGGTTGCTTTCATGTCCTCTTCAGAAGCGTTTAGTACGTCTACACCGGTTTGTTTTTTTACTTCTGTGACGTAATCAATTTTTGGCCATTCACCTGCAAGGTCATACGTATATTCTTTTGTTGTAAATTCCGTTGTCCCAAACACATCCATTGCAATACGCTGATAGAGTTCTTGGGTGAGTGACATACCATCTTTGTAGTTGGCATATGCCCAGTAAAACTCCATATTGGTAAATTCTTGCAAATGGTCAGGGCTCGATCCTTCGTTGCGAAATACGCGCCCAATTTCAAATGTCTTTTCAAATCCACCAGCCATGAGACGCTTTTGCCAAAGTTCTCCAACTGAAATACGAAGATAGACGTCTAAGTCAAAGTCATTATGGTGTGTTGCAAAGGGGGTTGCTTCTGCGCCACCGGTTGTTGTTTCTAAAAATGGTGTTTCTACTTCAAAAAATCCTTTTTCTTTCATGAAATTACGTGTCACCTCCCAGAAGCGTGCCTTTTTGAGAAATACATGTCGTAGTTCCTCATTGAGGAGTAAGTCGAGATAGCGTTTTCGAAGTCGCTGATCTTCATCTTTTAATCCGTGAAATTTATCTGGGAGGGGCTGCAGCGCTTTTGCTACGACTGTCCAGTTTTTTACCAGTATAGATTCTTCTTCTTTGTGTGTTAAAAAACGATCACCGGTAATAGCAATAATGTCTCCCGCGTCAATTTTTTTGACAAATAATTTGTATAATTCCTTTTCAACGGTGTCTTGTTTGAGAGCCACTTGTATTTTCCCTGTGGCATCTTGCAGGTGGCAAAATGTCAGCTTTCCCATTTCGCGCTTTGTCATAATACGGCCAACGATTGAGACCTCTATCCCCTCTTTTTCTTCCAGTGCTTCTGAAATGGTATGGGTGCGAGTGGTAGATGCTGGGTATGGATGTATTCCAGCCTCACGAAGAGATGCAAGCTTTGCTATCCGAATGTCTCGTTCGTCGTTTATATTTTGGTAGGTTTGTGTCATTTTGGGCATATACATCTTGGTAAATATGCTCTTAGTGTAGCAGATAATTCCCTCTCACACAACACCCCTCGATAGAGGGGTGGCATGGTGGAGGGGGCTCTACTGTATCTCAATAACGTCACACTGTTGGATCCCAGTAGGGAGCGTAATTGGGACCGAGTCTCCTTTTTTCTTTCCTAGTAAGGCACTCCCAATGGGTGACTCATTTGAGATGTTTCCCGACAGTGGATCGGCTTCTTGGGCCCCTACTATTTTGTATTGACGACGCTTTCCCTGTACTGATATTGTAACGGTTGATCCAATAGTGACCGTATCAGTATATTCTGACTGGTCGGTCACAATTTCTGCATTTGAAATAATTGATTCAATGTCTCTTGCCCTGGCACCCAACCATCCCATACGCTCGCGGGCGGCATGATATTCGGCATTTTCCTTTAAGTCACCCATCTGCTTTGCCTCGTCAATCCGTGTGGCAGTGTGTGGCATGAGTACCTTTTGAATGTGTTCCAGTTCCTCCTGCAGGGCGGTAAATTTTTCTTGTGAGAGATATTGTATAGTCATACGTATACTGATAAAAAAACCCGATTCTATCGGGTTTCCTGAGTATACCGAAACAGACATGTACAGTCAAGCACTAAAGGCCACGATATCTGCCCCACCAATTATAAAATTCGTGGGCAATAGGAGCTGCAATTTTGCTTCCCCCTTCTCCTTCTTCTATTAAAATAGTCAAAACAATTTCTGGATCTTCATATGGGGCAAATGAGGTAAACCAGGCATGTGGTTGTTTATTGTTGTTCCATTGGGCAGTCCCCGTTTTACCGGCCGCGCTAAATGGGAGTAGTGAAAGACGAAGACATGAACCATAAGTGACACAATCACGCATTCCGGCACGGACAGTCTGGAGGTGTTCCGGATGTATAAAGTCCTCTCTTATTGGGGTATTTTCAATAGGTGTTTCTTCTTTTGAAATGGGGTCAATAATTTTTTGTGCAATATGTGGTCTATAGAGTGTGCCATTGTTTGCAATAGTGGCAGTCATCAAGGCAATTTGCAGTGGTGTCACAAGCAAGTCACCTTGTCCAATAGACAAATTGTATGTGTCTCCAATGTACCATTGTTCACCTTTTGTTTCTTCTTTCCATTCCTTTGAGGGAAGAAAGCCTGTTGCCTCGCCAGGAATGTCTATTGATAATTTTTTTGAAAAACCAAATTTTTCAAGATACTGAACTATTTTTTCAACACCGAGCCCTTCAAACGTATTAAATCCACCACCAATGTAGTAGTAAAATGTATTTACTGATTGAGCCAACGAATGACGAATATTGGTAGTTCCATGACCACCTGCCTGCCAATCTGGAAAGAACCATTGGCCAACGCGAATACCACCAGTACTTAAAAAAGACGTTTTTGGTGTGATAATGCCCTCTTCGAGAGCAGCGGCAGCAATAGCAGGTTTGATCACTGATCCTGATGGATAGGTTCCACCAATAGCACGATGAAACAGTGGGGCGTCTGGGTTTTTAATATACGTATTGTATGTCTCTTGGCTAATACCCCCTGAAAAGTCGTTGTTATCAAATGCAGGGAGGCTTATAAGTGCAAGAATTTCTCCATTGTCTGGATCAACAGCAACCGCAGCAGCCCGCTGTAACGTTGCTTGTTGCATATACTTTTGCATGATCCGTTGCAGTTCTTGCTGCATAGACAGGTCAATTGAAAGCACCAGATGGCTTCCCGGAGTTGGTGGTTGCTCTGCAATAGTGATGCGATATTTTCCAAGTGCATCTACTTCGGTTCTTTTTCTTCCATACTCACCACGAAGTATGTGTTCGTAGCTTTGTTCAACTCCTGTTTTTCCAATATAGTCAGATGGTAAATATCCCTTTGTATAGAGATCATCCAGCTCTTCACGGTTTAGTTTTCCCAGGTATCCAAGTGTATGAGAGAGTGAAATAGTTGATGTGGCGGGAGTATCCCCTGCCAGTTGATCCGGTTCAATATAGAGACGTTTGCTGCTTCGTACAATGTGTATCCCTGGCAAATCAGCTGCGGCTATCTGTAGCTGTAGCGCTGTTTCATAGTCAAGATTCTCTAAAATGACTATCGATTCGTAGCTATATGACCCATACTCGTGTAAGAGTGCTGCAATTGTTTCGGCTTCTTCTCCTGTAACTTCTGCAATGCGGTTGACGAGTGTCGTGCGTTCTGCAGGAGTTGATGAAAGATCTTGGGGGGTCACTGCCAGCGAAAAGTTTGGGATGTTTTCAGTAAGTTGGATACCATTTCGATCATATATAATGCCACGTTCTGCCTGAATTGGAATAATCCGCTGTCTATTTCTTTCTGCTTGGGCGAGGTAGGTGTCTCCCATGATGATCTGCATGTACATAATTTTCCCAACCAGGATACACAAAAATAGAGTGAGTGACAAAAATCCATAAAAGGCTTTTTTTCGAGTAAAACTTGAGCCAACAAATTGATCACTATGTGGCACAACGACCTGTTTGCCTTGGGGGGCATCAAAAAATACGCTCTGCTCTACCCAGGCATATTTTTTATCGCGTCCTGTCCGTGTTTCTGCTTCATCGCCAAAGAAAAATTCTAGAATGCGTTGTTTTGTTGTGACTATACTTTTGTCCATAACAATTTTTTTGGTTTGTCTTTTCGGAGGGATGTACTCAGCATAAGGAGTAGCCCATAAAGGAATGCGGAAAACAGTGTGGTCAGAATAAGTTCCCATGTATAGAGGATGCTCAGGTTTCCAAAAGGAATATCAATATCTGTCCTCCAGAGGCTTAAAAACATTAAGAGTGTTGTGTATAGCACTCGGTAAAAAATAAGGGCAACTGCGGTAACAACGATGACACTATACAGCGATCTATTTGTAAAGAGGTATCGATATAACCAGTATACACACAGCATGGCGATGGTACTTGAAAAAATAATAATACCAAATGGCTGCGGTGCAAATACCTCCACAAACAGATGTACAAAGAAAGTAACCCAGACACTCACACCAGACTCAAAAATAAGGAGAGACAACACAATGGCAGAAATAATCACGTTGATTTTATTCCACGGAAAAGGAAGCACATAGACTATGCCAAGGTGAATAGTGACAATTGCCAAAATAAGGATAAGTGCGGCAACTATTTTCAGTAGAGTGCGCATACAACATTAGGATTGTGTGATAACAGAGACAATGTTGATTTTATTTAAATCAACTGACGGGGTGACAATAGCCTCTTGGAATGGTTGGTAGGCTTCTTTTTCAACAGACTCAATTTTTCCAATGAGTAACCCCTTTGGAATGTTTTTTGTGAGTCCAGATGTGACAATGATGTCTCCGACAAATATTTGTTCGTTTTGTGGGATGAAGTTCATACGGACACTAATACCGTATCCACCTTCAACTAATCCAATACTTCGGTCTGCATTGGCAATAGTTGCTGCAATCTTGCTTTGATTATCATTGAGTAACTTTACAATGGCGGTATTTTTATACACTTGAACAATTGTTCCAACGAGGACACCTTTGTGTACAATAACAGGGTTTCCCACAGTAACCCCTCTATCTTCTCCCTTGTCTATTACAAGTGTACTGCCAAGTGGTTCAATATTTTTTCCTATTACCTCGGCTCCGACGTGTGTGAACGTGGTGGATGAAAAAAAAGCAAGTTGCTCCCGAAGTTCTTTGTTTTCTTCTTCAAGGAAAAATATTTCTGCAGCGTCTATGGTATTTGCCACAACGTCTGTTTTGAGCGATGCATATGCATCTTGTAACTCTTCAACAGACGAAAAAGACGTTGTGTCGTCCCCTACAGTAATACTCCATTGATAGAGTGTTTTTGATCCAGGGGCAATAGTTGACCGAAATAGTTCTTCTATGGGTGTCAACAAACCAACCCTATGCAATAGGATAACAGTAATAATGACAGTTGAAATGCCCAGCACTTTTTTTGTTTTTGATACACGCATACGGCTGTGTCAGAGACATTATCTTTTTTTTGTATCTCTGGCAGAAGGAAGTGCGACTTCCAGTAATAACTGTTCTTCGTCAAGAAGAATACCTGTTCCGCGCACTACTGCCGTCAATGGATCATCTGCGATGCGGACGGGGATGTCTGTCGCTTTTGCAATAATATGATCCATACCATAGAGGAGTGACCCACCCCCAGTGAGCAATAGCCCCCGTTCGTGGATATCTGCAGTGAGTTCCGGTGGGGTGATTTCTAACGTCATTTTAATGAGTTCAACAATGGTACGAACAGATCGTTCAAGTGCTTCACGGATGTGTGTATCTGTTACCATAATTTCTCTTGGAAGGCCACTGACAACATCACGACCACGCATAGGAAATTCTTTTTTTTCACTCAGCTCTACTGCAGAACCTATTTTAATTTTTATCTGCTCAGCGTGACTTTCCCCAATAAGCAGGTTAAACACTTCACGGGCATATTGAATAATATTTCGGTTCATTTCTTCACCGGCCACTTCTGTTGATTTCCATGCAACTACACCTTTGAGAGATATGACCGCCACCTCAGTGTTTCCTCCGCCAATATCTACCACCATATTTCCAATTGGGTCCTGTATTGGCATACGTGCCCCAATTGCGGCAGCCATGGGTTCTTGTATGACAAACACTTCTCTTGCCCCAGCGGCAATCACTGCATCTTCTACTGCTTTTGTTTCTACCTCTGTAACTTCAAGTGGCACACACACAACCACACGCGGACGGGTCACAAAAGAAAATCCTTTTTCATGTATTTTATCAATAAAAAATTTGATCAGCTTTTCGGCTACTTCATAGTCTGAGATGATTCCATGATTCAAGGGCTGGCTTACAAGTATATGCGGCGGTGTTTTCCCCAACATTCGCTTTGCTTCGTCTCCTACTGCCAAGATTTGGTCAGTTTTTATATTTATTGCAACAACAGTTGGTTCATTGATCACAATCCCCTTCTCTTCTGTATAGACACGTGTATTGGCCGTACCCAGGTCAATGCCCATGTCTTTGCTAAATTTTCTGAATACATTATTGAACATGTGCCCTACATTAGTATACGCTACTGATTAAGCTCCCAGATGTGTCAGAATATCATCAATACTGATTATGTGTGTTTCCTCTTCTGTACGTTTTTTTATCTCCACTGTATGTTGTTCCAGTGTTCTTTTACTGATCACAATTCGTATTGGAATACCAATGAGATCTGAATCAGCAAATTTTTGACCGGCACTTATGTCTTGGCGTTCGTCATAGAGTACTTCTATGGCTGACGCTGTCAGATGGGCATACAACGCATCAGCCGTGGGAACATCTTCATCTCGACAAAGAGAGATCAGATGCACCTGGAATGGCGCTACTGCTGCTGGCCAGATGATTCCATTATCATCGTGATGTACTTCTACAATGGTTCCAATAACACGTGATGGGCCTATACCATAGCATCCCATGAGTGCTGTTTCTTCTTTTCCTTCTTTGTTTGCATATGTAAGACCAAATGCGTCAGTAAATTTGGTACCAAGCTTAAAGATATTTCCTACTTCAATAGCTTGTTTTTCTTCAAGATCTGTATTTCCACATTCTGGACACGTTTGTTTGAGATCTTCAATAATTTCTTTATTTATTGCAACGTTGCATGGGTGACACACATAAATGTGATCTTCACCCACGTCACTGAGCGTTTGAAATTCGTGAGAATACTTTGAAAATGCACCACCAGAGGCGTATGTTTTGATGGTCTTGTCCCCAAGTCCACAGCGCTTGTAAATGGTGTGGTATGCTGCAGTCACACGAACGTAGTAGGTATCAAGGTCTGCCTGATCTGTATGAAAGGAATACAAGTCTTTCATACGGAATTCACGACCGCGCAGTAGTCCAGATTTGGCTCTTGCTTCATCTCTAAATTTTGTTTGGATTTGATACGTGTATGTTGGAAAATCTTTGTATGAAAATAAAAATTTTTGTAACAACGGTGTCACCACTTCCTCATGAGTTGATCCAAGGGTATATTCTTTGTCACCGCTTCCTGTGAGTTTAAACAATATATCAATGTGGTCCCATCTGTCTGTTTGTTCCCAGAGTTCTTTGGGTTGGAGTGTTGGCATGAGAATTTCTTGCCCACCAATGGCATTCATTTCTTCACGAATAATATGTTCTACCTTTTGAAGAACGCGTAGTCCAAGTGGCAGCATGGTGTACACCCCTGCTGTGAGTTGGTCAATAAAGCCGGCACGAGTAAGGAGTTGCGCATTGATGCTAGTGATTTCAGAAGAAATATCTTTTTTTGTTTTGGTAAACAGCTGTGATTGTTTCATAAATACTTAATCAATAAATTGAACGGGTGTTTTCTTTGCATGGGCAATGTGAAGAGAGAGTTTAAAAAGAAACAAGAATACCAGAATGCCAAAGAAAATAAGTGTATTCCAAAGATTGAGTATGCCTTTGCCTTGTAGGGAAAGGAGGGTGACAAGCGAAATAGCAATGCCTGTGCCATACAGAAAGGATCGTTGTACCACACGAAATGTTGCTACGGTTTTTTTTGAGAATACACTGGTGAGGCTATAGATGATAATGGAACAGGTTCCAATGAGTGCAAATCCAAGTGTTAAAAAGAAAAATAAAAATCCTAACCCTGTGTCAAGATACGGATCAACATTAAACACCACAAAAATCCAAGCAACCCAGCCAAGAATGGTGGCAAAGCCCATAATAGTGAAGTATTGCTTGAGCGTCATACAGTATCTCTATAACAAAAAAATAGCTCGAAATGCTATGATAGTGTATCGCTTTTTAGGGCTATTGGCAAGTGGCTTTATTATGACAAGTAGCGAATTCTATCCACTTCATTTTTGCCCATTTTTGTATTTATTTTTTCAACAATTTCTGCTTGGTTGAGTCTAATTTCCTGTGCAACGGTAGAGCTTGAGCATGTGACTGTGAGTGTTCTATTTTTTAAAAATAGTGGTTTCACATGTATTGCTTCGTCTGGGCCAAACAGGGATGCAAAGACAGTTTCAGCAATTTCAACAATTTGTCCTGCCTCCACTTGTTTTTGGAGGGGTTTGTTTTGATTTACTTTGTCTTGTAGCGTGTCGCCTATTGGAGAAAATGGCATAAAAAATAATTTATCGTAATCTCGTGTAGTTTTTTTATCCTACTGTGTGATGGGTAAATGTTATTTACTTCACTCGGTATAAAAATATAGTACCACGTTTCTTTTCGTGTTGCCAACCATCAAACGTAAATATGTGTGAAACAACACAACTTCCGGGCTTCATTTCTGTTTGTATTTTTTTCATAAGCTCCCCCATTTTTGGTTTAATAAAAAAAAGCGTGAGCACGTCAACGTCTGATAGATCGACATGCCAAAGATTTTCTCTCCGAAATGACATGTACTTTTTATGCCGACTGAACAGTTTTTTTGCTGATGCCCAGTAATGCAGGATCGGGTTAATTTCAATGCCGGTTGCAGTGACTCCCCGCTTTGCCGCCATGCACACAATGCGGCCGTCACCAGAACCCAGGTCTATAAGTGTCATTCCTTTAGAAGATTCTGAAATGTCAAGCATGGTACGAATATGTTTTTTTCTTGTTGGAACATATGGGGCGCCATGGATATTGGCGTAGATCGTGTAGATCGTAAAGAAAATAATAATGATATTGAAAAAGATGAGGAGTGTGAGATAGAGTGTTGACATAGATTACACGCGAAACTCGCAAATATCACGAAAATCACATCGCTCACATATATGTTTGCTTGGCGTTGCGGTAAAGTCTCGCTCATGGATCTTATCTAAGATCTTTTTTAATTTCTCGGTAAACTTTTCTTTTTCTTTTTCCTTGCCAATAAATGACATTTGTAAATCGTCATTCAGGTAGTAAAATGTCAGCTGACTAGTGGGGCCAATATTTCTATATTCGGGAAGTGCTTCTGCTGCTATTTGATACAAGAGTAGCTGTTCTTTATCTTCTGCTGTTAATTTTTCTTTACTTTTTCCCGTTTTATAGTCAATTATTTCAAGCGATCCGTCGCTTTGTGTATCAACACGGTCCATTTTCCCGTGTACAAGATACTCCCCCACTTTTATTTTGAACCAACTTTCAAGTGCAACGGGAACTGTCCAATTTCCTTCTTGGGTTTTATAAAATACGCTCAAAATTTCTTTCCCTTTTTTATGATAATCTTCCCGCTGTTTTTTTGAGTCATACCAGTCATCTATCCAACATGCAGCATATATTTCCTTTAGCTCTTCAAACGGAGGGACTTTGACACCATTTTCTTTTTGAATAGCATTCTCAGTGGGCATACCAAACAGAGAAATTTGTTTTGCATTATTAAGTTCTTGGATACGCTGATAAAATTTTTGTAGCGTATTGTGCATGGTGTTTCCAAAGCTAAACGAGGCACTACCACGCATGGGGATTTTTAAAATATGCGCAAGCTTGTATTGGTACGGGCATGTTTCATAGCTTCTGATTTGTGAAAATGAAAATGCCTTTGGCAGTGGGTATAGCGCTTCCAGTGGCATGTTGGGTGGTTCAATGGTGGTATTGGTATATTGTTGTATCGTGGTTGTATGTGATACAGCAGACGTTTTTTTTATCGACATATCTGGCTGCACAAAATCAAGTTCAGCAAGAAATCTACTGATCTTTTTTTTGCGTACGCCACCATAATTATCTGCGCTTGTGAAAAAAAGTTTTTCTTTGGCACGCGTGGCAGCGACATAAAAGAGGCGTCGTTCTTCTTGAAGATGGTAGTCCCCCTCTGGGAGTTGTTCTCTCACTAATTCCAATGGAATTTCTATAGCATCGCTTCTTGATCTACTTGGAAATCTATCCTGCACCATATTTACTACAAAAACATACCTATATTCCAACCCTTTTGAGCCATGAACAGTCAGAATATTAACGGAGTCAGGTGTATCTGTTGGTTGGTAGAGCTTTCCTTCATCCCCGGCCTCTGCCATATGCTCGTAGTGTTCTATAAATGTGCGTACATTTGCATCCGGGATGGCTTCTTCGTATGAGGCAATAAATTCAAAAAATTGTTTCAGTTGTGCCAGCTGTCGTATGACATCACGATTTCCACTCTGTTCTTCGTGCGCCAGGTATTCTAGATATCCACTTTCTTCCAGAAAATAGTAGAGTACGGTTGTTGGCTTACTACTGCGGGATCTGTTGATCCCTTCATGAATAAGGGTGAGGAGACGGTTTGATGCAACAATAGCGGACGACGAAAGATGAAAAACCCCCGCTTGCTTGAGTCCTTCATAATAGCTGATACTTTTCTTTTTTGCAGCGTACATGAGCTTTTGTACATCTCCATCTGCAAAGTCAAAACAGGGAAGCTTGAGAAGTCTAAATAATGCCGGCGACTGATACACATCGTCAACAATGCGTAAAAAGTTGAGACAATCAATAACAATAGGCTGTCGAAAGAGTCCGGCAGAGGCAATAAATTCATACGGTATACCCACTGAATCAAGCGCCTGCATAAATGGTGCTGCATGATTGTTTGCTCGGACTAAAATAGCAATATCATCCCAGTTTGCCTGCTCGTCAAGGTGGAGAGAGGAAATTTTTTCTACCACTTCTCGTACTTCCTCCTCAAGGGTTGGTGCATGAATATGTGTTAGGTGTGCTTTTCTTATACTGCCAGAGGCAATGAGTTGTTTATCAATAGAGAGTTTCTTTTCCAGGCGGTCAGGATTATTTTTTTGTATAGACGTGTATGCCAAATCAAGTATTTCTTGCCCAGATCGATAGTTTTCATTGAGTACAATTTCTTTCCCCTCTGGGTAGTCTTCTTTAAAACGAAGAATGTTCGATACACTTGCACCACGAAATGCATAGATACTTTGGTCATCATCCCCTACTACGGTCAGTTGTCCCTTGGCAGCGAGTAGTTGTACCAGTTGGTACTGTGACCAGTTTACATCCTGAAATTCGTCGACTAATATATATTTGTATTTTTTTTGTAGTGCCTCTTTGATATTGGTTCTTTCTTCCAGGAGCTTGACTGCATAGTATATAAGGTCCCCAAAATCTAATGACTGATTATCTAAGAGAAGTTGATTATATTGGTGGTACGCGTGTGCTATTTCTGTGACTCTCTCTTTTTCATCTGTATTGATATTGTCTTTTTCTAACTTGAGTTCTTCTGCGTATGCAATATACTGGGCAGGGGTAATAAGCTCATCCTTACATTTTGAAAAATGCTGGATAAATTCATGAATATGCCTGTTTGGATTCCCCAGGGGTCGGTAATAGTGTAAGTCAAACGTATATATATGCTGGCGCACTAACAGCCAGGCATCGGTTTGTGTTAAGAGTTTAAATTGATTTGGAAGTCCAATATCAAGGGCGTACTGTTCTAACAATCGTTGGCAAAATGCATGAAATGTGGAAATATGAAGCTCAACATAGCCAATATCAAGCATGGCATCGACTCGTTCCTGCATTTCTGCCGCTGCCTTGTCTGTAAATGTGAGCGCTAGTATTTCTTCTGGTTTTGCCAGCCCTGAATCAATAAGATATTTTATTTTTTCAGTAATAACCGTTGTTTTGCCTGTACCGGCTCCTGCGACAATCAAAAGATTATTGTCAGTATAGGTGATGGCTTCTTGTTGTGCCTTGTTTAGCTTGTTGGTGTTCATAATTTCGTACGAAAGTGACTTTATTGTAGCAAAGCAGGAAGACAAAAACAAGGAATAAAAAACCCGCATTTTTGCGGGTTTCTTTGGATCCAATCAATTATTGTGCTGCCGGTGTATCACTGCCTTCTGCAGGCATTGGCGCGCAACACATCTTACATTTGTCACCATGTTCGCAGGTATTTTCTGCGTTCATTGCTGTACCACAGGCACATGTTTTTGCTTCTTCCATAGAGATATAGGTTAAGAATAACTCTATATTGACTATAGCACGGTTTTGAGATCTTTGCAATTATCCCAAGCTTCTTCGTATTTTAGCACTTTCAATAACAAGCGGCATTGCCTGTGTGGGCTTGTTTCGCAGTAGGTACACATTACTTGAAACATTTTTGTGTAAGTAGTCTCTTCTTGAATCAGGTCCAATAGATTTTCCGAGTATGTGTTCAATACCGGCAACATCCTCCTCAATATCAGCCCAGGCAGCATTGTCTCGTTTAAATAGCATCAAATTTTCTCTATTGAGAAAATGACCCATCTCTTCCAAATCTTCATCCATGTTTACATAGTACTTTCGGAGTACAGCAAGCTCGCTTTCTGTGAGTTGTGCCAGCATACGACCTGTCCCAATCAATTCAGGTGGTATTCCTACAGAGTAGCAGGCACCAGTGAACTTGATGGCGCGCGGAAGCTTGAGTTCTCCCATAGTTCGTCCGTATGCAAGTAGTCCAATATGCAGCTTTCGCTCACGTCTGCTCGGAACAAGGTCAAATATTGGTTGCATTTGTGGTGCAATGGATGTGATAGTTGCACGGTACAGTGTTGTCGATTGTTCAATAATTGATTCAAGAACCGACCGATCTTGTTGTTCAACAGTAACTGTCGGAGAGTATGGTAATTCTTTTTTAAGGTATGTAATTGCCTTTTTTACTTCTTCCAAAGGGTAGTCATAGCGAAATGATGATTGCAGGGTTACCGTGCGTATACCTCCATACTGTTTGAGAAAAGATGTATAGCTACGAGGATTGAGGCCACCACGAAACAACAGACTTCCTACCCCAATCATAGGATAGGTCGGTATACCGCTCTCCTTAGTAAACCGAGCAATCTCTGAAAGTGCAATTTTTGATCCCAACAGTGAAGGAAGAAACCCAGAGACAAGTGCAGGGTCACTTCCCGCCAAAAAAGGCCGTATATATGGGGGTGTGTGTCCAAAAAATTCCCTATGCTTGGTCACATATGCACTGAGTAATGTGTGGATAGCAATTTGAGACTCTGCACTTTCTACCAACGGAATTATGTTGATATAGTTTGTGTTCCTGTGTTGTTCGTGAGTAAAGGTATCTGATTTAAAATCCGCAAGTTTTTGAAAAGCTTTTTGTGGGTATAAAATGTGATCTTCATGCTCAACCATTGGCAAGATAATTTCAAACAAGGGGCGTTGAGCAAGTCCAATATCTCGTGCAAAGTCCTCACTGGTCAGAATAACCATAAGTCCACGTATCAGACCATACCCTTTTTCTTGTGAGACATTGGGCAGTCTGAATGTCAGAAATTTATCTCGACCGAGTTGGTGTTTTTTGAAATAGTCATAGTATTTTGAAAATAGTTTGTCTATGACTGCTTCATCGGCATACTTTCCCTCCCAATCCCACATAAACTCATCGACATCAAGATCTTGAAACGCAGAGGCACATTCATCCATTTCTTCATAAATACTTACAAATCCGTCTCCGTCTTTTTCCCAATATGGCGCATGTGCATTATCTGGGTGCTGCGTGGCCATGACACTTGGAATCTTCCTCATACATTGTCAATCTCATGAATATCTTTTACTAGCGTACGACAGGACTGATCGGATTTTTTGTGCTGACTGTTCTATCAAAGCAAACATATCCTGCTTCGTGATCCCAATACTGGTTTGGCGTTGCATAATCAAATTTAGGTGCACGGATTTGTTGGTTTAGTTTGGATGCAAAATAAAATGTCGTACACAATTGCATGTGTGTATCATCAATTTTTTTATATGCATAGAGCTCCCCTGTTTCTGGATCTGTGGGGAGTCTATCGATCCAGTTCTCTGCTGTCAGTTGGTCGAGTGATTCTGGGAGTGCATGCGTCTCGTTTGCATAATTCTCTAGTGTCCAGTTGAGAGAAGAAAGTCCGTCAAGACGAAGGGAGTCGATACGTTGTTTTCTTGCTGTTTGTGGAGAGCCTGCCATAACAAGTGCTACAACAAAGACCACCGATACACACGCAATAACAATGGAGACAAAATATTTCATATTATGTGTCTTTTTTAAGGTCAAGGTAGTAGTAGCCAAATATAGAACCGGCGACTGCAAGCACCGTGGCTAGTTTTGCAAAAAAACGAAGTGTTAATTCACCATCCAAAAATCTATTAATAACCATAATCAACGAACCCATAATAATGAGGGCGGCAACAAACAAGGTAAAATACACCAGCCATTTACGGATTGAGAGTTCACGAAGGTGATGATCCTTTGCATACAGTTTTGAGAGTGTCAGGGTACTCCCAACATACACTGGAAACATGACAACCAGCCAGGAAATTCCCGCACGAAGTGGGCGTTGGTAGTCTGGCTGATAGTAAGGATCACCACTGATAATGGAATCTGGAATATTGATATTGATAAGTTGAAATACGACAGAAATAAGCGCAATGGCAGAGGCATACAGCGTAACCATGGAGAGCAGATGGAGAAAGAATAATTTTGGCGTTGTTTTGGGTTTCATATGTGTGAATAAGACTACCAGCGGTAGTACTATATAGGTATGTTATCACTATCTATTCAATAAATCCACCGGCTTGGAGTTTCCAAAGTTTACTGTAAAGCCCCCCTTTTTTTCTGGTCAATTGCGTATGTGTGCCCGTTTCAACGACAGCACCGTTGTCAACCACAAGTATACGGTCCATGCTCATAATAGTAGATAGCCTATGCGCAATAACAATCACAGTTTTTCCTTTCATGAGTGTTTGAAGAGCGTCTTGAATAAGTGATTCTGACTCTGAATCGAGACTGGACGTTGCCTCGTCAAGAACAAGAATAGGTGCATTTCGTAAAATGGCCCGTGCAATTGCAATACGTTGTCGTTCCCCACCAGATAATTTTACTCCGCGTTCTCCAACATAGGTGTTGTATCCATCTGTGAATGCATTAATAAATTCTGCACAATGTGCGTGTGTCGCTGCTTCCATTACTTCTTCATCAGTGGCGTCAGCTCTCCCGTAGCGAATATTTTCCATCAGCGTCCTATGAAAAAGAATTGGATCTTGTGGAACCAAGCTAATAGCCTCATGCAGACTTTGCTGTGTGACGGCGTTGATTTTTTGTCCGTCTATCCGAATAGATCCACGTGCGACGTCGTGAATACGCAGTAACATTTTAACAATGGTAGATTTCCCTGCCCCACTTGGACCTACAAATGCTACCCGTTCTCCGGGTTTGATGGTGAGATGTAGTTTTTTAAATATTGGCCGTGTTTTGTGATAATAAAATGATACGGTGTCAAAAATAATACCTCCTTTTTTCACAACAAGTTTTTTTGCATTTTTTCGATCTTGAATTTCAATTGGTGTGTCAAATATTTGTGTCATTTCTTCTGCATCTGCTAAGTGTTCATAAAAGTTTCTTATGATGCGTCCAAAATCCCATATTTTCAAAAAGACACGAAGCAAATATGCCTGTAGCAGTACCAAATCCCCCATAGTGAGAGCACCGTCAAACCAAAGACCAATGGCAATATACATAAGTCCAATTTCCAGAACAAACATGAGGAGCGACTGTACCGCTTCAAAGCCTGTTGCCATATCCCAAGTCATACGTCGTAAGTCAGACAGTTGTTTTGTCAGTGCCTGGAAGGTTTTATTTTCTCGAGAAAAAGATGTAAATAATTTAACATTTGAGTGATTGGTCATGGTGTCAGCCATGAATCCAGTCACTTTTGTATCAAACTCAGTGCGACGGACATCGTATTTCCACTTATACCTACTAAATAGTATATTTATTCCCACATATACTGCCACCCAAATGAGAATAATAATTCCAAATAGGATGTTTCTAAACGAGAGGACGATGGCAATGGTCACCACATTCACAGTGACTGGGAGTAAGTCCCAAGTCAGCCTGTCGGCAATGCCTTCAAATGATCTATAAAAACGGTTCACCCGTTTTACCAGTGAACCAACAAAATTATTATGAAAAAACCCAAAAGAGTGTGTATGCATGAAGGCAAAACACGTATTTGCCAAGTCTCGCATAACACGTGTCTGAAAATAACTATTGAAAAAACTTGCCGAACGCCAGCATATCCACTCTCCCGCATATAACAGTGCCAACCATGTGAGTAATCTATAGATATCTACAAGCGTTGCGTCAGTATTGAGGCCATCAAAAATAAGTTTGTACATGTATGGGCTTGCAACACCAACAATACTGGCCAAGGTTATGGCCAGTACTGTCCCCCACAGTGCAAGAGGGTATTTTTTTGCATGTTTCCAATAAATGCAAAATGTTTGTTTTGTATATCGGTTCATCAATACTGTTAGGAATAACTATTATAGGAGACGTGCAAGAGAGCAATATGTTACTATGCATCTAAAAAAAAACGGGATACTCCCGTTTTTTTTCTGCTAACACACGCAGCACTCGTCACAGCCGCCACACATTTCGCAGCTGTTTTCTTCACTAGGAGCACCACAATTGATGCATTCCATATGTGTTATTTCTTATAAATAGAGGGACGTGGGTGCCCCGATAAAAGTAGTATATACTGGCTATGTAGATTGGGAAAGTCCCTTTGGGGATAAAATGTTTTGTTTTTGTACCAGTACTTCCTTTTGTGTACGACTCAGTTTTTTTATCCGTGCCTCTTCTTTTGCTGCGTCAGATCTCGTGGGGTGCGACGTATAGTACAGTAGTGAGACGGGCTGTCTGGCACGTGTATATTTTGCTGCTTTGTTTGTGCTGCCGTTGTGTTCTGCTATTCTTCTCTCTACGTTTGTGGTAATACCCGTATAGAGTGAATCGTCAGCGCAGCGGAGCAGGTAGACGTAATACATACTAGAGTGCATCATCAAGTTCTTTTAATTCTGCCAGTGGTTTGTGTAGCACTCCTTTTTCAAATACAACTGCGCCAAGCACTGTTACCAGCATAACTGCAAGCAGCGCTGCCGCTGCAAGCGTGTCATTCAGTACATGGCTGGCAATAGCTACCGTAACAAATACTAGTCCCACTTCTCCACGAATAGACATGGCAGCTCCAACCAAGTGTCCTTCTTTTTTGTCAGGAAACAAGTATTTTACAATGTACTTACCAAGAAATCCAATGACTGTAAATACCGTTGCATAGAGCCAGGCTTTTGGATTTAGTACTGCCTCACGTGTTAATAAGGTGCCAATGCTTACCAGAAATCCTCCCACAAAAATATGGATGTATCCCTCAATTTTTTTCCAAACAGTATGCTTTATTTCGTTATCCACTTTTGAAAGAATAACACCAATACCAAAGGCACCCAAGACTGGCTCAAGCCCAAGCACTGCTGCCAAAGATGCCGCTGCGATAAGTGATCCAAAGAAGAGGCGTGTATAGGATCCCTCTGCTGTACCAACATAGTGGGTTTCAATGTATTTGGTGATATGTCGGGCTGTTCCTTTTTGCCACATCAGGTATGTTATACCAAAAAATACAATAACCGCTATAATAATAGATACAATGCTTCCGGGGTCTACATGCCCTTTCCCCTCTGCGAGTTTTGCCAGTATGGTGAGTACTAATACACCCAAAATATCATCAATCACGGCAGCTCCGATGATACGATTTGCCATGTTGGTTTCAAGCTTCCCGACTGCCTTCAGTACCTCTACAGACAGGCCTACTGATGTTGCGGTAAAAATACCACCAAGAAATATTGCAGAAATCCACTCTAGGCCTAACCAATAGTGTCCAAGCAAGGCAAAAGAAAGTAAGGGAACAATAACTCCAACGAGCGCCACTGTTGTGGCGATACCAATATTTTTTTTAAGTAAATCCATATTAAAATGGAGCCCTGCTTCAAATAAAATAAAGAGGACACCTGCCAAGCGAGCAATCTCTACACCATGTGCATATGGATCAAGTACGCCAAGCATTGCAGGTCCTGCAAGAATGCCAAGAAATATTTTTCCGGCCATTGGGGCGATGTGAAACATTTTTGCCAGTTTGCTTCCAAATGATGCAAGCATTGCAAGAAAAGCAATATCGAGAAGAATAGGAAGTACTGCACGAATTTCATAGTGACTATTCGTAGAAAGGTCCGAGCGGATCATATAAAATATGAGCGTCCCAATGGACACTTCTATGAGTAGTAGTATGATGGGTTTCATATATTTCATACTTTTCACTATATCATTTATGGAAAAAATAAAAAACCTGCTTTTTATAAGCAGGTTTCTTTATCTGGAATGTCCACCCCTAGCCTCGGTATTTTTTGCCCACGGTAATACGTGCCAATTCTTTTTCAATTTTTGCCTGCAGTCGAGCAAAATCAACATTTTGCATGTGATCTTTTTGTTTCATCAGCTCCTCTGCTCTTTGTCGAGCCGCTTCGGCACGGTCTAGATCAATATGCTCTGCACGTTCTGCTGCGTCGGCCATGATATATACTTCACCTGTTTCTCGTACTTCCAAAATACCACCGGCAACTGCCATAGAGACAACAGCATCTTTTTTTGTGGCAACGAGTTCACCAGGTCGCAGAACAGAAACGATGGGTGCATGATTTTGAAGTATCACAATGTCGCCTGCTACTGTTGGCACAGACACTTGTTCAATATCATCTTCATATATGACTCCATGCGGAGTGACAACTTTAAATTCCATAGGAGTTATCTCAATTCTATAGTAGTGATAATGACGGGATCAATAGGGTTGTCACGTATATCGGTCGCCACGGTTTGAATTGCGTCCACAACGTCCATTCCTTTCACAACATATCCAAAGTTTGTGTGTCGGCCATCGAGATGCGGTGTGGCTGTTGCCGTAACAATGAAAAATTGTGACCCATTTGTAGCTGGTCCAGAATTCGCCATTGCTAAGGAACCACGGACAATCCGTTCGTCATTAAATTCATCACCAAATTTGTATCCCGGGCCACCCGTTCCGTGTATGCTTCTATCTTCCTCGCGACTGAGTGGGTCACCACCTTGAATCATAAAGTCTTCAATAACTCGGTGAAATTGAATACCATCGTAGAATCCTTCTTGCGCAAGATTCATGAAATTGTTTACTGTGATTGGTGATTTTTCACTATAAAAAGCCACAACAATGTCGCCTTTATTTGTCTTAAAAACTGCTTGGGAAAATTGTGCAGCAAGATCTTGGTGGTCCGGTAAGTGTCGTGTCATAGATGTGTTGGTTTCAGAAACAAGTTTTTTTTCAATGGGAGGTTTGGCGGGTGTTGTGTTTTCGACAACAACTGATCCACAGCCGGCGATAAAGAGGAGGCTGCTGATGAGCCCAATGATCTCTATACGCATATTATGATGCTGATTCAGCCGCAGCCTTGATCACGTCGTCAATTGATCCTTTCATGTAAAATGCTTGCTCAGGTTTATCATCATGCTTTCCATCAAGAATTTCTCGTAATGATCGTACTGTTTCGGACACGGGCACGTACACACCGCTCATGCCGGTAAATTGTTCTGCAACAAAGAATGGCTGTGAAAGAAACTTTTGAATCTTTCGAGCGCGGGTAACAGAGAGTTTGTCTTCGTCTGACAATTCTTCCATTCCCAAAATTGCAATGATGTCTTGGAGATCTTTGTATCGTTGTAATACTTTTTGTACATCACGGGCCACGGTATAGTGTTCTTCTCCAACAATCAACGGATCAAGCATGGTTGATGTAGAGTCAAGTGGGTCTACCGCAGGGTAAATACCAAGCTCGGACAGTGAGCGGTTTAACACAACCGTTGAGTCCAAGTGAGCAAAGGTCGTTGCTGGTGCAGGGTCTGTAAGGTCGTCAGCAGGCACATATACGGCTTGCACAGAGGTGATTGATCCTTTGTCAGTTGACGTAATACGTTCTTGGAGGGCCCCCATTTCTGTTGCCAGTGTTGGTTGGTATCCGACGGCAGACGGCATACGACCCAACAGTGCACTCATTTCTGAACCAGCTTGTGTAAAGCGGAAGATATTGTCAATAAACAAGAGAAGATCTCTGCCTTCTTCATCTCGGAAGTATTCTGCCATCGCAAGGGCGGTCAGCGCCACGCGAGCACGAGCTCCTGGTGGTTCATTCATTTGTCCAAATACAAGTGCTGTTTTTTCCAAGACACCAGATTCTTTCATTTCTCTGTAGAGGTCGTTTCCCTCACGGGTTCGTTCCCCTACTCCGGCAAACATAGAGTATCCACCATGCTCAGAAGCAATGTTACGGATCAACTCTTGGATGATCACGGTCTTTCCTACTCCAGCTCCACCAAACAGACCAACTTTTCCACCTTTTAAAAATGGACACAGGAGGTCAACTACTTTGATCCCGGTTTCCAGAATCTCTGTTTCCTGTGATTGGTTTTTAAATGCCGGTGCTTCTCGGTGTATAGGGTATAGTTTTTCTGTTTTTGGTGCAGGTTTTTCATCAATTGGGTTCCCTACCACGTCAAACATCCGTCCAAGGGTTAGTTTCCCAACAGGAACTGAGATAGGAGCCCCTGTATCTGTCACTTCTTGTCCGCGAGAGAGACCATCGGTTGCTCCCATGGCAACCGTTCGCACAGTGTTTGATCCAAGATGCTTTTGTACTTCCAGTGTGACGAGCGTATCCCCATCTTGAATATGCAATGCATGATAAATAGCAGGGACATGTTCTTTAAAATGAACGTCTACTACCACTCCGATAATTTGACTAATTGTTCCTATGTTTTTATTCATATGCTATACGTTATTGTTACTAGGTGATATTGGTGCATACTGGTGTGATGCAGTTCCAATATTCATATTATTCTAGTGCTGCGGCACCGCCGGCAATTTCCGCAATTTCTTGCGTAATTGCGGCTTGGCGCGCTTTATTAAATACTAATGTTAAATCAGTAATCATATCATTTGCCGACTCACTTGCATTTTTCATGGCCACCATGCGGGCGCTGTGCTCACTGGCAGCAGACTCAAGCACCGCTTGATAGAGCTGTACTTCTACAAGTCGTGGCAAGACTTCTTCTAAAATAGCCTCTCTCGTTGGCTCCATGAAATAGGTTTCAATAGAATTTTCTTCCTGTGGAAGCACGTGATGTTTTTCTCTTTCTACCATTTTTTCTACATCATGTTTTGAAATAGGGAGTAACTGGCGCACTTTTACTGTTTGTTCTAAACTGGATTTGAAGTGCGTATACACAACCACTACCTTGTCGTAGGTGGTATCTGTAAATTTTTCAAGTGCAAAACGACTTATGTCACGCGTGTCTTCCATATCTGGGTTTTCGCCCAAATCTTCATAGATGCTGACAAGTTCTAGCTTATTTCTTTTTGCAAATAGGGCACTTTTTCTACCAATACCCAGGACGTCCACGGTCATTGTTTGAGACACCAAAGTGTCATGTTTTTGATCACCATTTCTGTGTGTGCCCAAATTTTCCTTGTCATCAATAAGTTGGGTTGCTGCCTTAAACATGTTTGAGTTAAAACTTCCGCAGAGTCCTCTGTTTGAGCTTACCAAGATCATGAGAACTTTTTTTACTTCCCGTTTTTCAAACAACGGGAAATTTGGTTCCTGAAGTTCAGACAGTCTATTCATCAACTCTGCTGCAAGCGTTGCGTACAACCGTGCGCCAAGTGTTGCTTCAATCGCTTTTCTCATTTTTGCAGCCGAAACCATCTCCATGGCTCTGGTGATTTTTTTGGTATTTTGAACGGATTTTATCCGTGTTTTTATTGCTTTTGTATTGACTGCCATAGCAATAGTTTATTGCTTTTTAAATTCTTCGCAGAGTTCTTTTAATTCGTGTTGTACTTTGTCATCCCATGTGCCTGCCTTTATGGCGTCAAGCAAGCCCTGACGTGTTTTGCGTGCAAATTGAGTCAACTTTTCTTCTGCTTCTCGCACATGCGCTACGTCAATTGCGTCAAAATAACCATTTCCTGCAGCGTATATAGAGATTACCTGCTCTTCTACGACAACAGGTGAATATTGTGGTTGCTTTAATAATTCGGTCAGCCGTCGTCCACGGTCTATTTGTTTTTTTGTTTCTGGGTCTAGGTCAGAGCTAAACTGTGCAAATGCCTCAAGCTCGCGAAATTGTGCGAGTGATAACTTCAAGCTCCCCGCCACCTTTTTCATTGGTTTTGTCTGTGCCGCACCACCAACACGCGATACAGAAAGTCCCACATTTAATGCCGGGCGAATACCTTTGTTAAACAAGTCAGATTCAAGAAAGATTTGTCCGTCAGTAATGGAAATAACATTTGTTGGTACATAGGCACTAATGTCTCCCGCCTGAGTTTCAATAATTGGGAGCGCTGTGATAGATCCACCACCATACTTTTCATTGAGATTACACGCACGTTCCAAAAGACGTGAGTGCAAATAAAACACATCACCTGGATACGCTTCTCGTCCCGGTGGACGACGTAAGAGTAATGACATTTCACGATAGGCCCATGCTTGCTTGGTCAAATCATCATAAATAACGAGCACATCCTTTCCTTTGTCGGCAAAGTATTCTGCGATAGTCACACCAGTGTAGGGTGCCAAATAGCTCATTGGTGCGGGTTCACTTGCACCGGCTGAGACAACGACTGTGTACTCCATGGCACCGGCTTCTTGGAGTTTGGCCACCATGCGGGCTACTTTTGATTCTTTTTGTCCAATAGCAACATAGACACAGATCATGTCCTGATTTTTTTGATTAATTATAGTGTCAATTGCAATGGCAGTTTTCCCTGTCTGTCGGTCACCAATAATTAACTCTCGTTGTCCACGCCCAACTGGGATCAATGCATCAATAGCTTTAATACCTGTTTGCATTGGTGTTTCTACTGGTTGACGACTCATGACACCTGGCGCAATGCGTTCTACCGGGTATGTTTGTTTTGTTTTGACGTCACCTTTGCCATCAATTTGCACACCAACCGCATTGACGACGCGACCAATCATTGCCTCCCCAACTGGGACGGACATGATATTTCCTGTCCGCTTGACCGTGTCTCCTTCTTTGATTTTTTTGTAATCTCCCAGAATAATGGCACCAACGGTTTCTTCTTCAAGGTTTAAGGCAAGTCCAATGGTCCCGTCCTCAAATACAAGCATCTCTTGTGCTTTACAGCTGGTCAGTCCGCTCATGCGGGCAATCCCGTCCCCTACTTCAATAACAGTGCCAACTTCCTCGATTTGGACTTCTTTTTCAAATGATTCAATTTGCTTGCGGAGTGTTGCCACTACTTGATCTGTGTAAGACATAATATAGATGATTAGTTTCAGTTGGTTATATTTCGTAATGACTCTCTTTTTTTCTGGGATGACTGGCGTCTGGATATTTTTTCGTCACCATGCCCATATATCTTGTAAATCCTGGTGTTTTTTGAAATCGTGTTATCAGTAGTGCTATTTCACTCGTTGCGACTCGTGTTTTTTCTTGTATTTCCATATTGCCGATCTCTATTTCTTCCTCTGTCAGTTGTTCAAATAGGGTTAGTTTCTTTCGTATTTCTTTTTCAATGTCGAGCATCTCTCGCACTTCTGATACATGCTCGTGTTTTTGCATAGAGGCGATGTTGGCATCGAGCCGTTGTACTGTGGCGACGAGCAGGTTTTTGAACAATGCCTTCTTTTCTGCCGATTTTTTTGTATTGGAAGATTTGAGTATTGCGATAAGGTCAAAATTTCCCTTTAGTTTTCCCATCGTGTTATTTAAATTGCAAGAAATTTCTGCCATCAGTTCCATGAATGGTCCCTCAGCTAATTCTAGTTGTTCTCGGGATGATTCACTCATACTACTGTGCAAAACGTTTCATTTGCATTAACTGCGTTTTAATACTTCCATCAAGAATAGTGTCCCCTGCTTTTACTACTACGCCACCAATCAAATCACTATCAACCTGTGTAGATGTCTCAACATGCGTGCCAAAATTATTGGTAAGCGCCTCTAACATCTTTTTAGACAAAGCACGCGCAGTGGTAATTTCAAGTGTAACGATCCCCTCTTGCTCTTTGGCAAACGTCGTATACGCATCAATAATATAGTCCATTTTATTCATCAACTGTTCTTTTTGTACCAGCGCAGCAAATTCACCAACAGCACGGTGAAGTTCTGCTCCAGAGAGCCCGTGGGTCAGTGTATAGAGTACTTTGCCAAGTTGTAGCGGAATCATGCGTGGCATACTATGTGAGTGTTTTGAGGGTTTCTTTAATATAGGCCTCATCTTTCTTTCCATCCATTTTCTCCCCCAAAATTTTCTCGGACACAGCAAGTACCAGATCAAGTGTTTCTTTTTTTAATTCTTCCTTCATTTCTGCTTTGTCTGAGTCAATATTTTTCTTTGCTTGTTGTACCAATAGGTCTATTTCGTTTTTTGCTTTCTCTTTTAAAGTAGCGGCCGTTGCCGTCGCATCGTCATGTGCCCCCGCGACTATTTTATTCCCTTGGACTTTTGCTTCATCAATAATTTCTTGAGATTTTTGTTTTGCCATTTGCAACTCAGACTTGGATTTCTCAAAGTTTTCCATTCCCTCGGTCATCTTTTTTTGTCTTTCAGAGATGGTGTCTACTATTGGCCCAAACAAAAACTTTTTTAAAATAAATAACACGATAAAAAAATTTATCAAGTTAAATAGCCCCATGCGCCATTCAAATCCAACTTTTCCAAGAGTGTCGAGTATAAAATCCATATGATAGGATACATTAATTTCGTGAAGTTTTCCCCATCTAAGTAATAGTAGATAGTTGACAGTAGATAGTTGATACAATTCTGTCTACTCTCAACTGCCTACTTCTTAGTGCGTCTAAGAAGAGACAGTGTTGTCCGGTTTTGTTATGTGCAGGAAATAAGAATTGCCTTACACAATAAAGAACGCAACGAATGCATAGATTGCGGTTGACTCTGCAAGCGCGACACCAATGATCATTTTGGTAAAGATGCTTCCTTCCATTTTTGGGTTTCTCCCAATTGCTTCCAGTGCTTTTCCAATCAAGTATCCTTCTCCAATACCTGACCCAAACATTGAAAGCGTACAGAGTCCTTTTGCGATAAGACGTGCTGCTTCAAGATCCATATCTTTGTATATTAGGTGACTAAATGTATGTGATGCGTACGTACGCTCACGTGGTATTATCTCTTCTTTCTAAAAGACAATACCATGTGATCCTACTTTCGGTATTTATAGTGTCTCATTTTCCGCTCGTGCAACGGCAAGCGAATAGTATGCTGCTGTGAGTGCACCAAAGACTAACGCCTGCAGCACCCCAACAAGCAAGTTCATGGCGAGCCATGGCGCGGGGACAGCAATGGCAAGGGTGCCCAAGAGAATGGCGGCAAGGACATCTCCTGCGTACATATTTCCGAAAAGACGCAATGACAAGGATATTACTTTTGCAAATTCAGAAACAATGTCGAGAAGACCAATCAAAAAGTCTACAATGGCTAGGACTCCTGCGCCAAACCCCTGCTTGAAGCCAAGGAAGATTTCCTTGAACTTAAAAAACTTGCCAAGATGTCCAAATACCCCAAACTCTTTTAGACTCGCAACGTTTGTGTACAGGACCATTGCAAGCGCAACACTAAAGGTAAGATTAAAATCATTGGTTGGCGTTCGGAACACGCTTGTTCCGTTATACGTAATAGATGTGAGTCCAGGTATGAGAGCAATAAGGTTTCCAAATGCAAGAAATACAAATAGTGTTCCAATAAGAGGTAATAGTGCCTTTGCATTTTTACTTGTTCCTGTAATTGATTCAAGAAGTCCAAGAAAACCTTCAACCAGCAATTCTACAACGCTTTGAAATTTGCTAGGTTTGAGAGATCTTCGTTTTGAAATAATAACAGAAATAACCAGCAACAGGAGTGTCACCATAACGCCCGTAATCATTGCGTTTGAGACCGAAAATGTTCCTATTTGAAAAACAATCTCTGGTTGGACGCTGGGTTGTTCTGTTGGAAGGCTCAGAAGCATATCGTACTATTCTTTCAAGTCAGATAAGTCATTTTTAATTTTTTGCTGTCGTGCAGTTTTTTCACTTTCTTCCTCATGTTGTAATGCGCGGAATTGTGCAGAGAGCTTTGTATATATGCGAATTACCAATGTCCAAGACAGTACAAAGGCACTGCCAAGGACGGCAAGTGTCCCCTTTGGACGTATCTCGTACGTGGTATCAATCCATCTGCCAATAAAAAAAGCAGCAATAGCCGGAAGACCAAAGATAAGAAGAATACGAAACATCAATACAAAGGTACGATGAACAAGTGCTTCTTTTCTTTCTTCCACTGTTTGAGTCATATTGTGTACTGATTCAAAGCGGAAGTAGTATATATGAAATAAATACTATCGTCAATAGATTTTTACTTCAGCATTTGTGAATAACTTGGCTTATTTTAGCAAAAAAACGAGTATTATACGTTTTTTGTCTATCATTGTCAATAGATATTTATCTTGACAGAGGTAAAAAGAGTGTTCTCGCATTTTTGGTGGTACTTTTTTGTACTGTATCTAGCGAAATAGTACGAATTTCAGCAATTTTTTTTATGCACTCCTCTACCATCCAGGGTTCTGAGCGTTCGCCACGATATGCCTGTGCAGCCAGATATGGTGCGTCTGTTTCAACCAGCATGCGATCAAGCGGCATTTTTTTGACAACTTCCCACAGATCCAGCTGTGGCTGCGGATCTGTCTTTTTGGGTGGAAATGTGATGACACCGGTAAAACCCAGATGTAACCCCAAAGCAAGATACCGCTCTGCTTGGTCCCAGTTTCCAGTAAAACAATGAATTGTTCCACGAATAGGGGCACCAAGCTCTTCCAAAATTTCAATCATTTCTGTGTGTGCGTCTCGCACATGAATAACCAGCGCTTTATCAAATTTTTTTGCAAGGTGGTAATGCTGTAAAAAAAGTTCTTTTTGTTTGGCAAATATGTCTTCAATGCCAACATCTTTTCTAATATGAAATCGATCAAGTCCGGTCTCCCCTACGCCAATGACTTTGGGATGTTGGACCAGGGTTTCAAATAACTGTTGATCCCATTCTTCGCCGCGCGAAGTAAAGTGGGTTGTCTCCTCTTCTACATCGACCACGTCGTGTTGAATCGGATGTATGCCCACACTTGCATAGACGTTGTCATACTTCTCTGCCAGCGCAATCGCCTTTTTACTTGTGGGGATTTGTGTTCCAACCACGTTCATGAATGTATTTTTTTCTGTACACCGCAAGATGACCTGATCGAGGTCATCTTGAAATGCTTTAAATTGAATGTGACAGTGGGTATCAAACATGCTTATTGTATTACGCCACCCCACTCTACTGCGGTATATCCAACTCTCTTTGGTGTACGAATAGAAAGTGGTTCTACATCTTTCCAGGCATCAAGTGGTTCAAAGTTCATCATGACGCGAATGGTTGTGTCTGGTTTTGGAACAATTGAAAGGGGCGCAGCTTTTTCAAATGTCCGTTGATCCACAAATGTAACAAATACATATGGCGAAGCCATCATGCGTTCCTGCCAAAATTCCATGAAATCTTCCGCCTCTTGTATATTCAATCCAGCTTTATATAGCAGCTCTCTTGTCTCTGTTGGAACATTTTTCTTTGCGATAACAAATCCTTGTTCTCTAAACTGAAATCCGTTGGCATGCCCTTCCCAAAAGAGGTATGGATACTCTTGTCCATTTTTTGGATACTCCAGTCTTCCATCTGGGTGTGCAATGACATTCCATCCACCATCTGGATACAGTGGATCTGTTTTGGTAAATCCACCGTTTGGTGCAACTTGTACATGTATCGCTGTAGTTTCTTCTGGATAAAGATAGACTACCGGTTTTCCACACTCAGCAAGTGACTGATATTTTGCTTTGTGGAATACCCGCCACGTGTTTGCCGGTCCTTGCCAAAAAAATACTGGATGATCTGCCACAAACCGTTGGTATTTTTCTTCTTCTGTATAGAGTTCATTGCCATTGTCATCTCTTGTTTCCTCCGCTGCCTGTGATGCAAAATATCCATATTGAAATAAATCCGTATAATATTTATTTTCTTTTGGATTTGTAGCTTCGTACACAGGTGCTCCGTTTTTTGTGGTACCAATGTGTGCCAGTTTGGTCTCGTCAAACCACTCTTCCTCACTCACAACGCTGGTAAGTGGCAGATAATTATTGCCACATCCATATGAGCCAAGTTTTCCACCAACAATGTATCGATCCTTTGCGTTATCTATGCCTGCATTCCAGACAATATCTGTAAATTCGCCAGGAATGTACATAGATTTTTCCGGTGCCGCCTCTTCCGCAGTAAAAAAATCTGGCACCAGATCATACTGTTGGATGGCTCCATCTTGTAAGACAATATAATACCCAAATCCATCATAAAACACGGGGCCGTAGGTAGGATCTTGATGTACAATTTCATCTTTTGGATTGAAAGATGCAACGAGCTGTTCTGTGACATCGTAGATACCACCAGCATTGTTCACGCCAGCAGAAACCCATAGGTTCAGTCCATCTTCTGTCTTTTTTTTGTATGCCAGTTTATGGCGCACTGTTGCATTGTGAGCGGGAATATATATTTCTGTTGGATAGGTATACACCGAAGAAAAGTCTGCCGTTGCTTGTCCAATAAACCAGCCCATCTGTTCTGCTGACTCTGGGTAACTGATATCAAGTTCTGGATTATTTGACTCTAGGACCAAAAATTTTCCCTGCTCCTCTATTGGCAGTACCAGTACCTGCACATACCCAATTCCCATCCCTTCAATTGGATAAAACATATAATACAGTGGGGTGCCGGCAAATGTAGCCGGAGCCATCACCACGCCTGCTTCAAAAAGAAACACATGGCAGTCATCGCAGCGATCATACAACAACCCTTTTTGAAAAATTGAATTTGGATACTGTGCATCGACACGTCGCATGATGTTTGTCTCGTCTTCAATTGGAATGGCACCGACATGCCACTCAATCGCAAGTCCTGCAGGTTCAAAAAGTGCATCGTATGTTTTCAAGTCATCTGGTGAATTTCGGTAAAATACTCCCAGCGCATCTGTCCCCGTTTCAAACGCATCGGCATGTTCTTCTGTTGCGGACGTGTCTGTGTCGTCTGTATCAAGTGTATATGCATCACTTCTATCAGGGTCATTTGGTATGGCACTCTTTCCCTTCTGTACCTGTACATACGCGCTGTATCCGACGAGCATTAAAATAATAGAAAGGACCCCTAAGATGCCAAACATTACTTTTTGTGCACTAGTCATGCCAGGTGCTTGAATGGGACCTTGTTGTGGTTGCTGAGGTGAATGCTGCTCCATATGATTAGTCAAAAGGTAAATCTAAGTGAAAATTGCTATCAAAAGTATATGCCCCCAGCCTGCTTCTGTCAAAGACATCTTGCATAAACAGCTGTCCTTCTTGGAACAACATGTGCTGAACTTGGCTTTGTTCCCCTTTAAGTGGAAATACATACAGCGAAATCTTGTCATCATAGAGTGTCATGCCAACTCCTAAACTTTGCTGTGTCGGTACGGAAAAGTATTGGTCAAAAATAAAGTTCCCGAGTGAATAAAATATGGGTGCGTCTTTGTATATTTCTATTTCTTGTACTACATGTGGATGGTGTCCAATAATAATGTCTACCCCTTGGTCAATCCAACTGTGCGCAAGCTGTTGCTGTCGTGGGTGTGATACGGGTTCATACTCGATTCCCCAGTGAATATTAACAATCGTGATGTCTGCTTCTGCTTCTGCGTGGGCAATGAGTTCACTTGTTTTTTCATCGCTCAGAGAGTTATGAGTATCATTGAGTCCAAGATAGGCAACTTTTTTGCCAGCTGTTTCACGTATGAGCAAAGAATCGTCTTGTACGGTAAATTGATTTCCATAAAAGGCAATGTTTGCTGCAGACAGATTCTCTTTTGTTTCTTCAAATGCAGTTCTGCCCATATCAAGACTATGGTTGTTTGCTAAGGTAAATTGATTGAACTGATATGTTTGAAGCGTTGGGATAAGCGCTGGGTCAAATCGAAATGCGATCTCCTTTGAGGTTTCTCGACGATAGTTTGCAAATGGCCCTTCAAGGTTTGCCGTGACAATATCAGACCCACGAAAAAATCTGTTTTCTACACCAGCGACTGCTTCAAACAAATAGTCTGGCCCACCATGTGCCTCATAGCGATTTTGCACGTTTCTATCAAGCATCATATCTCCAAATTGAAGGATACTCAGAGCTCGCTCTGTATCTGGCTTTCCAAATGCAAAATAGGGAGTGTAATGGCTTGTCGTTTCTGTTTCTTCTCTCGTCCCCGCCAGAACTGCTGAGTTGGTGTGAAATTCATGTACGATATGTTGTGTCTTATATGCCTCCATCAGTTTGAGAAGGGTATATAGACTTGCGGTTGAGTCAACTTCTGCACTAGAAAGACGTTCAAAATCACTGTTTCTTACAATACTCATGGTTCGTTCATCATGAAATGCTGCAACAGGTACTGTCTGGTAATGGGAAAAATCTACAGAGGCAATAATGACAGCATCTTTTGGTAATGCTGGAAGTAACGCAGCTATGAACTTGTCCAGATGATCTCGCCCAGGCACTTCTTTTAGCACAATTGGGACAACTGTGGTATCTGGCAGTGAGTAGCGTACAAATGGAATAAGAGAATACATGCTATGTTCCTGCTCAAAAGTAGGCTCATGAACAGAAAGTACTCCCGCTTGTTTCAGTGCTTGGACGACGGTGTGATTGGTACGGACGTTTCCAAATGGAGTTTTCCAATCTCGACCCGTTGACTGTATTAAACCAGGGCCTTGGTCAAAATGGTTTGGGCCAATGATCACAACGGTAGACGGGTGTTGTGCCTGTATTGTTTCAAAAAAAGCAGCAATAGTATGTGCAGAAACAAGATGATGTGGCACCACGCCTCCTTTGATAGGTTCCCGTATGTCAGGCAGTATTTTTTCTGCTTTGGCATACGCAGTGGTATAGATGTCTTCTTCCCATGGTGCGCTATATTGAAATGCACTCGTATACTCTGGTGTGTTACGTACTGGGAACGAAAAGGAGCGTTCAGCTGCCGGTGCACATCCAGAAAAAACACAAAGGAGCAGAAGTAGGATATACGTTTTCATGTGGTAGCTCTGGTAAATACAAATTCATGCGTGTTTGATAGAGCTGGGGTATAGTGGTACCCATCCTCTGAAAAATCTTTTATCCTCTCTGGATCTGTGATGTTATTTTTTATAATCCAATGTGCCATGCGTCCGCGTGCATATTTTGCATACAATCGTATTATGGAATACGTATCCCCTTTTTTTTCTTTAAACACGACGGTGTATACTGGCACATTGACTGCGTCAAAATCAATGGCACTTGCGTATTCTTTTGAGGCAAGGTTTATGACCGGCTGTCCGGCATCTGCAATATATGCGGTAAGCAGATCTTTCCATTCTTTTACTCGGTAGCGCATTTCTAGTCTATATGGCTGCATTAAATCAAGCGGACGCAATATGCCGTACAGTCCGGATAGGATACGAAGTGTCTTTTGTGCAAATGCAAGATCAGATGGGGAATATGACGCTACATGAATATGCTGAAACACATGGCCTTGAAATAAGGAGATGGCAGGCATGGCATTTTTTTTTGTAAATGGAAAGTGAATTGCCCTGTGGTCGTTCACTGTTTTTTCAGCGATGCGTTCACTCACATGCATCAGTGTTTGGATATCTTTTTTGGAATACGCTGCCAGCTCTTGAACAAGTTGTTTTGTTTTTTTAAGAAAAAATGGCTGTGTAACGGCGTCAGTTTGCAGTGGAATATAGCGGAGTGTTTTTGATGGTGACAATAATACCAGCATATCCTACGGAATAATTTGCCCTTCAACATAATCTACACTGGTACGAAGAATCCGCATGCCTTCTGGAAGAAGCGGAAGAAGCACAGTGACTACCACCAATGTGTGCGGTGCAACGGCAGACGAGGCAATTGCCGCCACTACTTTTTCTGAAAATGGAAACTGTTCTATGAAGTAGACCACAAAACCCACAGTAACTACACCTTCAAACGTGCCGAGTAACAAGCCGAGTAGTCTATTGATAGATCCTAAAAAAGGCAGCCTAGTCAGTACATCAAAAAATTTGTCAAAAATCCAAAACGTAAACCCTACCAGTCTATTAATAATGATAAAGGCAATAGTGAACATGATAACCCGTGACACGTTATCCCCCCACCCTGTGACACTGATAAGCCATGTTGCCAGTTGTTCATAGTAGCGGCTTGCAAGATAGACGCCTAACACCGTTCCCAGAAGGGAGCCCAGCGTATGAAAAAAGCCAAACCATAATCCAAATAATCCAAACCCGCCAATGATAATGAGAAGGACAATGTCAAATAGCGACATAGACAGTGCATGATGTTAGGTAAGACGTGGAAATAAAATACCAGTTTTATGTACGAGTGTTCCCTCTTTCATACCACCCCACCCCCGTTCATCTTGTAAGCTTTTGAGCTCTGTGTGACTTAAACCAAGCTGGCCAAGGATACTTTCGGCTGCTCCCGGAATAATTGGGAGTAATGCGAGTGCGATATGACGCAATCCTTCCGCAAGTTGATACAGGAGCGGGCGGACATCTTCACCACGTTTTTCAGCTTCCCATGGTTTTTTTGTCGAAATAGTTGTATCACACGCAGTGACGAGTGTCTGAATATTATGCACAACATTATGAAATGCGTATTCTTGCATCGCTGTATCATACGTCTTCCAGAATCCCGCCGTATCAAACATGTCCTCCGCCATGGCAGGGACTGTTGCATCACTGTATTTTTCAAGCATGGTAATAATGCGTGAGGCAAGGTTTCCAACACCATTGACCAACTCTGACTGATAGACTTCTTGAAATCTCTCGTGAGAAAAATCTCCATCTTGGTATGCGGAAATGCCACCTAAAAGATAATATCTCACGGGGTCCACCCCGTACCTGTCAACAATCTCAAATGGGTCAACCACATTACCAAGAGTTTTACTCATTTTTTGTCCATCGGAAGTTATAAATCCATGGATAAAAATTTGTTTTGACGGCGGGAGGTGTGCAGACATGAGCATGGCTTGCCACATGGCAGACTGCTGGCGGAGATTATCCTTCCCAGCAACTTGGACCCCGGGCCAATATGCGCCAAATGTTTCCATGTCTGTATTCCACCCAATGGTTGAGACATAGTTAATCAATGCGTCAAACCAAACGTACATGACGTGTGCATCGTCATGTGGTACTGCGACACCCCATGGCATTTTTTCTTTTAGTCGTGAAATGCTAAAATCTTGCAACCCCTTTGCAACAAAGTTTTTGATTTCATGTTGACGGTGACTTGGTACGACAAAATCTGGTTTTTCTTCGTACAGTGCAAGTAACTGGTCCTGAAATTTTGAAAACCTAAAAAAGTAGTTCTCTTCATCAATAGTTTCAATTTCTAGATTAGGATGGTCAGTACACATGCCATCTTCAAGTTCTGAGTCTGTCTTTTCCAGCTCACAACCAACACAGTACTTAATGCTATAATTTTTTTTGTAAATGTCACCGTTCTCTAGACAGATACTCCAAAATGCTTGGGCGGCCGCCTTATGATGTGCGTCTGTCGTGCGTATAAAATTTGTATAACTTAAATTGAGTGCTTGCTTGAGTGCATCAAATTCTGCTGCATACTGGTCACAGTATGCTTGGGTGGATATCCCCTGTTCCAGCGCTTTGCGATGGATTTTTAATCCATGTTCGTCTGTACCAGTGTTGAATACCACCTCTTTTCCAAGAAGGCGTTGATATCTCGCAATGACATCAGCTTGAATTATTTCTAATGCAAACCCAATGTGCGGTTTAGCATTCACGTACGGAAGGGTGGTTGTAATGTAATAATGTTCTTTCATAGTTATCCAATATTTTTAACAGCATTTTTTTTCATCGATACGATAATGAGGATGAGTAATAGTATCACAGCAGATAAGAGCGCCATAATAACATACATGCTCACTTGGGTCTGAGTGATGGGTTCTTCTTCCTCCAACTGTTTGGCAACGAAATCTTCAACAGAAAATTCTTCCTCAATGAGTTCGTTGAGTAAGTCTGTGTCTGCTAATACCTGTTCATCTTCACGCGTCGCACTTTGTGGTAAGACTGGTTGTCCTGCCAAGGAAAGGGCATTGCCTTGTGTGTCCTGGAGTCTGCGCGCCGTGGCAGTGGTTTCGACTGCTTTTGGTGCTTCGAACACCGCTGGCTCACAAATTAAGTTTTTTACCAACCCTTGAATCACATAGGTGTCATTTGGGCCAGCAGGATCAAATGTAAACAGTGACCCTTGCATAAATCCAGTTCCCCCAGTATCTACTTGTAATGGGCCGCTGACAATGTGTGTGTCTGTTTCATTACTTAACGCGTAGCCAATGAGTTGATAGGTAAGTTGATGCACAGGAAGGTTTGCATATCGAAGACCTGTGGCAATGTACAAGTTTCCGTCTGTATCACGAATTCCCTCTGCAACGACGCGACATGAACCAGCGGCAACGGATACATCATCCTGAATTACAGGTTCTTCCAATGCTTCTTGTTCATCTTCCACACCAGTATCTTGATTTTGAACCTCTGCGGCATTGTCGTCTTGTTGCTCAACTGGAATCTGCTCGGCAGGGTTATCAAGAAGCGTTCCAGGAAGAATATCAGAGAGATTAAATGGAAGGTTTATCGGTGGCCGCACTACGCTAAGCTCTGCCGTTGCACACTTTCTTCCGCCGAGCGATCCGTATATATAGACCTTGTTTTGATTGTTCAAATGAAGCTGAGTGCTTGCCACAATATCACCATCATGAAATGCGACAGAACGTGCATCTTCTATCAAAAAAGTGTTCCCTTCGTACCGCTCGACAATGTCTCCGGCATATGACACAGAAAGAGAGTATGGAATATCTTGTTCTTGCACGCGTCTATCGTCTGGGCTCGTGTAGTTCATTGCAAACTCCAATACATTGGTATTGTCGTCAACGCGTGTCAATTTGCCATGAAAGGCGCAGGTTAACGGGTCAACAACAGTGTGTGTCACACCACCACATGGAATTCCGTTCATCATCACTTTGAGTGTTACCTTCGAGCGTGTGTGAATAGGAAAATCTATACGCGACACGATATCCCCGTTTGGAAATTGAATAGTATTTGCCCCATTATCCGGATCAAATGCTTCCACAAACAGTGGGGTTTCCCCTTCTTCGGTATATAACAAAACGCCATTTTGGTCGAAAAGCTCTATACGGATAGGAGCAAGCATATCATCTGGGGTGGTATATCGGCCAGAAAATTCAAGTCTATTCTCTCCACCAGTACGATAAGAAATTTGTGAGGCATCGATCTGACAGGATACCCTGTTTAGGAGATCAAAATTAATTTGAGGAAGTTGCACAACTGGCACAAGAGGGGTAACGGCTCCAACGGATTGTGGGAGTAGGATGATAATTCCAGCGAGGAGTATCCCAAGAAGTTTCAACATATGTACAAAAAAATGATTCCTATTATCAAAAAAACATGTTGTCTATATGCGTCGAAGTATACTAGCTCTAGCAAAAAAAGTCTACCCCACGCAAAATTCTTTTATCCCATTTTTTTTGATAAATAATGGCACAATAGTTTTTTTTTTGGTATACTATTTCACATATATTATTTTATGGCAGCGCCTGACTTTATTCGAGACTCAGCAAATACACATAAGACTGCAGAACAGCCAGCGCCGGCACAAAATGTTTCTGTTGAGGCTCCTCCACAACCATCTGAATCAACTCCTGAACAAGCCCCTTTTCCGGTTACCGAAACAGAGGCTCAATTTGAGGCTGCACCAAAAAAAGAAGAAGAAGAAACAGGCGCACTTGATAGAGCCATTGAATTACTGACGGGAAAATTGCGTAAACAAAAAAAGAAAAAGCCCACGCACATCCCTCAGGTACGAGATGCATTAACTGTCGAGGTAGAACAGCTTCTTTCAGAAGGGCTGGACGATGTATACAAAGAACTTACCCCGATCCAACAACAAGAGTTTAAAATTAAAGGAGAAAAAACAGCGCTTGAAATACGACAACTCTTAAAAGGCACACATGTGCGAGTAAAGAAAATATTTTTTCTCATTGTCGAGTGGCTTAAACTTTTGCCAGGGCTCAACCGTTTTTTTCTTGAGCAGGAAGCAAAAATAAAAGCAGACAAAATTTTTGCACTCAAAGATAGAATTGATTCATAAAAAACACACGATCTTGTTATGCTGATGCTACAGTTTACAACAATCCCAAATAGTGGTACCTCTGTGTCGTCTCGTGTGTTATCAAGTAATCAAGACCTTCTTTTTTACATGCTGATCGGTGTGGGGCTTCTCTTTTTTTCGGTCGGACTCTTGTTTATTTTACGAAGCGTGCTACATGGACGGAGTCGTGCTAGCAAAGCATTCCGACGGGCCGTGCTCAAAATTGAAGTACCAAAAGAAAGAAAGTCTGAGGGCCAGGGTGGACAAACTGGCGGTGAAGATCGCCTGGAGCACATAAAAGAAGAAATTGGAATCACAGAGGCATTCTTTTCTACGGTTGCCGGGTTACGCGCACAACGTGGCATTACGAAGTGGCTTTTTGGGCGTGATGATACATTTGCATTTGAAATAGTCATGCATAATGGTCTTATTTATTTTTATATGGATGTGCCGAGGAAGCTGTCCGGTATGATTTCACAACAAATTCAGGCACAGTTTCCGTACGCACAAGTGGACCAAATGACCGATTACAACTTGTTTTCAGAAAAAAGTACCATTATCGGGGCCTATTTAACGCAGGAAAAAAAACATGTATTTCCATTTAAAACCTACAAAAACATGGATGCCGACCCACTGCTCGGTGTGCTCAATGTTCTGTCTAAAATTCGTGAAGGAAATGATAGTGCCGCAATTCAATTTGTGATACGAAGTGCGCACAAAAAATGGCGCCGCGAGGGTGTACGCATCGTTCGGGAAGTCAAAAAAGGAGAAAAATTTGAGCGTGTCTCCAGTGGTTCTGCCTTTGGTTCGGAGTTACGCAAACTTGGAAAAATTGGTTCGGACATGATGCGGTCCTCAAAAGATACGGCACTACCAAATCAACAGTACCAACTCTCTGGCATGGAAGAAGAAATGTTAAAAGGGATTGAACAAAAATTAAGTAAGGGTGGACTTGATGCATCAATCCGTATTTTAAGTATCTCTGACCAAGAGTCTACCGCACAGATTCATCTTGATACCCTGGTAAATGCGTTTACTCAGTACAATCTGTACAGATATGGGAATAGTTTTAAGGCCGTCGTACCACGCAACCAAGCAAAGCTTATTCGAGATTTTATTTACCGTTCGTATAATCCAAAATATACGTTTGTATTTAATACTGAGGAAATGGCTTCCATGTGGCATCCTCCTCTGCATTCAACAGAGGTCCCAAATATTAAATGGTTGTCAGGAAGAAATGCCCCACCACCATCAAATTTACCAAAAGAAGGGCTCAACCTTGGGTTTGTCGAGTATCGTGGTTCCCGTCAGGATGTCTTTTTAGAGATCCCTGATAGACGCCGACATCTCTATATTATTGGAAAATCTGGAAGTGGTAAATCTGTCACCATTGCTCACTTGGCAATACAAGATATTTTGGAAGGAAAAGGTGTCGCGGTGGTAGACCCGCATGGTGACTTAGTGGAAGCCGTTCTTGAGCATGTGCCAAAACATCGGGCTGACGACGTGATTATTTTCAACCCGTCTGATCTGGATCGTCCACTGGGGCTCAACATGCTGGAACCAAAAAGTGAAGATCAAAAAGACTTTGCCGTGCAAGAAATGATTGGAATCTTCTACAAACTATTTCCACCAGAAATGATTGGACCTATGTTTGAACACAACATGCGAAATGTTATGTTGACATTAATGGCTGATATCAATAACCCAGGGACAGTCATTGATATCCCCCGCATGTTTACTGACGATGAGTATGTGCAGCAATATCTAAAAAATGTCACCGATCCAGTGGTGCGCGCATTTTGGGAAAAAGAAATGGCAAAAACGAGTGACTTTCATAAATCTGAAATGCTTGGATACTTGGTATCAAAGGTTGGACGGTTTGTTGGAAACGAAATGATGCGTAATATCATGGGACAACAAAAGTCTGGTTTTGACTTCCGTGATGTCATGGATAAACAAAAAATTCTTTTGGTTAATTTGGCAAAAGGAAAAACAGGTGAAGTAAATGCAAAGCTTCTGGGACTCATTGTTGTAGCAAAACTTCAAATGGCTGCCATGGGGCGAGCTGACATGCTGGAGGAAGATCGAAAAGACTTTTATCTGTATATCGATGAGTTTCAAAATTTTATTACGGACTCTATTTCAACTATTCTTTCTGAAGCGCGTAAATATAAACTAGACCTTATTGTCGCCCACCAATATATGGGACAACTGGTGGATGACAAAGGGAAAGCAGATGTTCGGGATGCAATTTTGGGAAATGTCGGAACCATGATGAGTGGCCGTATTGGGCCGGATGACGCAGAAATTTTAGCCAAAGAATTTGCCCCTGTATTTGGATCATATGACCTTCTCAATGCACCACAATATTCTTTTTATACTAAAATGTTGATAAAAAATCAGGCAAGCAAACCATTTCTTTTGCGTGCGTATCCACCAAAACAAGGAAATCGTGAGCTGGCCGACGCAATCACACAGCTTTCCCGACTTAAGTTTGGTCGCGACAGACGCATTGTGGTGGCGGAAATAATGGAGCGCACGAAGCTCGATCAACCTGACAAAGTAGGAGCTGCTGAAGCTGCCGAGGCAACGTTATAGTAGAACAGCAGCCTTCCTCCACATGTTATCCCGCAGGTGTCCACCAAGACCACGGACAGACGACAAAAAATATGCTATTATGAGAAAGTAATAGTATTTTTTTTTGTTTTTTATGAATCATATTGGTTCCATTTTGACTGATCGCTCCCCTGCCCTGATGCAGCACGAACAAACGAGCGGCGTAGCGAAACACACACAACGAGCACATATGACACAACAGCATAATGTATTACAATTTGATGTCACTGATCCAGATTTACGACCTAAAGAGACTGAAACCACGGGCATATCTTCCGCCCCTGTTGCACAGGCATCGGTACTTGGAGCTGATGCAGTCGATACCCAAAAGCTTTCTCTCATGATTGCACAGATGAGGCTCCAACTTGATGCCATAGAGCAACTACTTACTGGACTTGTCCCAAAAGCCACGCCAACGGTAGCCCCGCAAACAATACCTACACCACCAAAACCTGCTTCTTTTACAGAGGGGGTCTTTAATGGTACAGAAATGATTGGATCCGATGGCGAAACGTATCCTATATCCCCAAACTATGCAAGTAAATCAAAACTTGTCGAAGGAGACCTGATGAAGATGACAAAGGCCGCAAACGGCATGCTGTTGTTCAAACAAATTGGACCTATTGCAAGAAAGCGAATGCAGGGACAAATACTTTATGACCCGCGGACAAACCAGTGGACGGCTTTGTCTGAGGGGCGCGTGTATAAGATTCTTACCGCATCAATTACATTTCACAAAGCAAACGAAGGTGATATCGCCATTATTATTGTTCCTGAAGATGGCGAGAGTGCGTGGGCTGCGATTGAGCACATGACGAAGCAGTAGGAACACTCTATTTAAAAAAATAATACAAATATACAAAAAAGCAAATACTCCACATATATAGCTATATACAAATACAAACATATGTAGAAAAAGCTCGTTCAATTGACGAGCTTTTTTTATGCACAAACTCAGCAGAAAAAAAAGCCCCACAGTGTGAGGCTTTTTTGAGTGCTGTGGCTTTGCTTATGCTTTGTCTGGATCTGTCAAATGCTTTGAAACCAACTTTGTCATTTCAAACATACTTACTTCTTTCTTTCCATCAAACAATGGGAGAAGATTCGCGTCAGCGATGATATTTCGCTTGTTTTGTGGATTCTGGAGATCCTTTCCTTTGATGTATTCCCAAATCTTTTTCACAACTTGTGAGCGTGGCATTGGTCCTTTTCCTACTACCACTTCCAACTCAGGTGAGAGTGTGAGGGGCTTTGCCAATGCTGGATTTAACTTTCTAGCCATAAGATATTCGGTTAGGTGACTAATAAATAAAACGAATATGAGAAAACTATAGCATAGCTATAGTATAAAGGCAAATAGTTATACACTGCTGTATAGTATTACTCTCAAATACCAGTTATTTCTCTCTCTGGCCCAGCTTCTCATAATGGCAAATTTTCTGTATACTACTCGTACGATTAACTCCAAAGATTTTGTATATATGGCACTCTATCACACGCATCGACCGCAGGATTTTGGCAGTGTTGTTGGTCAAGAGCATATTGTCAAGACACTTTCCAATCAAATACTTGCAGGGACTGTGGCACACGCCTATTTGTTCTTTGGGCCACGCGGCATTGGAAAGACAACCACAGCACGCCTCTTGGCAAAGTCAATGAACTGTACGGAGAGAAAGAAAGACTCTGCAGAGCCATGCAATGCCTGTGCATCATGTCTTGAGATTGGCCGCGGAAGCGCGCTTGACGTCATTGAAATTGATGCCGCAAGCCATACCGGTGTTGATAATGTTCGTGAAAACATTATTGACAACGCGCAGTTCCGACCAACAAAATCGGCCTATAAGGTTTTTATTATCGACGAAGTGCACATGTTATCAACGAGCGCCTTTAACGCCCTGCTGAAGACCTTAGAAGAGCCCCCACAGCATGTCCTTTTTATTCTCGCAACCACAGAATTGCACAAACTTCCCGACACCATTGTTTCACGCTGCCAACGATTTACCTTTTCCAAAATTCCATCCGATGCATTGAAGGCACACCTGGCGCACATTGCCTCATCTCTTGGGGTAACCTGTGAGGAGAGTGTCCTCAACCACATTGTGCAAAAAAGCGAAGGGTGTGCAAGAGATGCCATCAGCCTGCTAGAGCAAGTGATGGCAACGGGAGAAAAGCATATTACGGCAGCATCTGCCGCCTTTTTATTGCCACCGTCTGCGGCTGAGGAAGTCGTCGCGCTCACTACGGCCATTGTACATGGTGAGACACACACCGCACTCCAAACAATTCAACACTTGTATGACCAAGGATTTCAATTCCTTCAGTTTACTGATGACTGCATTGCGTTTTTGCGTACCCTTTTGATTGCCCAGGTTACACCGCAATATATCGACACGCTCGCCCTGGAGGCTGCGACCAAAAAAAGCATCACCGAACTATCTTCTTCTCTTACCCAGAAAAAGTTGATTGCCCTGATTGAAGCATTCTTTGACGCACGTGCACAGCTCAGACAAACCCCCATGCCACAGCTGCCACTTGAAATCCTTGCAGTGGCACAAACACAAACTGATCCCATGTCTGCATCTCCTGTTTCTACGCCACTTCCTCCTGGTGCAGCTCTGCCAACACAAAAAGCAATACCAGCGACTCCCCCGCCAGCAACTGACACTGTACAGATGGAAGAGAATACTCCTCTCCCAGCATCAGAAGAACCAAAAAAACAAAGCCTTGCTAAAAAAGTAAAGGCGTTGGTATCTCACAAATCAATTCAAATTTCACTGGAAGATGCCAGAAAGAAATGGCCGGAATTTATTCAAGTGCTTGAAAAAGATTCCCCGGCACTCACGTTTATATTAAAACTTGCAGAGTTGCATGAAGTAAATGGAAATACGTTTGTCATTGCAGTTGGTCATCAGTTTCATCGTGATAAGCTCAATGAAAAACATTGTATGCAAAAAATTGAATCCATGCTTGCACCTATCTATGGTGGCAATATCAACCTAAACATCGTACTCAAAGATAAAAAAGCCATTGTAGAAAAAAAACAAGAACTTGACTCACTTGCCTCCGCATTTGGTGGTGAAGTAGTTGCCTAATGCTATTATTTTCATTGCATGAAGTATTATTATTTTTTTGCCGTCCTCATCAGCTTTTACTTTGCGGCAAATGCACATGCAGCAACAGCACTCAATGTCCCGTTTACCCCTCAGTCCCCTTCGGGTGAGTGGGTGCAACCATGGCAAGATGCTTGCGAAGAGTCTGTCATTGCCATGATTGACTCGTTTTATCATGCAGAGTCACTTGAAAGACAATATGCAGAAAAAAAAATACAAAATATTTTTCTTATCAAGGAACATTTTTTGGGCTATTCACTTGATGAAGGTGCTGACACCATTGTATCGTTTATCAATAACTTTTTGACGTGGGAAGCCTATGTTGTGGAAGCACCGACTATTGAAGAAATAACCCATGAAATGAGCCTTGGCCGACCAGTCATATTACCCACCTATGGACGCGCCCTTAAAAATCCGTACTTCCGTGCTGGTGGGCCAAACTATCACACCATTGTGATATCTGGATTTGATGATGAAACCCAGGAATTTATTACACAAGAACCGGGAACCCAGTTTGGTCTCGACTATCGCTACCCCTACGCACGTCTTATGGAAGCCATGCATGACTTTGTTCCTGGAAGATATACTGAAACAGGTCGCAAGGTAGCCATATTTACCAGACGCCAAGCAGATATAAGTGCGACGACTGATGGTGACAGAGATGGATTGTCCAAAGAAGAAGAACTGTTACACAGGACAAAGCTATTTCATGGAGACTCTGACGGTGATGGCTATTCTGATGGTGTTGAAATTGAATTTGGATATTCCCCGTTGGTGCACGAGCAGACACTTCCTTTGGGTGCGCTTGTAAAGGAAAGATATGATCCACGTGTGTACCTGTTGTCCTCAGCTGGCAAGCAGCATATCTTGACGGAGGCGGCCTTTTTGGGGCATAATTGGGTCTGGTCAGATATTATAGAGGTAGGCCCAACCTATTTGGATGGGTTGAAAAATGGACCGTCTATTTCTTAGATACACATTCGGGGATCGTCTAATGGTAGGACTTTGGTTTCTGGTACCAACTATCGGGGTTCGAATCCCTGTCCCCGAGCTCGATTTAGAAGACAGACTTAAAATAGTCTTTTCATTTTTTGTCATTGGACTTGCAAATTTTCTCATTTGGTTGCCTATTGTGATGTATCGGCTTATTGAAGCACTCAGAAAATAATGTTAAATAATCAAGCTTAACGTTAGATTTGGAATATTTATATGTCCTTGCAAAAAATATCTTCTGGTGTTGTACATAAACTTCCAGCTGATTTAAAAGAAAAAATTCCTCAAGCACCAAGGCCTTCGCCGCTGACACGCAATGAGTGGATTTGTTGGGTGGAAGACGCCAAAAAACTAGAAACGCGGCAAAAGCGCATTCAGCGAACCAAAGGAGATTTGGCAGCAGGGAAACGTAGACCTTGTTGCTGGCCAGGGTGTAAGCATCGTCAATTAAATTGTTTTTAAAAACAATTTTTTAATTTTGAGTATTTTTTTATACGTTAATACTGTTTTGAGATATCAGAAAATATAAGGGGAGTGTTATTGACAATCAGTCATAGGTATGCTTGTCTGTGTATATCTGAGTGGTTACTGAAAGGTCGGATCATGACGCATGTTATCTTGGTGGGGAAGAACATCCCCTTGCCGTTGATTGTCATTCAGGATGCCATCATCCATCGAGTGCTCAACGTCGATGCGTTGGCAGCTGTGTGGCAAGAACTCAACACCCCTTTCCCCTTGCTTTTTGCTCCTGTGGTGGTGTTTACTACTCCGCCCACGGAGACGGTGCAGCTCTTGCTGGGGCAGAGCCCGATGTTGATCTTGGCTCACGAAGACATTGCTCTAGACGAATACCATGCGATCGTTGAACGTTTCGCTGGGGTGGAGTATCTCAGCATCTACGAAGGAGAAGTGCGGCTCGCAGAGGCGCTGAAGCTCTTCTTGCAGATGTACCAGTTCTTCGCCTTCTTGCGCACGCTGGGCTGAACGACATGGGATCGTAACCACTCGGACGATCCCTTTTTATATTGACAATATAGTATATTTGTGGTTGTATCTTCTGGTCGGGAGGCTTCTGGAAGAAGGAAGAACGTGATTTTTATCTGGTTGGGGGAGAACATCCCCCCTGAAGTTCAAGAGGTGGTTGGACTCGTTGTCCATTGTACCCAGAAGGGGAACTTGGTGGCTGTGTTTCAACAGCTCCGGAACCCCGTCAACCCTATCACGCCCATCGTGTGCTTTGACTGGCGTCGGCCCCCCATCCGGGAGCTGGCCAAGATCCGCCGCGATTGTGCGGACTTGATGGCCTGTGGATATACCCTACCTGCGGATCATCTCAGCCCTGATCGCGCCTCGTGGTTCGTGGATCGCCTCAAGCGGGTGGTTCATGGAGCCTTCGTTGTGGCCCCTCCTTACATCGGGTTGGCCACTATTCGTTGACCCAGGACCGAAGCCCCCGACACCGGTCCAAACACAACAACATTCACCGTTTTGAGGTGGATGTTTTTTTTGCTATGATATCTGTATACTATTGTTATCTATTATATACAGATTCTTTTTTTTCATATTCTGCTTGAGTTTATTTTTTTTGCCTCACCAGGCTTTTGCACAAGATGCCTCGCTTCACGCGGATGCTTATTATCGTGCACGCGTGGTTGATGCAAATACTCTTTTAAAGTAATATCCCCAAATCAAGAGCTTTGAATGCGTCCAGTAGAGGGGAATCATCCTCTCATGGATCATTTTTTTCCTTCAAAACTATTCTACAAACTATTCAGCAACAACTTCCTCCCTTTGTCTAACCACTCATCCTCTCCCCTATTCTCCATTTCTATCACATAGTCTGCCAACACCGCTTGCTGTTCTTCTTTGGTTGGGAGTAAACGTATGTACTGCTCCAGTATTGCGTACTGTAATGCTAGGCTTTCTGTAGCATCCTCAATCTGCAACCACAAATTATTTTGATACGCCCAAGAAACAAACTCAATGTTATCTTTGTTTTCTTCCATGATACGTACTACACCTTCTTGTATTGTTTGCACAGACCTGTCAGAGTAGTCATCTTTTGAAAGCAAATGCTTTATGGGCCCAAGCGTTTGGTCCAAATATTCCTGCACATGCTCTGCATCATAACTAATGTCCTGTACGTGATACAGCGGACGCATGGAAAGATGGATTTTGTCCGGCTCGTCGACAATATTCATTGATGAAATGGTCTTAGCAATATTTTGCACTTGTGAAAACGATAAGTCAGTCTTCACGAGTTTATATACTGTATATTGCAGTGGGGTATCGAAAGCGCTCGCATCCCTTGGCACAAATTTAATGATCATTTGTTTAATAAACGTTGAGTGATTGTGTGCCCGCTGCGGTTCTCCAATCACGTATCCATGGCGATTTCTTAACCACTGCAATGTTTCTGTGGACGGCAACCCGAGGTACCGCAATATTCCCAAGGTCTCTGAAAAACCAATAACAACTAAATAATCTGTCTGAACGCCTAGAATTTTTTCCATCTGTTTTACTCCATAGTCAAGCCCCCCTAAACCACAAGCATTTGAAACGTAATAGTCAGATGACGTGGTTCCCTTACCAGCAGGCAACGGCGAATATGTCCCTCTCGGTACGGCAGTTATTTCTATTCTTCCCCCATTATTCTTATCAATAGTAATAAGCTGTATGGCGTCACAATGCCCATGTTCCTGCCCCACGCGGGCATCTATTCCAATAAATAATATCTTGATAACCCCCTGCTCATCAAAAGGATCATCTTCTGTTCCATCATCATGATCCAATTTTCTAGATGTTAAAATTTGTTCTACTGCCTGATCCTGCATTTTTTTTATTGCTCGTTCCACAGATTTTTCTTGATACAGCAATAATCCTTTTATAAGAAAGACAATGAAAATGGGACAAGCAATAATACATGCAGCAATGATAATTTTTCTTTTCATATTATTTTATTGAGTTTTGAATATCCTCTTTTATCGCACTATCTTGGCGAAAAGCACAGAATCTTCTCTATAATATGCCACAACAACACATCTGTCTATGGCAGATGGTTGAAAATTTCCAAAACGACATGCCCAGCGATCGCACAGCAGTGACATCAAGGCATTCCCAGATTTATATAAATATCACGAAAAATTTTCTCTTTGCGAAACTATTCTGTAAGCTAAAAAATACCTTAAATAAGCCATTTTCCCCTTGACAATATGGTATTGTTCTGCTATACTCGACCACATTACATACTTCTTTCCACACCATTTGGAAAATAAGTCACCCACCATGAAGCTCGATAACCTCAAAATGGTCCTGTCTGACCACCCAAAATTTCGCTTCAAGCAAGCCTACAAGGCTATTTTTGTGGATCTCATTACCAACTGGAACCAAAATACCACTCTTCCACTCACACTACGCGAAACGTTAAATGCTGAATGCCCATTGGAAATTGACAGCAAGATTTTTGGTTCAAAAAAAAGTGATACACTCAAAGCATTGTTGATACTCGCAGACGATACAAAAATTGAAAGCGTCCTTATAAAACATACAGATGGTCGTGCGACGGTCTGTGTGTCCTCACAAGTCGGATGCCAAATGGGGTGCAACTTCTGTGCAACTGGGAAAATGGGATTTAAGCGAAATTTGACTGTGGGTGAAATTGTTGCCCAAGTCCTTTTTTGGCAGCGCGCGCTCAAATCTGGAACACATGGTCCTACGCATGTCACCAATGTGGTATTCATGGGCATGGGTGAACCATTTATGAATTATGACAATGTCATGGGGGCCGTCCAAATTATGAATTCCACAGAAGCACTCAACATTGGAGCACGCCACATTTCTATTTCTACGTGCGGACTGATACCCGAAATAAATAAATTTGCAAAGGAAAAAATGCAAATCAACCTCGCTATTTCCCTGCATGGCTCAAATGATGCTGTTCGCTCTTCTATGATGCCTGTCAATAGAAAATACCCACTGGAAGATTTGATGGACGCTGTTGGCACATATGTAGAGGAGAGGAAACGCCAGGTCATGTTTGAATATCTCATGATTGATGGCGTGAATGATACCGAATATCATGCCAAAGAGCTGGCCACCCTTATGGACAATCCACTTTACATGGTAAACCTGATCCGCTACAACCCAACAGGTGGGAAGTATAAACCCTCCACAGCGACCTCTATTCGTAAATTTAAAAATATTCTCATGCGAGAAGGGGTGAAGGTCACCCAACGCCACACATTTGGTGACGATATTGATGCGGCGTGTGGACAGCTGGCAGCAAAAAATCAAGAATAAAAAATGGCCCAGAGGCCATTTTTTATTCACACGAAAGTTGCAGTGAATAGTCGAAGTGCTATACTACATAAATAGAATCACATACTATATTTTTATGAACTATTCCTCACCGCTTGTTGTCTTTGTCCTTTTGGTTGTTATATGGATTGTTATTGCAAAAATAAAAGGCACCAAGGTGTCTTATACAGAAAAAAATGGGAACACCAGTGTGTCGTCAGTACCACCCCAATCAATGGCCGAATCGATGTCCTTCTCGCCTGAAGTGCAGCAGGCCATGCAGGAACGCAATAAAATAAAAGCCATCAAGTTGCTCCGCATGGAAAAACACATGGACCTGGTTGACGCAAAACGCATTATAGACAACGCCATGGACACTCGTGCTTAAAAAAAAGCCTCGAATATATCGAGGCTTTTTTTTATTTTTTCAATTCTCCACGAATACTTTTCCACTCAGCACTTAATACTTTTATAATCATTTCTTTGACTTCCCGTGGAAGGGCTCTATTAATTGCATACTTATTCACGGCAGCACGAAGTAATTTTACATACCGTGTTTTGGTGAGTTTATCGTACGTTTCACTTTTCATAATTTCCTCGCGCAATTTCACATGTACATCAGCCGCGTGATCGAGCATTTGTTCACGTACTTCCTTTCCTTTTTTTGTGGTTAAGAGCCAAGTCATACCAGCACCAAGCATGCCACCAAGAAATAACCCTTTTTTAAACTTTCCCATAAGACAAGTAATTATGTGTGTGCGTTTAGTATACCAGATTTTTCTATTTCTTCAAAAGATCTGTGTATAGTGAGAGTATCTGTCTGACAATAGGAGGCCACGCATACTTTAATTCGGCGACACTGCGGACACGTGTCTGCCATACATCTCTATCGGTTGGGCCAGAAAAATATTCCTCCACAGTCGCAGCGATTTCTCTATAGTCATTTACCGGAACCGTCATTCCTCCATCTTCGGCTACTGTCCGTACGCCTGGCAAATCTGTCGCAATCACTGGAACACCGCTTGCCATTGCTTCCAAGAGGACCATACCAAATGCCTCCCCCTTATGCAGAGAAGGTAATATGCAGAGGTCTGCGGCGTTGTAGTAGACTGGGAGCATATCGTTGCTTACTTTCCCGACAAATCGTACAAATGGACCAAGACCCATCCCCTGTGCAGTGAGCTCAAAAGACCCCCGCAGTTCCCCATCACCAACCAGAATACACTGCGTTACACGATTTTGACTCTTCAAAAGTGCCAGCGCCTTGAGGAGGACAGGCACCCCCTTAAAATGATGCGCCGCATCCATACCGCCAACAAAAATAAGTGTTGGAACCTCTGGGTTGAGACCCAACTGTGCCATGAGCGACACGGGTTTTTCTTGCACAGTAAAGCGCTCAGTATCCACCCCAAACGGAAGCGCATGCCATTTGTCCTTATGTGTGGCATAGTGGGCGGCTGCGTCGCTGGCTTGTATATAGTCAACCGAGCTTGCAATAATTGCGTCTGCACTCTCAAGTATCTTTGGCATCCAATACTTGGTATATACTGTAAAAACAAGCCCTTTCCAGCCAGGACTCCGTGTATCCATGTGATACGTGATAACCAGTGGCTTCTCAGGGTTTTTTTGTTTCCACTTTCTCACCAAATTTGCTGTACCAAAAAAAGGATAATGTAAGTGCACAACATCAAATCGATCCAATTCTTTTCCAATACCTGGTAAACGCGCAGCATTTCCATAAGAAATACTGGGCTTGAGTCGTGTCGCAAAATCGATCTGCTCAGTAAGTGCTGCTCTGTGTGTTTTTGCCTGTGGGGCTTCTGAACTTCTGATCTCCTCAGAAGCAAACATTCCAGGGGTAAATACCTCTACTGTATGCCCCTGTTTCACCTGTTCACTTGCAATTTGAAACACGACATTTCCCATGCCGCCATAGTAAGGTGGATAGGAACATACAATATGCGCAATCTTCATAGGATACTTATGATTGTTTTTTTATTTCGTCTACTGCGAGATGACGGACCATGCGAGTCACATCTCTTCCAACTGATTCTATTTTAATATGCAGCTTAAAAAGGATATAAAATATGATAATAATGGCCGTATAAATAATAAGGTCAGCACCACGACCAATACCAAATGCGTTTGCAATACGCGAGGTACTGTTTGGTGACCATACAACAAATGCCGCAGCCGCCCAGAAAATTATCCAAAAAAAAGCACCCTTTTGTCCCAACAGACCCTCTTTTTTTCTTTTTATAACGGAGGCAACCGCAAACAGTGCAAAGGCTGAAAATAATAACTGAAAGAGAAGTAACATATTATCGTATAAACCTGCCAATAAGTAAGTCCCGTATAATCCAAAACCCTCCGCTCATCTTCTGTCCATATTCATGGTACACAACTTTCACCGGAAACTCAACAATGGTGAGCCCATGCTTTTGCGCCAAATAGGGAATCTCTGTGGCATGAGCCATTCTGTCTTGCCCAATGACAATATACATCAGTGCCCGTTTGTTCAATATACGAAATCCATTATGTGCATCACTGAGTGTTACGTTTGCAAAAATTTTATTCATCAGTTTCCCCAGTGGGTGAATGATATGGCGTTTCAACCAAGGCAGCTTGGAACGACCATCCAAATATCTGGAACCTAGGAGCATATCCGCTTGTGTTTTTTGGAGATGCGCAAGCGCTGGCGCAATATCTTCTACCTGAAACTGCCCATCTCCATCAAAGTGGAGTACATAGGTTGCTCCATGCTCTCGCGCATACATGTGCCCTGTTTCAAGTGCGGCTCCTTGTCCCCTATTGATACGATGGACCAAGACATGCGCCCCCGCACGACGGGCTTCTGCTGCTGTATTGTCTTTCGATGCGTCGTCAACCACAACAACTGTATCGACATGATGAAAAAGGCTCCGCACAACGGAACCAATTCTTTTTTCTTCATTGTATGCCGGCACAATAGCAATGAACATATACCACTAAAATCCTATAATTTCTTTGTTTGCAATAGTAAAGTCAATAGTTTGTTGTAAGCCATCTTGAAGACGAACTAACGGAATCCAAGCAAGACCATCTTTTGCGCGTCGCAGATCTGGGACGCCTTTCTTTGTTAAAAACACGAGTGGGTCTTCAAATACAATCTCTGACGTTGATTGTGTCATTCCAATGATCATCTGTGCCACATCAATAGCACGCACCATTTGATCTGATCCAAGGTTCACAATAGGTATTTCTGGTCCAGATTGCATCAAACGAAGGAGTCCGTCAATCATGTCTGTGACATAGCAGAGTGACTGCTGCATTTCCCCATCTCCATAAATGACCAAATTTTTCCCTTCGAGCGCACTAATGATAAAGTCTGGGATAAGCAATCCATCACGGAGCTTCATGCGTGGACCATAGGTCGTAAAAATACGGGCAATTTTTGCATCCACGCTATAGACTTGCCGATATGTTTCAACACAGGTTTCAGCAAATCGTTTTCCTTCATCATAACAGGCACGCGGTGAGAGATGCTGTACAATGCCCTCGTCTTCTTCTGAAAGGTCTGGATCATTTGGATCTGGGTCACCATAGACGACAGAACTTGAGCCAAATACATATTTGGCACGGTATTTCACTGCAAGGTCTAGCGTGTTGAGCATCGCTTTTGAATTTGCCCACAGCGAATGAATCTTGAGTGATTCAAAATTCCTTGGACTTGTCGGACATGCCAGGTGATAAATCTCTTGCACACCCTGAAATTTTACTTTAAATTTATCCAGCTCTTCAAAACTATCCAAATCAATGGGGCTGTTGACATCAAGTTTAATAAACTCAAAATCAGGGTATTGTAACAGATGTTCAATATTCTGGATAGAAGAATTCGATAAGTCATCAATACAAATAACTTTCCCTTCCTTGAGCAATCGTTCACACAAATGCGAACCCAAAAAACCCGCACCACCTGTGACAATAATATTTTTCTTTTCAAAAATTGGAATGCCTTCTACCATAGAGAAAATAGTGTGGAGATTAGTATACCACAGGTATTATTGCACCAACAATAACACCTGTTTGTCTGACGAGTCATCAAATGCATACCAGCCAGCAATTTTTTTCGCTTTTTCTGTCCATACCCGTATTGGCTCCTGGGTCTGAAATGGGCTGGTAATAATATCTGCGTTACCATCTCCATTGTAGTCAGCCACCGCGATATCAAATCCACCGGTATAGGCAAATGTGTATGCGGCAAATTTTCTGGAGAGAGTTCCATTTGCCTCATAATAGGTAATCCATGGATCTGTCCCTCTTGCTGTGGTCAACACATACTCTGCAGCACCATCACCATCAATATCCCCTGCACCCAGTGCTCCACGTGATGCTATAGCAGTCACGGCGATAGGCTGACCAATGCCAGTACCATCCCCATGAAAACGACGTATCTGCAGTCCATTACTTGCACGGTATGCCACGGCAATTTCATACATATCACTCCCAATCTCTTTTGCCGTGGCAAGTGATACACCATCATGCAGGCGGTCAGATACTTCTTCATGTAAGAGTACCCCCGACTGAGTGTATATGGTGAACAAGATCTCACCTGCATATGTTGGTGACAATATAATTTCACGCGTATCATCATCCCCTGTTACTTGTGCTACTGCAAGTTCCAGCGGCCCCGCTGACGCAACAGCCCAGCTGGTTTGTATATCCCAATCTTTGTTGTACAATGCTACCGTTGTTTCTTTTTGTATCGGATCAAATGCAGTTGTCACAAACATCCCCGCATCATCCTGGAGTGGCGCTATATCAGATATATTTTGGGGGAGCGTATGGGTGCTTTCTTCTTTACTTTTTTCCCCCACAGACCAGATGCTTTTGCGGCCTGTGTCTGCTGTGATAGCGACAATGTTTGTGGCGCGAGTCATTTTTGATACCTGCGCAAGTGCATACTCAACTGCCCTGTCAATCTGCAGCAATCCCTTACCAAATAAATCTGCATACTCTGCTTCATTTTCTGGCGGTGTTTTATGGGTCGTATTCAGGACCGCCGCGTACAATTCTTTGACGCTCCATCCTGGTTGTATTGCCTTGACCAAGGCTAATGCACCACTCACAAATGGTGCTGAAAATGAGGTACCACTCCAATCTTCTCCAAATGTTTCGGTAAGACCATAGCGTGGTGCATAACGGAGGGTCCCAACAATCCCTTCCCCGGGTGCAGTAATATCAATGCAGTCAGATCCATAGTTAGAAAAAAATGCCAAAATATGTGGCTCTGCCATGGCGCTCACCCCTAATACTTTTTGATTTTTTGAAAGTTCATCAAAACAAATCGGGTAGCGTTTTTTTTCGTTTAAATATATTTTATTGTTCCCTGCAGCTGCCACAATTGCTACATTGTGCGCATACGCATAATCAATTGCCTGCTTTACCGGTGTTGCGTTTGCATTACTGACCAAACTCATATTGATGACATCTGCCCCATTGTCTACTGCATAGCGTATTGCTTCTCCAAGATAGTCAAACCCTCCCAGCCCCTCCTCATCCAGAAGGCGGATATTCATGAGCTTTACATTTGGGGCCACACCAGCACCACCAACCCCATTATTTTGTGCAGCCCCAATAATACCTGCCACTACGGTGCCATGATGAAATATTTTTTGGTTTCGCTGTGCTACTGTCAGGTCACTCACTGATGGGCGTGGATCATTATCCCCATCACCGGAAAAATCCCATCCATACACATCATCTATATAGCCATTCTTGTCGTCATCGATATTATTTCCTGGAATTTCATCGTTGTTTTTCCATACATTTGCTGCAAGATCCGGATGAAAAGAATCAAACCCATTATCAATAATAGCGACCACCACATCTGACGCATCAATGCCCTTCTCCCACGCCTGATATGCATGTACATCCTCAAATCCCCACTGCTCAATATTGGGGTCGTTTGGCAGTGCTGCCTGTACCGGAAGCATGAAAACAAACATACCAACGATAGAAGCAATTCGTGAACATACTTGTCTGTAAGATACATGCATCATGTTACAATGGGGTTACTGTGTTATATCGGGTTGCCTGTGGTGCACGAATTTGCAAACTATCGCTGTAAATATGCCACCCATCTCGTATATTCAGTGAGAGAGGAAATGGTGGCACTAGCAAAAAGTTTCGTTGTAATCCATTTGATACAAACGCTTCGTCAGCAGTTGACTGAGACAGATAGTAGGTCCACCCATCATGATACTGATAATATATTTGTTTCTTACTCCACCAATCAAGCACGGCACTCCCCTGTGGTGGTATATAGGTGCCTTCCGGAAGCGCACTTATCGTGCCGGCTCCATAGGGGGCCCGCTTCAATAAAATTTCGTCTCCATCATAAATACCATCCCCGTCTGTATCTTTTTTTGTTGGGTCGGTATACCAATAGTTTATTTCTTCAAAATCACTGAGTCTATCGTTATCGCTGTCTCCGTTCTGATCACTCGTTCCATAGCTTTCTTCCGTATCTTTGTTTACGCCATCCTGATCACGATCATCCTCACGGTCATAGATAGTCCTTTCTTCGATCGTATAAAACCCTTCAAACGCAGGAGCTATTTCCAAAATACGCCCTGCCCACCTGTCTCCATAATATATAAATGCCTCAACCTCCGAACGAATTGGTTTCAAACGACAGCCTGGTTCAACCGCATACACGCGCGGAAGACTTTGAAATTTTACTAACCATGTTCCTGGCTTCATACATACCGGTTCACCTATAAAATATTCACGAAGCTTTTGGTCACTCACGTGTTTTACTCCATTGAAATTTGGATTGTATGAGTGATAGACCACGCTGTGTAAGTACGGATGTAACTGTCCATCGTACCCAAGGTAGTAGACCGTGTCCCCATCTCCCTTAATTAAACTCTCTTCTGCCAGATGATACGGTGGTTCGGTGTACATCACAGATCGAGATACGGTTCGCGTTGCGCCATTGGCATCACGAAATCGAAGATAGACAAACTTTTCCCCACTGAGTGGTGAGATAATCCATTTTAAGTTTTTTTGAATTGGAATAAATCGTGCACCAGAAAATATGGCGTCATTACTTAGTGCGACGCTTTCTACTCCCTCAGAATACTGGAGCTCTAGATCCACATAGCGAGAGTTGGTTGCTCTTTCACCCTTGTTCATAATAAAGTCCACCGCCATGTTTGCTGGCACGTCCAACCGGATGGTGTCAAACATGACACTGCTTTCTTTTTTTGCTCTGGTCCGAAACTGGATATAGACGGTTTGTGTTCCAGCACCAAAATCAAGCGTCCATTTTTTATCTGTTTTTATAGACTCCCAGTACGCCCCTTTAAAATCAATATTGTTCGCAATGCGCATCTGGTAGGTAGTATCAGTCGGGTATATTTCCAAATCGACCTCACGCGTTTTTGTACTGACATGGTTTTTGTCTATGGCAATACCTACGGCAGCAGCGTGTGACGACTGGGGTATGATCACAAGCAGTGTCACGAATATGGGCACCCAAAGGGCCGAAAAACTCAATTGATTTTTACGCATAGGTATGGTATAAACACTAATATCTAACAAGAGTATACCTTTTTTGAGACACAGATGCAATTTATGAAATCAGCATACCGGATAAAACAACTTATTCTGGTTCTGGGGGATGTATTGAGCTATAGTGTGGCTCTTTTTCTTGCTCTGGGATTACGCCGTTTAAGTATTCCTACGCTTGACGCACTGCAGACGCATCAGACCCTCTTTGCCTGGAGCATGTTTTTTTGGGTGATTATTAATTATATTAATGGACTCTACGACTTTAGTCGCATGGGCGACAAAAAAAAGTTTTTTCGCCAGTTTATAGAAACGGCGTTTATTTCACTATTGGTGGGTATTATATTTTTCTATATTGTCCCCAGCCGTGACATTGCCCCAAAAACCATTTTGATTTTGACCATTGCTATTGGGTATAGCCTGAGTGCACTGTGGCGGCTCCTTGCGATACATTTGATTGGTGGGCTCAAGCAGCTTCGCACCAATATTTTGTTTATTGGGAATGCGACAGAAGTGACCGAGTTAACTGAAACACTGCAAAAATTTCCAGAACGTGGGTATCATGTGGCGGCACTGGTTGACCCAGATCATACACAGAGCGAGTCAAAACCAAAGCATATAGAGGTGTATAAATCACTGCGTGCTATTCGCCCTGCTATTAGTGCGCACACTATTGGGCTGGTGGTGATTGCGCCGCATATTCAGTCAAATGATGAGGCTATGCGTGAGTTGTACGAGCTTCTCTTCTGGCCGGTGACAATACAGAACTTGCCTGCATTTTATGAACTTATTACTGGCCGCATTCCCCCATCCATTTTTTCTGAGGGGTGGTTTTTAGAACATTTGCGTCAACGTGAAAATCCTTTTTATGAAAAGGGGCGATTTATTACAGATTACGCGGCTGCTATTATCCTGGGTTTGGTGTTTCTTGTCTTGTTTCCGTTTGTGGCGCTCGCTATTCGGCTCAGTTCGGAAGGGTCTATCTTTTTTACGCAAACACGCGTGGGGCGCGGGGGTAAGACGTTTCGTTTGTATAAGTTTCGCTCGATGTATTCACTGTCACCAGATGGCAGTGCAGAGACAGATGGGTACCAATTTGCGAAAAAAAATGACAAGCGTGTTACCTCCGTAGGAAAGTTTTTGCGTAAAACACGAATTGATGAGTTGCCACAGGTATTAAACTTGTTTAAAGGTGACATTACCTTGATTGGCCCACGCCCAGAACGACCACAAATTGTAAGCCAGCTGACAGCGCATATGCCCTATTACCCGCTACGGCATGTGATGAAGCCTGGTATTACTGGCTGGGCAGTGCTGCACCAAAATTATACAGATACTATTGAAACCTCGCTCCAAAAATTGCAGTATGATTTGTATTATATAAAAAATCGATCATTTCTTCTTGACTTGTCTATTTTGTTAAAGACAGTGAATGTGATTGTGCGGGGGTTGGGGCAGTAGGTTTGTGTTTTGCCACCAGTGGGTATATTATTTATGTGAAGTTTTTTGGTGGAAACGAGTTACGCAGCATTCAAAATTTTATTATGGTAATAATTTTATTCGGCTCGCCGGGTGTTGGTAAAAATTATGTTGGTGAAATTTTAAAAAATGACTTTGATTTTTTCTTTTATGATGGAGACGAGCTGCTAACATTGGAAATGAAAAACTATATTAAATTAGGCAAAGATTTACCCGATGTACTTGCAACTGATTATCTACAGCGTAAAAAAGAAAAATTTCTTGAATTGAAATCTGAGTATCCTAAATTAGCGCTTGCTGAACCTCTGCCCAAGCATCTTGGACAAAACTATATGTTTGAACTGTTCCCTAACGCTATATTCATAAGGATTATCTCACCTATAGATGTAATATACCAAAGAGTTAGTGAAAGAAAGGATCATCCTGTAAATATTGCTTATGTAAAAAAATTGGCTAATGTTTTTGAGGAGCCCGTGATTCCACATCAAGTGCTATGCAATGATGCAGGAATACAAAAAATTAAAATCCAACTAAATAAAATTCTGAACATTGCCTAACAAGGGATATCCAATTTAATTTAAAAAAAAATAAACATGGAAATCCCAAAAAACATATATGACACACACCAACGTATTTTTTTCAAACAGTCTTCATCCCGCCTACAACAAGGTGGATAGTTTTTTGGGGTTGCATACATGTTTATACACCATCGTTGTCAATATTACCGTGTTTATTGAACGAAAAATAATAGAATCTAAAAAGTGTGTACTTATCGAAACCAAAAACTTTCTTATAAATCCTGGGAACTAACACAGGATTTTTTTATACAGACGCACAGGGAAAATACCCTACTTATTAACTCGCATCAGAGTCACACGACCATGATGCGATATTACACATTACAACTCAAATACTCCATGTATGAAAATAGAAAATTTCTCTGAGGAATTTCTAGAAGAAATGGCTGAACTGTTTGTCGAAGTATATTCAAAGCCCGGATATGAATGGAACATAGATACTGCAAAATCTCATTTGGAGCAGTACTATAAGTTTTTTCCCGATTTCAACCTCATGGCATTGAGCGACACGGGTGAAATCATGGGGGCGATCTTTTGCTCTATTGATCCACAATACACATCAAACGTGTTGTTTATAGATTCACTACAGGTAAAGGACACATTCCGTAAGCAACAGGTAGGAAAAAAATTATTTGCCGTGGTAGCGAACAAAGCGAAAGAACAGGGATTCTCCGGAATACAGCTGCTTGCAGATGAGCGGTTTGACTTTCCCAAAAATTGGTATGAAAAGTTAGGGTTTAAGAAAACCAACTGGGTAGAGTATGAATCTTCCTTGAGCGACATGACTATGAATGTACTCGACTAGTCGTCTCTGCATTCTCCCCTAAATATAAACCAGCAAAAAATTGAAAAATGCTGACTCCAAGATACTCGCAATGAAGATCTTGCATTTTTCATAATTCTTTGGTAAGGTCTCAAAACTTTTACAGGCTTTTTTTATTGCACCCTATCTACCTACCGCCCTCTCCCAAACACCATATCCCACAACACAAACACACCGTACCGCACCAACTTCGGGATATACTTCACCTTTAGCACCATCCCGGTCAAACTCTTTTGCCGATCTTTACTATCACAAAACTGATGCAAAAATCCTTCTTTCTCGCATTGTATAATACTATACATCGCCATAAACGTTCTATCCCGCTTCATCTGATTCCACAGCCAGCGATACCACATTTGTTTTTTATAGTAAGCAATCAGCTTGTTATGCATGTTTATTTTTTCTAGCAACTGCTCGGCCATGCCTTCATACGGCGCGTCCAGATACTTCGCAATCAGCGGCGCTGCTTCTTTTCCACTTATCACTGACCCCTTAATTCCATCCGCTGCAAACGCACCACAAAACCCAGCCGCGTCACCAATCAAGAGTACATTGTTTGAACAAATTTGTTTCTGCACCCCACCGATTGGAATATGACTGCCAAAGACATACTCTGGTTTTTTTACATCCCCAGTAATGGTAATAATCTTTTTTTCAGTTAATATATCCAAAAAATCTTTTAAGAGCTGCCGTGCCTTTCCCCTATCTTCTGGATACTTTGCCAGGCCCACACGAAACCCTGGCTGATCATTCATATACGTTGGTGACAACCAGCCACCATACCCAAGCGAAAACTCGCCAAACCAAAAATGATAAATTGTTTCTGCTGGCGTGTTGCCCAGCATTACTTCACCCAAGTGCACTTCTTCGTAACCAAACAAAAATTTTTGCTGCTGAGATAGCTCCGGAATACTTTTTGCCACAGCAGAGTGACCGCCGTCAGCACCCACCAAAAATCGTGTTTGAATGTCTTTCTTTTCTCCGTTGAAAAATACTGTGACAGTGCGCCCCTGATCAGACGGAACGGATGATACAAATGCTGTCTTTGGCTCTATATCGACATGCTCTGGCGTGCTATCAGCCAATGCACGTACCAGCTTCTTGGTATCAGTTTGGTATATCCAAGGTGACTCGGTATGTGATTCAAAAAAATCTGTGTAATTAGGAGACACAACACAGATCGCTGAAATCTTATTGGTAATATACTGGTCCACTGAAAAAAACGACAAAAACTCTTGCCGTGTATGCTCGGTAATAAGACCCGTCGACTCTACACTTGATCCCGGTGCTGGCTTTACATCAATTACCAACACGCGAAGAGTACTTGGCAGATGGTGTGCGAGCGAAAGACCAGCAAAACTTGCACCCACTATGACAACGTCGTACTGATCTTGCATAGGCATTATGTTTTCTTAAGTAATCGTTTGAGATAATAGCCGGTGTGGCTCATTGTCGTCTTGCGCGCCACTTCCTCTGGCGTTCCACACGCCACAATTTCTCCACCCTTATCCCCTCCTTCTGGCCCAAGATCAATAATCCAGTCGGCACACTTAATCAAATCCAGGTTGTGCTCAATCACCAAAACGGTGTTCCCTTTTCCAACCAACTCTTGCAATACCCCGATCAACTTTTTCACATCATCATAGTGCAATCCCGTTGTTGGCTCATCGAGCAAGTACAATGTCTTGGTCGTATTTCTTTTTGCCAACTCTCGCGACAGTTTAATACGCTGTGCCTCTCCACCAGACAACGTTTTTGCAGACTGCCCGAGTGTCAGATAATCCAGCCCTACTTGGTTTAATACTTTCAATTTGTCACCAACCGTTGGAATATCTTTAAAAAATTCCTCTGCATCTTCAATCGTCATATCGAGTACTTCTGCAATATTTTTCCCCTTAAAGTGCACCTGTAATGTTTCTTGGTTAAATCGTTTTCCATCACACACATCACACACAATTTCGACACTTGGCAAAAAATGCATCTCAATTTCCAACAGCCCACGACCAGTACAATTTTCACAACGTCCGCCTGGCCTGTTAAAGCTAAAACGTCCTACTTTGTATCCGCGAATACGTGCTTCTGGTGTTGCGGCAAATATTTCTCGAATACCATCATACGCCTTGGTGTACGTCGCTGGGTTACTTCGTGGCGTTCTCCCAATGGGACGCTGATCAATACGAATAATTTTATCAATATACTCGAGCCCAGTAATAGACGTATGTTCCCCCGGTTTCTTACTTTTTTCATTTGGTTCTTTTCCCAGGTAGTTGATCTTGTTTGCCACAGCCCGGTAGAGAATCTTGTTCATAAGGGTGGACTTTCCTGAGCCAGACACACCCGTGAGACACACCAAACGTCGCAGAGGAATTTCTGCGGTGACATTTTTGAGGTTATGTTGTTTTGCCCCTTTGATCTTAATCTTTGCTGTTGAGCTATCTACTTTTCTCCGCTTCTCCGGAACAGGGATGCTGGATTCACCACGCAAATATTTTCCTGTGAGTGACTTTTGTGGATCACCCAATACGGCACAGTGAAATTCCTCTTTTGGCAGTGTTTCTTTTGGTGTACTGTTGAGTAATGTTTTGAGTGATCCAGAATACATCACATTTCCCCCATGCTTTCCAGCACCAGGACCAATATCCACCACCCAGTCACTAATCAAAATAGTATCCTCGTCATGCTCAACCACAATAATGGTATTTCCTTGATCACATAAATTTCGAAGCGTTGACACGAGTTGGTCATTATCCTTTTGATGCAACCCGATAGTTGGTTCGTCCAGCACATAGAGCGCCCCCACGAGTTGTTGCCCCACCTGCGATGCAAGTCGAATACGCTGCCCCTCGCCACCCGAAAGCGTCCCCGCTTTTCTGTTGAGTGTTATATAATGCAACCCAACATTGTCCAGAAACAATAGTCTATTTTTAATCTCTCGCAGTGCCGCACTTGAAATCTCTCGTTGCCGATCATCCAGCACTTCTTCCAGACTCTGAAAAAACACATTCGCTTCGCCAATAGTCAGGCTGGTCACATCCCAAATATTTTTATTGTTAATTTTTACTGCCAGTGCATTGGTATTGAGTCGCTTTCCCTCACAGACCTTACACATATTTTCACTAAACAGCTCCTCTGTTCCAAGCCCAGTACATGCTTCACAGTACCCGTATGGACTATTAAAACTAAACAACCGTGGCTCAATTTCTGGAAATGCAAACCCATCTTTGGGACACGAATATTGCGTGGAATAAATCTGCTCATCATTTGGATATACAGCGGTACAAAGCCCATTTGACAGATCCACCGCAGTCTCCACAGCTTCGGCCAAGCGTGTAAGATCGTCTTTGGCAAATGCTTTTTTTTGTAACGCAAATCTATCAATAATAATTTCAATAGTATGTTTTTTATTTTTTGACAAAGTAATTCTATCTTTCAAACTGTGTACCTTGCCATCCACGCGTACCTCGGAAAAACCACTATTATACATGTCATAGAGCATTTGGTAGTACTCCCCTTTTCTTCCTCGGACGACCGGAGACAAGAGCACTAATTCTCCGGTTGTTTTATTTGCTGCTTTGGTAATACGCTCTACAATCTGGTCAGTGGTCATCTTTTCAATCTTTGTCCCGTCTAGTGGGCAAAATGGCTGTCCTACACGGGCATACAACACACGGAGGTAATCATATATCTCCGTAATTGTTGCTACAGTCGATCGCGGGTTCGCACTATGGGCTTTTTGATCAATAGAAATTGCCGGTGACAATCCTTCAATCTCGTCAACATCTGGCTTTTGCATGCCACCCAAAAATTGTCTGGCATAGGCAGACAGACTTTCTACATACCGACGCTGCCCTTCGGCAAAGATAGTGTCAAATGCCAATGATGACTTCCCAGAACCTGACAACCCCGTAAAGACCACCATTTTATTCCGCGGCAGTTCAATACGTATATTTTTCAAGTTATGCTCCCGTGCTCCCTTAATACTAATTTTTTCTTGCATATATTTGTACGGAGATAATAAGGAGATAGTAACAAGCAGAAAGAGGGTTGCTTTACCTGCGTACCTTTTGCACTCTTTCCTGTCTCCCAGTTACGTATGTAGTACTCTGTATGAACCAGAAAAATCCCAAATTGGGGATTCTGTATTGCCGTCTGTTCAATGAACCGTAACTAGTATACCGTCCTTTTTGGGAAAGTCAATTGTGCGTGTCAATCCAGCTATGCTATACTTATATATGTAAGATTTGCTCTTTAAGGACCGTCTTTATAGCTAACTCATTTTAATTTTTATACCTATGAAAAAACTTTCCCTGCTCTGTGGTATGTTTGCACTTCTATTGCTTGTGGGTGGTGGCTGTGCTCCAAAGGACGACTACTCGTCAACAGACACAAATGCTGAAACTGGAACAGAACATGTCCCCGTAACAAAGAATGCCGCAGGTGCCACAACACGAACATCAACAACCGAGCAACACACTGACTTTGTGCTTACTGCCGAACCAACCGGTGACAGAACCGTTGCTTTTTCGTGGACACTCCCAGACGAACTGGCAGCACAGGCAGAAAAATTTATGGTGGTGCGTGGTACAACACCAAACCCAGAACACCCCGCTACATGGTGGTGGTGGAGAGGTGCATCGTACCGAAATCTCGAATGGTCTGAGTTACCACTGGGCGAAGCACACTTCCGTGTCTGCGCAATTGTAGAAGATAACTGTATTGCATACAGTAATGACATTGTGGTCGAGGTGGAATAATGTGTACACAGAACAAAGAAAAAACACCATATATCGGTGTTTTTTTGTGTAGCTATATACTCAGGAAGAAAGACTTATTTCAAACCGGTTGCTCACACGATACTAGTGAGAGGGCCTACTCACCTCAACCTGCCACACAGCCTTGACCCGAGCCAATACATCACGCGCATGCATGCGCACACGGTGGCGCAGCGTGTATGGCCCCACGTCAGAAGACACCCCCACCGCTCGTACGCCCATATTGTGACAAAAATACAGCGCCCGTGGCAGATGAAAATTTTGTGTTACCAACACGACATCGGTTTCGCCATACTCATGCGCTGCGTGATAGCAGCTCAGATATGTTCGATAGGCATGTGGGTCAATGACAATATC
>Ga0066639_10000062_pt1 | contig 76029 bp, 75 predicted proteins | sample CryGeyCG2114_010_2_FD_59504 | JGI IMG/M metagenome (GOLD analysis project Ga0066639, IMG submission 59504) | Groundwater microbial communities from aquifer - Crystal Geyser CG10_big_fil_rev_8/21/14_0.10 | ecosystem: Environmental > Aquatic > Deep subsurface > Groundwater | place: USA: Utah...
GGGCCAGTAGAGGGGCTTTTTTGATCATGGCATTAGGAGAAAATAGAAACATCGTATTCTAAAGGAATCAATGATTTATCCGAGAAGAGTTATCATTATATGTACAATAATTGTAGCTAGCATGGAGTACTTACATTGGCCCAGGTCTTAAAAGATGTAATTTGGCGATCTTGGGAAAGATCGTCTGAGTTTTTGGGCATCAAGGGATTCCTGAAAGATGATGAAGCTAAGTTTCGGCTTTGGACCGGCTTTAAGGTCACGCTTATTCCCGTTATTGTTTTTTTTATTCTAGTCATTTTTTTATGGATAATCCTAACCATTAATTTGTCCTTTTTTGAGGCCCATGGTTATCCTAAAATTGGTGAATTAAGTGAAACATATTATCAGTACGTTATTTCGACATCTCTAGATTTGGTTCCTTACTTTCTGCTGTTTTTATTCTTCTTGTGGCTCTTTGGTCTGTATTTGGCGGAAATGTTGCTTCGACCTTTTAAGCTAATAGGGGATTATTGTGAGAAGGCATGCAACGATGAAATTGCCATCTATGATCCTGACTTTTTTACAGATCTAAAGCTTCTGACTTCCTTTAGTGAATACTTTTTTAATGCTTTAGAGAATGCCTCTAAGCAAGGACGACTGACACCACTAGACGTACCTCGCAAGTTTACCAAGATTCATAAACCGGTATTTGAAAGCAGCTTTTTCCTTCAGCAATTCATCATGATGCTAGTAATTTCTATTGTTGTGGCATTTTTTATCTATATTACAATTGTTGATGTTCACCATGGCATGGTAAAGCTGTCAATTGAGGTTCTAAAACAAAATAAGGTAATGACTTATCTCTTTACTCAACAACAAACGCTCATGTTAACCCTGACGTGGGGAGTACTACTATTTCATTCGCTACTCTATATTTTGTTGTGCCTGCACCTTTATTCTAAAGTATCGGCGCCAGCCTTTGGCATTTTTGCCACTATGAGAAGTTTTGTAAAAGGGAATTTCGACTCGCGCGTTCACTTGATTGGTTATAGCTATGTTCGCGGGCATACTCGAAGACTAAATAAGTATCTCGATAAAATAGTCAGGCAAATCCCTCAAGAACCCTGACCCAAAATTGACAAAAAAAAATCTTTTCATTGATGGAATTAAGTTCAAGGTAGCTTATAATGAAAAATCTGTAATATTAATGAGTAATATAATTATTTTCCTCGGGAGAGATAAAAATGAAAGTCGCTCAAATTATTTTGTCCTTATTTATACTTCAGGCCTTCGCTGGGTGTATGTCTGACGATCAGTTAAAAGATAAGGTCGCAAAGATCTTGAAGGAAAATCCAAAAATTCTTAGTGAGGCAATAGAAAAGAATTCAGTTGAGGTTGTTACAGCATTTCAAAATGCAGTAAAAAGTGCTCAATCAGATCTGGCCAAGCAAAGAGATGATGATGAAAAGAAACAGCTCGAGGACTCCTACAATAATCCTCTTGAGCCAAAGATTCGATCTGATGAGGCTATTCGTGGAAGTAAGGACGCTCCCATCCTTCTGGTTGAGTACTCTGACTTTGAATGCCCATTTTGTACACGTGGCTACAATACTGTAATGGAGCTTATTGCTAAGTATGGTACTAAGATACAGTTCGTTTATAAGCATCTTCCGCTTAGCTTTCACGAAAATGCCATGATAGCAGCTCAATACTATGAGGCTATTAGGCTTCAGTCGCCAGAGAAGGCTTTTAAATTTCATGATGAAGTTTTTCAAAATCAAAAGAAGATTAGAAATGGAGAAAAATTTTTGAAAGAGGTAGCGAAGCAAGTGGGTGCAGATTTGGCAAAAGTTGGCAAGGATATCAATAGCAAAGCAGTATTAGAAAGAATTGAAGCAGATCAACAGGAAGCCGCAAAGTTTGGTATGCAAGGGACGCCAGGATTTGTTATCAACGGGATTCCAGTTAAAGGTGCTTACCCTACTGGTCACTTTGTAAATATTGTCGAAGAATTAAAGAAACGAGGAAAAATTAGTCTATAAATCCATAAATAAAGAGACCCTCCTGCCCTCTCGGGAGGGTCACTTTTTAAATGAGGAATGCAATGTTCGAAAACCTCTACTCAGCAAAAGGTTTTACCAAATACAAAAAACTTTATTTTAGCTCAGATAGTGCGGTTGAAAATAATTTGCATGAAATTTTGAAACTTCTTCAAGACGGTCATAGCGTCTCAGAGGAAGTGATTAAGAAGACCACGGCCAAAGAAATATCGCGTATATTGGATATCAGTTCAGTTATTCATCTTTCTCAAGAGATTATGAAATTAGTCATCTTGGCAGGTGAGGTCAATGGGTTGCAAAAAGTGAAGATGCTTGAGTCACTGGTCGACTACCCGAAACTTTTTGGTCAGGTTTTACTCGAAAGTTTATCTTCCTCTGAAGTTGGCAATAAAAGTAAGGCTGAGACTCAGCATTGCCTGATCGAGGCGATGAGAATCGCTCTGGAAGGACCTCTTGAAGATGGGCTATTTGAAAACCTCGGTCCAGACATCTCTTTGTAATATTTAAATCAAAAATAGTATTGTCAATCTCTCGAAAGTGCGTGAACATCTTTCGCAACGATTAACTTATTTATTAGGAGTTCCTATGAACAGAAAAGAATTGATTGATGCTCTTTGTTCTGAAAAAAACCTTTCTCACATCTCAAAAAAAGATGCTGATGCGATGCTTGCTTGTTTGATCGAAACAGTTAAGAAAACTGTTAAAAAAGGTGAAGATGTTTCTCTCGTTGGTTTCGGTACTTTTACAAAAGTAAAAAGAGCCGCTAGAACCGGTGTAAATCCTTCAACTGGTGAGAAAATTAAAATTAAAGCAAAAACTCTTCCAAAATTTCGTCCAGGAAAAGCTTGGAAAGAAATGCTGTAGTTTTCCGCTTAAAAAGTAGAAATCTGACGAAGCACCAGTTATCTGGTGCTTTTTTTTGTCAATAAAATGACATTAGAAGTAGTGAATACGGCACATTTTTCCCTAGAAAGCATGAATAAGGGTAGAATTTTCCTAGACACTGCTTCCCTACTTGTCCCTTATCCACGGAAATTGTATAATTTTTGACATAGGACTTTTCTCTTCCAAGGTTTGGGAGGCAAAAGTTGTAAATAGGTAAGAGTTTCAAATAATTAACACGCTTTCCCCAAGGATGGGATGAAATGGCCGAAGCAAATGTAAATAAGGAAGACTTCCAAGGGAAAAAGGATAAGCCACTTCCCACAGGTAAAAGTCCGCTTTTAGCAGTACTCCTCATCGTAAATACTCTGCTCATGGGTTTTGTTGCCTACGTTCAGTGGAACTCTCATAGCAAAAAAGCTTCGGAGCCCAACTTAAAAGATATTATTAAGGCCGAAATGAAGGCCCAAGTTGCTGAAGCAGACAAAGAGCAAGTAACCGATAAGGTTAAGGAGCAAGACGGAATTTTATTTCCTTTAGAAGGCTTTACCGCCAACTTGGCCCAAACGGATGGACCTCGAAGATATGTTCGTTTGAATACGGTTCTCAAGTTCAAAAAAAATAGTAGTGAGACAGAGTTTAAAGCAAGGCAACCGCAAATAAGGGATGTCATTATCAGTATTTTAAATTCCAAAAGGCCGGACGATCTTCTGAGCGCGGATGGAAAAGAATTTTTAAAAGAGGAGATTAAATCGGCCATTAATACGTTCTTGGTCGATGGTAGTGTAATAGATGTGTACTATGTGAGTTTTCAGATTAACTAGGAAGGTTAGGGGCTCGCTCGAATCATAACCAGAAATTATCCCAGGAGGGGATAAAATATGGCGCAAGTATTAAGTCAAGATGAAGTAGATGCACTTTTAAATGCTGTCAACGACGGTGGTTCGGATGACATTCTCGGTGATTCTGGCGGCTTTGATATGGCCGAAGAAGATGAGAATATTCAAACCTACGATCTGACAAACCAAGACAGGGTTATTCGTGGAAGAATGCCTATTTTGGAAATCATCTACGAGAGGTTTATCCGTCAATTTCGAGTATCACTATCAAACTCATTAAGAAAAATATCTTCAATCTCGATGATTTCAACCGATCTTTTAAAGTTCGGTGAATTCGTCAATACTCTGCCCATTCCATCATGCATGTGCATTATGCGCTTTAATGAATTGAGGGGGCCTGTATTACTGGTATTTGAATCAAAACTGGCATACGCCATCATTGATTCATACTTTGGTGGAACGGATCGTCCTTTCACCAAGATTGAAGGAAAGGAATTTACACAGATAGAGCTGTCATTCATGAAAAAAGTAATGGATATGGCGATCAGCGATTTGGAGGAGGCCTGGGCACCGGTACATAGAGTTGATGCACAATACCTTAGAACGGAGATTAATCCGCAGTTCGTCGGCGTAGTGCCACCATCAGATGTGATCATTGCGACAACTTTAGAAGTTGAATTCGAATCGGCTTCAGGAACAATTATGATTGTTGTTCCCTATTCAACCATTGAACCGATTAAACAAAAGTTAAGTTCTAGTTTTCAAACAGACAACGATATGGCGGATAGTATCTGGACGCAGGCGATGAATAATCACATTAAAGAGTGTGAATCCACTATGGTGGTTAAACTTGGTGAGGCAGAAATGACTGTGGGGGATTTAATTACTCTTGAAAAGGGAGACATTATTCCACTCAACCAGGAAGCTTCAGGCGAGGTGAGTTTAGCAATTGAGGGTGTGGAAAAGTTAAAATGTTTAATTGGTACCTATAAAGGTAATAGGGCCATCCAAATAACAAGATTTGTAGGAAAAGATAAATAAAAGGAGTCACTCATGGCCGACAACGAGCAAGCTCAATCAGCAGAACAATCGAATAAAAAATATAATTCTATTGATGATGTAGATTTGAACCAGGTAAAAATTCTAGCTGATACTATTAGGGTTGGTGATGACTCACTTAATAAATTAAAGGTTCAAAACTTAGATTTCATTCTTGATATTCCTCTCAAAGTAACAGTTGAGCTGGGACGAACTTCCGTGATGATCAAGGATCTTCTGCAGTTAGGACAAGGATCTGTTTTAGAGCTTGATAAGCTTGCCGGTGAACCGTTAGAGATACTGGTAAATGGAAAGTTAGTGGCCAAGGGAGAAGTCGTGGTCGTAAATGAAAAGTTTGGTATTCGTTTAACAGATATTGTGAGTCCAATAGAAAGAATTGAAAAATTGAAATAGGTGGTAGGATGAGAAATTTAATTAAATTCCTTTGTCTTTTCTTGATATTTTCTCTGATGTCTATTCAGGCAAAAGTTAAAATAGAAAATATTGAATATAAAAAAGGAGAGTTAATTCAATTTGAAATAAAATTTGATAGTCAGTTGCTTCCTACGAAAGAGGTTTTATTCAAAGAGAATGTTTTTCAGATTAGCTTTGCCGATACCTATGTATGGCCCAAATTGCAAAAAGAAATTAATATTGAGGGAAAGCCGGTCACCTTGATGGCCTATCAATTTGACAAGGATACAGTTAGATTTAGAGTCGTGATGCCATATTCTGTCGAGTCATGGCGGGATGAAGTTAATATAAAGCAAAGTGGTGATAAAGTTATTGTCTCAATTTCAACAGACAAGAAAACTGCAGCAGTTCCCGCTTTTAAATCAAATCGAAAAGATAATTATGATGAGGCATATCTAGAGAAGTTATTGGTTGATAGAAAAAATATCAAAAAACAGCAGACAAACAATAATGAAGTTAAGAGTGAGTTACTGTCTGGAGCAAAAGAAGACGCCGTAAATCTTTCTCAATCAGCCGGGAAAAAAGATGCCGCATTTGAAAGAGGTGGTCAAATTTCAATTGTGAAGTACATAGGGAAATTTGTGGCATTTTTGTCTCTGGTAATTATTTTATTTTACGCTTTCGTTCACTTTTTTAAAAAGGGCATCTTTAACAAGAGTAAAATTGGGCTTCTTAGATCAGATAACTTGGTCCAGGTGTTAAATACTACATATCTTGGCCCAAAAAAATCGCTACATCTAATTCAGGCAAATAAACAGATTTTTCTAATTGGCTCTGGTGAGGGTGGGATAACACTTATTTCTGAAGTCCGTGATTCTAATGCCGTTGTCAAAAATGCAGAAATGGAAATGACTGGTGAGAATTTTGATTCAAATATCACCAAGGCCGGAGTGAGAGAAAAGAGTTTCAAATTAAAAGAAGAAAATGTATTGGAGTCAGCCAATCGCGCCGCATCTGGTTCGGTTTCTCGCAACCTAGATGAGTTCCTGGGCGCGAGCCCTGTGCAGGATAAGATAAAAATTTCAGATCAAATTAAAAACAAAGTAAAATCTTTGAAGGCGCTTCAATGAGAGTTAATTTACTCAAGGGGCTAGGTTATTTTTTCTTTCTTGTTGTGGCCATGGGGTTATTGGATGTGGGACAGGCTTATGCCCAAGGAATGGCGCTGCCAGGAGTTTCGATAAATTTAGGTCAAGGCGCTGATCTCGTCGATACAATGCAGCTACTTGCCTTGTTCACCGTATTGACGCTTGCGCCTGCGATTTTGGTTTTGTGTACTTGTTTTACGCGAATAATTGTAGTTCTTTCTTTCATGCGTCAGGCCTTGGGGACACAAAATATGCCACCTAATCAATTGTTAATTGGGCTGGCGCTTTTTCTCTCCGTTTTTGTTATGCAACCAGTGGGAAAGCGAATTTATGACAGGGGAATTGCTCCATACGTCGCAAAAAAAATGACAACAGTTGAGGTGTTGGGGGTGATAGAAACTGAGTTGCGCGGCTTCATGAATAAGCAGGTGAGAAAATCTGATATTGCTTTATTTTATGACGTCACCGGTGCGGCCCTTCCGGCATCGATTGATGATGTACCGATTCACTTTTTGGTTCCGGCATTTGTTATCTCTGAGCTTAAAGCAGCTTTTCAAATCGGTTTTCTTTTGTACATTCCTTTTTTAATTTTAGATATGATCGTTGCTAGCGTTTTGATGGCAATGGGAATGATGATGCTTCCTCCAATTATTGTCTCGTTACCGTTTAAACTTTTGCTGTTTGTTTTGGTCGATGGTTGGCAGCTGGTAACAGGGTCAATCTTAAGATCATTTAATACATAAAGGTGGAGAAACATGGATACCGACAACATTATTCAAATCTCAAACCAAGGAATAAAGGTCGCACTGATGATTTCTGCGCCCATGCTGCTTGGAGCGCTTTTCATGGGTATCATTATTAGTATCTTTCAAGCAGTAACCCAGATTAACGAGCAAACACTGTCATTTATTCCCAAAATTCTTGTAATTGTAGGTGCCTTGGTAATTTTTGCACCGTGGATGAGCGATACAATGACAACTTTCACTAAGGATCTGATTGTTCATATTCCTGATTTTATTGTGGAGAGGTGATTCACCCAGGCGAGTAGCAAGATGGTTAGTATTCAAATTGTAGAGTTATCAGCAGTCATAGGATTTTGGTTAGCATTTACCAAGATGCTGACAATTCTAGTACAAATACCATTGTTTGATGAGGTTGCCATTCCTAACATTGTTAAAATCTTGGCGGCCCTGATAATCACCTTTGCCTTATATCCAAGCGTCTCACCTCAGGTAATGCAAGACATCGATAAGTTCGGTGCTGATAACCTTATTTTTCTTACTATCGTATATGCAGCAACCGGCCTGTTAATTGGATTTATGGTGAAATCATTGATGCAATTATTTATATCAGCAGGCTCGATTATTACTCAACAGATTGGTTTTGGTGCTGTCCGATATTTTGATCCCAATGCCGGAGCTCAAGTGGGACCCTTTGAGAAGCTACTCAATTGGACCATTTTGATAATGATTTTAACTTCTGGTGCATTAATCCCTATGTTTAAGGGAATTAAAACTTCTTTTTTTACCGTTCATGCTTATGACGTTGGAAGAATTGCCCAATATCCACTTGTCTTTGTAGGGCTTTTTAAAAGTTTATTTATTTCATCTATCCTTTTAGCGGGGCCACTAATATTCACCAATCTTTTGATTATGTGCGTGCTTGGTATTATTGCAAGAACTGTTCCCCAAATGAATGTGCTTATGGTGAGCTTCGTGCTTAACATTGGAGTGGGACTATTTGTTTTTTCAGTTGGGGCTGACGAATTTTTTCATATGGCATTTAAAATTTACACGGATAAGTTGGGTGAGTGGTTTGCTTTAATAACCTAAGTAACTTGAGAGGAAAAAAACTTGGCAGATAATAGTGATAGCGATGCCGAAAAAACGGAAGAGCCGACAGCTCATAGGATAGATGAGTTCCGTCGTCGCGGTGAAGTTGCGTCTTCTAAAGAGCTGACGAGTGTTATTGTCTTGGCAACAGTTAGTTTTACTCTTTTCCTTTCTATGGCATATATTTATGAGGAATTTGAGAAGTTTCTAGAGTGGATATGGGCACTGAACTATGCCACTGCTTTTACTCCTGAGGCGATAAGAAAATTAGCATATAATTCGGCCGAACTTTTGATTAAATGTACCGGCCCGGTATTTCTGATTTCTACCTGCGTGGGGATTTTGGCGACGGTGGCGCAAATAGGATTTTTATTTTCAACTGATGTTTTGACCATAAAGCTTGAAAGAATCAACCCTATTAATGGCATGCAAAAGCTTTTAACTTTCAGATCGGCAGTTGAAGCAATTAAAGGTCTTTTTAAGTTTTCTGTGATTATTAGTATTGTATATATCTATTTAAGGAAAGACATTCTTGGCTGGAGTGGATTTTTACACTTAGAGCCGGCGCAATCTCTCGTTTATGGTGGTAAATTTATTATTCAGTTAATGTTTGCTGTTATTGCCGGACTAGGAATTATCGCCTTGTTTGATCTGGGCTATCAAAAATATTCTTATCGCAAGAAGCTCATGATGACGAAGGAAGAGGCCCGAAAAGAAGCCAAAGAGCAAGATGGTAGTCCAGAGGTACGCCAGAGAATTAAATCAATCCAGCGCCAAATGGCCCAAAAGCGCATGATTGCCGATATTCCTAAAGCTGATGTTATTGTCGCCAATCCAACTCACATTAGCATTGCTTTAAAATATGATCCTGAAACAATGATTTCACCCGAGGTTTTGGCCAAGGGAGCCGATTTTATGGCACTTCGAATACGCGAAATTGCCAAGGAACATCAGATACCAATTGTTGAAAATGTAAGCTTGGCGAGAACATTATATAAAACAGTTAAAGTCCGCGAGGCAGTACCTCGCAGTCTTTATAAGGCAGTCGCAGAAGTTCTGGCATTTGTTTACAAGCTAAAGAAAAAAAAGAAGGCCCTTGAATAGGATGGAGTTTGATACATGGATGGCGTTTTAGGCAAACTTAAGGAATTTACAAAAAACTCCGACCTGGCCGTTGCAGTTGGATTGTTGCTCGTTCTGAGTGTCATGATTATTCCTGTTCCTCCGTTTATTTTGGACTTGCTGATTGCCCTTACCCTAAGCATTTCAGTCATTATCATGTTGATGTCAGTTTACTCAAAGCGACCTTTAGATTTTTCTACTTTTCCTTCTGTTCTTTTGATGATGACCTTGTTTCGACTATCGCTAAACGTCGCATCCACTAGAATCATACTACTACGAGGTGGTACAGAGGGAACTGCAGCTGCAGGGCAAATTATTAGGTCCTTTGGCGAATTTGTGGTTGAGGGGAATTACGTAGTTGGTATTATTGTATTTTTCATTTTAGTCATTATTAATTTTCTGGTTATTACAAAAGGTGCTGGTCGAGTTGCTGAAGTGGCTGCACGATTTACTTTGGACGCAATGCCAGGAAAGCAAATGGCGATTGATGCCGATTTAAATGCGGGTTTAATAGATGACCTAGAAGCCAAGCGAAGGCGGCGCGAGATTGCTGAAGAGGCTGACTTTTATGGTTCCATGGATGGTGCTTCTAAATTTGTTCGCGGTGATGCCATCGCTGGTATTTTGATTACCGCTCTTAATATTGTTGCAGGTATTATTATTGGCGTTTCTCAAAATGGCATGGATTTTACGACAGCGGCGCAGACCTTCACGTTGCTTACCGTTGGTGATGGTCTTGTATCTCAAATACCTGCTCTTATCATTTCTACTGCTGCTGGTATTATCACTACACGCAACACAAATAATGATGCTTTAGGTACTCAAGTAAGTAAGCAAATAAAATTCCACCCTAAGGCAATTTACATGGCCGCAGGAGTTCTGTTTGTATTTTCTGTCATCCCAGGTCTACCTAAAGTCCCTTTTATTTCAATCGGTTCACTTTTGGCCTTTGTGGCCTATAGAGTAGAACAAGGAAAAATCAAAGAAGATGCCATGGCAAAATCTAAAACGGTCGAAGAGAAGAAGGCAACTCCTGATAATTTGGAAGATTTGCTTTCTCTTGAACTAATTGAACTTGAAGTGGGTTACGGGCTTGTTGGTCTGGTTGATTCTGAACAAAATGGAGATCTACTTGAGAGAATTACTCACATAAGAAAGCAATTCGCATTGGACTGGGGAGTAATTATTCCGAGTGTTAGAATTAAAGACAATTTAGAGTTAAGGCCAGGTGGCTACACCATTAAGATTAAGGGCATTACAGTGGCAAAGGGTGAACTCATGACAGATCACTTTTTGGCCATGGACCCAGGTACTGTCATTGAAAAAATGGATGGTATTACGACTACCGAGCCAGTTTTCGGTTTGCCTGCTGTTTGGATTACTGAGGAGCAAAAGGAAGATGCACAATACAATGGCTATACCGTAGTTGATTTGTCAACAGTTATGGCAACGCATTTGAGTGAGATACTTAAAACTAACCTTTATGAACTTTTTGGTCGCCAGGAATTAGTAAGAATTCTAGATAATTTTAAGGAAACTTATCCTAAAATTGTAGCAGACTTAATTCCTGAGATTCTACCGCTTGGCACAGTTCTAAAAGTGTTACAAAATTTATTAAGAGAAGGAGTATCTATTCGCGACTTAAGAACTATTTTAGAATCATTATCCGAGCACGGAGGACAGACTAAAGATTCAGACTCGTTGACTGAATTAGTTAGGCAATCGTTGTATAGAACAATTACTAGAACTGTCAAAAGTGATCAAGGGGATATCCCACTATTTACCCTCGATCGCGGAATAGAGGAGTCACTGGCGACCAATATTATTCAAACCGACCAAGGTCAACAAGTTTCTTTAGATCCAAAAATTACCCAGAATATTTTAGCCAGTCTTAATGAGAAGATAGAAGAGGCAACTAATATTGGCGAGAAAATGGTTGTCCTTTGCTCTCCGGTTGTAAGAAAACATTTTAAGCGACTCACTGAGAAGTTTATACCTAATTTAATTGTAGTGAGTCACAACGAAATAAGTCCGGAAGTTAATATCCGATCGTTAGGAACGGTGAGGTTGTAGTATGTATGTGAGAAAATTTGAAGCCGATTCACTTGAGGAAGCGCTTAAAGAAATTAAACGGGAATTAGGGCCAGATGCAATAATACTCAAGACAGTGACAAACAAAGGATTTAAAAGCGCTTTTAAGAAAAAGAGAATAGAAATAACAGCCGCCATTTCAGAAAAAAATTATGTAAAAAAGGCAACAGTAGATCATGCGATGGATGAAGGCAGCAAAGAAAAATTTTATAAAAATGATGCCTCTCATATATCTAAGATGATAAATAATTATGGCGGAAAAGAAAGGGCGGCAGCACGAAATCTATCAGGTTACGATGCATTAGCTTTGAACCGACCTGTTAAAACTACAAAAATGGAAAGTGAAAGTAGCCGAGGTCTTGATCAATTTTTAAATGAAGAACCTCAGCATAGCGAAAGAATAGGTAATACAAATACCACTCAAGTTACAAGAAATATAACACGTCAACAAGATGAAGAATTTAGTATTGAGGCGCATGAAGAAATAGAAGAAGATCTGGTCGCACATTTTGAGACGATGCGTGGCAATGCCTCCCCTGCCAAGAAAGAAATATCGCAAAATGTATTTGTGTCCAGCGCAACGGCTGATGAAATGGAAAGAAAATATTCGCTAAAGATGTCTCAGCTTGAAAGCAAGATTAATGATCTTACCAAGATGATTGAAGTTGAAAGAGGTCCGACATCAGCAGGCGTGAGACAGCTCAAAGCGACATTACAGGCCTTTGATATTTCTGAGAAGTATATACAAAAAATCATACGTAAATGCGCCTTTGAGATGGATAGTGAAGAGCTGAATAACCCAGACACTGTCTTTGAGTTTGCTTTAAATGATATGTATGACTTAATTTCTGTAGCGTTACCAAAATTCTCTACTGATGAAGGGCCGATCATCACCGTGCTGGTTTCAGACGCATCTTGTGGCCAAACTTCAACACTTTTAAAGCTTGGCTCTCTTAAAAAAGACAGTGTTCTTATTTCATATTCTGGCGAAGCGAATAATATGAAGGAAGAAAAAACAAGAAATTTTGCTGAGGGTATTTTTGATCTTAAGGTTATCAATACAAATAAGCTGTCAGAAACATTAGCAGAGATTCGTAAAAATACAGAGTTGAATAAATCCGTATTTGTAGACATGAGAATAAATGCAGACCAATTTGGCGAGTTCAAGCAGTATGCTGAGGGATTAAATCGATCATTTAAAAATGTGGAAATTATTGTCTGTCTATCCGCTATCCATTCTGAAATCTATAATTTTAGAGTTCTTAATATGCTTAGACAATTGGCGAAAGGTATTATTGTTACGCATTTAGATTTATGTTTGAATTTTGGATCACTGTTTAATATATCAGAAAGATTCAAGGATTTACCTTTAATGTTTTTTACCACCGGTAATCTTATTCCCGATGATATTGAAAGAGCGACTTCAGAAAGAATATTGGATGGCATTTTCCAATTTAAATAAATAGCCAGAATAATATGTATGCACAAGGAGACAGGATGTCTGCAATTGATGCTTCAGAATGGTTGATCTCACAAACATCGACTAAAAATTTAAATGGTTCAAGCATTTCAAAATTAAAACGACCGCAGCAACTATTGCTGACAAGAAAAACGCCAATTACCATGAGCTTTTTGAGTGGGAAAGGTGGGGTTGGCAAAACTACAATGGCGATTAAGTTTGCGCAAATCTTGGCGCAAACAGGAAAGCGAGTCTTGCTACTCGACTTTGACTACAACCTTTCGAACACTAGAGTTAAATTAAAAATCAAAGCAGGAGCAGATGATAAATTTTTAAAGTATATGAGAGGGGAGCTGCAGTTAAATCAAATAATTTACAAGACCAAATCCTTTGATTTGATTTCTGGTTGTCATGCTAGCCCAGAGATCTTAGATTCCCAAGAGGCAATCGAGCTGAGAATCTTTGATCTATTGCACGAAGCAGAAAGATATTATGATGCTATCTTAATCGACTGTCCTGCCGGCATCGCTAGAGAGGTACTCTCGGTCAGCGCATATTGTGATTCAAGAATAGTTGTCGTAAATCCCGAGGTCGCAAGCATGACGGACGCTTATGGGGTGATTAAAATTCTTAATCAAGAATATGGAGTAAAGCAAAATCATGTTCTTGTAAATCGTGTCCAAAATAACAAGCAATACATCAAAGTGGTTAAAGGGTTGGGCGAGACGGCTGAAAAATTCTTGGGTGCCAGACTACACTTTTTAGGTAAAGTGGAACATTTTGCCTGCGATTTAGATTATTTCGATGAAAAATTTATCCTAGAGGAAAATAATGACCAGCACATAAAATTGTCTCACATCGTTAATAAATTTGTCGAAGAGAAGGATGACTCACTTTTGGGGGGCATGGTGCAACCATCACCAAGAGACAGGATGTCTGCCACAATTTAAGTTAAGGAGAACAATAAATGTCATCCCTCGCAAAAAAACTTAAAAACCTAAAGGATTACCGCTCTACTTTAGATCCAAAAATAAAGGATGAAATAATTATTGAGTATGCACCACTGATTAAATTCATTGCACAAAAAATTGCATCTCGCTTACCGCCCAATATAGAGTTAGATGATTTGATATCATGTGGAGTCATCGGGCTTATGGATGCTATCGAAAAATTTGACCCCTCTCGCGACAATAAATTTAAAACCTACGCAGAGTTTAGAATTAGAGGCGCTATTCTCGACGAATTAAGAGCGCAAGATTGGGTGCCCAGATCAATTCGAGAAAAAGCAAAATTAGTAGAAAGAACATATTCGAAATTAGAGGCCGCCCTGGGGCGACCCGCAACAGATGAGGAGATGTGTGATGAACTCCAAATGTCTCAAGAGGAGTTTCATGATCTTCTAAATAAGGCAAAGTCGATATCCCTCTTAAATATTGATGACTCTGCAACTTTTAATCGTGGTGATAAGAAATTGATGGCCGGGCTAATGGAAAACTCAAGAAGTGGAAATCCATTTAGCGCTGTTAGCTATAAAAATATGCGTGACAAAATTAAAGACGGAATTCGTACGTTACCTGAAAAGCAAAGATTAGTTCTTTCGCTTTATTATTATGAGGACCTTAATCTCAAGGAAATTGGTCTAGTTTTAGATGTTACTGAGTCAAGGGTATCCCAGCTGCACACTCAGGCAATTTTGAAGCTTCGTTCAAAGTTACGAGTTGTATTTGAATTCCCAGAAGACTTGGCGAGTTAATACCAAGTATATTAGTCCGAATATTTTATTCTTAATTTTACTTTAAAATTTCGTCCGACCATTTCATAATTTATACATGAGATATATTATCTCATGTAGTGATTTGGTCGATCAATAAAAGGACACAGGATGTGCCTCTTCAATGTGATATATTTTTTTCACAATAATTTGATAAGTAACAAAACCTGCAAGGATTGCTGAAATGAAAATGACTTTTAAAAAGAAATTGTATTATTACTACTCCAGTATCATCGTTCTTATGTTTTCTTTGCTCTCTGCCGGAGCATATTATTTTTGGTTTAAAGGGCCTATGGATACCGAGATGCTACAGGAACTCTATGAGTCGGCCCAAGTAATTACAAGCATGAAAAATGATTTATCCCCTGGTCAGATTAAAGATCTCGTTTTGGCAGACAGGTCAAGACAGGCACTAGAAAGGTTAACGATCTTAGAGGATCAAATTAACAAAATAAAAAGTACTACTAGTCTTAAAGATAGTTCCTCGTTTGATAATTTGCTTGGACGGTACAAAGCTTCATTGAATGGACTTATTTCTTCGCCAGATATAAAAAAGGTTCTTCAAGTTTTGAGTAGTAAAGTAAATAAATTTAACCAATTAACGACAGAAAGACGCTGGCCGACTTTAAATAGAATAAGCAAGAGGTCACTTGAAAGGCTAGAACAGAGTTCAACAAAGCTTAATGTTATGTTAAGTTCCCAGAAATTTGAAGAGACGATCAGTGGACTAAATGCAGATGTAAGTCGCGCTAAAAAGATTACTGAAGGTTCAGTTTTGCCCTCTGCGGACAAGTCTCTGATTCTCAATTTTTTGGAATCATTTTTAACTGAAATTAAAATGCTAGCTGAGTTTGATCAGAGATTCGCTGGATTTAATAAAGTCTCAGAAGAGTTTACTCTTTCTTATCAAAATTTTGTTCAGAACGCAGAACTTTCAATCGCTGAAATGAAGATGGAATTTCAGAATTTCTCTAAGAAGTTATTTTTTGGTTTAATGGCATTAATTGCAAGTTTATTCCCTGCATTCATGGTTGGCAGATATTTACAAAATGCCGACAAGGTTGCCAATGTAAAAAGTGTGGAGTCATTTACTCTAGATATGATCAAAAAGGGAATATTGGCACATGATGAAAACTTAAATCTTGAACATCTTGACGCGAACTTTGCCCAAGGACTACAAAAGTATAGAGACTACACGCAAAAGAGAATTAGCTATGGCATGATTTTTCAGGACGCGCTTCCTCTATCTTCGATCATGCTGGATGCAAATTTAAACCTAATTTGGGCGAACTCTCTATTTTTTGAACAATGGAATTTACATGATTTAAAAAATCGAGATGAGGCAATAACTTGGGATTATCTACAGACCTTTACTAATTTGGGAGAGGATGGTCCGATCTTCCAAGCATTACGACATCAAATCTCAGGCATATACCAAATTCAGGTAAGAGCTGAGGGGGCCGTGGAAGCCTGCCCGTATGAGATGTACGTATCGCCTGTCGAATATCAAGGCATGACAAGAATAATGATGTTTTTTTATCCCTTGCGATCACTACAGGAGACAATCGCGAATCAGACACTGTCTATTGTCGGGCCAATTTCGCGGCTTTTGGATTTGTTAATCAATGATAATTTAACCACTGAAATATCATCGAAGCTTAAAAACGATTTCTCAGTATCTGGTATATCGCATTTATATGACAAATTCCTGAGCTACAATGAATTGGTTTTCAGTCAGAAAAATGTTCTGATGAATGAGATTGAAAACTTGGAAAATGAACTGTGTGATAAATACAAAACTATCAATGATCTTTCTCACTGTGCCCAGGAGGGGCAGCACCTTAATCATAGTATTATGGATGATTTTACTCAAATTAAACAAACTTTAGTTGAGCTATCAGATAGCAAGTCCTCGATTGAAAAAGTTCTGGCGAATTTGCTAATAGGTGGTCAGATTCTGAAAAAACAAAACTCTTCGTTAAGTCTATCGCTTGAGCAGCTATGGAACAATGTAGAGGAGAATATTGTAATTGTTAATGGTCTGGCTTTTTTACGCAAGGACTTAAAAAGTGCTAAGGCCCAGGTTGAAGCATTTAAATCGGATCTGATACTCGCGCTTGATAAGATAATACTTGCCCATAAATCGAATAAGACAGGTGTTGGCAGTGATTCATCGTTGACCGAACTTAAATCGAAAGTGCGTGACATGGAAAGCAATTTCTCCGATTTGAGCAAGGTTGTGACTTCACTTGATGTAGGCCTTTCCAAAGCAGAGATGGTGCTGGGAGAGTTTAAGCGCCCCGAGGCGCAGGATGCGAACAATTTAAAAGGAATTGAGGATTTGTTTGTCGACCAATATGATAAGCAAAAACTATGTTTTAAATATGACGAAAAAGAGCTGTGCTTGATTGAAGAGTTAAAACATATGGTCAGCACATTTAAGAAGTCACACATTGTTTTGAATAAAATGAATAACCTTGTTGCCGGTTCAGTGGCGCAAACTACCGTAAATAATGTGATTGAAAATGTAGAGGCAAACAAGCTGGAAGAAATCGACATTGCGAAACAGAATATTCATAGTGCTTCTTCTCCCGTGGCCAGCTATGATCAGCTTTCAGAAGGCGTTTAGCCAATAAATATCTTTTTAAAAAGTTGCTCAAAGTTTTTTTCTAAAGTGTTTATATCATCGTTATTTTGGAGAACAAAATCTGCCATTTTGGCCTTTGTTTCAATATCCATTTGTTGATCCAATATTTGTTGTACTAGCTCCATAGAGCTTTTATCACGAGCCATTAAGCGTTTAATTTGAATTTCCCTTGAGCAATAAACGCATATGGTGAGGTCTACTAACTTGTCGATGCCCTTTTCGAATAGAAGTGGGACATCGTAGATGACAGGGGTTTGATCGGTAATTTTTTTGATTTTTTGAATAAAGGCCTGTGGTAGCTCTTGATAGAGGATAGCCTCAAGAATTTTTAATTGCTCGGGAATAGCAAAGGCCTTTTTACGTAAGAGCTGAAAATCTATCTCACCGAAAGTATCAAAGACGTCGGGGAATTGCTGTTTAATTTTTTCTCTAATTTGAGGATATTGATAAATTTCTTTAATTAACTGGTCGGCGTCAATAACTGTGACATCTTTTTGGGAAAATAGTTTTGCCACGCTCGACTTGCCCGAAGCGATACCACCAGTAAGACCAATTATGGGATTGGGACAATGATGAAGCCGGACATTTGAATTTAACTTAATAAATTCAGTTCGAAGTTTTGCCATGTCTGTCCTTCAAGGATTTTTTTGCCAAATCCCAATACTTATCCAGGCCCTTTTGGTCTAATTCTTCAATCAATTTGCTATCCTTTTTGATCAACTTTTCTACTACGGAAAACCTTTTAATAAATTTCTTATTTGAAGTTCTAAGCGCTTCATCAGGATCAATGCTCAGGTGTCTGGCGAGTTGAACAATTGAAAATAATAAATCACCAAGCTCTTCTTGTGTTCTGGCATGGTCTATATTAGGGAAGTCGGCCATTTCTTCTTTTAGTTCTAGCCATTCTTCTTCTACCTTAGAGCACACTTGCTGAGGATTTTCCCAGTCGAAATGAATTTTTTCTGCAATTTCACCAATTTTGGTTGCAGTCATGAGCGATGGCAGATTGATCAAGGAATCTTTGAATATTGCCTGATCTTCAATTTTTTCAGTGGCCTTAATTTTTTTCCAGTTTCTTTCAACTTCGTCAGAGGTAATAGATTTTTTTTCGTGGGAGAAAACATGAGGATGGCGCCGGATAATTTTTTGACTGAGGACTTTACTAATACTTTCCAGGCTGAATTTGTTTTCTTCCTGTCCTATCAATGAATGCAGAAAAATTTGTAGCAGAATATCTCCCAGTTCCTCTTCCATCTCGCTCCAATCACCTTTTTCGACTGCTGTGATATATTCGTAAGACTCCTCAATCAGGTATTTGAGAAGAGAGTGGTGAGTCTGCTTTAAGTCCCATGGGCAGCCAGAAACGGGATCGCGAAGCTTGGAAACAACCTCGTAGGCATTTTTAAATTCACTTAAATCCATTTAATATCCTGCTTTTTGTAGCCTGAATGATGCGTTATTAGATAAACTCTTTGTTAGATAATACTCTCACTATTGGTGAAAATGAAAGAAAAGGCCTTTGAAAGTCAACACTGTTCATTGCATTTTAGATCATCTCTAAAGTCTCAGAGGCTGCGAGGCGAAATCCTCCCTTCAAAATATATTCAGGATCTACTTGAGGTTGTTAACTTGGAATTATTTGGGCGTGGGCAGTTGGCACGTGAATTAAACTTTAAGGGGGTTGAGGGCGTATTAATAAATTTCCAACTGTGCGGAGCAAAAAAAATAGTATCCTTAAATAAGAAATTTCGCCATAAGAACAAAATTACCGACGTTCTATCATTTCCTATCTACCAAAGCCTAAGAAGGGGGCGTGGCGATAAAAATTTGAGTACATTTCTTGACCTAGGTGACATTATAGTCTGTCATGAAATTGCGATTCGTCAGGCAAGGGAGTTTATGATTTCTTACCCGGAGGAGATCATTCACCTATTCATTCATGGCCTTTTGCATTTATTGGGATATGATCACGAGCAGACTTCAAGGGAAGAGAAGATTATGTTTGAACATGAGGCCAGATTGGTGAAGGCCGTTTATCGGAGGATACGCAAGTGGAAGAAGGCCTAAAAATTAAATTAAGTGAATTAAAGTCGGAGATGAAAGAGTTCAAGGAAAAGTTGTCAGCTTTGCGGAGGTCGCTTTGAAATTGAAAAGAAGGGCCGTCGCTTAAGAGAGATTAATGATATCGAGGCCATGGAGGGTTTTTGGAATGATGCTGAAAATGCTTCCAAAATACAGCAGGAAAAATCGGCGCTTGAAAGCATTACAAAAAACTACCTATTACTAGAAAATTTACATGACGAGTTTAACATTCTCTATGAATTTGCCATTAAAGATGGCGATGAGGCTAGCGGACAAGAGGCGTTAGAAATCTATCAGAAATTTATTAAAGAATATCAAATGGCAGAAAAAAAAGTGCTCCTTTCAGATGAGCACGATATCAATAATGCAATCATTTCTATAAATGCTGGCGCGGGTGGAACCGAATCTTGTGATTGGGCCGAAATGTTATACCGCATGATTACCAGATGGGCCGAGGCGCAAGGATATAAATTGAAAATGATAGATCGCCAGGAAGGAGAATCCGCCGGTATCAAGTCGACAACTTTTATGGTTGAGGGGGCATACGCCTTTGGATTTTTAAAGAGTGAAAGTGGTGTTCATCGGCTGGTCAGAATTTCACCATTTGACTCTAATGCCAGACGACACACCTCTTTCGCCTCAATTTTTGTTAGCCCTGAAATTGATGACACAATCGAGATAGAGATTTTGGATAAGGACCTTCGGATTGATGTTTATAGATCTGGCGGTGCTGGTGGACAACACGTCAATACTACTGACTCCGCTGTTCGCATTACCCATTTTCCGACTGGGATTGTGGTTGTTTGCCAAAATGAGAGGAGTCAAATCCAAAACCGCGCCCAGGCCATGAAGGTTTTAAGATCACGAATGTATGAAATGGAACTGGAAAAGCGCAGGCAAGCAAATGACATTATAGAAGCAGGTAAAAAAGAAATAGGATGGGGGGCACAAATCAGGTCTTATGTATTACACCCCTATCAATTGGTGAAAGACCACCGAACCCAATACGAAGTTTCGGCTGCAGAAAATGTTTTAGATGGAGATTTAGATGATTTTATGGATGCCTATCTGCGATGGCAGGTGATGACAAAAAGTGAGCAACCTGAAAAATGAGCTTAAGAGTTTTTCCCTCCTTTGCTAAAAGCCTCTTTACTGAAAAATCGACGTTTCGATTTGTCTTCGCGGTTTGCCTTGGATTGGGTTTTTCCATGTCAGTCATATTGTGCACAATTGGGATAATGGATGGTTTTGACCAGACTTTGAGGGAGGGATTGAAAACTACATCAGGGGATATAAATATTTATACTCTTCACCATCATGCTAAAAAAAGTGATTTCGAACAAGCCTTCAAGCGGAGTGGTGTGATTGATTTTGCAGAGATTTTGCAGATGGAAGCATTTGCCGTTGCCAATGATATATCCAAGGGGGGTTTGGTAAAAGGCATTGAGGCTCAAAAATTTTCTAGTATTTTAAAAAATAAATTTAGCTTGAACGAGGGAGAAATTATTATAGGGACAGAATTAGCGCATGCTTTAAAACTGCAACAGGGAGACTCAATCTCGCTAGTTTTTGCTGGTAGTTCCGAATCCTTGGGGGGGCTTCCTCGACCTCACGTCCTAAAAGTTGCAGGTGTATATGATTTTAAGGTTTATGAACATAATCAACGTTTTGTACTTATGGATCAACGTTTTTTACAAGACGTAACTGGTATGACTGACTTGATAAATGTAGTGACATTGAATTTACCTCAAGATGGTTGGGATAAGGCGATGCCATATTTGCAACGAGTTGAAATGTTGCTTGCCACTTTAAAAAGAGACTTAGGGAGAGGTTACTCTGTCCGACCTTTTTGGAAGGAGTATGCTACCTTGCTTGAGGCGGTTAAGGTTGAGAAGTTTATGGTATCAATCGTCCTGCAGTTAATCGTTGTGATTTCTATTTTTAATCTTTTGGCTTTTATTGTTTATCTCAATGAACGCAAGAGCCGGGAGATTTTTCTTATGCGAGCTCTTGGTTTGGCCAGTCGTAACATCCACAGAATCTGGCTCATCACTGGATTTTTAATTTGGCTTCTTGCCTGTGGCCTGGCAGCGATTTTTTCTAAATTATTTGGCTTAATTTTATGGAATTTGGAATTCTTTAAACTTCCTGGCGATATTTATCACTTAGGACGCTTAAAGCTAATTTTAAGTACAGATGATTATCTGTTGGTTTTTGGGCTGACATTCCTTCAGATATTATTTTTTATCTATCTCGGTCTGTGGAAATTACGAAGGCGTCCTATTTTGCATGGCTTGCGCCAGGAATTTGGTTAGAAGATTACTGGGAGGATTATTTTGGAGACTTTGCTAAAAGCATCTAATGTTAAAAAAAAATATGGTGAATATGAGGCTTTGCGTGGAGTTGATTTCTCTATTTTGCAGGCCGAGCAGGTGGCAATTCAGGGGGCTTCCGGTTCAGGCAAGTCAACCTTGTTGTACTTACTAGGAGGGCTGGATATCCCATCTTTTGGTGATATTTACTGGAAAAGCAAAAAACTCTCTGATTTTGCCGATTCAGATTTAGCAAGATATCGCAATGAACAGATTGGCTTTGTTTTTCAATTTCATTTTTTACTTTCAAGTATCAGTTGCTTGCAAAATATTCTACTACCTGGTCGAATCGGCGGGGCCAACGTACAGGAGGTAGAAGAGAGAATCAGACCTCTTGCCAAGTACCTAGGTGTGGAACAATGTCTTCCAAAATTTCCCCATCAAATATCTGGCGGGGAGCAACAACGGATAAATATTTTAAGGGCCATTTCTTTGCATCCCTCGATATTATTATGTGATGAGCCCACTGGGAATTTGGACTCAAAAAATTCAGGAAAAGTGATAGAACTTTTGAGAGAACTTTCACTCAAATTCAAGGCCAGTTTGATTGTTGTGACTCATGATAACTCGATTGCCTCGCAATTTTCAAAAAAGCATTTCATGTCAGATGGCAAAATAATAGAGCAATAAACGGTCATTTAATTCAAGCGCATCGCACAAACGAGTGGCCGAGTTAATCAGGAAACATTTGTATAAGTGATGAAATACTGTTACTTTTTATCGCCGTCATCACCTTTTTAAGCGACTCTTATGAGTTCTTGGGTAGTTTTTAATGCACGGTAAAATTTTTTTGAATTTTTTAATGAGGTCTCTTTACTAAGTCATGACAGATAAATTAGAGCTCAATCAGAGGGCTTCACATCGTTGTTCAGAAGCTTTCTCGTTCTTTGGTTCGCTGGCAAGCTTATTTCTGCTGCTTGCCATAACGTTTCACTTTCCATCGGCGATGGCCTTTAATCTTGGACCCAAGCAAGACCTTTTCACTGTAAAAAAAATTGAAATTAAAGGTTTGAAGAAAGTTGAGAAAGAGGCCATTTTAGAGAAAATTGGTACCAAAGAGGGCATGCTTCTAGATAATTATCTACTAAGACGAGATATAGAAAAAATTTATGGCCTAAAGTATTTTGAATTTGTTGAGGCCCATCAAGATCAGCCCGGTGTTTTGACCTTTGTGGTCAAGGAGAAACCAATTATTGCCAAAGTTACCTTTTCTGGTAACGACGAGCTTGATGCAGATGACTTAAAAACGCAGTTGAAAATCAAGGAATTTTCGATCCTCGATATTAACGCTATCAAGATTGATGTCGAGGCCTTGCAGAAACACTACGAGGAAAAGGGTTATTACCTGGCCTCCATAGACTATCAGATCAAAAAACAAAATGATGAAAATGTGGAATTGATTTTCAAAATTAAAGAATTTGACAAGGTCAGGGTCAAAAAAATTATTTTCTTGGCGAATAAAGCGTTCAGCGATGCACAGCTCAAGGACATAATGGAGACGCGCGAAGAGTCTCTTTTTTCCTTTATGTCTGGCAGTGGAAATTTTAAAGAATTCAATTTTCAGACAGACATAGAGCGAATTAAATATTTTTATAAAACCAAGGGGTACCTACAAATTAATGTTGGCACGCCTGAGGTTACTGTCAGTGAGGATCGTCGTTGGGTATTTATTACAGTCAAAGTTAACGAGGGTCCAATGTTCTCAGTTAATGAAATCTCTTTTCAAGGGGAACTTCTGTTTCCTGATTCTGAAATGCGATCGAAGCTTAAGCTCAAAAATAGCGATATCTACTCTGAAGAAACTCTAAGACAAGACATTCAAATGTTGACGGAAATGTATCAGGATGAGGGCTATGCTTTTGCCAACGTTTTGCGTACTCTGCACGTTGTCCCCGGTGTTAATAAGGTCGATGTTGAGTACTCTTTTGAGAAGGGTAAGCTCGCCTATTTTGGTAATATAAACGTTAAAGGAAATACTAAAACTCGAGATAAAGTTATTCGCAGAGAGTTGCTTATTAAAGAAGGTGTAAAATTTTCGGGCAGTGATCTAAGAAGGTCTAAAGAGAATGTTAACCGTCTGGGCTTTTTTGAGCCTAATAGCGTAATTTTTAATACGATCTCACGCAAAGATAGTGACAATATTTTAGACGTGGAAATTTTAGTTAAGGAAAGGAACACCGGACAAATTAGTTTGGGAGCAGGTTACTCGACTGCCACTGGCGCATTCCTTCAAGGTAGTATCAGCCAGAATAACTTCATGGGATATGGACAAAACTTATCATTTGGTCTGTCTTTGTCCGGTATAAACAAGACTTATAATGTTGGTTTTACTGAACCATACTTATTCGACACCAAGTGGACTGCAGGTTTTGATGTTTATTCTCAGAATAACGAAAGCAATAATTCATTCAGCTACAAGCGGAACGGATTAGACCTAAGAGTCGGGTATCCAATTTTTGATTATACCCGCTTATTTTTAACTTATCGTCTGGAGGACACGGAGACCAAGGCGGTCAGTGATCCAACAGTTGACCCAAACTTAGAAAATGGTTTGGCTTCAGTTGTGCGTTTGTCGGTTGTGCACGATTATCGTAACAATAAATTCGAGCCAACAGATGGTTATTATGCCTCACTGGCAAGTGAATATGCAGGAGTTGGCGGCGATAAAAAATGGGCCAAGTACGAAGGCGATGGTCGGTATTTTAAGAAGGTTTATGGTGATCTGGTTTTAAGAACCCGTCTCTATACTGCTCGACTGGATAAAATTAATGGTCATGGTGTTCCAAGGGCCGAGAGATTTACTCTTGGCGGGTCAAGAAATTTACGCGGATACAACTTTAACGCAATTGGTCCCAAAAAGTCCATTCTTGTCAATGGAAGATCGATTCCCTTCAACGAGGGCGCCTTTTTCACAGCTTTTACATCGTGGGAGTTGGAGCATCCTCTCGCTCGCGAGGCGGGATTGAAATGGGTGGTATTTTTTGACGCAGGTGATGCGGGTCCTATTCAAAGTTTCAAAACCTTCATGGATTACGGATTTGGTCTTCGCTGGTTCTCTCCCATTGGTGTTCTACGTTTTGAGTTTGGTTATCCGATTAATCCTGACCCGACAGTTGCAGGTAGCCAATTCCATTTTGATATAGGACAATTATTTTAAGTTCGGTTATTAAGGAGAATATGCAATGAAATTCGCAATTGTTTTATGTATGGCGCTTTTTATGAACTCTGCTATGGCCAGCATTTTGATCGGTAAGGTTGACATCCAAAAGGTGTTGGTCACAATTAAGCAAGGCCAAGATGTCAGAGCAAAATTGAAAAAAAACTTTGATGGGAAGCAAGAAGTCATTCAAAAAGAAGAAGAAAAAATTCGCAAGATGCAAGAGGATTTTCAAAAGCAAAATTTAGTTATGAATGACAAGGCCAAAGCTAGTAAAGAAAAGGAAATCCAAGAAGCGATCATGGCGCTACAGCAAAAAACAATGGGATACCAAAAAGAAATTCAGCAGATGGAACAGACTATGAAGAGACCTATTCTTGAAAGGTTGAGAGACGTCATCACAGATGTCTCAAAAAAGGCTGGTGTTGATGTTACTTTTGAAGCTTCGGCCGCACCTGTCGTTTTTGCTAAGACTGAAAAAGATATCACAGATGAAGTGATTAAAGAGTATGACAAACGCCATGCCAAATAATCTCAAAAGATTCGAACTATTTTAACTATGGGAGCCTTTAGGGCTCCTGCTTTTATTATAGAGTTCGACTTTTTAGAGGAGGCTTCCCGTGAAACATTTCGAACTCATCAGCGCAGACCCAAGTCTTAAATTTCCTCAGGAATCACCTCATTTTGAGCTGCATGGTATCTCACCTGCTGCACGCATAAGATCGAACACCGTTGTGTTTGCAAAAAATAAAAAATATATTGGCAAGATAGCCGAGAGCATTTTATCTGATGAAAGTATCAATCACGTTTGTTTGATAATTGATGAAAAGGATTATGTCTGGCTCTCGCAATCGGCCTTAATCCACCAGCTAAATTCCAGACAGGGGGCAGTCGCCACAGTCAAGGATGTTCAAATTGCAATGGCAAAAATATCCAAGCCATTTTATGACATGGAAAATTTAAATTTAAACGATCTCGTGGATGGGCGGCAAATGGCCACTACTGATGTTCACCCCACTGCGTGGATTGCTCAAGGAGTATTTCTTGGGCAAAATGTAAAAATTGCTGAAGGTGTCTTCATTCATCCTGGCGTGACGATACTATCCAATTGTGTAATTGAAAAAGGTACTACAATCTACCCAAATGTAACCCTCTACAGGGGTGTTAAAATCGGACGTGATTGTCGCATTCATGCTGGTTCTGTTATTGGAGCCGATGGCTTTGGGTATCAATTTCATGCCGGACAACACATCAAAATTTGGCATTTGGGCTCAGTTAAGATTGGCGACAATGTAGAGATTGGGGCCAACACGACTATTGATCGAGGGACATTTTCGGATACTGAAGTTCATGACGGATGCATAATCGACAACCAGGTCCAGATTGCTCACAATTGTATCGTTGGAAAGGGCGTTGTTTTGTGTGGCAAAGTGGGGCTGGCCGGAAGTGTGGAAATTGGTGACTTCACTGTGGCTGGCGGATTGGCAGCTTTCGCACCTGAAGTTAAAGTAGGTAAGGCGTGCCAGATTGCGGGGATGGCCGGGGTAACAACCTCCTGGCCTGATAAATCGATAGTGGCAGGACATCCTGCTCGAGAGCTAAGGGAGTGGCTAAAGAGTGTGGCCACTTTACGGAAACTAACCTTGGCGCCAACAAAGGAGTCCTGAAGATGATGCTCAATAAAGAAAAAGTTCTAGCTTTCTTACCGCACAGAGACCCTTTTTTATTTATCGATTCAGTTGAAAGTATCGATATTGATGATTGGGAAATAGGCAAAGGGGTGATTGCCTCTAAAAATATAATTGGAGGAAAGATTGTCGCTCACTATTTGCCACATAAGGAGCTAGATATTTTCAAGGGGCATTTTCCTGGACGCCCAGTATTGCCGGGTGTGATTCAGGTTGAGATGATGGCGCAGGCAAGTAGTTTTATTATTTTTGGTTTATTGCAAGACCCATTTGCCAAAAATGAGCTCGAACTGGCCTTGATTGCGGTTAATGATGCTAAGTTTAGAAAACCTATTTTTCCCGAAATGGATCTTAAAATCATCACCACATGCACTCGTTACCGTGGCAATATAATGGCATCGCACTGCCAGGTCTTTCATGCAAATGAGTTAATGTCCGAAGCCTCTATCATGGCATCGGTTAAATTTTAAAGGAATAAAATGAATACTGACAAAATTCATCCGACTGCAATTATTTCAGGTGAGGTTATTCTAGGTAAAGACGTTGAAGTAGGGCCGTATGCCATCTTGGATGGCAATATCAAGCTAGGAGATGGGTGTCGAGTGCATTCTCACTCGGTAATAAAAGGTCATGTTGACGTCGGAATGAATAATCATATTTACCAATTCTGTTCTATTGGTGAGCAACCTCAGGATCTGAGTTATAAGGGTGAACCAACGACTGTTGTTATTGGTGACAATAATGTTTTTCGCGAGTATGTCTCTATCCACCGCGGGACAATGAAAGATAGAAAAGAGACCTTAATTGGTAATAATTGCTTACTCATGGCCAAGACGCATGTCGGCCACGATGCAGTTCTTGGAAATAATTGTGTAATCGTAAACTCGGTGAATATTGCAGGTCACGTTAAGATTGGTGATCGCGTGATTATCGGTGGAGGGACTAATATCTCTCAATTTGTGACTCTCGGAAAGGGCTCCTACATTGGAGGAGCATCCGGAATTGATCGCGATATTCCACCCTACTGCACAGCCTATGGTAACAGAGTTAAGCTCAAAGGAATTAATATCATCGGCCTAAGAAGGCTCGGGCGTAGCAAACAAGAAATTGCCGAGGTGGTAGACTTTTATCGTGCCATGGAGGCTTCCGCACTATCCCCCAGGTCTTTTATTGGCCACGATGAGTATATGCAAGAGTATAAAAATAATCCTTTGGTTCTTGAAATTGCGGAGCTGATTAGAAGCTCAGAGATAGGCATTGCTCCTTTTGTATCATAAGTGGAGAGGAAAAAATAAAAATGGCAGATGAAGCTAAACCTATAGTGGAAGTCGGTTTACTGGGCCATGGTCATTTGGGAAAATTCCATGCTCAGAAGGCGCGGCATCTTAGAAATTCCAAGCTAACTGTAATTGTAGAGCCTGAGGCCACAATTCGGCAGCGATTAAAAACTGAATATCCTGATGTTGAGATATGCCAGGAACTTTCGCAGGCGCTACCTCTCGCTCAAGCATTTTTGATTGTCACTCCTACCTCGATGCATTTTCCAATGACGGTAGAGTGCCTTAAGGCCCAGAAACATGTTTTTATTGAAAAGCCTATGGTGGCCAATCTAATGGAAGCCAAGCTGCTTAAGGACTTACTTCAAAAGTATCCTGTTAAATTACAGGTTGGACATAGTGAGCGCTTTCATGCCGCCTGGGAGATAATAAAGCGTGAACAATATCAGGCTTTTTTTCAAGGAAATGTTAGCGTTAGAATTAATCGCCTTGCTCCCTTTAAGGGACGTGCTGTTGATGTTGATGTCATCACAGATTTAATGATTCATGACATCGATATTGTGCGCTTATTATTTGCAAAAAATCCATCTCGTATAACCGCATTTGGCCACAAAATGAGAACTGCCAATTGGGACCATGTTACGACCAGCATGTCTTACACAGAAGATCTCAATGTGATAATGACTGCAGGTAGAAATTATCCGCGTGAAGAAAGAAGTGTTGAGATAATTTCAGATTATGGGACAATCTTGGTTGATCTTTTTGCATGTCAAATATTTATCTACTCAGGTGTGTCTGAGACACCCGAAATTATAAGCTATGAAAAACGTGATCACTTATTGTTAGAACAAGAATTATTTTATAATGCAATATTAAAAAATCAGGAAGTTCCTGTAAATTTTGATGATGGGATATATGCTTTGAAAGTCATGGATGCAATTTCCAGATCTTTGGAGAACAAAGAGGTGGTTGATTTAGCATGGTAAATCATTGTTTGATTATCGCAGGTGAAAAGTCTGGCGAAGAACACGCTTTGACTTTTTTTGATGATCTAAAAAAATATTCACCAGATACTATTTTTTTTGGAGTTGGTGGCGATCGTCTTAAAAGTAAGGGCGTCGAGCTTCTTTATCATTTGAATGATTTCTCTTCTATGGGGTTCAGTGAAGTTGTCGGCAAAATCCCTTTCTATTTTTCTGCCATGAATAAGATTTGTGCAGAGGTGAAAAAGCGTAATGTTCGGTCGGCTATATTAATTGATTTTCAGGATTTTAATCTACGTTTAGCAAAGCGACTAAAGAAGCTTGGGGTTGAGGTTTTGTATTATGTGGCCCCTCAGGCATGGGCGTGGCGGTCGAATCGTGCTCAAATTATTGCTAGAACAGTGAATACACTTTTTTGCATTCTTCCTTTTGAGAAGAAATGGTTTCAAGACAGGGGAGTTAAAAATATTGTCTCTGTTTCACACCCTGTATGGAACCGTTTCCATGCAGATTTATCTAGTTTTAGCGGTAAGACACAGAAGCCGGCTTACAATATAGTTATTCTTCCCGGAAGTCGAAGGGCCGAAATATCATACAATCTTCCAATTTTTATTCAGGCACTAAGAAGAATTAAAAAAACCATTCCAATTCATGTCACTTTGATTAGGGCCTCGAACTTGGACCCCAAATTATTTCATGGACTGGAAAGTATTGTTGATGATCTAGAAGATGAAATTAATATTTCTCGGATTCTGGTAAATCAAGATTTAGCGCTTGCAACAAGTGGCACAATTACACTCGTGACAGCACTTTTTCGCGTGCCTACAATTGTCGGGTATCGCACATCGCTTTTTAATCAATTCGTTTTTGAAAACTTTATCAAATATGAAGGGGCTATTTCCCTGCCGAATTTAATTATAGGGGAGAGGACTTTCCCGGAGCTTACCCAGGATGGCTTTACTCCTGAAGTGGTAGAAGAGAGAGTGCTTGATTTTCTCCAGTCCAAAGACAAACTAGATATGACCAGAAAATGTTTGAAAAGTTTGGCGCATATGTTGTCACAAACAGAAGTTAACGTTGCCGAATATATGGGAAACATCATTAATGCAAAAGATTAATTCATTTAAAAAAGTCTTGCGTTTTTCATTGTTGCCAATTGCGATAATATGGGATGGCATCTATCGTTTACATAGGACGTTTTATAATTATGGTGTTTTTAAACAAGAAACCTTTAAAGTTCCAATTCTGTCTATCGGTAACCTCACTTTTGGTGGAACGGGAAAAACTCCCCTTACTTTATGGATTGCAAGATTTTTCGAAGAAAATAATAAGAAGGTAATGATTTTAAGCAGGGGTTATAAAGGAAATTTAGAAAATAAATTTGGGATTTTACATGCAGGGAAGAAACTCGGGTTTAATTCATTTGAGTTTGGTGATGAGCCGATTTTGCTGGCCAGAGGACTTAAGCATTCCTCTGTCGTCGTAGGTAAGAATAGAGCGCAGAATCTGGAATATTATTTTCCAAAAGAACAGCCCGATGTTGTGTTGCTAGATGATGGTCATCAACACTTAAAGCTCAAACGAGATATGAATATCGTTTTGTTTGATGCTCTAATGCCCCTTTCTTCCTATAGCGTCCCTCCTTTGGGGTATATGCGTGAAGGTTTTTTTGGATTGCGAGATGCTGATATTGTCGTTTTTAACCGTGCGGACCTAGTGCCAGAGAAGAAGTTAATTGCCATCAAAAAATTAATCCAGCCACATATCCATCGTGATATTACTTTTGTGGATATCGCACATAGTGTCCATGGAATCTTTGACTCTAATTTTAAAAAAGTGTTTGAGCCAAATCAAGTTCAAGGGAAAAGGGTATTGGCGTTAGCGGGGATTGGTGCCCCGGAAGCTTTTTTTATGCTGCTTGAAGAGTTAGGCTGCGAGCTAATAGAAAAACGAGTGCTGCCAGATCATCACTTGTGGCAAAAAGATGAATTGAGTGAAATCTCACGTCAGGCCAGTGAGAAAAATGCTATTGTTGTCACAACTGAAAAGGATATTGTAAAAGTTAGGCATTTGGGCCAAGGAATGAATTTTTATTATTTAGAAATTGGTGTTAAATTTTTAAATGGCGAAGCTGATTTTACAAAAGCATTGGGACAATATTTATAAGGAATATGGATAAATCATGAATTTGAAATTTTTGATCATGGTAGTTGCTCTTTGCGTTGTAGCCTGCTCCAGCGGTAAACGTAAGGGGCTATCTGAGCTGGAAATTGCTAATCTTGCAAAAACATTTGATATCAAGGATGAAGAGTTTGAGCGTTTTAAGGCCGTGCCGGTTGCACCTATTGAAAGAACCGAAAATGTCCCACTGCCTGTTTCCGACAAATATGGAAAGCAGGTAGTTAGTAGTGAACGGCCCAAGATCGCTACTAGCAAAAAAGGTAACAACAAGAGTTCAATTAAAAGTAAGCAAAAACAAGCGGTAGCCGAGGTAAAAGATATTTCAGCTTCTAGCGCTGAAAAAATTGAAGCCCCGACGACTGCAGAAAAGCAGGCGGAGCTTTTATTGCATAAATATGACGTCCGTTCGCAGCCGATATGGGAGCAGTTTAATCGCAAGTTTGTGCCAGGAGAGTCGCTCAATTTCAAAATTAGTTATTTGGGAATTAGTGTCGGCAACATACTGATGCAAGTTATGCCAGATGTTGATATTGGCCAACGTAGAGCATATCACTTTCGCGCCCAGTTAAAATCTTCGACTTATTATGAGATGCTTTACTCTTTAGACGATGTCGTTGATACGTATGTCGATGTAGAAAAATTTCTGCCTATTAAATTTTCTCTTGTTCAGCGTGAGTCAGGAAAGAACGTAGACGATTTACAGGTGTTTGACCACGCTGTCGGGAAAACTTTTCATTGGTACAAAAAAGAAAAGAAAGGGCAGATCTCAAAATATGAAAAGCAGGGGGCGGTTCCAGTATTTTTCCAGGACAGCTTCTCTGCTATCTGGTTTATGCGTGGCTTGCCGCTTAAGAAAGGTGATGTCTATGAATTTCCCGTTATCACCAGAGCGAAAATTTATATTTCGAACGTAAAAGTAGTTGGCTTTGAAAAAATCGAAATTGGTAACAAAAGTTATCATGCCATAAGATTGCGTGCCACAAATCATTTTCCCGGGATTGAAGGAAAAAAAGATGACATCCAGTTTTGGTTTTCGGCCGATAAGGACCGAAAGCTTTTAAAGTTCGATACTAAAATTAAAATTGGAACTGTCGAGGGAATTCTTATTGAAACATAGAAGTAGGGGGCAAGAGCCCATCGGCCCCAAAAAAATTTTATTTTTCGTTCCTGGATATGAATGGAAAACAATTGAGCGCACTGCCTTTCGTTCAATTCAAGAGTGTAGTAAAAATGGTGTTAAGTGTCAGGTGTGTTTAAGCGAGAACTCACCTCTTGATTTGAAGCTTGACTCCAATCTTTACAGCAAATTATATTTTCACACTGTTAGCAATGCCCAATTATTATCTTCAGTCAGTGAGGGAATATTCTTAAAACGGTTGATTAAGGAGCAGTCCATTGAGTTGGTGCATTTTTTCGACTTGAGGCACCTGAGTGGGATAACTGTAGCGTTACGCGGCTTCCCAGGTATTCCTCTTATCTTATCGGTTAATCACGAAATATTGCAATCCTTTCGCAAGCTTTGGTTTCGTCCAATGGTTTCTCGTTTGGATAAGATTATTATTTCCTCCTCGGAGCTTATAGAAAATATTTGGATGCAGATGTTACTGCATTCCCGCAAGTGTGTTGTCATTCCCCCCTTATTTAATCCAGATGGGAGAGAGCAGGCTGAGACAAAGAGCTCGATTCATTCGGGTCTTAATGTCGCAACCTATCTGTCTCCTGTTCTTTCTAGCACTGAGGCCATAGACTCTCTTTGCCGCGCTATCGAAATGGCAAATCTTCATCTTGGGTCTAATTTTAGCTTAACTATTTTTATGGATAAAGTTCCAAGCAAAAGCTATTTTGCCGAACATTTACACAAGCATCTTGCGCATAATTTCAAAAACTTCAAACCCGAGATTATTGAATTTGAAGGCGATTATCCTGATCTATCTCAAGTTGAGATATGGGCAGTTTCAAGCTATTTCGAAGAAATTGAGGATTTTGCCCTGCTTGCATTGAAAAATAAGATTCCGCTGCTGGCGCCACGAATGCCTTCCTATATGGAATTAATTGGAAGATCGCCTTTTCTTGGTGATACATTTAAAAAAGCCGATGCGCGGGAAATGGGGCATAAACTTAAAAATATAGAGCTTAACTACTCGAAATTACAAGAAGAGATGGCGCAGGTAGAGGATAAGTTGCCCTTGTCCATTCTTCGCCACGATAGCGCCGGATATGGGCAATCGCTAAATCAAATCTATGGCCGCACTTTTCGCACTCGTTTGGCGCTACTTTTAAAACACTCTAGGCTGCGGTCCCCAGGGGCATCGCGCTAACTTATTGACTCCTTACACTTTTGCTAATAAATTGGGCGTCCTTGCTTTGTGAGGTTTATTAACATGTAGGGATAAATCTATCCTGAATAGAGGTATTTTATGCAAAAAACAGGAACGAATGAATTAAAACAAGATTGGATGAAGGCTTTTGATGTTGTCGTCGGTGAAGACACTGATGATCAAGAGAAGAGCGAGTTTGGAAAGATGCTCGAAACATCCGGTGCAAAAAACTTTGCCGAGGGCGAAGTTTTCAATGGCCAAATTATTTCTATCAGTGGCGATTATGTCATGGTGGATATTGGTTATAAACAAGAAGGACTTGTTTCAATTAAAGAATTTCAAAATTTTGACGGCTCTTTAAAGATTAAAGAAGGCGACGAAATTGAAGTGTATCTAGAAAAATTTGAATCAACTATGGGCAATTTGATTTTGTCCAAAGATAAAGCAGAAATTCTTAAGGCCTGGGATAAAATTTCAGATGCCTGTGAGAGAGGACTTCCGGTTGAAGGAACAGTTATCGCAAAAGTTAAAGGTGGTCTGTCTGTTGATATTGGTGTTAAGGCATTCCTACCAGGTTCACAGATTGATCTTAGACCAACTCGTTACCTTGATAAATATATTGGTAAAACAATGCAATTCAAGGTGATTAAGTTTAACAAGAAAAGAGGAAACATAGTTCTCTCCAGAAGAGCAATATTGCAAGAGGAGAGAGGAAAGTTAAGGCATGAAATTCTAAGCCAGATCCAAGAAGGTATGATCGTTAAAGGTATTGTAAAAAACATTACTGATTACGGTGCCTTCATTGACCTTGGTGGAATTGATGGTCTATTACACATAACCGATATGAGCTGGGGACGCGTTAAACATCCTTCTAATTTGCTTAATATTGGTGATGAAATCGAAGTTAAGATTCTTAAATTTGATGCTGATAAGGAAAGAGTTTCTCTTGGTCTTAAACAAGTTCAACCGAACCCATGGGAAAAGGCGAAAGAAAAATATCAACCAGGCAGCAAAGTTAAAGGTGAAATCGTTTCAGTTAAGGATTACGGAATTTTCATTGAACTTGATGACGGAATTGAAGGCCTGATTCATGTTAGCGAGATGAGCTGGACCAATAAGATTAAGAACCCTACCAAGCATTTTAATGTAGGTGAGACTCTTGAAGCTCAGGTTCTTGATGTGGATGTTGAGAATAAGAGAATTTCTCTTGGACTTAAGCAACTTCAGCCAAATCCATGGGATGATCTTGAAAAGAGCTATCCAGTAGGAAAAAAGGTAAAAGGAAAAGTGAAGTCAGTTGTTGATTTTGGAATTTTCCTTGATCTTGGAGAAGAAGTAGACGCACTTATTCATGTTTCAGATCTTTCATGGACGAAGAAAAGCATCAATCCAAATGATGAGTATAAAGTCGGACAAGAGCTTGAAGCTATGGTGCTTACTGTAGACAAAGAAAATCAAAAGTTTTGTCTTGGGATCAAGCAATTGGAAGAAGATCCATGGAAAAAAATCGAAGAAAGACTTCCTGTTGGAACAGTAATCGAAGCAGAAGTTGTACGAGTTACTGATTTTGGTGCCTTTGTTGAACTCGAAACTGGCATTGAAGGCCTAATTCACATTTCAGAAATGAGTGAAGATAGAGTTGAGAAGCCAAGTGACGTGGTGAAAAAAGGTGATCGTCCTAAGGCCATGGTTATTTCACTTGATAAGGACGCCAAGAAGATCGCTTTATCTATGAAGGCCGTTGGGCATGCCGCGGAAACTTCTATGAAAGGCGGTTCATCAGATGAGCCTAGATTGACAACGATGGCAGAAAAGTTGAAAGGTTTTTCTGTTGATAAAAAAGATTCTTAAGCACTAACGTTTTTTAAACGAATAAGGGGACCTTTAATGTCCCCTTTTTTATGTCCAGTCTAAAACTTGAAAGACGCATTTTTGAATTCCGGCATATATTTTATCTAAAGAGGCAGCATCGTCCATATATGCAGGAGTTGTAACAATTTTATTATCTGTATCAATGCAGACATCATCAACATTACTTGGGCAATGAACTGCGCCAGTTTCTTCAATTCCTAAGGCGGTTTTTTTGTCGTGGCCAATAGTCACTTTTATATGCTGGTTACCTAGCACCATGCTGATTACTGCCGGGGCGATACAAATGGCACCAATAGGTTTTTTTTGACTATGTAGTCTGCTGATTAAGTCTTTAACTGTCGCATCAACCTCTCCTGATACTCCCTCAAAGGCAAAATTGGAAAGATTTTTGGCCACACCAAAGCCACCAGGCATAAGTAATCCATCCAATAGAGCAGGATTAATATCACTTAAGTTCTGTATTTTTCCGCGCGCAATTCGAGCAGATTCCTGAAGAACATTGCGCTTTTCATGTGTCACTTCGCCACTTAAATGATTAACCACATGGTATTGAGGCAAATTTGGCGCCATAATGATGACTTCAAAGCTAGAGCGACGAGGGTGACTATCTAACGCTAAAAGAGTCAGCACAGACTCGCGAATTTCTGCACCATCTAGGTAGCCACAGCCCGAGAGTAATACCGCAATTTTTTTCATGCTAGATCCTTTTTGCTCACTACATCCGAGCTGACACAGCAGGAGTCCCCATGTTGTTCAAATTCAAGCTGAAGATCCTCTTGATATTTTTGTGACGTCTCTTCGTCGTGCCCAAGAGCAAGGGCCAAAGTCTGGCTCAATCCCGGAGAAATCAATTCTACTTCTAAACCCATGCTCTCAAGCTCGATCATTTTCTCAAATGCCAACTCTTGATCCTCTAATGGAAATGTGTAGAGAATTTGATGGCCTTGTTTGTCTTTAATAATCAATCGAGAAATACTTGGATCGAGAGTCATTATTATCCTTTTGCGCCTAAAAAAATGGACGATTGCCTATTTTGAAAATATAAACATTCTAGGAGGGTTTAAAAGTTTTGGCAAAACCTCCAGATTTCTACAAGGGATTAATAATGGGCAAGGCCAGACCAGTGATAGCCTATATAGATAATAATGACGCAGCATTAAGTATGATGGAGCTAGTTTTTAAGCAGGAGCTAGCCGCTCAATTTTACACCTTCTCCATGCAGCCTGAGCAAGTCGTCATTTTACTTGATCTCAATCCTGATCTTCTTATATTTGATGGCGATGAATTGGCACAGCAAGTGGCTGACTTGATGCCCAAATTTAAAAGGACGCCTCAACTTGCCTTGCTTTCAAGCAGAAAACCGCAAGAAATAGTGCCTTTATTTGAAAAGTATCGAAAAACTATTTTTAGTAGGCCCTTTAATCCTTTAAAATTAAAACAAGAAGTTTTAAACCTCATGGGTATAGAAAAACAATGATTCACAAGCGAGTTGTCAAAGATGGATAAGGAGAGTCTATTCTTGTATGGCGGGATTTCTCTGACTTTTCTGGTCTTCGCTGTCACCCTTTATTTTCGCAGCGGTGCTTTCTAAGAGATGCTGGATTTATTCATCGCCAGGAGTTCTTCCCAGTCTTTAAAGCGTGGATGCTGGGGCGAAAGAATAAACTGATGGATTCCCAATTGGTTAAAAATGGCCTCGGGTGTTTTTATCCGATAAAAAGTTCCAGTTTCATGATGGCTACTGTTAATGACATTTGAGTTTTTCAAAATGGTAGAGTGCACTCGACCTTCACTATAGGGAACAAATAAATCGTATGAAGTTTGTTTCTTGAGAAAATACTGGGCAATATGTCTGCGTAGGTTGATAACATCATTTTCATCAAAGCTGCTGATGACAAAGCTTCCAGGGTGAGTTCTCTGGGCCAATTTTGCAACAAAGGGGTCTTGCAGTAGATCTTTCTTGTTAAAGACAATCATCTGATCTTTTTCATCTATTCCCAATTCGCCTAAAACTTTATGTGTGACTTCCAAATGTTTTTTGTAATTTGGATCACTGATATCACAGACCACAATCAGAAGATCTGCATCCATGGCAGATTCCAAGGTTGTTTTGAAGCCCTCGATAAGAGTGTTGGGTAGATTGGAAAGAAACCCAACAGTATCGATCAAAATCATGGGGGGATGAGTATCTGGATTTAAAGTACGGTGTGTCGGGTCAAGAGTTGCAAAAAGCTTGTTCTCTTCCAGAACACTCACTTTACATAAGCGGTTCATGAGCGATGACTTTCCGGCATTCGTATAGCCTACCAGCGCAGCAATGACAGCGCGATCCTTGCGCCTCTTTTTCTGCTCATGGCGTGACTTCATAACGGAATCAAGTTCTTTTTTGAGAAACTCAATTTTTTCTTGAATCATCCGTCGGTCAAGTTCAATTTGTTTTTCGCCCTCGCCACCTTGTACCCCAACGCCACCTCTTTGGCGTGAAAAGTGAGTCCAAAGGCCAGTTAACCTGGGCAACAAATATTGCAGACGACTTATTTCAATCTGAATTTTTGCGTCTCGAGTTTTTGCATGACTGGCAAAAATTTCTAAAATAATGTGGCAGCGGTCAAAAGCAGTCATGCCAGTCAATTCGCGAATATTCCTTACTTGACTGGCGGAAAGTTCAAAATCAAAAACCAGAATGTCACTATCTTCATTGCGGGCGACTTCTGCAATCTCAAGTAATTTTCCTGTTCCTAAAACAGTACCAGCTTCGATGTGGGTTCTTTTTTGAATAAATTCGGATTGGGACTTGATTCCCAGAGTTCTTAATAACTCGTGCAACTCTGTTAGAGAACGCTTCGATTCATTTTCGTTATTGTGCCCCTCAATAGCAGGAGAAATTACCGATACTAATGTGGCCTTGGAGTTAAAGCCAATTTTAAAATCATTATCATGCATGAGTCGGTTCCATAAGAATATTATCGATTAATCTGGTACTTCCGACCTTGATGGCCCCAAGTACAATTTGTTGTTTTGTTTCAGCATTGATTGGTGCAAGGTTTTGGGCATCCAATATTTCTAGATAGTCCCAATGAACTTCTGCTTTGGAAAAAGCTTCAGCTTTATGCTTGGTAAAATTATTTTGAGTATCTTGACTAATATTTAGTAATGTCTTTCTTAGAGTTAAGGCCAAATCAAAGTCCGATGGGGAAAGATATTGATTGCGACTGGAAAGAGCAATACCATTTTCGCCGCGAATGATGGGCATGCCACAAATTTCAACGTCGAGGCCTAAGTCACTTACCATCCGCTTTATCACTAGATATTGTTGATAATCTTTTTGCCCAAAATAAGCAGTATGAGGTTTTAAAAGAGAAAAGAGGCGGTGGACCACAGTTGCTACTCCCTCAAAATGACCTGGGCGAATCAATCCACAAAGTCTGTTAGACAATTGTGGCACATGGATAGAAGTATCAAAGTCAGGAGGAAAGATTTCAGTGGCTGATTTTGGGTGAAAAACATAAATCTTTTTAGAGTGGGCAGCAGCCGCTTGCTTTAAAAGATTGAGATCATGTTCCAGAGTTCTGGGATATTTTTCAAAATCTTCGCTTGGGCCAAATTGTTTAGGGTTAACAAAAATACTAACAATGGTAGTTAAGTGATTTCTAAGTGATTCTTCAACAAGAGAGAGGTGTCCGGCATGTAAATTGCCCATAGTCGGTACGTAACCAACATCTATTCCTCGCTCTTCTAGTATCCAGCGAATGTGTTTCATTTTAGAAGATTCTGTAATCAACTCAACCATAGGTTTATCTTCTCCAAAATAAAATGGGCCAATTGTCTTTTGGATAAAATTCCAAGATCTCTGATTCCTTCGAGCTCTACCACTTTGTATTGGGCCTCTGCCGTACCAAAGCCGACCGTTCCCAGGCCGTTGCGTCCGACTAAAGTCCCCACTAATAGATCAACGGGCTTGCGAGTAAATTTCTCATTCAAGACGTCAGTGGTTAATTCAGTCTCAGCAGCAAAGCCAACGACATACTGTGAGTTCTTCTTTATTTTAAGAACTTGCGCTAAAACATCAACAGCTGGCCTGATCTTTAGCTGGCCTGCTAAGTCTTGTTTCTTGATTTTTTTTGCCGCCACAGGTTCAAATTCGAAATCGCCAATTGCCGCGGCGGAAACATAAACGTCGTGTAGAGGAAATTCTTCTTGTACCAAGTTGAGCATGTCCTGCGTTGTTTGTGCCCGGTATATTTTAAAACCGGGCAGGCCGTCTAAATGAGTGCATTGAGATTTGCAGCCCTCGCCAGCAATCAGGGTGACTTGATGGCCTGCCTGCAAGCACAGCATGGCCAGGAGAATGCCAGTTATTCCAGAGGAAGGATTAGTTAAGTAGCGAACCTCGTCAAGCGGCGCAATGGTTGCGCCAGTGCTGATTAAAATTTTACTCTTTTTCAGAAAGGCGGCCGGAGTAGCATGAGGAATAATATCAATAATTTTTTCGCTCGCGGGCAATTTGCCAATACCAATTTCGTTGCATGCTAAAGTGCCAACCTCTGGTGCAATAACTAAGACATTTTTTAGAGTTTGCAATTTACTTAAGTTTTCTTGGGTAAAAGGGTGGCCTAGCATTGAGGTATTCATGGCGGGAAAAACCAGGGTTGGAATTTGTGCGTTCAATGATAGAAATACGGTAGAGAGTAAATCATCGGCGCGCCCGCTACTCAATTTGGCCAGAGTGTTGGCCGTCAGTCCAACGATGGCCAGTCGATCGGCCCAACGGGCCAATTCTATATGCAGAACTGTGTGGAGAGGTCCCGTCTTATCAGGGATAAAGTCATCATCTGGCAAGTAGACGTGATTAATACCTAAGTATTTGAAAAGTTCGGGTTTGACGAATTCCATTGCACCGTTAGTCAAAATAACTCTGACTTCATGCCCTTGTTTAACTAATTCTCTCGCCACATCAAATGTCTTATAGCAGGCAACAGAACCACAGACGCCCAATATAATTTTCATTCAGATACCCAACCCCAACCCAAAAAATTAGGTTTTTATCATGAATTCTTATTTCATATTTTTCATAGTCCGTCTAAGGAAGCATGCATTTTAGATAATGAGAAATGTTGATAATTCATCAGACCAAAATGAACGAGATAGGGAAGCACTTCACTTGAGACGCTGTACACCGCGTCATCAGGGCTCGCATTGAAAATTTCCTGCCATTGCTGGCCATGTCCGCCAGTAAAAATAATTTTTTTAGGTTCCCATAGCTTGATGGCCTGGGAGAGCGCTCCGCGGATAAAAAGGAGGATTCCAGCATGGATAGCGGCCTTAGTATCTTGCGGAGGTGAGTGCTTGAGATCTTGGGTTAATTCTTGCAGACCCATTTGCATCAAGTCGGGACGCCACAGTTTATTCCCTGATAAGTAACATTTTTCTAGAAGCTCTATTCCAGGAAAAATGGGGCCGCCAAAGTGGCCATCACTGGTTACCAAATCAAAGGTAGCAAATGTGCCGGCATCAACGATCAGACAAGGTGTGGCCATTGCCTGTGAGGCCATCATTTTGAAAATGTAAAAACTTGCCAATAATCGATCCGAGCCAAGAGTGTTGCCATAATGAACTGGCATGTCCAGAAATTGAGAATTTTTAAAATCAAGTCTGGGATCGATTGTATTGCCAAAGTTTTGAGTAATAATGCTCGGAAGATCATGACGGACAGAGCTGATGACCAATGGATAATTTTTAAGTTGGTTTATTTCTTCTAATGCCTTTTCAAGGCTTAAGATACGCTTAAGTTTTTGCCCTTCAAATTCGCCTATAGTGGCATTTGAATTTCCTAAATCAAGCGTAAGGACTTTTGAGTTCATGCTGCTGCTCACTCGCGGTAGTCGACAGACTGGAATTAGTTGTGGTGGCGGAAAAAGATTCTGCTTCTAGATATTTTTCAATCAGTTCGCTTTTGTAGGCAAATAGATTTGAGATAGGTGAAACAAATTTTGGTGGTGTGTGTTTTCCCATTCCAAGTAGATCGTTAAGCACAAGGACTTTTCCATCTACATCATGGCCTGAGCCAATTCCAATAGTAGGTATCTCAATACTGGCAGTAATTTTACCCGCGACAGATGCATCAATACATTCTAATACAATGGCGAAGGCTCCGGCCTTTTCAAGCGCGGTGGCAGATTTAATTAATTCTGTTTCAGAGTCTAGATCTTTACCATGAAGATAATAGCCACCCTGTTGATGAACAGATTGTGGCATAAGTCCAATATGTCCCATAACTGGAATACCAATTTGAGTCAGACGAGTAATTAGTTCAAGCTGGTAGGGGAAGGCCCCCTCAAGTTTTAGTGCCTCAACTCCGGAACTTTGGAAAAGCTTAATGGCATTGCTCAAGCCAGTTTGGAAGTCAGCGTAAGAACCAAAGGGAAGATCGGCGATGACAAATTTATTTTTAGCTCCTCGCTTGACTGCGGTGGAAAATATTGTCATTTCTTCTAACGTCACTTTAATTGTGCTGTCGTAACCGAGTATGACATTACCCAGACTGTCACCGACAAGAATCATTTCCAGTTTTAATTGGTTAAGCAATTGTGCTGTTTGAAAATCGTAGCAAGTGAGCATCTGCAGGTATGAGTTTTCTCTTGCACGCTTAAAGCGCTTAATTGTTCTGGTGTTGAGTTTTGCCATTTTAAGGCTAGATGGTTTAGGTTGATTAGTGGCCATACCTTTTTGCCTTTTGCTCTACCCAAAAAGTTTTGGGCCAAGCTGCTTATGGATATCTTCCAGGTCAGATTTGTTAATAGTATTTCGGACCTTTTCCAGATCTTCATGCCAGCGTAATGATTTGGCCTCTTGGTAAAACTTACCCGACCAGATCTCCTGGGCAAGCCCATCTAACCGCTCTTGAAACGCTTTGTCAAAAAGCCGATCCGAGGCCTTGATGGCTCCATGCAGGGCGTTAGGGCTGATCATTTCAAAGAATTTTTGAGGCCCAAGCTTAGTCATCGTAGACGCGATGAGTTGTATCTCGTACCAGCTTTCAAGGTAGGCCAGTTCAGGAGAAATTCCATGTTCAATCATCCGCTGATAAACAAAAATTCCTAGAAAGGGGAGCGCACCACATAAAATGGCCTGCTCGGAAAACATATCGGCGTCGGCCTCTTGTTTGAAGGTGACATCAAATGGCCCAACATTAATGCCTAAGGCGTGACATAGATGGAGCAGCAAATCATGGGAAAGTTGGCGATCGAGAGCGCCTTCATCAGAAATAACGGCGCTCAGACCCTCTTTTTTAATGAAGCGAGCACGAAGTTCTGTGGCGATGGCCTTTGGTGCTAGCAGCAGATGCTGCCAATGAGGGAAGTTATTTTTAAGCTCAAAAGCAACATAGCTATATCCGTGAGCATAGATGCAAGTTAAGCGCTGAGTGAAACAGCGCTTTGAGATGCCATCAAGTATTTCCTTATGGCAGTTATCAGGAGTTAAAATGGCTAATATATCGCCATCAATGGGCGAAAAGTCTTCTAGCTCTATCAAGTTAAATTGTTGTTGCCTGACTTCGACCTCACGGGCACTGTGCTTTCGCAATACAATATGAACATTGTGTCCATTATCGCGTAAATTTTGCGCCCAAGCACGGGCCTGATTACCATAGCCTATGATATGCACAGTCAGAGTATGTTTAGAATTCATGAATAAACCTTGCATAATATTTTAACCGCACATGGGGATTATCATGGTGAATTTTGTATTTCAAGCTGGGCAGTGGCAACCCTTGGAGTCTTTTGAGGCCAAAAAGGGACAACAGAGGTCAGTGTTTCCTCCCGAAATTTTGACCGGAGAGTCGATTTTTACTACATTTCAGCTCTTGTCCGCCCAGAAGCGATTGCATATTCCCTTTTGGTCTTTTCATAAAGAGAGATTAAAAAAAGGTTGGTTTTATTTAAATCGCGGTTTGCAGTCAGTAACTAAACTTGACGGCCTCTGGAACGGCCATATTTTGCAACTCGAGTTAAGAGCATTTGAGGCATTTTCGTCATTCCCTGAGAGTTGCGAGGGCATGCTTGGAAGAATAACATTGATAGGCTTAGATTTTGACAATGCGGTATTTTCAATTAGGGAGAAAGAAAATACGGAAGCAGAAGTGGAGCTGTTTTTTGAGCAGTCACCTCGTGAAAGGGCGGTTCCTAGTGATATCAAGGCGCCATACTATCTAAGAGAGATTTCAGATATAAAAATTGCAAAACAGATGGGAGCACAGGAGGTTTTGTATCAGAATAGGCAAAATAATATTAGTGAATGCGCTTTTAATAATATCTTTTTTTACAAAGCTAATGCCATCTTTACGTCAACTCGGGAGTGCGGTATCTTGGAAGGCATAACCCGGGAAAGAGTCATCACTTGTTTAAAGACTGCGGCCAGGCAAGTGCACGAGATAAAAATCTCGGCGATCAGAGTCAGCGAATTTGATGGGGCGTTTATTTGTGGCAGTGGTCATGATTTAAGGTGGGTAAAAAAAATTCACGGCTTAGACTTTAACTCAAAAAATATCGAAAATTTTAAAGAGTGTGAAAGGGTTTATATGGATCACAAAAATAATAATATGCAGCCTTTGGGATATGTATGAGTGAGTTGTTAGTCGATTGTCCCGTTTGTGGAAAAAAAGTAAACTTTAAAAAAGCTGAATATCGCCCATTTTGTTGTGAAAAGTGTCAATTAATAGATCTTGGGCACTGGTTCTCTGAAAGTTATAGCATTGCCTCTAATTCGCCTTTATCAGAGGAAGACATTTCACAGATTGAGCAACATATAGAAGGAAGAGATGAAGAAAATGAATAGGACAAAATTAGAAAAGAAATTTTTACAGCAAACGACAAAATTTGCCATTGATTTAGCGGTTAAAAGTGGAAATATTCTGATTCGCTACCAAAGTCGTCTGGGTAGTTTGAAGATCAGCCGTAAAGTTGCTCAGGGAGTGGTTTCGCAAGCTGATTTTATGAGCGAGACATTTTTAATAAAAGAAATTAATAAGAAATATCCATCCCACCAAATTTTGGCAGAAGAGAGCGCTTACAATAATTATACATCCAAGGCCTCTCAAATCAAAAAACTTCAAGGCCATGAGTTCTGCTGGGTCATGGATCCTCTTGATGGCACTTCAAATTATTTAAACGGAAATGATTATTACGCTGTTTGCATTTCTCTTTTGCATTTTGGAAAACCAGTTGTAGGAGTTGTCTACCGGCCACGCAATGGTGATTGTTTTGTGGCAACTATTAACGAAGGAGCTTACTTTTATAATCTGAAACAAAAGTCTAAAAAAGTTAGACTGAGTTTTCCCAAAAAGAATAAAAAAATGAGAGATAGCTTGCTGGTGACGGGATTTGCGGGAGAGAAAGACGCCAAGAATTTTAATCAAGAGTTTAAACTCTTTAAAAATATTATGAAGACCAGTCGAGGTGTTCGTAGATTGGGGAGTGCTGCCTTAGATCTTTGTTATGTTGCCAACGGGGTATGGGATGGTTTTTGGGAAAAGGGACTGGCGCCATGGGACGTGGCCGCGGCAGGATTAATTTGCCAAGAAGCAGGAGTGAAGGTTTCAGATTATAAGAAAGTTGCGTTTAATCCGTTTCAAACAAGCATAGTGGCCGCCAGAGCGCCTTTATATGACGAGTTCATTAATCTATTTTAAAACGCAGCGAAACGCTTGGGTCGGGTATTAGACGTTAACCCAGCAAAAAATATAAAAATTAATATTTTTCCCACGCAAATCCAAATCTGTTTTATCATAAAGTCACGGGTTTAACTTAAGCTGTTAAGGAAGACAATTTAGGTTCCGTGCTTTTAGTATTGTCACGCCATGGAGGGTACCGTGACGGAAATTTTTAATTTCTCCACAAAATTTACAGATGAAATTATTACCACCTTGTTGGCCTTCATGTCTTTGTTTGGCCTACTGATTGGAACACTATGGTTGTACAACCGAAGAAAATTTCGGCAACTTTCACATCAAATTCCAGCAGTCGTGATTAAAAATTATTTGGATTCAATCATTCAGAATTCAAATGCTTTGAAGTCTTCGCTATTTAGAGGAGGCGGGCTGGAAGTGGGAGAAGGCGTGCCATCGGTTATGCCAGTAAGAGAGTTGTCACCTGGGCCTATGACTTCAGGCTCAGTAAACGAAGAAATGTTAGGGCAGAAAAATGCAGAGATTTCATCTCTGCAGGCCAAGATAAAAGAAAAAGAGAAGATAATTGCTGATCTGGAAAAGCAGCTGGCAGCCAGAGGTAGCGGGGACAGTAGTGAAGAAGTAGGTATTTTACAAAAGGAAGTTGCCCGTCTTCAAGCTGAATTGGCCAAGGCAAAAGAGGCGGCATCTTCGGCCGCAGGTAAAGGTGGCGGAGACGCTGCACTCAAGCAAGAATTAACTTCTGTCAGTAAAGAAAGGGATGAACTCAAGGAAAGACTGATGGAATATGAGATCATTGAAGAGGATCTGGCCAATCTCAAGCGTCTACAGCAGGAAAATGAGCAGTTAAAGGCAACTATAGCTTCTCAGGGCGGCGCTAAGCCAGTAGCAAAAGCCGAAGTAGCAGTTGAATCCGAATCTGAACCCGAAGCGGCGCCCGTCCAAGAGGCGGAAGAAGTGGACGAAGTGCCTGAAGCAGCAGCTGCGCCTGAAGCAGAAGAGGACGATATACCAGCACCTCCAGTACAAGCCGCGGCTAAAAAAGAAGCAGCCAGTGCAGAAGCAGATGAGATACCGGCAGCATCTGGCGATGGGGATCAGAAATCAGCAGAGGAATTGCTGTCTGAATTTGAGAAAATGTTGGGATAATTTGAGGGAATAATTATGAAAAATATTTTGATTCTTACATTTTTTATTGTGCTAGTTTCCATGATCCAAAGTGGTTGGGCCAAAAATCCTTCTCCTGCGGTAGGTAAAGCTCAGGTCGACTTAGTTAAGACTCTGCTACTGACAAAATTTGAGAAAGAATTCAAAGATAAGAAGGCCATAGGACTATTACAAAAAGAAGTGCTGGGACATAAAGGGAAAGCCGTTCCAGCTTTAATTGAAGTGATGAAAAATTCAAAGTTTTCAGATAAAAACCGCTGGATTGCGACATTTTTACTGGGAAGAATTATGGGGGTTAAGGCCAGTACATTTATTGCAAAATTTGCGGAACATCCCAATTGGGTTCTTCGTCTTGCTAGCTTAAAAGTACTACTTGCCTTGAGACAAAAAAATTATGCTAATATTTATAACAGGGCGCTTAAGGATGAGTCTCTTATAGTCAGAAGTCAGGCCTTGGCTAACATTAGACATTTTGAAATCAAGGAGATGGCACCACAGGTTTGGTCCATGCTCTATGACAAAAGAAATTATTATAATCCGAAGGACGGACAGGCAAAACGCACAAACATCATTAAGGACATCATACTCACGATTGGTGAATTAAAATTTAGTAAGGCGAGAGACCCACTGCTAAAAATGGTCCAAAAGGAAAAATACAGTGATATTTTCGAAGAAATTGACTACTCTCTAGAAAAAATCACAGGAAAAGATTCTCCCAAAGGGGATAAAAAGGTAAAACAGCATTACTGGTCTAGATTTTCGATGGCACAAGTAACCATCTAAAAGGTAGATTCTTGTTCCTTGCTTTTTTGCTCTTCAATTTTCTTAAGTTTGCGGTCAATGGATAGAACTCTTTCAATTCGATACAAGACCGTCTCTTCCAGGATTTGATCGGACGGAACGACTTTCCAGCCTGTCAAAAAATCATGATTGACCATCTGCCTCTTAAAAACAGTCACTTTCGTCACCTCGCGGGTTCCACGAAATCCCTTGATAACGTTTACAATAACCTTAAAGCGCGCTGATTTTACTGAATCACTGGAGCCAAATGAGTCGGCAAAGTTCAGTTCTAGGGTGTTATCGACCCAAAGGGTTTTAATAATTCCGGATTCTTGGTTTTGTAGTTCCAGGTCGTAGGATTTCATAACTTCTAAGACTGCGGCCCAAGTTTGGGCATAGTCGGCCTTAAAGACCTTGGTTGGGATCTCGAGCTCCTCAGTCATGTTTTGAAAGTCTTGATAAGAGGAGCAGCTCCCAAAGAAGGCGAATAAAAGAATCAAAAGAAGGGACTTTCGACTTTTTGTTTTGTGCATTTTCCTGTAATTTTTCAGCATTGGGATAATAATACCAATTGTCTACCAAATGACAAAGGACTTGCGATGAATAAAGTGACAAATAATTCAAGATCTTCAGTAGATGTTGATATCGATAGCTCCGGAGCGCAGGAAATTATGCAATCGGTGCTCTCTCTGGAGGCCCAGGCCTTAGTTGAGGCATCGCAAAAGATTGGTCCAGAGCAGGCCAGTCAGTTATCTAAAATTTATGACTATCTACTTCAAAGTTCTGGTTCCTTAGTATTTTGTGGAGTAGGTAAATCTGGTCTAATTGCAGGAAAGTTGGCAGCAACTTTTTCATCACTCGGCCGTCCCTCCTTTTTTCTCCATCCAACTGAGGCGCTACATGGAGATCTGGGACGAGTTACTTCAAACGATGTCATAGTTTTTATTAGTAAATCTGGTACAGCGGAAGAAATCTTGCGATTGCTACCTTTTCTTCCCATGGGCGTGGACCAGTTTGTTGCTCTTATTGGTGATATGCAATCGCCTTTGGCAAAAAAGTGCTCTTTGGTTTTCGATTGTAGTGTAAGGCAGGAGGCGGGAGTCAATAAGCAGGCCCCAACCACCAGCTCTACATTAGCATTGGCGATGGGCGATGCCATGGCAGTATTATATGAGCACAAAGTGGGATTATCCAAAGAGGGTTTTGCGGTCAATCATCCAGGTGGAATTTTGGGCAAGCGCTTGCGTATGAAGGTGCGAGATCTAATGTGGCAAAGAAGTGAGTGCCCGACTTTGAGAAAAGAAGAGTCACTTAAAGATGCTATTTTGGCCATGACCTCCAAGAATGTCGGTGGAGTGGCCATTCTTGATGATCATCAAAAACTATTAGGAATCATGGTTGAAGGAGATATTCGACGAACTTTTGTCAAGAATAGTCAAGGCTTAGATACCAAGCTTGAGGTTATTATGAATCCTAATCCCATTACTATTGCAGCAGAAGATCTGGCCTTTAATGCGCTTCAATTAATGGAGCAAAGAGAAAATCAAATTAGCATTCTTCCCGTGATTGATGAAAATAAAATATTCGTAGGATTTATTCGACTACATGATTTGATTAAAGAAGGTTTAAGGGCCTAGGAATTTATTCTACAAATCAAATTGATTGGTCGACAAAAGTACCAACGTACAAGCTTCTAAAATTTGAATGCCATTTTTTTGTAAAACCTCTTTTAATTCAGGATTTTCGCTGCCTGGATTAAAAATAATTCGTTTAGGCTTTAAATTAATCAAGTCTTTTGCCATTCCCTGGGATAATGAAGGGTTAACATAAATGGAAACAGTATCAATCAATTCACCGGATTGTTTGACTGATTTAATGTCTTTAAAGCACTTTATGCCTTCAATTTCCTTATGCTCAGGATGAACCGGAAAACATTGGTGGCCATTATCCTGTAGCATTTTTAAAACTTTGAAGGAATAGCGGTCTGCACGGTTAGAGGCACCAATAATTAAAACTTTTTGCTTACTCATATCACGACCTTAATTAGGAATATTATAACTATCTTAACATGAAATTCAAAAAGTCTTAAGAAGATCGAGTTCGGACTCTAAATAGTAACAGCAGAAAAATAAGTAGAAAAAATAGCAGCCAAAGCGGCCATTCTCCAAATCGCTGATAAAAAGTAGCAGAAGATTTAGTAATGGGAATTGTTAGATCAATTTTATTTGCTTCTCCAATTCCCAGACGCTGACTTTCAAGCCCATTTGGGAAAATCACCAAACTTATTCCTGTGTTGGTAGAGCGCACAAGAGGGATATTCAGTTCTACTGCACGCCACTTGCTTAAAAACAAATGTTGATACGGCTCAGAAGTGTTACCGTACCAGCTATCATTGGTAAGATTAATTAGAAAAGATGGTCGGCTATCCAAAGCATTGATGTAGTCCCTTATAAAACCTGGAAAGAGTACTTCGTAGCATATGGCGGAAAAAAAAGAAGGACCTGAGGCAAGAGAAAAGAGAGAGTATTCATGCCCTCGCGCAAAATAGCTGATATTTTGGATGACACCTGATAATAGTTGATTAAAAGGGCCAAAAGGCAATCCTTCTCCAAATGGAATAAGTTTAATCTTATGGTACCAATTTAGTCTAAATTTTTCATCTAGGTTTACCAAAAAAGCGGTATTGAATTCGCTCTCAAAAAATTCGCCAAAACCTTTGGCGTTATTATAGTCATAGCCACCAAAAAATAATGCAGTCTTTGATTTTTTAACCACTCTTCTAATCAGTTCAGGAATGTTGTTATCGGAAAATTGCATAAGCCTTGAGTTAAGTAATAAAGGATAGGCAGTTTCAGGCCAAACAATCAGATCAGTTGACCTGCCATCAATATCGGTCAAGCTCCAATTTTCAAATTTTTCAAAAACTGTCTTAATGGAATATTCCGAGCCTTCTTCCGAAGAAATTTTAAGATTATTTCCAATATTAGGTTGTACCAGCCTGATATTGATTTTTTGGCCCTCTTGATCGTTATGTAGCGGAAAAAGAAAATTACTAAGTAAAAAAATTAAAAATATGATGGGATAATGAAAATGGAATTTTGAATCCTTGAGGGAAAGAAAAAGATCAAAACAAAGGAGATAATTAAAGAAGGAAAAACCACTTGCTCCGATAATCGGAGCAAGTCCCAGGTAAGGAGCAAGGCTCATCCAAGGGTGGCCCATGTGAGCTGGGAACTGCTGTGGAGTGTAGATTTCGCAAAAGGTGACAAGCAGGGCAAGCAGGGGGGCGAGTAAATAGGTCCTGATACTCTGCTTTGGTTTAAGCGAGGAAAAAATTGATGAAAAAAATGCAATATTTTTGTTTGATAATTTTTGCAGCAGTTTGATTAGAAAAAGAAATAAATAGTATTGGGGCAATAAAAGTAAGGAAAAAAGTACTCCAAGTAGATGGTTAAAAGGAGATGGTATTCCACCGAACTCTTTAATCGTAAAGGGTAGCCAATAAAAGCCGGCAAGGTAAAGGCCTAAGCAGAAAAAAGCAATTAGAGTGATGGCAAAAAGCGTGTCACGGCCAGTTTGTAACCCATTTTTTCGAAATGCCACAAGTAGAAGAAAAAATCCGACAAGAGTGCCTAGGGGAAAAGACATAGTTTGGCCTGAGTCGGCAGAAAATGGCAGCAAAACTGGAAAGCCTGAGGCATAAAAAGCCCCACCAACCAATCCTAGAAGACTTCTAAAAAAAAATTCTTTAAATACGAATTGAGGCTGATTTGTAAGCATATATAGCAATAATCATAGAGGCTCACTATAGTATTTGCCAAGAAGAAGCGCTCAGAATTACAATTAAACAATGGAACAACTTGATCCTTCACAATCATCCGCCCCGTTCATGGCCTCGTTGACCTTTCCTGTTTCTGTTAAGACCATTGTCTGTCCTCAATGCCAGTCGGTATTTTTTGACCAAGGCTGCTGTGAATCCTGTGGTCACCAGGCAAACGTGAATAGGATTGGAGCTCCTTTTGATGAGAAAAGTTTTTATGCGCTGAAAGAAGATTATCTTAATAGTTTGCCGCAAATAGTCCGTATTTTTTCGCGCTTGGAATTTTTCATGAGAAGGACAAATGAAGATTACCAAAAAAAGTTACTTAAGAGATTGAAAGTTTTGGGTACCTTTTTTACTTCAAGCGAAAATGTTGACAGGCGATTTTATCAAATTGAGTTAAAAGATTTAATAAGTGAAATCAAAGAAAGGAAATTAGAAAAAATAATTGTTCCTTTTTTTGATGATCCCTCACTCAACTTTCCTTGTTCGTTAAAAGGTGATGAGTTGAGGCAAGTTGATAAAGCTGATCGCACTATGGGCTTTCCCATTTCGCGTCTCTATTTGTTTGCTATCTTTCTTTTTGCTGTCTTGCTTTTGCACTACTTATTAGCCACATTTTTTTTAGCAGAATGGTTTCGCGCTTTTTTAGGTAGATAAATAATCTTTCCCGGCTTCTTAACTACAGAATTGGGGTTTCTTTGGGCCAGTCCCCTGCTAATCGAAGCCAGTTTAATCTCATCCTTGGAATAGCTGGCCGCAAGTTGCAAGGCTAAATTTGCATCTAGTCTTCCACCTGAAGAGATTTTACCGATAAGTTTTTGTTCCTTTTTAGCGGATTCAATAATTATTCGTTTAATACTTAGATAGTTGAATTGTGGAAATTGCGATTTTATCAGGGCGGCAACGCCAGAGACAAATGCGGTCGATTGACTAGTGCCTGTTAGATAGCCGGCACGATTGTAGGGCAAAGAACTTCTTATGCGATTTCCTGGTGCCGCTAGGTCAACTGTAGATGAACCGTAATTTGAAGAACTAAGAACCTCAAGTTTTTCATCATATGTCGTTACTGTCACAATGTTCGCCAGACGATAACTGGCCGGGTAGTAGTGAAACTGCCCCTTGTCTAAATCCTGCTCATCGTTTCCAGCTGCTGCAATAACCAATATTCCTTTTGCCTCTGCTTCTTTGAGAATTTTCAACTCGTCTGCTGATGGTTCAGCTCCTCCACCTGAGTAATTGATAATATCAACACCGGCATTGACAGCATATTTTAGGGCATCAATGGTGCTTTGCAAATTTTCCTGACCCGAGGCCATTGGATTGTAGTATTTCAAGGCCAAAATTTTAACTTCTGGAAAAATGCTTTTAATGATACCTGCCACATGGGTTCCATGTCCGTGAGAATCATCTGGAGTTGCGGCACTCTTTCTTCCTTTGGAAAAATCCTTACCAAAATTGGAGGCACTGAGAGTCCCTTCATTAACGTATATATTGCCTTTAAGGAATGGATGATTAGGATCAATCCCTGTGTCTACAACTGCAACAATAACATCTTTTTTCTTTTTAAATGTTTTCCAAGCATCCCAAACCTTAATTGATGTTGGGTTATCAATTTCTACTCCCCAACTGGCATAGGGACTTTGTAAGCTTGCCTCAGAGTAGGAGCTCTGATTAGTAGATACTTCATCGCCTGCTAGAATTGCAGAAGATATTAGCGAAAGGACTAAAATGAGACAGAGTGAAAGTTGTTTTAAGCAAGTCGCCATAGAATTTCCAATCTCCTGCACAAGGTATAACAGGCAAGGCCCCGAGGCGTAAAGACACCTCAACTGTCCATAACTTAAGCAAAGTAAAGGCCAATAGGAGCCTAGTAAAATCAGATGGTTAAGCTACATTTCATGAGGCTTTTTGCTCACTCTCTGCTAGGTTGTCTATTCTTTTGACAAAATTAGTTTCTCTCATGCAAAGAATTTGGCCACTTTGAGCAATATCATCCGCAATTTGTTGTTTATTTAGACAATCAGCATCAGCTCCTCATTGTTGCTACCTATATAAGATGTACACACTTTGCTCCATTGCGGTGACCTTTTTTGCTTAGTGTAGTACTTGCTTCTTACATATAAGGTGAGGTCGTATGCAGTCAATGTGGTTTATTGCCATTCTATTTATGTTTTTTAATTCAATTGGCGCCCGCGCCTACGAAACTGATCAATTTTCCTACGTCATGATCAGCATGCAGGATGGGCAAGGGGAATTAGATAAAATAATTAATCAGGGGATTGAGCAGACTGCGCGCAATTGGAATGAGAAACGTGATGATAATAAATTTGCCATGAGAATTGTGCGTTTGTTCTCTTCTCGCCAACTGGAAAGATGGGTTAATAGTTCAGGCAAAATAGAAATTGCCAATGATAAAGCAAATTCAATTTTTAGAAGTACAGGCCTGCTACAATCTATCATAATACGGACCAAGGGATTGGCATCAACTTTAAACTTGTGCGGGGTAAAAATTGGCGCAGATAAGATGAGCCATTTTTTTGGCGTCGGGGGAATCTATTATTATCTATACAATAAACATCTTGCCAAGCATGGACCCGTCGATTCTGAGCTGCACGCCATTAAGCACGGGCTATTTACCGAAAAGACTTACTGGGGAGAACTGACAACTAACGTTTTTTCTAATGCTGATCTGGTTGCTAATTATGAAGGATACCGATTCCTGCGTGATCTGAATGAAAATTCAGGGGATACCAAAAGTATTATTCATTGGGATGGAGACAAACCAACAGTGGCGAGAAAGTTTAATTTTTGTAACTATGTAAACGATTATTGGAGTGAGGCCTTAAATCCCAGCTACTACCAAAAACCTTTGGCCAGGAGAGTGAAGGGAATTTTACGTAGCTATTGTGAAGAGCCTGCGATTGCAAGTCACCTCGAACTTTTTAGGTCTTCGCAAGACGCACTGTTGAAGCAACGCTACTCTCACTTAAAACTTAAGACCAAGGCCGAGCAGTTTCGCTTAGATCGAGTTTGTAATGAGTTTTCAAAATGGCCTAAAAATAAGCGTGAGAAGTATTTAGCTAAGGTACGCAGGCAGGAAGAAAAATTAGCACTAAAAATCAAAGACTCTGAAGGCCAAAATAATGACAGTGGACTTGAAATGGCTGATTGGCAAAATAGTACAGCAAGGTTTTGTCGTGATAATGTCCGTGATGCCCGGGCGGAATTTCTTCAAATGCAAGAGTTTATTCAAGCTGAGTGGGGCACCATGCTTTCTCAGATTGAAAGCTCATCTGTAGCCGCATTGCCTGTCATCTTATCGCAAATCAAACAGCAGTTTCAGTCTGTCGCGATAGACTCACGCAATAATCGCATTTGTCTCCTGGCCTCTGTACCACTAAATGAAGATGCTCGCAAAAAAGTTAGTATTGAGATGCACGCATGTTTTGAAAATCATCAAGACAAATTGCTTTTAAGCGACCACTATTATTTTTTCCGTAAAGGCAGGATGGAGCGCACCTCGCTAGAAGGGTTGCATGGAATAAACAATGAAAAAGCTTACGTCTTTAGGACCATTCCCATGCTGTGTCGTTGGTACTAATTCTAATTAAACATTGGTCCGCATTTTTTAGTCAGATGGGAGAGAGAAACGGTTCTAAGGACTAAGGCCATTTGGTACTCACATAAGTGAGTCGAATTCTTTTCCGCAAATTTTCGAATCGCCTCTTTTCCTTTGGCTTGATCCTTTTGATAAAGCTGGGCCGCTAAAAAAAACTTATCTTGGCCAAGGACTTCTTGAGGGGGCATCAACTGGGCCAGTGAAAATACATCCATATACTGATCTTTAAAATTTGAAATGAAGCTGGTCACAAACTCTTTTCTTTGGTCTAAACTCATGCTGGAAAAAAGCTTTTTATCCACGCAGTCTTCATCTGCGTGAAGTAGACAGGCCTGGATGGCGATATCGAGGCCAAAGGGTTTTTTAAATGCCAAGTCAAGATAGCCGCGAAAAGTAAAACCATGATCATGAATAAATTGGTGATATTTCATTAGAACATCTTTAGAGACATTTCGATTGCGCTCGTAATACTGGCCTTGACGCAATTCAGTTAAAATAAAACTGGCGCGAGTGCTTGCTCTATCATCTGCGTCTTTGCTCATGACTTCAAAAACGTCAGCAATTTGTTTCATCAGGCCATCTTTAACCACTAATTGGACACATTCAGATCGTAGCGTCGAATTGTTAACGGCTTCTTGGCAATTAACCAAACGAAAATAAAAATTGGAAGGTGTCGATGCCAAGGAAAACATAGAATAAAATAGGACAATATAGGAATAAAAGTATTTCACGGATCAATCTCCCTTCTAATATCTCCCATTGCATCTGGTCCCGTGCTGACGGGCAAAGCCGCTTCTGCTGAAGAAGGACAAGTTGCCGCTGGAGCAGCTGGAGTAAGTGTAGCACCGGCGCTACCACATGGGGAAGTGGTAGTGGCTATTTCCGTCTGGTGAGCGGCAGAAGTTGTAGGTCGGCTAATGCCAGCATGGTCCCACCCTCCCGAATTCCAAAAGGTAGCATCGGTATCGCTGCCACCAGCGGCGCGCATCTGGGCAGAAAAATCGCTATAGCTACCTCCGGTCAAGGCAAATTCGCCTAAACTAAATTTTCGTGAACGGGCAATTCGGCTAAGATTTGATGCCTGGGAGGGGCATAAACTTCGAAATTTTGTCGTCATATTGGCAAAGAAGTGTTCCCTCGTGGCGGTGAATGAGACATCCGACCCTCTCGTCTCTGGCATGCCTCGGCTATTATAGATATGGCCATACTCTTGGTAGAGTGAAGGCGAAATACGGTCTACCTCTCCCATCAGCTCTGCCATGGCAGAACAGTCAAGATGATTGGTTGCTATCGGATGCCAACCATTATGAAAATCACCGTTGGGCATCCATGAAATTTCAGGCACAGCACCTGTCGCTGTCATTTCTCGCCGCAGGCGCCTCATCATGTTCAAGCTGGCGCGAGTATTTCCTATGAAAGAAGGATCCAGCTCAGCGGCAGCTGCCACTCGAATATTTTGTCCTCTGGCCTGGTCGGGATGTGCTTGCATGTAGTGGAGCAAAGGCCCGTAAGCGCGATTATAATATTCGTTGTTAATGGGGAGACTGCTATGGATGCGCCACTCAGATTCACCGTGGGAGTTCATGGTGACAATGCTTTCGGCATGGGGAACATAGTTAAGTTGCAGTCCCGCACTGTTGATATAGGCTAAGCAGCGATGCAACTCTGCCTCGCCGATGCCATCGGCATCATCATAGTGATAATCCCAACCGGCACGCATATCACGTGTATGGGCACCATAAGGATTTTCAGGCGTGTTGCCGCCCGAATAATGGATGGGCATAAATAATGTTATTTTTTGAAATCCACTTGCGACTCCGCGATCAACTTGCTGCTTGCACATAGAATCCAAATCGCCTTTTTTAAATGGGGCGATGGAAAATTGGTAATTGGGTGCGCTGGCCCCACTGCGGCAGGGTGTGACTCTAAGAGGAGGAGTGGTGCTGTGATAATTAGGTGGGTTTTGATGCTGACTAATTTGATGTTTAAATCCTCTTAGGTAATATTTAAACCTCTCGGCAGAGTATATTTCTGACTCTTCGGCGGGGGTGCAATTGTTACCAGGTTGGCGATCTGCGGGATTGGGTATTCTTTGTTCACAAGACCATTCCCTAAGCAGCAGGTTATTAAAACCTGAAGCATTGACCTGGGACTGCAGACTTGTAATCAAGCTGCGATCACGCGCTGGAAAGCTGGCCGGTCGCAGGCCTAAAATGGCTGATTTTAATGTGAAGCGGTCGAGCGGGAATTGGCCATCTGGTACTGCAACACTTAAAGTTGAACTGAGCTGATAACTGTAATGCCACTCACCATCACTGCCGCGGGCAATTGAAACCGCTGACCTCATATCGGGAATGGCAACGATGTCTCTTATACGAGTGCGCGATCCTTCTGAGAGTCCGGATAAATAGGAGGTGTCTTCTCCGGCACGAGCATTGGCAATGTAAAAGGCCATGGGCCTAGGACTTAGTCTTTCATAATAGGCCCTATTCTGTGGTGGATTGACTTCATGCCAAGTCAGATTACGGTCATAATATCCGTTGGCCTCAGTACTTTGCTTATCAAGGGGAAGGGTATCTGGAAAAGTAGCATCGGCCCAAGCACTCAAACTTGAAAGGGCAAAAATGAACGGTATTAAGCATTTAAATTCATATGGCATCAAAGGGTTTATCGGACTAAGACACAGTAAAATGAAGGGGCACAAAAAATTGGCGATTTAAAGCGAGGGGGCAAACTGATCGTTACTCCATTTTTTAAGGAAGACAATCCAGTTCATGACTTTAAGTTGATTTTTGCTGGGATTGGCATCGTTAGGACAGAGCTTTAGCTGCTTTATTTTGCCTCCCACCTGAATTTTGAGCAAGACAGTTCCGCTGCAGACTTTAGGAAATTCGCCAACATTCCATTCTTTGCCAAAGATTTTTTCATAGTGCTCAAGTTGCGTGGCAAAGGATAGCAGACCCTTTTCGTCTGTGTGACGAAATCGTTTTTCGGGGTATCTGGAATCTTTTAATTCGGCCAGATATTCGCCATGCTTCTGCTTGCTTAATTTCGCTGTGATATCGTAAGAAGAGCTATGCTGATCAGTGTAACTTACTTGAAATAAAAAATAGCTTTCATCAAATTTCTTCTGTGCTTGAGAAGCATAGGTATTGGCTGGCCAAAAATTAAGGCATAAAAATTGGATAAATAAAAACGGGCACAATTTTAAAGTGAACATGATTGAACCCTCGTGCCTGAAGATGATGGGGCAGGACAGCCCAGGGCGCGCCTAATGCCTGCACTACGTGCAAATATTGCTAATCTGTCTTGTGGCAGCGGATGGTTAAAAGAACTTTTGTTACAATAGTAACGTTGGCCGCCATATTCAAAATAAGTTGCAGACTCGGCACTGTCATAGCTGAGTTGATCATAATAGCGGTACTGACCATTTTCATCGTAGTGGCAATTTATGCGATCATCATTGATTTCATCGCCCAAGACCGAGCACATGAGGTTGTCCATTTGGTTGGCCAGTGCCAAAGGTCTGCCCGCTCTATCCGGAGTAGAGGATTGAAGCATGTCGCCCATAACTTCGGCCGCTAGCCAGTCCGCAACGGCTTCTTTTTTTACTTTTTGATTTTCTGACGTAGGGAAGGAGGCCAAATTAACTTTCGGACCGAGACAACTGGCCAAGCTGCCAAAAATAGGGTCTGACTCGCTTAGGTCTGGTGCGACAGAGTGTCCAATTTCATGCATCATAACAGATTTCAAGCGCTCTTCACCACCGGGAGAGTTAAGGTTCAACATCATGGCAGGAGATAAAACCACGGTATTTTTGGCACATTCACGAAAATCAGAGGAAGCCGAAGCGGTTGCCTCTACGCGGCCGGGGTGGCAATAACAAACAGCATAGCCATCACTGGCTCCGGTTAAGGCCTCATTTCCCTCAGGTCTTACAAAGGAAATTTTGTCAATCCGATCTAAAAGCGTTTGTCGTTTTGCTCTATTACTTGAACCAGGGAGCAGGCGTTGAAGCGAGGCCCGATACTGCTCCTTTATTCTATTTCCCAGATCTTCGGCCTTGCTCATTTTATCGGGAGTATAGATTTCAGAGAGTCTCTGATTATCTCGTTGCAAGCGCTGGTTTAATTGATCGCAGATACTTTGAAATCCAATCCTTGTCAGGCAATTTTCCATGCGGTGTTCAGGATCAAAAACATTGTTAAAATTGCTTCTGAAGATGTTTACCATGTTGCGTACCGCGCTGGCATTTTGAACGTGGGAATTGGCCATTGGGTGATGGGGATCTCCTACAGGGTATTGCTTTTCCGCATTTAGATCGTAGTGATTGGTGATGCCTGCACATTCAGGCAATTGTGAAATGGCCCGCCCTCCGGCACATAATGCTTGCTTATTTGCTGTTGCGGCCGGGGCGTAGCAGTCACTTTGTTCTCGCGCCGCCAAGTCGCGAGTATAGGCTTCATCTTCTGCCACTTGAGCAGCTGCTCTTTGTTGCGCGACTTCGGCCCTAATCCTGTCTCCACAAGCAGCTCTTCTGGTGGCGCGATCAGCTATTGTCGCATCATAGGCCTGCTGGGCGGCCAGGTTAGAAGCTTCACATTTGCTCTTGAGACTTTGCAAGTGCGCCTGGCATATAGGGATTTGTCTGGTCCAAAACTGGTTTACAGTTCTTTGATAGGACTCTTCTTCTAGTCGTAGGCACTCTTGAATGCTGCCGCCGCGAGGCGGGGAGAGCATGCGACAAAAGGAGACGTCGCGCATGGGTTCAGAAAAGGTAATACTTCTTCGACACTCAAATTTGCTTCTGACATTATCTTCAGTAATGGTGACGTTATATTCGTCACAGCTTGGTGTAAGCGGATGCATAGGTACCACTTCCGAGCATTCACGAAAGATGCGATCTATGGTTTGACTATCGGATCGATGCGAGGGGAAGGTACCTGTATCATAGCGGCCATGAGCGAAGTCCACATTTTGGCGGGCATTGCCTAAACACAGTCCCATACTGACATCAGGTTGCGCGCCGGTTAAATTTTGTAACGCCCTTTGAAAATTGGGATCGCCTGCAATGGCCATTGTAAATTCGTTTTCTTCTCTTTGAGTCAGATTGCGATCGGCCTGCAGATAGGTATTTTCCATATCCCTTTGGCGTCGCAATTCCTGTGCATTAGCGCGAGAGGTGTCGTTATTACACATGCTGCGCAAGTTGTTCATTCTTCTTGTGCGCACACTTTCCTGTGAAGCAGAACTTTTGCTACGTGTATTTTCGGCGCCGCCGATAGCGCACATATTGGGATAACCATCAGGTACGCCTGTGTGTTGGCGGTAGCATTGTGGTCCAGAGGCGTAGCCCATAAGGTCTTCATGAAAGCTGGCATTGAAAGCATCTAGACTACTGGTGCTAATAAGAGCGGCGTCGTAGACTTCCCGTTCGTCCTCGCTCGGACCATCCGCAAGTGCCTGCATGCAGTAAGAAAAAACGTAGCATAGGGATATAATCCCCAACTTTTTATAACGTGAAAAATGAGTCTTTGAAGCGAACCACAGCATCCTCTCTTATCGTCATTTAGATAGTTAAAATGAATAGAGATAAGAATGATTTTGAGTCATAACTATTTGATATATGTAGAGATTACCAGCCTGCATTATACAAAAATAAAGAATTTCCATGATTTTTCTAAGTGAATGGGTCAGTATGATCGTCTGAAATTGAGATTGAGAAAGGAGGCGGTTGTATGTCAGATAACGAGCAAATTGAGAAGGCCAAAGCAGTTGGACACATTCCTAGCGGTCTTTTTATAGTCACAGCACGTGCTGATAGTGGTGCCATTGATGGTTACCTCGCGAGCTGGGTGCAGCAAGTTTCCTTTTCACCGCTACTTGTCTCACTGGCCATTAATCCTAGTAGGCCGGGCTATGCCAGCATAATGGAAGGCAATGTTTTTACTATCAATATTGTCGGGGAGCACGAATCACAATACCTGCGACATTTTTATAAAGGTTATGCACCCGGGCAAGGGCCTTTTGGTGAGATTCCCCATTTTGTTTCAGATCAAGGAGGAGTTGTCATTGAAGCCGCTAAATCGGCCATTGATTGCCGTCTGACACAAAAAATTAAACCTGGTGATCATGAAATAATTATTGCCGAGGTTCTCGCCAGTCACGTGAATAATGCCGAAGCCAAACCAAAAACCTATGTTCGTAAATCAGGTCTAGATTATTGACGAAGATTGCGCCAGGATTTTCCTTCGCGATTAGACCCATTTTTTTGAAAGTGTTCAACCGCCTTTAGGTGATCAGAGTAGCTCTTGGAAAAAATATGCGTGCCATCATTTTGACTGACAAAATAAAGATAATCATGCCCTTTAGGTTCCAACACGGCCTTAATTGAATCAATTCCTGGGTTAGAAATAGGTCCGGCGGGTAAGCCGCCAATTTTGTAGGTGTTATAGGGAGTATGTTCAAGCAGGTGTTCTTTTTTTAGATTACCCTTATATTTTTCCCAAATGCCATAAATAGTTGTTGGGTCAGATTGTAAACGCATTCTTTTTTTCAGGCGGTTCATGAAAACGCCGGCAATGATTGGCCTTTCTTGTTTGGCACCAGTTTCTTTTTCCACAATGGATGCAAGAATAATAACCTGGTGGCTCGAGAGCTGAGACTTGGAAAAATCAAGCGTAGAGGTTTTTTGTCTAAAGAGTTTAACCAAACTTTTTATGATAAATGTCGGCTCAGAATTGGAAGTAAATTTATATGTTTCAGGATAAAGATAACCCTCAACGGAATCCGCTGCAATATCCAATTCTTTTAGTAGCTCAGGGTCTTTCGCCATTTTTATAAAATCCTGGGAGCTATTTATAATTTTTTTATTCTCCAATATTGTGGCAATTTCATACATATTTTTTCCTTCAGGAATGGTTACTTCTGAAGTGATAGCTGTTCCGTGGACTAGAATATTGATGACATCCAACATATTGGAGCTAGATGGAATTTGGTATTTTCCCGATTTGAATCGGGTTAACAAACCGTTTATTTTACAATAGCGATGAAAAATTTTAGTGCTATTAACCAGACCATCCCGACCGAGACGATAGTTAATGCCGGAAAAAGTGTCTCCCGGTTTGATCTCAAATATCACTTCAGGCCCCTGATATTTCCACACATCGATGACATAGTAGATTCTTGCTGCAACTAAAATTAGAGCAAACATGGGAGCGGCAACGCCCAAGATGAGAAATTTTTTCATATTACTCATACAATTATTTCCTTTAAAAAGTCTTAAAGAAAAGGATAAGGGTAAGCCCGGTAGCTTTCAAGCCTAATCATCGCGTAGAAAATCCTCAAGAATAATTGAAGCGGCCAAGGAATCAAGTCTACTTTTATCAATTTTAAAATTATAGGCAGGAGAGTTTTTCATGCGATCTTCCGCCTCAAAGCTTGAGAGTGTTTCATCTTGATAGTGAAGGGGAAGATCAGGAATGTGCGCCTGAATTTGTTCTCCAATTTTTTGAATATGTCTGGTCATGTCGGTCTCTTTGCCATCTAGCAGGTAGGGCAAACCCAAGACCAGAACCTCGACGCTTTCTTGCATAATATATTGCTTCACAAGGCCAAGAAGTTCATCAGTTGATTTGATTGTTTTTTGCTCAAGCAAAAGTGGGAAGGGGTCACGACCAGGGGTAAAGACTGAAAAACCTACTCTTTTTGGTCCATAGTCGATTGCCATGATGACTTTGTTTAGAAATTGCTGGAATTTATTTCCTTTAATCATGGCGCGAAGCGTGACTCCTCTATAATATTTTCCTATTAGCAAGATGACATGATGAATCTATCTTGACAATAAGGCACTTCAGGATATTATGGGGGGAACTTCTAATAAAATCGTTAAGAAATTCGAAACCAGACTTTCTGTTTTTTATAAGTGGCCTTTCAGGCATTTAAAGTTCTCTTGATCGAATAGGTCAAGTTTTTATCAAATAAAGAGGAGTTCCTACACCTTAATTCTTTTAGGTATATTAATTTTCCCAACCGTCATTTTTTTTCAGGAGTAATTTATTATGCATCTTAATGAGCTCAGGGCCAAAACCATGGAAGACCTTATTAACATGGCCGATGAGATGGAAATCGAAAATCCAGGCGGATTAAAGCGCCATGAAATCATTTTTGCTCTCTTAAAAACCCATTCTAAAAATAATGAAGAGATCTTTGGCGGAGGCGTGCTGGAAATTCTGCCCGATGGTTTTGGCTTTCTGCGGTCACCCGAATATAACTACCTTCCCGGAGCGGATGATATCTATGTTTCTCCCAGTCAAATTCGGCGCTTTGGTCTACGTAAAGGTGACTCGGTCGAAGGCCAAATCCGTTCACCCAAAGAAGGTGAGCGCTATTTCGCACTTCTCAAAGTTAACGATATCAATTTTAAAACGCCCGAGGATCACAAGAAAACGGTGTTGTTTGACAACCTGATACCGCTTTATCCTGAGAGGAAAATTGATCTTGAATATCACCCGACTAATTTCTCCACCAGAATCATTGATCTATTTGTTCCGCAAGGATTTGGACAACGTTGCTTGATCGTAGCGCCACCCAAGGCCGGTAAAACCATGTTACTTATGGATATTGCCAACGCCGTCTCACACAATCATCCCGAAGCAGTTCTGATTGTCTTGTTAATTGATGAAAGACCAGAAGAAGTGACTGATATGAAACGTGGAGTGAAGGCCGAGGTCGTGTCATCTACTTTTGACGAGCCTGCCACTCGCCACGTTCAAGTAGCAGAAATGGTAATGGAGAAGGCCAAAAGATTGACCGAGGCAGGCAAGGATGTAGTTATCCTACTCGACTCGATTACCCGTCTCGCTCGGGCCTACAACACAGTTGTTCCACCCTCTGGCAAGATTCTTTCAGGTGGTGTGGATTCTAATGCTCTCCATCGTCCAAAACGCTTTTTTGGTGCCGCTAGAAATATTGAAAATGGCGGATCACTCACCATCATTGCCACAAGTTTGATTGATACTGGCTCAAGAATGGATGAGGTTATCTTTGAAGAATTTAAAGGTACTGGTAACTCTGAAATTCAACTTGATCGCAAGTTGCTTGAAAAGAGAGTTTTTCCGTGTTTAGACATTAATAAGTCGTCTACTCGTAAGGAAGAGCTACTAATCAATGACACTGATTTTCAACGCGTAACAGTCTTACGGCGAGTACTTCATCCTATGAGTACTATTGATGCCATGGAGTTTATGTTGAGCCGAATTACGAAAAGTAAAACCAATGAAGAATTTCTTGAGTCAATGAACGGTTAATGAAATTAAGTTTTAATCTCTTACAACTTTCGGCAGAATTGCTGGCAAAACAATACACTTCGATTGGTGGTCAGGCCGTCATCGATGGCGTGATGATGCGATCCCCGAATGCCTTTGTTGTGGCCGTGCGCAAGCCCGATGGAAAAATCCGCTTGCGCCGGGACCAATGGTTTGGTCTACATAAGAAATTTGATATTTTAAAACAGCCATTTTTGCGTGGTATATTAGTTCTAATTGAAACTATGGCTAACGGAATTGTTTCCTTAAATTATAGTGCCAATATTGCCCTTGATGAAGAAATGAAAAAAGAGGCACTGGGCAAGGGTATTAGCGAAGAGCAATACGAAGCGAATAAGAAGAATAAGGAAAAAGTTGGCTGGACCACTTTCTTGTCAATTGGCTTTTCTTTTGTTTTTGGAATTGCTCTTTTTGTTTTTCTGCCTCACGCTCTGACTGCATTCTTGGAAAGATCATTGGGCGCGCGTTGGGGGCTTGAAAGTTTTTCTTTTCACGCTGTTGATGGACTAATTAAGGCATCAATATTTTTACTCTATATTTTTATTATAGGCCTTTTCCCCGATATCAAGCGGGTGTTTCAGTATCATGGTGCCGAACATAAATCGATTTCAACTTTTGAAGCAGGAGAGGAATTGCTGGTGGAAAATGCCAGAAAATATCCTACTTTTCATCCGCGCTGTGGCACCACATTTGTCTTCTTTCTTTTATTCATTTCAATTATTTTATTTGCCATTATCTTTGCTCTTTTTCCAGTTGCTCCCAATTCCCCTATTTTAGTTAGACATTTTCTTGCCCTTTTATGCAAAGTTGTTTTGACCTTGCCTGTTGCCGGCATAAGTTATGAATTGATTAAACTAATGGGAAAATATTCAACCTCAAAATGGGGCAAGGTTATATCCTTGCCAGGCATGATGCTGCAAAAATTAACCACTAAAGAACCTGATGATTCTCAGTTGGAAGTTGCTCTGGCCAGTATTCGAGCAGTGCTCCTACTAGAAGAGAAATTCAATTTGAAAGAGGCCAAGCAAAAAACGCTGACAGTTGAAGAAGTCGATATTGCGGATCTTTCTGGAATTGAGGGAAGTTCATTGGGTCTGAACGACTTCCTCGGGCATTAGCGCCGCGCGCTCAATCCAATTCTCCTAATTTAACAAAGAGGAAATTCATGAGCATCTATGACAAATTAGAAAAAGTTGTCCGAAGGTATGAAGAATTAACTGAAAAAATGGGGGATCCGTCGCTGTATGATCGTCAAGATGAATACAAGGCCTTAACTACCGAGCGATCTTCCATTGAAGAATTAGTGCAGACATATCGCGAGTATAAAAAAATTCAAGAGGATATCACTGGTGCTAAAGATATTTTAAAAAATGAAAATGATAATGATTTGCGTGAAATGGCCAAGGAAGAGCTCGTCGGACTTGAGGAAAAACTACCTGAGCTGGAAAAGAATCTTCAAGTCTTGTTACTACCCAAAGATCCTATCGATGACAAAAACGTTATTGTTGAAATCAGGGCAGGTGCAGGAGGAGATGAAGCATCAATTTTTGTCGCCGATGTTTATCGCATGTACCAAAATTATTTCAAGCAGATGGGATTTAAGTCGGAGATAATTTCTAGTTCAGAAGGTGATCAGGGCATAAAAGAGATTATCTTTAGCGTTACCGGAGAAAAAGTCTATAGCAAGATGAAATATGAGTCTGGCGTACACCGCGTTCAGCGTGTGCCTAAAACTGAGGCCCAAGGGCGAGTTCACACCAGCACTATAACGGTTGCCGTCTTACCCGAGGCAGAAGAGATTGACTTTGAACTGGATATGAATGATGTTCGAATAGACGTTTATCGATCTGGTGGTTCGGGTGGCCAAAGTGTTAATACCACCGACTCTGCCGTCAGAGTCACCCACATTCCCACTGGTATGGTGGTCGCTAACCAGGATCAAAAATCTCAGCATAAGAATAAGGACAAGGCATTGCGAATTTTGCGTGCCAGAATTTTTGATGCAATGGTGACTAAAGCGCATGCCGAAGAAGCTGCCAACCGGCGAGGTCAAGTAGGAACAGGAGACCGATCGGAAAGAATTAGAACCTACAATTTCCCACAAGGCAGGTTAACCGACCATCGCATTGGACTGACTCTTTATTCTCTCGATCGTATTATCGAAGGAGATCTTGCTCCCGTGACCGACGCCTTAATTGCCTACCACCAAGCAGAGCTGCTCAAGGGGGAGGAAGAATAGTGTGTCTGAATTGATCAAAAGGCATATCGAAGATTTTTACTCTCAACATGAAAAACAGATTCTCGTTTCTCATCCAGGCCTTAGCCAACAACGATTATGCGATGATATTTGCGATTACATTAACCCCTATTTAATCTCCGCCTTAGACGAGTGGGCAATTCTACCCAAGGTAAAATTTGCATTAGCGCAAATATTATCGGGAATACCTATCCAATATGTGGTGGCACAAACTTATTTTTATGATGGGCTTTTCTATGTCGATTCAGAGGTTTTGATTCCACGTTTTGAGACAGAGATACTGGTTGAAGAGGCAGTTAAGTTCGCTCGTAAGCTTACTCGAAGTAAAGATGATGTTTTGCAAATTGCTGATGTCGGAACGGGCAGTGGCTGCATTTTACTGAGTTTTTTAAAGGCCATGTCCTCTCGCTGTGAGGCCATGGCGCTAGACATTTCGATGCCGGCCCTAGAAGTCGCTAAAAAAAATTACCGGCGATATCGTTACAATATTCAGTGCGAGACAAAAATTGTTTTTGTTCAAAATGATCGCTTAGAAGGAATATCTCGCCAATTTGATTTAATTTTATCCAATCCACCATATATAAAAATGGAAATGGATAAGGAATTGGTACACAAAAATGTTGCAAAATATGAGCCGCACCAGGCCTTATTTATTGGCGATAGTAACTACCAAGATTGGTTTATAAAATTTTTTAACCAGGTTAAAGAATGTTTATTGCCGCGAGGGCTTTTTATTATGGAAGGCCATGAAAGACATCTTGAGGAACTTTTTCAATTAGCACTGCAGTTGGGGTTTGAGGGAGAAATATTAAAGGATTATAATAACCAAAATAGGTTTTTAAAATTAGTTCACAGTACAAGGAAATAATATATGGATAAATTACTGATTACTGGCCAGAAACAGTTAAATGGAAAAGTTACCATTTCAAAATCTAAGAATGCCTACTTGCCAATACTCACTGGTGTTTTACTTAATCCAGAGCCGGTACATTTTTTAAATATTCCGAAGTTAAAGGATATGGATACCACTTGCAAATTACTAAGCAAGCTTGGGGTAAAAATTGCGGTAGAGGGAAATAGAACAAGTTTATGTGCAGGGGATATTACTAGCTGTGAAGCAACCTATGATCTGGTAAAAACCATGCGCGCTTCTATACTTGTCTTAGGGCCACTATTAACTCGATTTCACCGCGCCAAGGTATCCTTGCCTGGAGGATGTGCAATTGGGGCGCGACCTATTGATATTCACTTAAGCAATTTAGAAAAGCTTGGTGCCAAGATTGTTTTGCATGCAGGATATGTCGAGGCATTCACTGAAGGTTTAATTGGTACAAAATTGGTACTCTCTTTTCCTTCTGTTGGAGCGACTGAAAATTTAATGATGGCAGCGGTCCTGGCGAAAGGAGAAACCGTTATTGAAAATGCCGCTATGGAGCCAGAGATTGATGATCTGGCCAATTTTTTAAATTCAATGGGCGCCAAGGTTTCAGGTATCGGTTCAAATATACTGCACATCGAAGGCGTCAAATCATTACACGAAACTACCTATGAGGCGATTGGTGATCGCATTGAAGCCGCCACCTATCTCATTGCGGGACTTATTACAGGGGGAAAAGTGACGGTTTTGGGAGTAAATCCTGATCATCTTGATTCAGTTCTGGCAGTGCTCAAAGACATGGGAACAAATGTTGAAGTTACAAATGATTCAATCACGGTCAGTGCTAAAAATTTGAAGTCGGCCAAGGTGGAAACCTCTCCATTTCCTGGATTTCCTACGGATATTCAGGCGCAATTAGTTGCCTTAGTAACTCAAGCATCTGGAACGTCCATTATCACAGAAAATATTTTTGAAAATCGTTTTATGCATGTTTCTGAGCTGCTTCGGCTGGGGGCCAAAATTGAGTTGAAAGGCAACTCGGCCATCATTGAAGGGGTTTCAGCATTACAGGGGGCCCCAGTCATGTGCACTGACTTGAGGGCCAGCGCAGCGCTTATTATTGCCGCGCTTGCCGCCAAGGGTGAGAGTGAAATACACAGGATTTATCATTTGGACCGCGGTTATGAAAACCTTGAAGCGAAGCTAAGTGCCTTAGGGGCGCAGGTGCAACGGGTCAGAGAGTAATTTCTTCTCTAGTAGAAAAAAATACCATATCAGATTATTCTAAAATCATGCTATTTCGAAAAATTCAGCACTTTCTTTACTACCAAATGCGTGGCGGAAACAGAATCCTAAAACTGCTTAATAGGCTCAAGTTGATGCCTTATCGCCTGCAAGAATATTTTCGGCGAAAAAAATATCCTGCCCATTTGCAAAATTTTGAAAAAAAAGTTTTTTCGCAAAATGGAGAAGACGGAATCATTGAGGAAATTTTTAATAGAATTGGAACTACTAATAAGACTTTTGTTGAGTTCGGTGTTGAAAATGGTACTGAAAACAATAGCATCTACTTACTTAAAGAAAAAAAATGGCACGGGCTTTGGATCGAAGGAGTTGAAACCTGCTTTAACAAGGCGAGCGAATTCACCAAAGGTTTGGATGTAAAAATAGATCTCAATTTCGTCACGGTTGAAAATATTTTGGATATTCTGAACAAATACGATATTCCAAGAGAGTTAGATTTTTTAAGCGTGGATATTGATGGCAACGATTATTACGTTTTGTCTCAAATCCTCTCGACATTTCGTCCTCGCGTTGTCTGCGTTGAGTACAATGCCAGCGTCGGTCCTGAGAGTCATTTTAAGATTGAATATGACCCGTCTTTTAGATGGGATACCAGTAAATATTTTGGCGCCAGTTTGCAATGCATGAACGATATTTTAAATAAACGCGATTATCGCTTGGTCAGTTGTGATGCCGGTGGAGTTAATGCATTTTTTGTCAGGCGCGACCTGCTTCAAGGCAAATTCATAGCACCTGAAAATCCAGTGCATTTCTTTTATTCGGCACCAAAGTACGGACAGTTTTTTGGCCATATTGATCAAGAACTGTTGAGAATGAAGTCTTGAGGACCAAGAATTCAATTTATAATTTTCTGGGACAAAACACGCGCATAGTTTTGAGCGTTATCACTGGGCTTGTTCTAACTCCAATTCTACTTAAGCTTGTGGGTGAAGAAAATTATGGCGTCTATAGGGTCTTGACCGATATCTTGGGGTATTTTGATCTGGTGGAGCTAGGACTCTATAGTGGAATTCTATTAGTCTTTAATCGCGCCATCTCTGAAAATCTTGGAAAATCGAAGAGTGCCGCTTTTTATGCTTGTCGCAAAATTTATCTAAAAATCAACGCCTTTGCTTTGGTTTTGTTCGCATTTAGTTTTTTGTGTTTGCAAGGATTAGTAAAGGTTAAGACCATTTCTAGTACAGAGCTATTTCAAGCCTATTCTATTATGGGATTGTGTATTTTATTTATATATTTCAGAGTTTACCAAGCATACCTAGAAGCTTCTCAAAAAAATTATCTCATCAGCGCTGCACTTATTGCGCAAAATATCGTCAGCTCGATCCTGGCCATTATTTTTTCATATTATGGTATGGGAATCAGAGGACTTGCTCTCTCTTATCTTTTAGGCCAAGGCACCACCATCTTTTTGTATATGACCTTGCTAAAAGCAGAGTTTAATAAGCTCGAAGCGCCTGAACAATCAGACATGGAATTGCAAAAGTCCCGGCTCAAAAATATCCAGTGGCCAACTTTTTTGTTCCAGCTGAGTGGAAGGCTTGGACTTTATTCAGACAATATCATCATCAGCATGCTCATGAGCGCCAAGGACGTATCGGCATTTTATATTACACAAAGAATTGTGGCCATCATGGGACTAATTCTAACCGCCACTTCAAGTTCAGTCTGGGCCGGGATGGGACAAATACACACAACAGGGGATAGAGAAAAATTTTTGCAACTTGGCTACTTTATTACCAATGTTGTTATTGTCCTGGGAGTAATTCTACTCGTACCGGTTTTTTATCTAGGCCAATCCTTTGTTTCTTTATGGGTAGGAGAGAAATTATTTTTGGGGAATTTGTTTCTGATTGTTGCAATGTTAAATGCTTACATCTTGTCGCTGCTCACATTATGGGGATGGTTTTATACCATAACTCATAAAATTAAAGCGATTGTCCCATTTCAATTTTTAGTAACGTTCTCTAACGTCGGTCTATCTTTCTTTTTAACCACACGCTATAGCTATTTAGGTCCCATCTTAGGTACTTTGATAACATTTGTTTTGTTCTACATATGGGGCATGATTTATTTTGTTAGTAAAGAATTAGGATTTTCAAAAGTAAAATTAGCCGTATCCTTTTTAAAAGGATTTCTTTATATCATTGCTTTAAGCTACTTGGCATATAGATTTTTTCCTTTTGCTTGGATCAACTCCTGGCCAAAATTAATCGGTCTGACGGTACCGATTACGGCATGCAATGCTTTGTTGGCAGTTTTTCTATTGCTCAATACTCAAGAGAGAGATTTTTTTAAGTTGCGAGTCGGCAAATTGCTGGGAATTGGTAAATGAGAATATTATTAATTGTAATTATTTTTTATTCTTTGGTGCTCAAGGCGCAAACGTATCGGCGGCTAACTGACCCGGAAAAAGTTCGAGCTAACAAGACCAATGCCACTTTGATGGTAGAGATTTATGATGAAAAGAACAAGCCACATGGTTATGGCGCAGGTTTTTTTTACGGCAAACGAGGTCATTTTTTTACCAGCTACCATGTTGTTCAAGACTATCTTACAAATAAAAATTTTAAATTAAGTATAACCCAACAAGGTATGAACAAATCATTTCAGGATATAGAATTGATTAAGTGTCAGGACAATCGCAGGATTGATCTATGTCTATTCAGATTGACCAAGAATGTGCCTTCTGAATATTTTGAGGTATCTCAAATCTCATTTAAAAAAGGCCACAAAGGTTACTTCATTGGCCATTGCACCAGTCCCTTTTTCTCCAAGCAGGGAACATTAAAAAATGTCTATAAAAATATCTACGAATATATTACGGCAGTAAAAGTTCTTGATACATTAGATCCGGGAGTAAATAAAAATGTTGAATTTGTACAAATGGAAAATGCTAACCATTGCCCGGGAGATTCGGGTGGACCATTATTTTCACAGAAGGGTGAACTTTGGGGCGTGACCTCGGAGGTCATCACCATCAATCATAGTAACGAAAAGTTTTTTCTCTATATCTCCGCCAATGAGGTCTATGATTTTTTTAAAAAGGCCAAAGATGACCCGGTAACTATCATCCCGCAGGCGCGTATCTTTGTTGATCCCCAGGTCGAGCGGCGTGAAGATATTCGAAAAATTCGCGATCAATTATTTGAGCAGTGACTTATTTTATAAGGGCGTTAAGGCCATCAAAAAGCGCCTTGAGTAAAGACAGTTGAAGGCGATTGATTTCATTCACCTTGCCAAAGATCAATATGGGACTTTTTTGAATTGTGGCGGTTGCCGTCAAATGGCCTTTGCTGGGAACAAAGTCGCAAAGTTGAAAATGCGGGCCAAATTCCTGAGCGTAGCTTTCTAATAGCTTTTCATCGACTTCTTCCAATGGAACAGGGTTCGGTAGATGGCCGCCAGTAACTTTAACCCTTACTAATTTATTTTTTTCATGCCCCTTGTTGGCAATCTCAATATCGTTATACAAAAGAGAAAGCTCTGAGGCCGCAAGATTACCCTTGATTAAAAACCATAGTTCTTCAAAGAATGCGGTGCGATCATTGGGGTAGAGCTTGACAAGATTTTGCAAAGTCTCAAACATTTGAGAGAGAAATTGCAAATTATTTTGCATCGCCCATTCTGCTTGGGCCTGCTTTAAAATTTCAAGCCCATGGGAAAAGTCTAAATTTTCAAAATCGGATAGATTGAGATTAAGAGATTTGTTCTGGCGCACGGGAAAATATTTCATATGCTTGGTCAGCTGACCCAGTTGTTCGGGATCGACACTTTGTGAATCGACAACTAGCCCTTGAATTTTTGCTTCAAGTATTTCTTCCACATCCAGAATCTTACAAGTGGGCTCCTCGTCATGATTAAATTGTTTTAAGACAAATTGGCTATTGGACTTAACAAAACCTAGGGAAAATTCCACTCTTGACCTCGTGTGTTATGATTTAAATATAGTCAGCTTAAACCAGAGCGAAATTCTATATTGAAGAGTGAGTCATGAAAAGACCTATTAACTTTTGAGCAAAATAATTCACAGGTTTCGGCTACTTATATGCATACCATGAGACAAAAGAGGCGTTTAATAAATAACATGGCCCAAAACCAGAATCGAAATTCTTATTTTGGGCCATATTTTTTTGCCACGTTATTTAATCCAATTCAAATGCTTGAATGGAATTACTAATCTGGGTGAAGTAATTTCTGCGTACATTTATCTCTCGTCTCGCAAGCTGACTATTAGTCATAAACTCAAAGGTTTTTCTAATTTTTCTCTTTTGAAAGGGTTTGGTCGAAAGTCCTAGTAAATGAAAGGGACCGACGAAGGGAGCCGCCACAATCTGGCCAATAGCTACAAAAGGAACAGCGGGACACAATATGCCTAGGCCCAGGCCGCAAAAACTAGCGGTGTCATAGGTTAAGCCATAGTAGGCGCGACTCATTTCCTGGTTAAAATATTTAACATTTAATTTGTGCGCGTGCTCAATAACACTGTCTTGGTCTTTGGCCGTAACCCGGCCGATATTTTTCCAGCCATGATTATCCGCCTCAAAGGCGTCATAAATATCACACTTTGATTTATCATTATAACCATAGACTTTGCAGACCAATCCCATGCGTGAGAAAACTTCGCCTTTATAAGTTTGAGTTATGACGGCGCCAAAAAATTGCGGATCTTTAGTCGTGACTTCATCTTGCGCTAGCACCAGGCCATTACCCAAGATAAAGAGTAATAATATTAGCTGCTTCATACTTTTCTCCATAGTTGTGAAATTCCGATTCAAAGCACCTTAAGCGAGCTGGCCGGGGCAAAACAGTTAGAATCTTGCGCAAGGAATTTTTTACAATCCTTCACTCTGCTTACACTTAAAGCCGGCAATGCGATGACTGCCTAAAACAGTGTTATCGTCATAGATATAAACATAATAGCTCTCGCTACTATCCGTATAGTTCACGATCTCAATGCCATAGCGATACTTGCCGTTGTTGGCATCGAAAAGGTATTGATAAGCAGGATCACTCACTCCTTCTTTTAATAGCATGGGTGTGCCATTGACATAAACATCAGTGTAAATATTTGCCAAGGGGTCTCCCACGATTTGCAGTTGGGTAATCTCATTTTTGTGCCAACTATTATATTGTCCTGCCAGCACACAATCATAAGATTGAATGTTGGAGCTAACTGCTAGCGCTGAGATAGAAAAAGTTAAGCTTGAAATTAATAAGAGTAGTTTTGTCATTTGTTTCCTCACATTGGTTAAATTGCTCATTATCGTAAATATTTAAAGCACGCCTCTCTATATTCACCCAAGTTTGTGTGGCACACGACGCCTGAGTAGGACAAAGAGACATTTTGTATAAAATAATCTTGAAGCAAACTCAGGACGTAATCCAAATTTGTTTCGTTCATATACGGGGTTATGGAAGTGCTTCTCATCTTCATATTTCCTAATCTAAAGTTCGCTCTCTCTCAACCGTTACCGCAAGAGCAGAAAAATCTACTTCTCTTCTGGCGGACAAAGTTTTCAATGCCGCGAGAACTTGGTCAGTCTCAGTCCCTTTGAATATAACAAAGTCGCCAACAAAGATGGCATGCGGCAAAGAAGTGTGAGAAAAGCTTCGCAATTGAAGACTAAAACTTCTGTCGCCGCAATTGTATTGATTCAGCAGGCGAATGAACTCACTTAAGTTATACATTTTTTTATCGCCAACAATCCTGCCATTAACTTCAAATTCGCCGTGGCCAGTAATCATACGATAAGGAATAAAGCGACAGCTATCATAAGTCACATTGCCCACAGACGTGGGCAACTGACCAGTTGATACCAGCGTAAAGGCCTTATTAAGTTGCGCTAGGATGAGAGTTTGTGTTTGTAAGTCGTACTGGTTGAACTTTAAATCAATTTCTCTGCGCAATTGCCTGGTTAGTCTGACAGCACTTTCATATTCCTGAGCGGATAGGGATTGAAAGGCAAGACATGAGACAAAAATTAGTGAACATAAAATACGCATGGCTAGCTCCTTTTCCAGCAAGTTATATTATTCAGTGAAAATAAACAGGTAGAAAAATGCGCAGGGGTGATTTGTTCATGCTTAAGTTTTGTAAGGGAAGTAAGAATTAACCTGCATTGAAAATAAAAAATTAAAAGACATTATTATCTCCTTCCCATCTGGGGTGCCGGAGTCCCAGTTTAGTATCTTTTCTATGGAGATGGTCTCAACCCAGCAGTAATGGCCTTCGGCAAGAGAGTTCTGACCTTCCCTTTCAACTCTTTGAACAAGTTGGCCCCGGAGCCTGCCCTATGAGTTGAGTACTCATACATTTTTTCACCGTCCATCGATTTTTACATATCAAGGATTTATTAAGGTGAAACCTGCTTTGAAAAAAATAATATAATTGCCGATATTCAGGTAAATTCCAAAGAGTATCAAGCCAGAGCTGGATAAGACGTACAAAATGAAGGTCAATTCACCTCTATACCGTATTGATTTGGTAGGAGGCAACTCGCGAGGAATAAGTAGTTATATTAGAGATCCAGATACCTTAATGTTTAATCTGGCCGAATCACTTTGCGTTAAGCAAAGAGGACTTTTTCAGATCTTTTAGCAAACTCAATTGGTGTTATCGCGGAGGGTACTAAGTAACGTTACAAATTTAAATTGATGCCAAACATAAGGATAGTGGCTTCTCTTTCATGATAATAGTTTGAGGGAGGGTATAGTTCTGACTCAATCTTTGATGAAATTATTTTGCTTCGGCCTATTGAAGCATTAAATGAAACAGTTTGTGCTTGTGATAATTCGAAATCTCCAAGATTAAATCCCAGTATTAAATCTACATTTTCTTCGTTGATTATTATGTCATTATACTGATCGTTAAACTCACTATTAGTGCATTCACAAAAACAATTTGAATGAAAATAATTCCTAACTTGGTTTCTATATTGTGCTGAAATAAACGTGCTTACTTTGTGATTGCGAATATCTATCAAGTCTTGAAATACTGTGATTTGTCCTCCCACTCCCTTGGTGAGTTTTGTCGGAAGTGCTATCAGGCCACCTACTGCGAAAAAGCCACTCTTCCATTTTAAAAAATCGTATTGGCCCCCTGCATATATCCCTGAGAGAAGTGTCATCATGGCATTAAGATGAAAATTATTAAATAACTGGTTATTGCTTATGCCGAAGCTATAATTTGAATCACCTGAATCATCTGTATATTGCGAGTCATTATTTAATCTCATTTTTTGAGTATCCCTAATGCCGGAAGTGGAGAAAAAAAATTGTTGAATCATTGAATCATGACTATCACTGTCAATTCTTTTCATTTTTTTAAATACTGGAATGTACGGGAAGCGTGCATCTCGATGTCTTGGTCGCGCTAGAACCTTAGAGGTAAGGAGAACGGATAAAAAAATTATTATGACATTTTTGACTCTATACATACTCATTCTTGTGAAGTTATAGCTTGAATGTGATTGTACCTGAACTCCGAAGAATTCCCCAATGAGATATCTTTATCTCTTAAATGAATGATTAAGATTTCTTTATCTCTTCGCAGTGAAATATTTTGAATATTGTTTTATATCAGTCTTTTAAATTCTTGTTGATATAGTTTTTATTCTCAATCTAGTGTTATCACTTTTGATAAAAAAAAGTGATGAGACAAGTAATTTTCAGTTAATTTGTGATGGCGCTTGATTTAACAAATATATAAATATCGATTTTGGGCCGCACATTTATTCAGGCAATGCGCTCATTCCTTGTGAGCATAATTACTGGTTACTCTTTCAATTTCATTTTTATAGCGACGCCGGTAGAGCATTTCCCCTGCGACCGTTCCCGAATCCGGTAGGCAATGAGCTAATCGATTGTATGCGATTCGTGATACAAATAATGTAATTCTTGAGCGGAAGGAATTTCTTAAATACTTAGGGAGAAATAATAAATCCGCAAGTAGCTCATAAAAGCGAACCTTTAAGTGGAG
>Ga0066639_10000068_pt1 | contig 72545 bp, 73 predicted proteins | sample CryGeyCG2114_010_2_FD_59504 | JGI IMG/M metagenome (GOLD analysis project Ga0066639, IMG submission 59504) | Groundwater microbial communities from aquifer - Crystal Geyser CG10_big_fil_rev_8/21/14_0.10 | ecosystem: Environmental > Aquatic > Deep subsurface > Groundwater | place: USA: Utah...
TTTTGCACAGCGGGTTAGAAGAGGTGACTGAAGCCGGTGTCGCGACGCACAACGTCTACGAGCCACGTTACTCCTCGGTCATTCGTGATGTTTACCAAAATTGTTTCTACCCTAGTAATGGTCCAACGGCTACCCCAGGTACGGTAGAGAAAGAAGTTGACGAGCCGTACGAGACAGTTGACGAGAACTGATGAGAAACGGACGTCAAACAAAAATAAGCATGCGCTTGCTGGCTTTTGTAGTGGCAGCTTTTGTTGGTTTGCTTGCTGTGCCGGTACTTGCTCAAGGGTTAGATACCGGTATTAATGCGGTCGGTCCAGCAATTGGACTTAGTGGCGGAGGCGATCCTCGTATTCTTATCGCCCGTATCATTCGTTTCTTCCTTGGCTTTCTTGGTATTGTCGCGGTTATACTCGTTCTCTACGGTGGGTTCCTATGGATGACCGCAGCCGGTAACGAAGATCGCGTCAGTCAGGCACGAAGTGTGCTCATCAACGCCGGTATTGGTCTTGTTATTATTCTCTCGGCCTTTGCCATCGTTTCTTATATCTTGAGTACCTTCATTACTGCGACCACTGAACAAATTTGTCAGGCAGGTGATCCGTCGATTGCATGCCTGGTTGTTGGTTGTGGTGGCGAGCAAGTTTGTAGCGACACGAATGGCGACGGGGTGTACACCTACGGCGGTTGTACACCGTTTCCTGGTTGCGTGCCGGGTGGCCCGAATGCTTTTGTCATTGGTTCTTTCTCCCCACCTAACGGTAAGGACGATGCACCGCGTAACGCCATTGTTCGCGTTCGCTTTAACGAAGCGGTCGAAGCCGATACGTTAACCTACGGAAGCACTACCGATTCTGTTCGTGTGTATCCGGCCAGTGACCCCAGCGCCGTGCTTGCCGGTACGCTCGATGTCAGCAACGTTACAAACACCAACCAGCGGAGCTTTACCTTTACACCAGACGCCCACTGCGATGCACCCAATGATACGCTTTCTTGCTTTGCTAGTACTATCGCTTACACCGTTGAGATTACGGGCGGAACTATACGCAGCGCAAGCGGCAGAGCGTTGAACTGCACGTACCCGTCAAACCCCTGCAAGGTAACCTTTACGACCGGTGACTATATTGATACCGTGCCACCTCATGTCAGCATTACCGAGCCATGGTCAAACCAAGTTCCTGCGGATAGTATTGTCAACGTTCGTGCACGTGCTACCGATGACCACGGTGTTTCAAGTTTAATATTTTCTAACCAAACGACAGGAGCTGCTCTCGGTACGGTAGGTGTGCTGGCGGCACCCTATACACTATTTAGTGGCGGCGTTGCTTGGAGTACGAACGGTTTAGTTGCTGGAACTCAGCAGACACTGGTGGTGCACGCTTTTGATTTTGTAGATGGTCATGATGGTGTTGACGAGAAAACGGTTACTATTCGTCCGCCATTTTGCTTTGACGGTAGACTAAGCGGGGACGAAACCGGACCCGACTGCGGCGGATCCTGCGGTGCTTGCCCTGGTGAATCGTGCGACAGTAACATTACGGCTCCTTCTTGTCAGGCGGATCCTTTTGGTTGCAGCGTGACAAGCGCCTGTAGTAGTGAATCGTGTCTTTGCGCTTCACCGCCGGTCATTACGGCAGTGACCCCAAACGATGGAGCGCCCGGAAACTACACCACCATTACGGGTAGTGGCTTTGGTACAACGCCAGGAACGGTCACTTTTCTTGGAACCGACAAGGATGGCGACAATAATGCAGCTGACGACCCGGCTATTGCTACTGACGATGTCGTGGCAACGTTGCCGGCGGTTTGCTCTGCTGCTGCGACGTGGAAGGATACGCAAATCATTATTGAGGTGCCGACTGACGCCGTTGATGGGCCGCTTGAGGTTTCGGTGCCAGTACCAAGCGTCAACACTGAAGGTACTGAGGTTGTTGTTTCACTTACCGACCGAACCGACACTGCTCCTGGGCCCGTACTGCCGAGTTTTAATGTCAACACAACTATTCGTCCTGGTTTATGCGAGATTACGCCAGCTGCGGCTTGCGTGAACGATCCGGATATTTCTAGCGTTTCATTCTCTGGTAAAAATTTTGGCGGATCTAAAGGGACAATACTTTTTGGCACAACGTCGGCGGTTGTCAGTACTTGGACCCCAACTGAGGTTATCTCAAGCGTTGCCAATGTTCGATCAGGCAGCGTTGGTGCGCGGGTAAAAACGGTGGCAGGTGACACCTCGAACCCGTTTAATTTTACAGTCAACTCATGTGTCGCCGGTCCTCGCATAGACAAGATTTCACCTGACGATGGACCGGCGGGGCAAGCTATCACTATCACCGGAGATAATTTTTCAAACAGTACCGGCGAGGTACACTTTGTTTCGGCAAACGGAGAGGACATGCTGGCTGCCATTAGTTCACCCGCGGCGTGTTCGGCACGATCGCTTTGGCACAACAATCAAATTATTACCAAAGTTCCGTCGGCACTTACCTTTTCCGGAACAGCTAGTGAAGACAATGTGTATGGGGTGTATGTGAAGCGTCAAGATCTTGCAGAGAGTAACCGAGATGTGCTATTTACGTTGACGAATACGGCAGCGACTCCGGGGCTCTACTGTGTCGTCCCCGACAATGGTCCTGCGACGACTTCCGTTATGTTCTATGGGGAAAGTTTTGGCGAACCAAGAGGTGCAAATGACCAAGTACGTTTCAGCGACGGAAAAAATAATCCAAAAATCGGAGCCAACGCCACGATTGCTAGCGGTAAGTGGAAGAACCAGAGCATTGAAACGTCGGTGTCAGATGAGGCAGTGAGCGGGGCAACGAACGTCGTGAAGAACGACCAAACCAATGACGAAGTAAAAAGTAACCCACTTAACTTTACCGTGCAGTCCTGTCTTGACAGCGGGAATAGTTGTGGCGAAGGGTTGCAGTGCTGCGGGGATGGCACTTGTCTTGAGGCTAGTGAGACCTGTCCGGTAGCACCGGCGCTGCAGTTAGCGTCTTATCGTTGGCGTTTTAGTACTGGAAACCCAGTACCTCGAGTTGTCGAAGAACAGCAATGTAACAGTTCAACACAGAGCCCGAGCCCGTGGAAAGGTTCGGCAGACGCCTGCACGAACGCCCAACTCTCGGTTCGTTTTACAACGCCGCTTGATCAGTCTAGTATTCCGTCGACTGCCCTCGAGGTGGCTGATTGCGGTACCGATCCCAGCTGCAAAAACCCTACTACCCCAATGCCGGCCTCGTCGCTTCAATTCTTTACTTATACGAATGCTGCGGGGGTAGAGAATGGTGGCTTCACTGCTGACGCCGGAGGTTTCGTTTTAAATCATTGGTACCAAGCTAGAGTTACCACTACAGTGGTGAGCGATAAGGGTGTGCCCATGGCAAATGACTATACGTGGCAGTTTAAAACGGGGAGTGATACTTGCGCCATTGCCGCGCTTTCTTGCCAGCCAGCCTTCAGCACATTGACCACCGTAACGTCTAGGGGAAACCTCGCTGCTAGCTTGCAGGCAAAGAATTGCAATATTCTTACCTGTCCATCAGGAAGTGTTAAATGGAGCTCTGCAGATTCAACCGTTACTACCATAGACTCTGCGTTGACCGGTTGTTATAACACAGCATCTCCCATTAGCGAGGGTGAGACCACGGTAACACCGCGTTCTGTCAAGGACCCTAGCGCGAGAACCAGTCAGTGTACGGTAAAGGTGGCGTTTGAAGCGCCTAAGGTGATTGAACCGTTCCCTTCATGTACCGCCGCCTGTAAGAATGCCGATGTTGGTGCGGTGTTCTCTCGTAGCTTGAACGCCTCGACTCTTGATGCTAATAAGAGTGTTAGACTCTATCGTTGTGAGGATCAAAATTGTAATCCTGGCACATCGGGGTCTGGTTTGGCTGTTGTTACGGTGGCTGACCCAATTTATACAGTGGTTCCAGCAACAGCAACAACAACGGAGCGTTCTGAAATTACCTTTGCGCCTGCCGATGGTTTGTTGTCCGGCAATACGTATTATCGTGTCGTTTTAACAAATGCCATTCTTAGCGAAGAAGGAAAGCCGCTTACTGCTAACTACCAAGCGACTATTTTAGACACCGAACTACGAGGATACTCTTGGGTATTTAAAACGAAAGATGCTGTTTGTTCCTTGAACCGTATCGAGACGATCCCGGCGGCAATGACTATGCGTACCATAGGGGCGACACAGAATGTTGTGGTACAGCCGTATGGCTCGCCAGATGAGTGCAATGCCTATGGGCAGCGACTTACAGCAGCAAGCTTTGCTTATGGTTGGCAAAGTAACAACACTGATGTTGGTACTGTGACGACTCGTGATGTGCTACCACACCTTGATGCGGACGGGCACCTAGTGGCGAGTGGTTTTGTCGACCCGCTGCAGACCGCGACCGCTGTTGGTAAAGATCAGAGCTGTTCGGCAGCGCCAAACTATCAATGTTCAACAGCAATCGGTGCGAGCATTGACCTCTGTACCATAGATGATAACGACGACGGTACGGCTGATACCTGCAACAACCAACAAAAATCTTGTACTTCTGATAGCGACTGCGCGACGATTACCACGAGTACGTTAACTTTGCAGTGCGGCTTTACTCCGCCACAGCTCTGCGTGGCGACCGAGCAGAGCGTTATCGCTAATGGTAGTTTTGAGTTGAGCCAAGCCGGCGGCAATGATTCGATTACCGGATGGACTGACGCGACGGGTGACAATACTACCAGCAGTGAATTTTTACGCGTAGGTGACGGTGCGGACATTCGTCAGTACTACCGACAGCCGGACTGCGGAAGCGCTGACTGTTCTTTTGCTGAGGGTCTAGTGCAATACATAAGTTTACCATACCCCGTCAGTAATCAGGCCTATGATGTCTCGTTTGCCGCGCGACGATTATCGAGTTTTGTTGGTAGTAGTCGCGTACGCGTGTATCTGGCTGAGGCCAACCAGGTCAGCGAAAAAATTTCTAACGCCTATTTTGACGGTGATAGCAGCGTTCATCCAACAGCTAATTGGCTTACCTATGACGGTACGGTAACGCTTCCTTCTACCTACGAGGGCAAGGCTTTTCTGCTGGTTTTTGAACTACCAACCGGTACCGATCTAGATGCGGTTTCGTTGGTGCCGCACGTGTGTTCGAAACAGACGAGTCGTGCTTGTTCGACTACTGCCCAGTGCAATTCTGATCCTTCCCATACAGCAAACAATCTTTGCGGCGGCGGTACTGCTGTCGGACAGTGCGACGATAATTCGCTTACCTGTACTAACGATCGGCAAGTTTCCTGCGCCGACAGTAACGGTAACGCCAACGATAACTTCTGCTCTTTTGCTGTGAACAGCGGTGGCTGCTGTGGCATTCGTCCATGGGTGACGGCAATTGACGGCGCTAAATCTCCGGCTGACGGGAAAATCTGTCGCAACGCTGCTTTCACTGTTAGTTTTAGTACGTTGATGGATCAGGATAGCGTAGCGAAAAATATTAATCTCGATTGGCTTGATACAGTTGGCGATTGTGATGTGCAGGCGAACATTGATGCCGTTAACCACACATCGGTGATTGGCGATTTCTTCCGCTTTGTACGTCGTTTTGTTTTTAATGAGGCGGGTGCGACTGCAGCCAACACTTGGTGCACGGTTTCTGGCACGAGTGTTGTTGTTCGCAACAGCGACGAGAACAATGGGCTGACACCGCAAACGAACGCCATTCTGAGTGTTCCCGATCTTCTGCACCATGAGCTCAAGTATCGCGTGGTTGTACATGGTCCGACAGCGATTAACCCTACTGGTGGCGCCAAGAGTATTTACGGTGTTTCAATAGCTGATGACGTTGCTCAAGGGTTCCCGATGCCACCACAACCAGGATTGGCAGCTGAACCCGGCGTAGGGGATCATGTTTGTGCCGTCGACAAGATTGAGGTAAACGTTGTACCAGAGCTTTCTAAGTTTATGGCAGCGTCGCAGCCGCGGACACTACTAAAACCTTATGACGTATTCTCCTGTTTTGGTAATAGCTGTAATTGTGAGGATACGGATAGCGGTATAAAGCTTGGTTGTCGCTTGACGAATACTGGAGAGGTGAGCGAGGATCAAGATTCTCTTAAACCAAAGAACCAGCATCGCTACGACGCAACGGCGGTCGATGCCCTCGGTCAGCAGTTAAGCGCAAACTATCTTTGGCAGGCAGAAGATCCGGAAGGCCTGCTGTCGCTTGCCGGCACGAATCAGCAAGAATTGGAAACCACCCTAGAAACAAAACCGAAAGATACCCGTAGCAGCAGAGCGTTCGTTACTGTTTCTGCCGACTTGGGTGGTGTTCCGGAAACGAGCGGTTCAAATGCCGTACCAGTAACGGTTTCGCTTTGTCAGTTGCCATGGAGCAATGGTCCCCTCCAAGACGGACCGGCGGATACTGACACGAATTTCTTTACTACCTATTGCCGGGACAATGCACCAAAGACCAAAGGACGACAATTGTACTGTTCTAATGACGGCAGTATCAGCTGCTCGACCAATGCTGATTGTTCAAGTGTTAGTGCGGGTACCTGTAGTGCACTACCGAATTTTTTGGCTACCAATGTACACCCGAGTGTTCCTAATCCGTTAGGGGTGCTTAATGAATGGATACTGAAAGATCCAAGCAGTATTGACGCCATTGGTGTGCGGGTAGTAAAAAATAGTCGACACCTAACACCAGCTGCGTGGTATGCCGAGCAACCCTTCCAAAAGGGATCTCCTCAGTCCGTCACCATTGATGGCTACCCAGCCATACGCGATGGACGAACAGTGTACATTAACGCCGCAAATGCTGTCGTGGCTAGTTCAACTAACGCCCTCTTTACTAATATCTATATCTTCTCGTACAACCAAGGCGCTGGGGCAACAACGCTCAATGTCTACAACCAGCTTCTTAATAATCTCGTGTTCAATATTAATCGTTTAAATACTGGAAGCTGTCAGTCGGTGCAGACTGGAGAGCCTGAAGCAAGTGAAAAAAAGACATGCTCTAATGACGGCAAAGTCTGTCAGACAAACGACGACTGTGATGCCAACAACAGTTGCGACAGTGTAGCAAAGACCTGCCTGTTTACTAACGATTGTTCGAGTGGGTACGTATGCACGAATACTAAGTCAAAAATTACCCGTGATGTTACCCGTCTTGGTGATACCATAGAAACAACCAGCGCGCTTGCCGGTTACCGTTACGGTACGAGTTGTCCAGCAGTAACACCGGGCGCACCTGGAGATGCTAACTGTAATGGCGTCATCGACGGCAACGATATTGCGCTTGCCGAACAGTACCGTCAGGGCCTCATCGACCGTCCAAGTTACTGCCAGGCGGCAGATTACGATGGCGACGGTGACGTTGATGGTACTGACGTAAGTAACATCATAACAATTGTGCGAAGCAGCTGTCAGCGTGCGGGTGGTCGTAGTACAAATTATCCACCACTCACGGCTGGAACCTATGTTTCTTCTACAAGTACCAGCCGTTGGCCATCGTGGGTAGCAACGTTAGGTAATACTCTTGGTCGCCAACTACCAACTGATCCGTTGAATCGTTTTGCCACCTGTGAAGCAGGGGGGTCACTTGTTGGAGGTGCCTTTGAAGCAACGACCTGTTGGGATCCGCAATCGAAAACTTATGCTTCTCATAACGCAACCCTTGACGCAACAGCAAATCGCATTACGCACGTTGTTCCGCCGCCGGATGTGTCTTGGGCAAGAAATGTAACCTATCCGGGATCTCATGTTTATACCTATAGCGCTTATGGACGGTGTTCGGTTACCAGTACTACCGCCTGTTTCATTGATAGCGACTGTCCGGAAGATGAACAGTGTCAAGGACAAGGGCAAGATTACGCAGTTTGTAGTTTCCCAGAGAGTAGCTATCGTCCGAATCCAGCACTGCTCAATCAGGTTGCTACCGATGGTCGTTTCTGTGTCGTTACCGATCCTGCGGTTGCACGCGCACTTCCTGGGGCTCCAGGGAGTGGCAGCGATGATACCGGGACGATTTTTCCAAGTGATTTTGGTCTTAAACCTCTCACTATTACACTCTTCGGATCTGGCGCAGGGTCGATACGGGTAAGTCTTAGTGGTGGGCCCACTAGTACCGATACGTGTACCAAACCACTCGGTATAACGGTTCGTTGTGAGTTTGCCTACGATGCTAATACAGCTGTTCGGTTAACGGCTGTTCCTGCCGGCTCCGATTCTTCTGTTGGTGCGTGGGGAGGAAATTGCGTTGGTGCTACCACTTATTGTGACCGCGTCATGGATGCCCAAAAAACGGTAACGCAAAATTTTGTTATCGGCACGGTTTTAACGGTTTCATCAGCTGCCAGTGTAGGTGACGCTACGGCGGTTGCTACCGCAAACGGAACTAGCCAATCCTGTGCATCTACTGCGGATGGCTGTTCGTTTACTTTTGATAAAAATACGGTTGTGTCCGTTGCTCTTTACCCAAAAACAGGAACGACTTTTTCTGGTTGGGAAGGCTCTTGCCCCGGGACGGAAAGTGGAACGCGATGTACTAATATTATTATGAGCCAGTCAGTAGATTTGACGCCTGGACTTGTCGCCGCGTCACCTTTTGTCAGTGTTGATTTACCCACTGGCAGTACCTATGTGGCTGGACAGCAAATAGCGGTTCATTGGACCACGACCAACGCAACCACCATTTCTTTAACCTCGGACGGTAACACCGGCGATCAAATAAATCGTACAGGATTGGGGACGAGCGGTACCGAAAACGTGACGGCAAAAGTAGGGATGACGAAATTCACTTTAACGGCTACAGGTCCCGGTGGAACAGTGAGCCAAGACGTTTCTTTTGTCGTCAACCAAGCAACGGCAATTAATTCCTTTAGTGCGAGTGCCAGTAGTATTATCCTAGGGGATACCGTTACCCTGTCGTGGAGCGTTTCTGGTAGCCCCACGGCGCTGGCGTTACAGGTTGACGGTAACACTTTTGCCAATCCGGCAGTGAGTGCAACAACCGCCACTGATACGCCAGAGAGTGTCGGTACAAAAACGTATACACTTATTGCCAGCGGGTTGGGAGGTACTGTGCAGTCTACGGTTACTGTTGAAGTTACCAACCCTGCGCCAACCGTCATGGACTCTTTTACTGCTTCACCGAGCACTGTCGAAGTGAACAAGCCAGTTACGCTTACTTGGAGTCTTTCTGGCACAGCACCTGATTCTTTGGCACTGCAGGTGAACAACGCAACGTTTGCTAACCCTGCGGTTAGTGCGACGACAGCAACTCATACCCCAACAACAACAGGGACAAAGACGTATAAACTTATTACAACCGGACCAGGTGGAACGACTGAAAAAACAGCTACCGTTACGGTGGTGAATCAGCCGAGCATTTCTAACTTCCAAGTGAAAGGTCCGGGTGGTGCCTATGGAGCTAGTGCTGAAGTGGGTACTGGCGACACCATTACCTTTACTTGGACAACAGCGAATGCAACCAGTGCAAGCATTGACCAAGGTGTAGGTGACGTTGGTTCTGTGGTGAGTGGCACGAAAACTTTTATCGTTACTTCGGCTACAACACAGACTATCGACTTTACCTTAACGGCGACCGGTTCAGTAAGTAGCGCAATAGCACCGGTAAGCGTAAAAGTGCATCGAGCCCCAGCAATTGAATTGTCTGCTTTGGACGCAAGCAATGCTACTGGAGAAACTTCTTTGACGGTTGATGGCGAAGGACCAGTTACGCTTGCGTGGACAGGGGACACCGAATTTGGTTCTATAACAAGCTTCATCCCAAATCCTGGCAGTTATGCAAATAGTTCATTTGGATCGGTGAATATTAGTCCCGCTTCTCCTAGTTCGACCACCTACACCATAACCGTTAGAGGAAAATTCGGTACAACCGCGGCGAGTACCGCGAGCGATTCGGTAACAGTAATCGTTAGATCAACCATTGGCGTCGCGTTTGCAGCGGGAAGCGGTTCAGGATCAGTAACCGCAACTTCTACTCGACCTTCAAAAACATGTACTGCAAATTGCAGTTATTATCCAAACACGGGTGATACGGTGACCTTGGCGGCTACCGCTAACGCCAACTCTCGCTTTATCGGCTGGACGGACTGTCCTTCTGGAGCAACCTCTCCTTGCACCTTTACTGTCGGAGATTCGCAGACTATTACGGCAAACTTTGCAAAAGCGTATACGCTAACACTGGAAAAACGTGACGCGGTATCAACTACCACCTCGACGACTAACGGTACTGTTGGTGTCGGCATTGTTGTGCCGATAAGTGGCGGCGAAAAACCGATTACTAAAAATTTAGTGGATACCGGATTCGTCGAGAAGTACACGGACGGGACAATGGTTGGTTTGTCGGCACTGGATGGCACGAATGCTATATTTGATCACTGGTCTGATCCCTCATGCGGAAATTCGGCTAATTGTCAATTTACTGTCAGCAGTGACAAAACGCTGTACGCTTATTTCTTAAGGAAGCCGGACAAGCCAACCTTTACTATTTCACCAGCCGGTTGTACGACCAGTAACCCTTGTTCTCCAACTCAAGGTTTTGTGTTCACGTGGACGTCAGTTGCTGGACAGACGTATCAGCTTAATCCCGGCGCAATTAATGTAACGGGTGGTCGCTGGCCAAGTTCTGGTACTAAGCAATTACCTGGAAGTGCCACCTTTACACTAACAGCAACGAATGCAGCCGGTAGTACGATAAGTGACCCCAAAGATGTTTGGTTGAGATGGAGCTCTCAGTTGCTTGCCGATGGTACCTCCTCAAGTGGTAATATTACTCCAATACAAGTTCGACACGACGAGGCCAGTCCTCGGGTTATCGTTGCAAACGATCAAGACGGCAACCCAGCAAATGATGTTGCTTATGTATTCTTTTCTGGAGAGGGAAACGGGGGCACCTGTCGATTTTTGAGAGGTACGATTGTCAGCAATGCATTTACCTTTGCTCCTGCAGATGAGGTTGCTAGAAATTGTCGGCACATTGCCGTTTGGTACGACAAGTGGACACCAAACGTTGCTGGTGACGTCGCTCATATTGCGGTTACCAAACCAGGGGGCTCTAAAAATGAAAAAGATCGTATTAACTACTACACGATGAGCGGTATTAGTACTACGGCGCCATCAGCAATTTGGCAAAAAGTAACAAATACAGCTTCGCCTTTGCAAGAGCTATCGGATACAGAAAAAGTGTCCGTTACCGAACGGACAACAGGAGATGGGCTGTTTACACTCGGTCAAAGCGGGGGGAGTTACATTGATCAATGTACACTAAATAATGGAAATGCTTGCACTCGATTAGTGAATCCGTATGACAACAACGAAGACGAAGCAACGCAGTTGGTACCGCTTGCTTCGGAGGATAGTTTGGGTTCAGTTTTGCTTTTTCATCAAAATCAGGCCGCAACCGCTCTGTATGCTGAGCGATGGCAAGGAAGCGCTAAACAGCGGGTGTTAGTTGATAGTGCCGCCACGATAGACCCATATTATCAGGGCGCTTTTAGCGCCGTAACAAATCCTGTTACTGGAGATACCTATGTAGTATACAAGAGCGATGGTGGAACCGTTGGAGGTGGAGATGATGAGATTCGTATGAAAGAAAGGAACAAGAGTCAATTAAACTTTTCCACTCGAGAAAATCCAGTCAAACAAACCGCCGGAGAATTTGGTATTCATGATGTTGCCCTAGCGCTCGACACGCAGTCAGGGTATCTCTATGTTGCCTATGCCGTGCGCACTTCTTCTTTATCTACCTCTTCTGTTGTTCGCTATGTTCGTTCTGTTCTTAGTACCAATGATTCGTCATGGAGGAGTGCACAGGGATATCCTTCTATTTGGACGAATCCAGTGACGGTCATTAGCGAACAAGGAGAGTATCGCGGTATTTCTTTGAACTATCTTTCACAAGGAAGGCTTTATGTGACAGCAGTTGACACGACGCGTGGTGCGGTCAAGTTGCGAGGGGCTACGGTTAACGTTCTTGCGCCGCCACAGTAGTGAGTTGAGTGCTTGTCTTATTTCCATTATACTTAGAGTACCCTTTATGTTTGAAGATCAAGAAAAGCCAGAAGAAAAAAAAGTAACGTCGCCATCTTCCGATGGTGCTTCGCTTCCCATGAAAGAACCGGAAGATATGCTGGCAACCATTGATAGCGCTCCGTCTTCTCCTCTCGTTCCCAAAAATTCTCTTACTCCTCCCTCTGGCACGCCGCCGCGACCTCTCTCTTCCATGCCAGAAACGGGTGACGGTATTCCGGCAGAATATCTTGATGACGGTTCGCATCTGACTCGCAAACTTGTTACAGGACTTTTTATTGTACTCCTAGTTGTCGCGGGTGGGGTAGGGGCTTGGTGGTACTTCCGGCCAACAACAACAGAACCGACAACACCTACGGATAACTCGACTACTACGGCGACAACACCAACCGAGGTAAATCCACAGCCCGATCTGCAGTTGCAAGGTGAAGGGCCAACATCATCGGCGGAAGACACTGATCAAGATGGTCTCTCGAATGCTCAAGAAATTGCGGCAGGTACCGACCCACTAAACCCTGATACCGACGGTGATGGACTCTTTGACGGAGAAGAAGTTCGTTCGTTCGGTACCGACCCACTAAACCCTGATACCGATGGTGATGGGTTTACCGATGGCGAAGAGGTTCGTAATGGCTACAACCCAAAAGGTTCTGGTAGACTTTTTAACGTTCCGCAGTAGGTAGTAGTAGGGGGGATAGCTAGCGGATTATTTTGTTGTATGCTGTCTTTTTTGAAAAAAAATAAGAGCGAGAAAACGCCGAAAGAGAAGGTGGCGGTGCAACCAATAACTGGTACGGTTATGCGCACCATGCCGGAAAAGTTTTTTGCCAAAGATGAAGGGAGCCCATTTTGGACACCGTTTAAACTTTGGTCAATCGCAATTTTTGTCATTGTTGTTCTCATTGGCGTTACCTACTGGTTAGTAAGTGGGATACCCACTACGTCGCCGACGGTGGCCGATCAGCAGCCTGCTAGTCTATCAGTGACCTCGCCACAACCAAAAAATACGACACCCACAACACCGACTGCCTTACCAGGAAATGCAGAGGTAAACGATACCGCCGCAATCGCTCCTGAACCAGTATCACCTACACAATCAGACGCTATCCCCGCGCCTCCGCCTGCTCCGTTGCCGGCATTGCTTCCTTCAAGTACCGATACCGACAGCGACGGCCTTACTGATGTTGAAGAATTATTGTATGGTACTAATCCAGAAAAACCAGATAGTGACACCGACGGCTACGGCGATCTTGAGGAGCTTAAAAACGGTTATGACCCCCTTGGGGCAGGGAAACTGTCAACAACCAAACTGCTGATTTCATACCACGATGGGTCTAATCGATTTACGGCCAACTATCCAGCAAGTTGGAACGTACAGCCTGTTGGCAAAGATGGTATTCAATTTATTTCAGCAACGGGAGAATCAATTGCCGTTCTTGTGCAAGGTAACTCAAAAGCACTGCCACTGACAGACTGGTATCGCGCTAGTGTTAACGGAGGCGACAGCACCACACCGCCACTCGAAATGGTCGGGGAACATACCGGTATTTTTGCACCCGACCGACAAACATTCTATGTTGCCTCCACCAAAACGCCGACAACTATTTATGCTATTAGCCTAGCATCGGGTGCTAAAACAAATCTTGATTTTCGTGCCACCTATGAACTCTTTATTCAGTGGTTTCATGAAGTATCGTAAAGTGCATGCGTCTCGTTATTAGAACAACAGTGCAGTGTGCCGTTCCTAAAAAACAGTTAGCACTATTGCTCAATAAAGTTTTACAATTTTGCTCGCTGATTAAAACCGAGGCTATTGGCGAAGAGCTATCGTTGGCATTTGTTGGTGAAGCTGCTATGCGTCGACTCAACGAAACGTATCGTCAGAAGGCAGAGTCGACCGATGTGCTCAGTTTTGAGTACGGCGAGGTAATCATCTGTGTTCCGCGAGCAATCCGTCAGGCAAAACGTCATCGACTTTCGGTGAGCCGTGAAATAGGAGTACTTTTTCTTCATGCACTCTTGCATATTTTTGGTTTCGATCACGAAACGGAAAAAGATCGCTTAGCTATGCAGAAGGCGGAAGAAAAAATACTTGGTTCTCCGGGACTCATTACTTTGCAGGGCTATACGTCTAGCGTCAACGCATGATATGTCTAGATTGTTAAAAAGTTTTCGCTACGCTTTTCTTGGTTTACGGCAGGCGTGGAAGACGGAACAAAATTTTCGCTTGCAAACCCTTGCCGGTGCATTGGTGTTTTTGCTTGCCTGGTATGTTCATCTCTCGGCGCTTCGTCTTATTGTTGTCGTTTTACTCATTACGCTTGTGTTGGTGCTTGAGCTATTAAACACGTTCTTTGAGCGTTTGGTTGACTTAATCTCTCCACGTATTCACGCGTACGCCGCGATGCTAAAAGACCTCCTCGCGGCCTCCGTTTTTGTTGCCTCAATTGGCGCCGTTGTTGCCGGTATTCTCATTTTCTTGCCTTACCTCCCCAGTGTCCATTGGTGGTAGGATCGTCATTTGGCGTTTAACGGCATTTCATTGTATAATCCCTTCACTTATGGCTCAGCAAGAAATCATCACCGGACTCGATATTGGCTCGACGGCTATTCGCCTCGTTGTTGGTCAGCGAACCGCTGAAGGTCAGCTTCATATTCTTGCTGCGGTTTCAGTTCCGGCCGAAGGTGTCAATCGTGGAGTAATCACCAGTCTCGATGATGCCACTTCAGTGCTGAGCGCTGCCAAAGAGAAAGCCGAACGCATCACCGGTATGCCGCTTGAATCCGCATGGGTCGGTATTTCCGGACCGCACGTTATTACCAGCCCAAGTCGTGGTGTGGTTGCTGTTGGTAAAGCGAATGGAGAAATTGAAGAGTCAGACATTGATCGGGCGCTTGAAGCCGCGCGTGCTGTGGCGACACCTCCCAATTACGAAATTCTTCACGCCATACCAAAAACGTTTACCATTGATAGCCAGCCGGGCATCAAAGATCCCATCGGCATGAGTGGTGTTCGCCTAGAAGTAGAAACTACCATCATCCAAGGGTTGTCCGCTCAGCTTAAGAACGTAATGCGCTGTGTCTATCGTGCGGGCTTCCGTGTTTCTGGTGTTATCCTTTCCGTCCTCGCTGCCGGCGAAAGTCACGTTACCGAACGTCAACGAGAGCTCGGTGTTGCTGTTGTTAACCTAGGCGGCGCGACGACGAGCGTTGCCGTTTTTGAGGAGGGAGACTTGTTGGCTGCCGAAGTATTGCCATTGGGATCTGAGCACATCACCGCCGATATTGCTATTGGTCTTCGTACCTCGTTAGATATTGCCGACCAAGTAAAGCTTAACTACGGTACGGCCGTTGCTAATGGGGTTAACAAGCGTGAAGAAATTGATTTGGCTGAATTTGGGGGAGACGAAGGAGAAGTAGTTTCGCGCCGTTACGTTGCAGAAATCGTCGAAGCACGACTGGAAGAAATTCTTGATAAAGTTGATGGAATCTTGAAGAAAGTGGACCGCTCGGGTATGCTACCCGCGGGTGTTGTTTTTGTTGGTGGTGGCGCTAAGATGCCAGAGCTCATCGAACTTGCAAAGCGTCGGTTGCGACTCCCCATAACCCTTGGTGAGCCGAAGGCGAGTTTTATGAGTGCCATTGATACGGTAAGCGACGTCGCTTTTGCAACAGCACTTGGTTTGGTACTCTGGGGAGAAGCCACAACGCGCGACCAAGGCAGTCGATGGGGCAGTATGCTCCCGAACGTCGGTGCCGGCAAACTGGTGAAGGGCGTTCGTTCGTGGTTTTCTTCACTCCTCCCTTAATCTTTTCTTTTACCCCCTATGGCCGAAGTGAAACCTAATATTGAAACCATTGCCAAGATTAAAGTAGTTGGTGTTGGTGGTGGTGGATCATCCGCGGTGAACCGGATGGTAGAGGCAAAAATTAAGGGTGTCGATTTTATTGTCATGAATACCGACGTGCAGGCGCTACATTATACGAAAGCGCCCGTTAAGTTGCATATTGGTAAAACCGTAACGCGTGGACTTGGTGCAGGGATGAACCCCGAGCTTGGCCGCAAGGCCGCTGAAGAGGCGCAGAATGAAATTCGTGATTTTCTTAAGGGTTCAGACATGGTATTTGTTACCTGCGGCCTTGGTGGTGGAACCGGCAGCGGCGCTTCGCCGATTGTGGCGGAGATTGCTCGAGATTTAGGTGCGCTTACCATTGCTGTTGTGACTAAACCATTTTCATTTGAGGGAGCACAACGCAAAACCATTGCCGAGCAGGCGTACGAAGAACTGGCCGATAAGGTTGATGCTATTATTGTTATCCCCAATGATCGTATTTTACAAATTGTAGATAAAAAAGCCTCACTCATCGATTCCTTCAGAACCGCAGACGAAGTGCTTCGTCAAGGTGTCGAAGGGATTTCTGATCTCATCACTATGCCCGGTTTGGTCAACGTTGATTTTGCTGATGTTAAATCGATTATGCATAACGCCGGCTCAGCATTAATGGGCATCGGTATTGGCACCGGAGAGAATCGCGCGGCAACCGCGGCAAAAGCCGCTATTACGAGTCCGCTTCTTGAGTCGTCCATTGAAGGCGCGCGTGGGGTACTCTTTGTCATCACTAGTGGTCCCGATCTTGGTATGCATGAGGTAAACGACGCGGCAAAAATTATTACCAGCTCAGCTGACGAGAATGCTCGCGTTATCTTTGGTACCGTCATTGACGAGAGTATGAAAGGTGAGGTGCGAGTTACCGTTATTGCTTCAGGTTTTAATGGTGCGCGCTCGCAACGGGTAAAAGAATCAGAGCCGGCTTCGACCTATACAGCTAATCGTTATCTAGAAGAGCAGCCAGTGGAAGAAGAGGAAGATGATGCTATTGTTGATACCGAAGAAACCCGTGCCATTTTTAAAACTCGAGTTAGTAGAAATAATGAGGGGAACGAATCAGTAACACCGGAACCAAAGCGACCAACGAAAACAACTGACGAGGAAGAAGATCTAGACATACCCGCCTTCATTCGGCGTAAAATGAATTAGCGACATGCGCTGCCCGGCGTGCGGAGAAGCGGACACTAAGGTTATCGATTCTCGTTTAGCGGGAAGTGGGTTAGCTATTCGTCGTCGGCGCGAATGTGGTGTCTGTGAATTTCGGTTTTCTACTGTTGAAGAGGTGCAGATTTTAGATTTAACGGTTGTTAAACGAACCGGACAGCGAGAACCGTACGCAAGAGAAAAAGTGCTCAGCGGCATCAAGAAAGCATTTGAAAAACGTCCCCTTACTCGTGAAGACCTCGATCGCCTTATTCAGATTATCGAGCAGGATATTCAGGTCCTTCGTAAACCCGAGGTTACCTCCCAACAAATAGGTGAAATTGTGATGCGCCGTCTCAAGCGCGTTGACGAAGTCGCCTTTATTCGTTTTGCGTCCGTCTATCAGGGGTTTAGTGATGCGGCGGCATTCCATCGGGCAATTTTGCGCCTTACCCCGAGCCGTATACGAAAACTTTTACCGACGCGTAAAAAAACAAATCGTAAAAAATAAGCTATGGACGAAGACATCCGCAGCTTGCTAGAAGAAAATTTGCAGCTCGCCCGCGAGACGCATGCCATGATGAAAAAAGTGCGCCGCTATATGGCGATGCGAACCGCTATTGGTTTCATTTACTTGTTACTCATCGTGGCGCCAGTTATTTTCGCCATCATTTATCTGCCGCCGCTCCTGCAAACGTACTGGCAGCAGTACCAAGACGTACTTTCTCCGTTGAGTCAGTTACACAACCAAAGTTCGTCAGCGCAAAACGGTTCCTCAACCACGCCTTCAATGCAGGACATTATTGATTACGCGCGCAGTATCGGCGTTACCGTTCCTGGCGCTTCACATTAGCAGTGGAAAGCATTTTTGAGCAGCAAGTGTGGGAGGCGCTTGAGCGCGTTCCAAAGGGCAAGGTGACTACTTACGGTCGATTAGCTGCCGCTATCGGTCATCCGCGAGCCGCTCGTGCCGTTGGAAGGGAACTACATAAAAATTCTAATGCGGCGTGCAACAGCATTCGTAAAGAAAAAATGTTGCCCTGTCACCGAGTTGTTTGCAAAAATGGCAACCTTGGCGGCTACCTTGGTGGGGTACGCAAAAAACGCACTTTTTTGAAATATGAAGACGTCCCTATCTGTAATAATAGAGTATCCAGCTCCTCTATTATTGACCTCAATGCTTCTTCTGCGTAAAGTAAAAAGCATATGAAAACATTATCTCAACTTTACGAAGAGTCAAAGTCACTCTTCCTCGCCGTTTTTTTGGTTAGTTTTCTTGTGGGCGCTACCAGTGGGGCGCTTTTTGGCGTTTTGGGCGCCACCATGCTGAACGAAACCTTCGGCATGACCTTGGCCGCTATTGGGGGACACCCCGTAGCTTCAGGGGATCAACAGCAGGCATCGGCGGGTACCACTACCGATATCGGTGCCGCGAACCAAAGCGACGTGGTCGCTGCGGTGCGTAAATTGGAGCCGGCTGTCGTCAGTATTGTCATTAGTAAGGATGTGCCAAAGGTGCAGGCTGCGCCGTCGCCATTTAGTTTTTTCCCAGATCAGTTTTTTGGGAATCTGTTTGGTCAACTACCTCAGCAACCGGCAATGCCACCATCTTCAAGTGATTCTGGTGGTACACAGAAACAAGAAATTGGCGGAGGAACAGGTTTTTTTGTTGCAAGTGATGGGTTACTCGTAACCAACAAGCATGTTGTTGCTGACGAAAACGCTGACTATACCGTACTCCTGAATGATGGTCGTAAGCTGCCAGCAAAAGTATTAGCTCGAGACCCTGCCAACGATCTGGCCGTTGCCAAAGTAGAGGGGAGCGATTTCCCGACGGTAACGTTTGGTGATTCTGACAAGCTTGATCTTGGTCAAACATCAATTGCTATTGGTAACGCACTTGGCGAATTCAGAAATACGGTATCAGTTGGTGTCATTTCTGGCTTGTCACGTTCTATTACCGCCTCTGGATCATTGTTCGGTACCGAGCAGCTTTCGGGTGTCATTCAAACCGACGCTGCCATTAACTCAGGTAACTCTGGTGGTCCGCTTGCCAATCTGAACGGTGAAGTCATTGGTATCAACACCGCAGTTGCCGCTGGCGGGCAGAACATTGGGTTTGCTATTCCGAGTAACGAAGTGAAGAGAGTAGTAGAGAACGTCAAGAAAAATGGACGTATTGTCCGACCGTTCCTCGGCGTTCGCTACGTCATCATTGACGATACGCTGGCACAAAAAGATCAGCTGCCGGTGAGTTACGGCGCACTCATCGTACGTGGGCAGCAGACGACGGATCTTGCGGTTACACCGGGAAGTCCAGCAGACAAGGCAGGTCTCAAAGAGAACGACATCATTCTCGAGGTCGCCGGGACGAAAATTGACACCGATCATCCACTCTCAACACTACTGGCTAAGTACAATGTTGGTGACCATGTACCGCTTAAGGTTATGAGCGCCGAAGAGACCAGAACGGTAACCGCCACTTTGGTAGAAAGGAAGTAGCATGCGAGAATTAATGGACAACCTCCGCGCCCTCTTTGACCGTGTGGTAGAGACGCGGGGGCTGCTTTGACCTTGAAGGGAAACAGCGCGAGTTAACAGAGCTCAATGCGGCTATGAGCCGACCCGGTTTTTGGGACGACGCAACCGCTGCCGCCAAGCAGTCCGAGCGAGCGGGAAGGCTGCACGAAGAATTGAACATTTGGGATACGCTACTAAATAACCTGCGCGACCTGTTAACGCTTTCAGAGAGTACCGAAGACGACGAGGCGTTAGAAAGTGAACTAACAACAGAGTACCAAAAGCTACTTGAACAATTTCAAGGGCTAGAGTTTTCTACGCTGTTTCGTGGTACTTACGACGACCACAATGCCATTCTTGCCATTCACGCCGGCAGTGGAGGTACGGAGGCACAAGACTGGGTGGAGATGTTATTGCGTATGTACCTTCGGTTTGCCGAGCGACACGGGTTAACCGCGCGGATTGTTGACGAGCATCGCGGGCAGGAAGCCGGCATTAAAACGGTAACCGTGCATCTAAATGGTCGCTACGCGTACGGTTACCTTAGGAGTGAACACGGGGTGCATCGGCTAGTACGTATCTCTCCTTTTGACGCCGAAAAGATGCGGCATACCTCATTTGCTCTGGTCGAGGTGCTGCCAGAATTGGAGAGTATCGAAGAACAAGCGATTGACCCCAAGGACTTGCGTATTGATACCTTTCTCTCGTCAGGGCACGGCGGGCAGTCGGTAAACACCACTTACTCGGCCGTACGCATCGTCCATACCCCAACCGGTATTACCGTCAGTTGTCAGAATGAACGATCACAGCAACAAAATCGCGAGACTGCATTCAAAATTTTACAGTCGAAATTGCACCAGCGGGCGCTGGCAGAGCAAGCCGAAGAAAAGCAAGACCTTCGTGGTTCATACCAATCGGCAGAATGGGGAAGTCAGGCGCGCTCTTATGTCCTACAACCCTATCGACTGGTCAAAGATCATCGTAGTGAGTTTGAAACCGCTGATACTGATGCCGTTTTAGACGGAGAACTTGATCCGTTTGTTGAGGCGTACCTAAAGACGGAGTTGAGCAAACAGAAACGAGAGCGGTAGGGCAATGTGGCGCTGGTGGGAATCGGCACTAACTGCTGGCGTCAGTCCGTCGTGGACGTTCTTTTACGCCTGTCTCGCTTTTTTAATTGGTAGCACAATCGGACTTTTTGTTTACCTTCCGCTTTACGGTATGTATGCCGTTCTTTGGGTATTGGCTATTTGCTTTATTTTTACGATATACCGTCTCCCGTTTCCAGCAGCTATCTTTGCGATTACGTTTGCTCTGCTGCTTGGTGGATTTCGTGCTAGCCAGAGTGAGGCCTTTCGTAAGAGTGATCCCTTTTTTGCGTATGTAGGGAGAACCGTTTCGCTCACCGGTTCCGTTCCTCGTGTGCCAGAGGTACAAGGTAGTACGACGCGCTTTACCGTGATGGTCGAGGATAGTAACGCCAGCGAGTCACTGGTCGGGCATTCGATTAGTGTTGTCGTGAAGGGTAATTTGGCACTAGTGGTTGGCGACAACGTAGAGCTTCGTTGCCGTATTTCAATAAACACGTTTGGCGTCAGTACCGGCGACCCGGAATGCGCATTTCCAACAAGCGTAACTATCAATTCCTCATCTTCACTTTCACTCGCTGGAGGACTTGAACGGGTACGTTCACGCTTTGTCTCTGCTATTCGCTCTACCTTTTCTCCTGACGCTGGTGGTTTGGTGAGCGGGCTACTCATCGGCGGCACTGGCGCGCTGTCAACTGTATGGAAACAAGCGCTAATTACTACCGGTACAATTCATCTTGTTGCGCTTTCTGGCTTTAACATCAGTATCATTGCGGCGTTTCTTACTTTGCTGCTTCAGCTTCTTTACCTGCCGCGGCGTTGGCACCTTTTCGTTATTGGCATTATGCTCAGCCTTTTCGTCGTTATGGTTGGTGCCCATGCGTCAATTATACGCGCTGCCATTATGGGAATGCTTGTTGTTTTTGCGCGTTCTCTGGGGCGGCGTTCAAGTCCGGGCAATGCGCTTGCCTTGTCGGCTGTGGTGATGGTCGCGATAACGCCACGATTGATACTTTACGATGTCGGGTTTCAGCTTTCTTTTTTGGCGACCATTGGCATCATTTATCTCTACCCGCCACTCGACCGGCTGTTGCGCAAGGTGCCCGATTTTTTAAAATTAAAAGAGGCACTCCTTATGAGTCTTGCAGCTGAGTTTGCTGTCTTCCCTTTATTGTTGTACTGGTTCGGTACACTGTCCATCATTTCACCACTAGTTAATATGCTTGTTGTGCCATTCATTCCTTTTATTATGTTGTTCGGATTCGTTGGTTCAATGACCTCACTGGTTTCTTTACCCCTCGGTCGCGTTCTTGGATTACCAGCAGAGGCAGGCGTCCGTTTTGTACTTTTCGTTATTGGCAAAGGCGGCATTTTACCATGGGGATCAGTTGCTTTTGTCTTCCCGCTTCCGGCACTTATCGTTAGCTATCTATGCTTTGTCGGTCTTTTCATATACCTAGTGCCAAGCGCGCGTCGTTCGACATTTTTTCTTTCGTCCAGGGTGGGGTAAAGGTGAGCGCTACCGAAACCGTACTAACGCCATCTACCGTTGCTATTCGACGTTCAACCTCACGCGGCAAACTTTCTGCAACCGGGCAATGTGGTGTTGTTAGCGTCATCAGTATAGTTACCTTGCCATCCTCGGTTACCGTTAGTTTGTAAATAAAACCGAGGTCATAAATATTAACTGGCACCTCGGGGTCAAATACGGTTTTTAGCGCTGCAATAATACGTTCCTCAAGTGCTAACTTTTTTTGTACTACTGTAGTCGTAGGTTCAGCAAGTAAGGCCTCAAGTGCCCGCCAAGAAAGCAGCGCGCAACCGTGACGGTTCGGGTGATCCCGGACGCCGCTAAAGGGGGCCAAACGTAGGTGCGGCAGTTCGCCGTTAGCAGTGAGATGAAGATGCGTCGCTTGAGCGAGTTCAAGCGCTTCAGTGGTCGAACTGGTAATTGTCATTTCGGCCATCAGGGAAGCAGCGGCAGTAGCGATAGCGCATCCTGTTCCGATAAAACCAATGTCAATAATCTTTTCATTGTCGAGTACAACGGCAACGGTAAAGTGGTCACCACACGTTTGATTACGAAGCGTAATTTTACGGTTAGCTTTTTGGGGAAGCCCAAGGTGTCGTGGGCGGCGGGCATGCTCAAGGATGACGTCTTGGTAAAGTGTTTCTATGAGCGTCATATTGAAAAGAGCTTTTGCGCCCTATGAATTGCTTCAACGAGTGCCGTAATATCGCTAGATTGACTATACGTTCCAAATGAAATACGAATGGTGCCATTAAGCCAAAGTGCATCCATTAGTGGTTGTGCGCAATGGTCCCCAGCCCTAACTGCAACACCGGCTTCGCTTGCGACGGCGGCAAAGTCATGGGGATGTACCTCGTTAATAGCAAAAGAAATAACGCCGATACGTTCTTTAGGGCTACCAATAAGTTTTACGCCAGACATGCTAGTTAGCGCCGCAATCGCGTCATTCGTCAGCGCGGTTTCTTTCGCAATAGCACCTTTGTCCTGTTCTGTTTTAAGATAGGTAAGGGCGGCAGCAAATCCAACTGCGCCTGCAACGTTTGGCGTACCGGGTTCGAAGCGTTGCGGTAGGTCGGCGTAGGTTGTTTTTTTTAGGGTAACGCGGTTGACCATTCGTCCGCCTGCTTGGTAGGGGGGCATAGTTTGCAGAAGCGATTTCTTTCCAAGCAGAAATCCAATGCCATTAGGCCCATAGCACTTGTGTGCGGAGGCTACATAAAAATCCGCACCGATTTTTTCAACGTTGATAGGCAAGTGGGCAATGGCTTGAGTTCCGTCAACAAGCGTCACAGCGCCAACGTTGTGGGCGATTGTGGAGATTGTTTTCACTGGCAAAACGGTACCAATAACGTTTGACGCGTGGGTAACGGCGACCAGTTTTGTTTTGCCGTCAATGAGGCGGCGCGCGTGGTCGAGATCGAGCTCTCCGTCCGGTGTAATGGCAATAACGCGAAGTTCAACACCGCGCTCTTTGCCTATTCGCTGCCAAGGGACAAAATTTGCATGATGTTCCAGTACACTTACCACAATGTTGTCACCCGGGAAAAAGTGAGTGCGCCCAAACGATTCAGCAACCATATTGATGCTGGCGGTTGCACTAGCAGTAAAGATAAGCTCATCTTCTGTGCTGCCACCAACGGCTTCAAGAATGCTATGGCGCGCCATCTCGTAGGTACGCGTGCTCTCTTCGCCAAGCGTGTAGAGTGCCTGGTGGGCAGTTCCTAGTCCCGAACGGTAGTGCTGATCTAGTGCCGCAATAACTGATTCTGGTTTCAAGGTGGTCGCGGCGCTATCAAGGTAGGCAAGGTTTTTGCCTTGCTGGGTTTGCAATAGCGGGAAATCTTCGCGCGAGTTTTTATTTGGCATAGACGTTTTTTATAAAGGCTGCCATTTTTTGTTTGATAGTTTTTTGCAGTGCTACTGGTGCGATTGTATTTATGACATCTTCAGTAAAAGCAGTCAGTAGCACTTGTTTTGCTTGTGGTTCGCTTAAGCCGCGACTCCTCAGGTAAAATAGTGCTTCGTCGTCGAGCTCCCCAATAGTGGCACCATGCTTACAGCCGACGTCATCGGTCAAAATTTCAAATTCTGGCTTACTGCTAATGTGCGCAACCGGCGAGAGCAAGAGTCCACGACTGCTAAGTCCAGCATCGGCCTTTTTGCCTTCTGGAGAAATGGTAACGGTACCGGTAAATGCGGAGCTGCTCTGATCTCTTGCTAATGTACGTTGCGTTACGCTCGATGCCGCATTTGCTGCTTCGTGAATTATGTGGATGCATTCCTTATTTACCGCAGTACCATCAAGAGCTGTTAAAGAAAAGATTGTTACCTGCGCGTTGTCGCCACATAATCGAACCGTAAGTTGATGCTCGGAAGAGAGCGAGCCTATCGCTACATAATGCAATTCGTACGAAGCATTGGCGTTAACAATGACGGTACGAGGTTTTGTCGCTTCGTTGCTTGGTTCGGGAGAGTAGACATGATGTAGTGTTCCTTGTTTTTCGATAAAAAAAGTAGTTACGTCATGAAGAACCGGTTTACCTTGCAATCCTTCAACGAGTGCAGTAGTTTCTTGTTGGGCAACGCGCATCGTTTTTTTGTCGGCAATAGTAAAAGTTTTTTTGATGACTGTTTTCATGAGTAACATTATTGAAAACTGCGGTAACCCTCGCGTTCAATTTGAGTAGCAATTTCATTACCTCCTGAGTGTACAATGTTACCGTTGACCATGACGTGTACGCGGTCTGGTTTGAGGTAATGGAGAAGTTTTGCGTAGTGTGTAACGACCAAAAATGACCGCTCTTTAGAACGCAGTTCGGCAATGGCATTTGCTACCGTTATCATCGCGTCCGCGTCAAGGCCGGAGTCGGTCTCATCTAAAATTGCTAGCTGCGGTTGAAGTAGGCTAAGCTGGAGCACTTCGTTACGTTTTTTTTCGCCACCAGAAAAACCATGGTTGACTGCCCTATTTAAAAATGCATCACCAAGGTGTAGCGTTTTTGCTTTTTTGCGAACAAGGTCGAGAAAATCCATAGGTTCAATCACTGTTTGGCCTCGATGCTCACGTACCGCGTTGAGCGATGCGCGTAAAAATTCAATCATGTTGAGACCGGGAATTTCTACCGGGTATTGGAAAGCGAGAAACACGCCGTTCTGGGCGCGCTCTTCGGAGAGCATAGTTAAGAGGTCCGTTCCTTGGTACGCGATAGTACCGGCAGTAACGGTATAGCCAGGCTTTCCGGCAAGTGTCGCTGCTAGCGTACTTTTTCCTGATCCGTTCGGACCCATAATGACCTGCACTTCACCTGCCGGCAAGGTTAAGCTGAGGTATTTGATAATTGTTGTATCGCCGACCGCAACAGAAAGGTTGTTTATATGGAGGAGGGGAGTTGTCATAAAATGGTGTTGTACAGTCGTACAGTATTATCCAACAGCGCCAGCCAGCGTAAGCGAGAGGAGCTTCTTTGCTTCTACGGCAAACTCCATTGGCAGTCGCCCCATTATCTCGCGGCAGTAACCGTTAACAATCAACCCCACTGCCTCTTCTGTTCTAATACCGCGTTGAGTAAGGTAGAAGAGTTGGTCGTCGCCGATTTTTGAGGTGGTTGCTTCATGTTGAATAGTTGCCTTTGCATTTCGGCTTTCTAGGGTTGGGAAGGTATACGCACTAGACTTGCCTCCAATGAGTAGTGAGTCACATTGCGAGAAGTTGTGCACGCCGTCTCCGCCCTTCCCGACCTTTACCAATCCGCGATAGGTATTGCGGCTCTCTCCGGCGGCAATACTTTTTGCGATAACCGTGCTTTTTGTGTGCCTGCCAAGGTGGATCATTTTAGTTCCAGTGTCTGCCTGTTGATGGGCGGTTGTTACCGCTACCGAGTAGAAGGCCCCTTTTGAGTTGTCGCCCTCTAAAATAACGCTTGGGTACTTCCAGGTGATTGAGGCGCCTGTTTCAACCTGTGTCCACGCAATTTTTGCATTTCGTCCGAGGCACCGACCGCGCTTGGTAACGAAATTATAAATGCCACCCTTACCGTGTTCATCCCCCGGGTACCAGTTTTGCACAGTGGCGTAGCGTACTTCAGCGTTGTCGAGGGCTACAATTTCTACTACTGCCGCGTGTAGTTGGTTTTCTTCTCTTCGCGGTGCGGTGCATCCTTCGAGATAGCTCACGTACGATCCTGCTTCGGCGATGATTAACGTTCGTTCAAATTGACCGGTGTTAGCCTCATTCATTCGAAAGTAGGTCGAGAGTTCAATGGGGCAGTGGATATTTTTGGGGACATAGACAAACGTCCCATCGCTCATCACTGTCGCATTTAGCGCTGCAAAAAAGTTGTCATCTTTTGGAACAACCGTGCCTAAGTATTTTTTTACGAGTTCCGGATAGCGGTGCACTGCTTCGCCTAGCGAACAGAAGATAATGCCAAGTTTTTCTAGGGTCTCGTCTACACTAGTTGCCACCGAGACGCTGTCGACGACCGCGTCAATGGCGACACCGGACAATCGTTCTTGTTCAAAAACAGGAATACCCAATTTGGCAAAGGTTTCGCGAAGCACTGGGTCTACCTCTTCAAGGCTGGAGAGTTGTGGTCGTCGTTTTGGTGCGGCGTAGTAACTCATTTTTTGGAAATCGATATTTGGATAGTGAAGGTTTGCCCAGGTAGGTTCGCGCATTATTTTCCATTTTTGGTAGGCGCTGAGTCGCCATTCGAGAAGCCATGACGGTTCGTTTCTTCGTTTGGCAATTTGACGAATGGTTATTTCGTCTAGTCCGGGTTGGATACGGTCAGTGGCAATGGCCGAGTGAAAACCAAAGGGATAGGCCGTTTTGGTTGCGTCAGCAATGATATTTTTTTCGTTTTTCATAGACCATAGTGTAGCAATATCAATATCTACTGTCGACGGCAAAATGGCAATCGTGAAGGAAGAGCAGGGTGGGCGTTAAATTTTTCGCGAGTCGTATGCCCAGTGCAACAGTGCTTGTCGTTGACGCTTATGGCAGTTGAGGTTGCCCTTTTGGCAGTGTTTTTTTATTTGTGCCAGATGCCGACATATCATTTTCCATCTTTTGATTTGACGAGCGTCTTCTCTTATTAGTCGTCTGCCAAGATAGTAGCGACAGTACCATTGAAACCATGCACGAGGATCATCGGGATGAATCCAGTCGTTTTTACGCCACTCAGAAAGCGGTCGGCTGGCATCAACACCAAGGTAGTTAATCGTCGGGTCGTGGTGACGCGGTGAGCGCTTTGCCTTACGAAACCATAAAGCAGGAAATTCTTTTTTGCAGTCGGTCATATATTTTTCATCAAAGACACCCAGCCGTAGCATTTCCCCCGGCGTAAGCTCTGGTTGGAGCTCATCAGCAAATTGTTTGCCTGTCGGTGCTGTTAGTTCGTAACGGTAACCTTGCTGCATAGTGTCCTGTACGGTAATGAAATGTTTTCTCATAGGATTCTTGTCATTAGTATGCCCCGCTTTGACGAACTGTGCCGCTTAGCTTACTGTGTCTTTTACAAGGGTATACCATTATGTTATTTTCTCGTCGCCATTCAAAAAAACCATTTATTTATCTTGATTACGCGGCAGCGACGCCTCTTGATCCGGATGTTGCTGCCGTTATGGCGCCTTATCAAGATGAACGCTACGGCAACCCTTCAAGCTTGCACCAACTCGGCAAACAGAGTCGCGTTGCGGTAGATGCCGCCCGACGGTCAGTAGCCGATAGTTTAGGAGGGCATACGGACGAAATTATTTTTACACCAAGTGGAACCGCCAGTGACAATTTGGCAATCTTGGGTGTCGTTCGTGCTGCGCCGGTAGACAAACCACACGTCATTACTTCAGCCATAGAACACGACGCCGTGCGTCAACCGCTTCTCGCGCTCGAGGCTGAAGGGGCTATTACGCTAACCGTTATTCCTGTTGGTTCGAGTGGCATTGTTGACGCTGGTGCTGTTCTCTCCGCTGTAAAGGGTGATACCGTTCTTGTTTCGGTAATGTATGCAAATAACGAGGTAGGATCCATCCAGCCAGTAGAGACCATCGGCAGAGCGCTGAAACGCCTGAACAAAACGCGAGCGGTAGAGCAAAAGCATCCCGTCTATTTTCATTCTGACGCCTGTCAGGCGGCTGCCTTCCTACCTCTTGCCGTAGAGAAACTGGGTGTCGACCTTTTGACGCTGAATGCTGGAAAGATTTATGGACCGAAAGGTATTGGTGCACTTTTTATCCGTCGAGGAGTAATCTTACGTCCACTTGTGTACGGTGGTGGACAAGAGCTTGGTTTAGTTAGCGGTACTGAGAACGTCTCTAGTATCGTTGGTCTTGCCAGCGCCTTGCATCTTGCACGTCGAAACAATGAAACCGAAGCAATACGTTTGACTAAGCTTCGAGATTATTTTATTAAAGCAATAAAAGCTATTATTCCCGAAGCAAGACTCAATGGTCATCCAGTAGAGCGCCTACCAAATAATGTTAGCGTGACTCTGCCGGGCATTGACGGTGAAGCGCTTGTTGTTTATTTGAGCGAGCAGGGGATTTATGCTGGAACCGGCGCGGCGTGTGCCGGTGCAAAAGGCGAGCCATCGCATGTGCTTGCAGCAATCGGTCTTGATAGTGCTGCGGTTGCCGGAGCTGTACGATTTACCCTTGGTCGGGCAACGGAGAGAGAAGATATCGATACCGTTTTGCGTGTTCTTCCTGAGGTACTCCGCTTTGTTCGACGCTAAGTTTTGCGTCATCTTTTCGAGAGGCGTATACTAAACCTTCCTAATTCATTTAGATACTATCCGTATGGCAAAAACCTACGAAGGAAAGCCCTTGCCGTTCAAAACAACGCTCAAAGGCATTTCCGACAAAACAATTGCGATGCACCACGACGTGCTTTACATGGGCTACGTCAAAAAGAAAAATGAAATCGCGGTCGCGCTAAAGGGCTTTGAAAAAGGAGAGAAAGATTTAGCTGGTGCTAACCAGACCTATTCGGAGTTGCGGGGCCTCAAAGATGGTGAAACTTTTGCGACAAACGGCGTTTACCTTCATGAGTACTACTTCAATGTGCTTGGTGGGGATGGGGAGGCGAGTGGCCCATTAGTGGATGCTATAGGTGCGAAGTATGGCTCGCTGGAAAATTTCCTCGCTTACTTTAACGCGTGTGGTATGGCAGCGCGTGGTTGGGCGGTACTTGCTTGGGATACGCACGAAGCAGAGCTAAAGGTGTACACGGGGGACGCGCACAATCAAGGTGGTGTTTGGGGAGCAATTCCAGTCCTTACACTTGATGTATATGAACACGCCTACTTTATTGATTATGGATCAGACCGTAAGTCGTATATTGATGACTATATCAAAAATTTGAATTGGAAAATGGCAACGCTTGTATTTGAAGCGGCACAGAAAGTAAAACGGGTTGACTAGTAGTAGTTGAGTTTTGGTAAAAATGCCTCGGCCTGGTGCCGAGGCATTTTTACGGTATACTAATGTTAGTTATTGTTGATTTCTTGTGAAATGGAGTTTCTGGAGGTGAAACATGGGGGATATAACCGGAGGGGTATCGGTCGCTCTTTTTCATGAACTCGTCTGTGATGGGGAAGCAAAGGCATCGGTAGATCTCGGCACAGAGCTGCGCACCTTTCTCGTCTTCGCACTATTGCGAATGTCGAGGCGCGACGAAGCACCGTTGGGTATGCAGATGTACCTAACACCATATCTGCTGGACAAAGCAACCACTCAGTTACCGAGCGAGCTGGTTCTCCAGGTTGTCGGCGATTCAGCCCTCCTTTTGACGGGGCTTTTCCCGCGGTAGGTCAACCATACGACCGTATCGCTAAACTACTATGTTGCGAGAGGAACGGTAGCCTATCGGCAATTGAGCTATATTGACCGCCATTGGCCATGGGAGCTCGCCGCTCAAGAGTTTATGCGGCTCGTCGACGTCTTCTGTCTTTACCAGAAGATCCACCGCTTGACGCGTACACGGCCGCAGAGCTTGCCGGCGATTCAACCGTCGCTGACCGTTTCTTGGTATTGCATGGCCTTCAGTCGACATCAACTCGCTTACAGTGAGTAGGCGAAGGCCGGCAGCGCACAGCGCCCGGGTTCTTAAAAAGGCCCGGGCGCTAGCATTTATTTCAACAAATGGCTTGTGTAACCCAGAGCAACTAATTCTTGGTAGGCGTGCCACACTGTATCTGGTATGACCTGCGGTATCTGAAAGCCAAAACTTGGATACACTTTTATGCGTTCTAAGTTACCGACCGTAATAGCTATCTCCTCATCTCTCGTGTAAGAAGGAGTCTTATAGTTTTTAAACGAGGTTGGTTGAGAGGTAACAATGAGGGGTACCTGCGGCCATAATTTCTTTGCTGTCGCGTAGACTTGACGCTCCATGTACGGCTTATGCACGAGCAAGAGTTTCTTTACCTTATTTTTTTGTGTTTCTAAAAGCTGCTTCGTGAACAGGATATTTTCACCGGTATTTGTCGAACGGTTCTCAATAAGTATCCGTTCATTTGGTACACCAAGATGAATCGCAATGTCAGCATAGATTTCCGCCTCAGGCTTTTGAACTTGTTTACTGGTAAGCCGTCCAGTGTTTCCTGAGGTAACGAGGAGTGGCGTCCACCCATGGAGAAAGAGCTTGGCTGCGTACTCGCCGACGGTAGTATGTGGCTGCTGAGTGCGACTATTGCGTCAGCCTTTTCAAGCCGCTGATTGAGCAGCAGATAATCCCAAACTATTTTAACAAGTTCTTCAGTACGGTTTAACATAATTACCCATAGCCTAACAACTGAAGAAAGAGCGGTCAAAAGAATCTAGCTGTTTACGTTTAAGTTACAAAAGAACCCGCAGTAAGCGGGTTCTTTTGTACTAGCCTACTAGCCTTTCCTGAAAGTACTCCGACTGGGTCGTTCGTTTTCTTCCTCGTCTCTTAAAATGTTTAGCATTGCATCAAGCTTAGCGTTCAGCGCTTTAAGCTGCCAGCCAAAAGAGTCGTCTTTGTTACCCTGTTGGTCACTAGAAAAACGTCGGTCAGTACTCGGTCGGCTAAACCGATCAGGCTCACCATCGCTTTTTTTCTTAAAGCAGTTACTGCAGAAAATTGGTTTCTTCCCGTTGGGCTTAAAAGGGACGACACAGTTATTGCCACACTGGCTGCACACAGCGGGATGCAGCGTAGGGTGTCCGCCATCGCGAACAGCACCGTCTTTTTTCCATGGTTTTCGGTTAGTAAATTTATTCGTACGGGTTCGGTCAGAACGATCCTTCCGTTGGTAGGGTTTGGCCATAAGTTTATTGGGGTAGAGTGAGCTGCTTGAGTTTAAGCTACTTATTACTAACTAGCAATGCCCTTCCTATAGTGCTCTAGCGCAGGCCTGTTGGCGAGCTTCGAAATATATATTTGAAGGCGGCTGCATTGCAAAGTACAAGTACACCGGCGACACCATTACCACTTACAACAATTGTTGCCAAAAAAATAAAATCGTCGTGGTGTACCTTCTTTGTTGGCGTAGAGAGTGCAAGCTCCATTCGTTTGAGCAGTCGCAGTAATCGATTGCCGTAAATAATGGCCGCTCGTTACAAGCGTCCAAGATCAATCGTCTGATCGATGCGCATTTGCGCGACAAAGTCGGGAATGTGGCTAACAAGCACCATTGCGCCTTCGTAGTTGTCGAGGGCGGCGGCGATGACTGGCAAATGGCGAAAGTTAATATGGTTTGTTGGTTCGTCTAAGATGATGAGTCCTGGTCGTAGCAGTACGAGCTGCGTGAGCGACAAGAGTCCTTTTTGCCCTTCGGAGAGGGATCGAATAGTATTGCTAAGCACCTTGCCGTCCAGTAAAAAGCCGGCAGCGGTTGAGCGAATAAAATGCTCGTCTGGTTTTTCCATACTCTTCCATAGACAATCGTAACCCGTCTCCTCCATATTGAGCATAGAGAAATCTTGCGCATAGTAGCCGACTCGTATGCCATTGCCAACCGTCGCACCGTCGGCACTTCCGTCGGTAATGGTTTTGAGCAGCGTCGTTTTTCCAATGCCGTTTGGGCCGGCAAGCAAAAGATGTGACTGCCGCCGCAGGATGTAGTCAATTTCCTTAACGATGGGTTCTCCTTTCTTAATGATGCGAACCGTTTTTATGTTGAGGATGGTGCCGTTAAAATCAAAAGGGAACTCTTGAACCGGAATGGTAAACGAGCGAATCGTTTTATCTTCGCGACGGACATCTACTATTTCTTCTGCCGCCTCTTCGGCATTTTCCCGCATCCGTTTTGCGACGGAACGAAGCTTTCCTCCTTTGTGCGCGAACACCTCAGCTTGCGCCATTTTCTTTTTTATTTGCTGGGTCGCCTGCGCGTTTTGCATTTGCTCACGCTCTCTGCGTCGTTCAATTTCTTCAACCACGTTAGAGTAGTTGCCGTCGTATTGTTCGGTTTTATGCGTGTAAACGTCGAGGTAAATAACGCCATCAGTAAAAGCATTTAAGAAGTCGGCGTCGTGCGAAATGACGATGACTGTTTTTTCATACATGACCAAAAAAGCGGTAAGGTGTCCGATGCCGTCTTGGTCGAGGTTATTTGTCGGCTCGTCTAAAAGTAGGATATCCGGATTTTGAATAAGGGCATAGGCAAGAAGGAGTCGTGCTTGCTGGCCACCAGAATGTTGGCGAACTGTTTTCGTGAGGTCGGTTTTCAAATTGACGGCGTCCAATACGTCAGCAATTCGCTTGTCAAGATTATAAGGTACGTCGTCAAATGATGCAGCAAAGAAGTCTCGCACTGTTTGGTTCAGTTGTTCGGGTGCTACAACCTGCTTTGCAATGCCGACCGTGGCGTCCTTTGGCGTTCTGTGAATACTTCCCGATTGTGGCGTCTGTTCACCAAGTATCAAAGAAAAGAGGGACGTCTTACCCGCGCCGTTTTGCCCCATTAAGGCGACTTTTGCTTCGTTCTTCACAGAAAAACTGGCCTCATCCAAGAGGGGCTTTGTTTTGCCGTAATTAAAAATAACTTCGTCGAAACGAAGGACTATTGTGGTTGCCATGTCTCGACAGCCTAGGGGATTTTTGAAGTATTGGCAACGGTAGGGTTTATTTGTGTTTGCCTTAACCTTTAGTTTATCTATGTAAAATTGGACAGCGGCGTGGTAATGCTTCGCCTGAGATGCTCGTCTTTTATAATGCGTAGTTAATGAAGATAAAAGGTTTTTAGTCACCATTCCGTCAGTCGCTTCAAGATGCGTTGATGAAAGCAAGGGTGTAACTATGCAGCAAGCTCGCCTTATTATGGGTATGCCGGTGACGGTGGCAGTTGTCGACGACAACGTTGACTCTTCTGTCTTTGATAAATTATTTTCTTATTGCAAAAGCGTCGACGAGCAATTTAGTACCTACAAAGCTACCAGCGAAGTCAGTCTCGTAAATCACGGCGAGCGCGCAGAAAAAGAATATAGCAGTGAGCTGCGAGAGGTGCTTAGTCTAGCTAAGGCTACACAAAGAGCTACGAACGGCTACTTTAACACCGGTACCACTGGTGGCACCATAGACCCATCAGGCATTGTTAAGGGGTGGGCCATTCAGCGTGAGGCGCAGCAACTTGACCAGCTAGGGTACAAGCATTTTTACATTGATGCAGGAGGCGATATTCAGTCTCGTAGCGAGAACGAACACAAAGAAGCATGGTCAATCGGTATCCGTAACCCTTTTCATCATGACGAGATAATTAACGTGGTGTACCCACACGGAGCTGGGGTGGCAACGTCCGGCACGTCCGTCCGAGGGCAGCATATTTATAACCCCTACCACCCGACCGAACCAATTACCGGCATTGTGAGCTTAACGGTTATCGCTTCTGATGTGCTTGAAGCAGATCGTTTTGCAGCAGCCGCTTTTGCAACGGGCGCTCGAGGTATCGAGTTTATCGTGACACGCGAATGGTTTAGTATTGGCATTGGTAGGGTGTTAAGTTTTTTCGTGCTGCTTACCGTTGCAAGTTTGGCCATCGTGCAAATGAAGATTCTGCTTGGCCTCATGGCCGTTGCAGTTATTGCTGAGGGTTTGCTGTTACGCAGTCTAGCTAAAAAAGTGTATTGAGTGCGCTACGCCGATCATAACTATTCAATCTTGCGGTACGGTTCACAAGTTTTTATAAAAAAAGAAGGGGTAGCTGCAGCTCAGTACTACAGCTACCCCATTCGTCAGAGATTCGTTGTTGCCGGACACGAGCCCAGACAGAAGACCTCCTTTACCTGTCTGAGTCTCCCGATTTTATCGAGGCACTCTTGAAGCCTCGGTGCTTCGCCGTTTCCAGCAACGTCGAGCCAGAATACATAGTCACCGAACTCGCCCGCCACTGCGTCATAATGAAGGAGGGTCAAGTTGTAAGGTGGCGATGCTGTGGCAAAGATTCCGAGAAGTTCGTACAGTGCGCTGGGCACGTTCACCAACCGAACGAGCACGGTAGTCCTATCGCTTTCGGTTTTTGGCGGCTGCTGGACATTCGCTGGTGCAAGGACGAGGAAGCGGGTTTGATTTCGCGGATCATCAGAGACCACCTTGTGCTTTTTGAGTCCATATGAGCCAGCCGCCAGTTCCGAAGAGAAGCAATGGCGGCAACCGTAAAATCGTCCGCAGCACTTTGCGCCGCCGCACCTGTGGATGGTGCGTTTTCTGTTTTGATGCCCACATGAACGAGCGCGGACAGAAAGTTGCGACACTGACCAAATGCTGCAGCGTACGACTTGACCGCTCCAGGCGGCCACGTGCCATCGTTGCGTTGCGGGCAGTAGAGAATCACTGCGGTACGGAGTTCTTCGACCACTCGAATGCGATCTTTGCCGTAGCGCCATATCGCTCTGGTGGTTTCCGTCACGGCTCTGTCCCAGCGGTTTTCGATGCTAACAATTCCTCGTTCAAGCTGGCTCTCGCTTACCGCCTCAACGATGTCCGTGTGGCTAGGAAACGGCACCAGTTGTATTTCCGCTGCGTACGCTTGAGCCACGCGCCATCCGAAAGGTGCGCCTTTGGGCCCTAGGTACCCAACACGTTTTTGCTTCATCGGTTCCTCCTAATTGCAGAGATCGTTCCATCACAAAAAAACCAGTCCGGTGAGGGACTGGTGCTGATGTTTCAAAAATTGTAACAACAAAACTAGCCACTCACCAAGGACTGGCTAAAGAAAAAGTTTTGATTGAGATGCGTATGCCTAGTGCTTTTAGCAGCGTACAACATTGTAGCCTCAACGTCACCGATAGAGACTATATTTGCAAGTACTATTCATTGCGTATCGTGCTACGCTAAGTACTAGCCCATATGAACAATCGCACCATCAAACTTACTGTTCTTATCGTCTTGTTGCTTTCTGCTACGATTGGTGTCTTTCTATACATTAAAAGTCTTAAAAAGTCGTTAGCCAATGTGAGCTTGTCGCCGCCCCGTATGTATATCGATTACGTGATCCCAATCTTTAGGTTGTTCGCCGTTTGGACCTTTAATTTCCATACTTAGACAAGGACGGCTGCCATTTGTTAATTTTAAAGAAGAAACATTTTTACCGTCTGCTCACAAACTCTTTTAAAACAAAAAGCCCCGTAAAGGACGTTTTGTCGTTTACTGCGTAAGCCGTGATCAAATGGAGGCAGATCCTCCTTCGCTAAAGCTGTGAAGGACAAGCAGGTCGTAATTTAAATTAATGTACTTCGTTTCACGAAGCTCCGGCATCTGATAGGTTACGACTGGGTCGCAACCGGCACTATTGTTGTTGGTTGGGGGGGCGGGATTCGAACCCGCGACCTCGAGGTTATGGGCCTCGCGAGCTGCCAGACTGCTCTACCCCCCGCCGTAAGCGGAGCTTTTAGTATAGAGAAGAAGAGGGGAATGTCAAGGGTTTTTGTTACTCTTTTCGGCTCCTACGCTTATTTAATACTTTTCAAAGGAATCGGGTTCCGACTACTCGTCGGGAATAAGTAAGAAAAGTCACGACGGTACTTGACAGCTTTCAAATAGGGGGTTAGGGTATTTATAGAGTATTTACCTTATCTTTTTTCCATGGTTGATCAAAAACTCAAACGTCGGGCACTTCATCGGGCAAAGATTATTCGTGGGCAGCTTGACGCTCTTGTAAAAGCAATTGACAAAGAAGTCTATTGCCCTGACCTTTTGGCTCTTTCGTTATCAATTGAGCGTTCACTTAAAAGTCTTGATACGTTTTTGCTCGAAAATCATCTGCGCAGCCACGTCGTGTCGCAAATGCAGAACAAGAAAGAGCAAGAGCGGGCGGTACGGGAGCTCGTTAAAGTGTTTACCTTATCTAATAAGTAATTGTAACTAATTTTTTTATAAAAAAAATACTTGTCAGTTTGTTTGCCGTAAGTTTTTTGGTTGCCGGTAGCGCCTCTGCTCAAATGGGCATGTTGGGAAATTACTGGCAAAACACTAGCGCTCCATCTTCGACGCAGAATGATGAAGTTAAGGCCGCGCTCTCTGCTATTTACGAAACGCAGGGTGTTTCGGATGTAAACAAGATTGATTGCGATAAGGTGAGCGACAGCCAATTTGAAACGCTGGGTGATGCGTACATGGGGATCATGATGCCCAACGAAACACAGCACCAAGCAATGGATACCATGATGGGTGGTGAAGGTTCAGAGAGCCTATCTCAAGCGCACATCAATATGGGCCGATCGTATCTTGGCTGCTGGGCAAACTATAAGGGTGCGCCGGCATTGTCGATGCCCATGATGAGCGGTGGATCCGGTGTAACTGGTTATGGGCAAGGTATGACGAATGGGTACGCACCTAACGCTTACTACGGTAATGGCTACGGGATGATGTCTGGCTATGGCCACCCATTGTTTGCTGGCGGTTACGGGTACGGTGCCGGGCATTTTGTTGGTATGGCCCTCTGGTGCATTTTTGCGCTTATTGGTTTGGTCGGGTCTATTGTTTGGGTTGTTCGCCGATTTAGAAAGAATCAATAATTCTATGCTTTCGTATAAACAATACATTCAAAAGTTTGTTCTCGGCACAGAATTTTTTTATGTTTTGTGTATGGTCTACGGTGCTTTGCTCTCCGGTCAAGCCGCTGAATTACATCGCCAGCTATTTGCGGTTACCGTTCCTGGTTTTGTCTGGGGTTCGGTCTTGAGTTTTTTATGGGGTGCATTGTTTCTTGGGATTTGGGCTGCACCTATCGGCTGGTACGTTGCGTGGATGCATAATTCAAGTCTTAAGTAACATAGAGAGCAAGTATGGATTACGGTTATAAAAAAAAATGTACAGGCAGCTTTGACGAAACGGTTGCCGCGACGCGAAGCGCACTGGCAAACGAGGGGTTCGGGGTACTAACCGAGATTGATGTAGCGGCAACCTTAAAAAAGAAACTGAACGTCGACAGAACGCCGTATCTCATTCTTGGTGCTTGTAACCCACCATTTGCGCAGAAGGCTTTAGAAAGAGAAGAGGATGTTGGTTTATTGTTGCCCTGCAACGTCATTGTGTATGAAGCAAAAGGTAGCGTTTTTGTCGCTGCAGTAAAACCGACGGTTGCCATGCAAGCAGTAGAGAATCCAGCACTTGCAGCTATCGCAGCGGAAATAGAGGGTAAGCTGGTACGTGTTATTGATGCCGTTAGCGCGTAACTCAATTGCATAGTTTTATGGATCATCAGCACCACCACAACGAACACTCGTCAGCGCAGCCAATGGAGCATATGGCACATTCACACGCGCAGCATGGTGAGCATCAGCATGGCAGTCCAGGGATGAGCCATGGTTCCGCAAAAGATTTTTTGCGCCGTTTTTTTATTGTTAGCATTTTGCTCATTCCCTTAGCGCTTACCAACAGTGCTGTTGCTGGGTTTTTTCATATCCCGCTGTTTGCGCTTGGTAAGTGGATCCAGTTTGGTATTGCGACCATTATTTTTGGCTTCTCGTTAGTCTTTTTCCAACACGCGCGGCATGAAATAATGATGCGTAAGTACGGGATGATGACCCTTGTTTCTATCGCTGTTGGTGCGGGGTATCTTTTCTCGGTTGCTTCAACGTTTATTCCATCACTTCACACTGAGTTTTATTTGGAAATAGCAACGCTTGTTTGGGTGCTTCTCTTTGGGCACTACCTTGAGGCGCGATCAAGTGCCGCTGCGGGCAATGCACTTTCTGAAGTGGCGAAGCTGTTGCCAAAGCAAGCGCACAAAATGGTTGACGGAAAAGAGGAAGAGGTCGCTATTGGTGAACTTAAGGTAAACGACATGGTTCTCGTTAAGCCCGGAGAAAAAGTGCCGGCTGACGGCGAAGTGGCAGCAGGCGAATCACATATGAACGAATCGCTGGTTAGCGGAGAATCAAAACCAGTGCACAAAGGAAAAGGCGACACCGTTGTCGCCGGCTCGATTGCTGTAGATGGGTCGCTTACCGTTCGGCTGACTCGCGTTGGCGAGAGCTCGACTATTGGGCAAATTCAAAAGCTTATTACCGCTGCCGGAGAGACGAAGCCGCGGTCGGCGCGCATCGCGGACAAAGCAGCCGGCGTGCTTACCTTTAGCGCGCTTTCGGTTGCGATACTGACGGTGACTGTTTGGTTCTTTGTTTTTGGGCACTCGTTTGTGTTTGCCATTACCTTGGGTATTACGGTTCTCGTTATTGCCTGTCCGCACGCGCTTGGCCTTGCTATCCCAACGGTGACCACCATTGCCACATCGCTCGCGGTTAAAAACGGCGTGTTTATAAAAAATTTGTCAAAAATTGAGGTTATACAGAAAGCTGATTACGTCGTCTTTGATAAAACAGGAACACTGACGACCGGTAGTTTCGGAGTTACTAATGTTATCGGGTTTAGTGGAGTAGACGTAGCTGAGGTGGTGCGTGCCGCTGCTTCTCTAGAACAGCACTCTTCTCATATTATAGGTCAAGCCATTGTCGACTATGCCAAAGCGAAGGGTGCACGACTAAGCGAGGTACTTGATTTTAAAAACGTTGCCGGCAAAGGCATTCAAGGATCGCTGGATGGACAGCCGTACGCGGTAGGAAATGTCGCTTTCGTTCGTGAACTGGCAACTTTGTCCACTGAGGCAGAAGAGCAGATTGAAGCCGTTCTCTCCAAAGCTGAGACGGTCGTTTGTGTTGTTCGGGGTGGACAGCTCGTTGGTATGCTTACCGTTGCGGATACCATAAAACCGGAGGCGTATGAAACCGTAAAAAAATTACACACGCTTGGTATCAAAGTTGCCATGCTGACGGGAGACAATGAACGAGTTGCTGAAGCGGTTGCAAAGGAGCTTAAGGTTGACACCTTTTTTGCAAACGTGTTGCCAGAAGACAAGTACGCGCACTTGAGGGCACTACAACAACAAGGAAACATTGTGCTTATGGTAGGTGACGGGGTCAACGATGCACCAGCATTGACGCAGGCGGATGTTGGTATCGCCATTGGGGCAGGTACCGATGTAGCGGTCGAGGCAGGAGATGTTGTACTTACCAGAAGCAACCCGGCCGACGTTGTTCGTTTGATTGTGCTCTCAAAAAAAGTGTACGTTAAAATGATTCAAAATTTGGTATGGGCGCTTGGTTACAACATTATTGCCATACCAGCCGCGGCCGGTGTTTTTGCCGCTTGGGGATTCTTCCTCCGTCCGGAAATCGGCGCGCTCATTATGAGTCTTTCCTCGGTCATTGTGGTGGCAAATGCATTACTACTAAGGAGAGTTGACCTAGAACAGCGTACCTAGAACCATGCGCTACCTTACTGCCAGTATCGTAATTATTAGTTTTATTGTTGTTGCTGTCTTTGGGATGCTTTTGGCGGCAGAGGCCATGACAAATCATCATGACTGTATGACCTCTACCATGACCGGCAACCCTTGTCCGGAAAATCAGCTTGGCGAGCTAGCGCATCATTTTGCACTATTGCATACAGTGTCCGCATCACGACCATGGTCACTGGCGTCCTTGGTGCTGGCGGTGCTTTCTTTCTTTTTTGTAATCGTTTTCTTGTCTGCTGAAGCGTCGCCGCCGTTATCAGTGTTTGTCTTTTTTTCTGCCAGTAATGAACGGCATCGATTTTTTACCGAACCGTTATTGCGTTGGCTGACCCGTTTTGAACATAGTCCGTCGTTGTAGCTAAACGCGCGGGGGTCATTCTTCGTCGCGTTGTGTCCCGTCTTTAGTACAAGACGGTGTTTGTTTTTGTCTTAACTATAACGACCATGAAATTATTAGGAATTATCGGTAGCCTGTTTGCGCTTAGCGTTGCCGGTCTTCTGTGGTGGGGCAGCACGAGCCAAACGGTTACCGGCGCACCAGCCACGGGAACCATTGCCGGTCTGAGTGTAGAAGAAAACAATTATGATTTTGGCACCATTCGCATGAAGGATGGCAATGTTGAGCATAATTTTACAGTGACCAATACCACAAACCAGCCAGTTGAAGTCAGAAAAGTGTACACGTCGTGTATGTGCACGACCGCATTCCTACAAAGTACCGATAGAGAAAAAGGGCCATTCGGCATGGAAGGGATGGGCTTTTTTGCTCCCGCAAACGAGGTAATCGAACCAGGTGAGTCACGCGCGGTACGCGTCGTTTATGACCCCAACGCCCATGGTCCCGCTGGGGTTGGTGCTATTGACCGCTTCATTTACCTGACCGATCCATCGGGCGGTGAATTGAGGTTTGAAATACGCGCCATGGTAACGCCGTAAGCAACATGAAACGCATAACGACAATAATTATCTTGGTTGCACTAGCTTTGGCGGGCATTATTTTCTTGAAGCATAGCGCCGCAACCTCAGCAGTCATTTGGAGTCTAAGCAACGGCGGAACGTGGCTTTTGCCGCTTGTCCTTATTTCTTCTCTTCTCGACAGCGTGCATCCGTGTTCGTTTTCGATTCTGCTTCTTACCATTGCTTTTCTCTTCGGTATGCAGCTTTCACGCCGCAAAATATTGCAAATTGGCGGTACGTACATTAGCGGCATCTTCGTTGCTTATTTGCTGATTGGACTGGGGCTTCTTAGGGTGCTGCACCTGTTTAACACGCCGCACTTTATGGGGAAGCTAGGAGCAACGGTGCTCATTGTGTTTGGCGTACTTAACATCGTCAATCATTTGTTCCCGAAATTTCCGATCAAGCTAAAGCTACCGTCGGTATCACATAGTGCCATGAGCCGGCTTATCGAAGGCGCTTCACTGCCAGCCGCGTTTGGGCTGGGCCTCTTGGTGGGGATTTGTCAGTTTCCTTGTATGGGTGGGCCGTACCTGATGGTTATTGGACTCTTACACGATTACCGAACCTACGGAGTCGGTTTTTGGTATCTGGTCCTCTACAATCTCATACTCATTTTGCCGCTCGTTGTGGTGCTTTGGGTCTCTGCCGATAAAGTAGTACTAGAAAAAGTAAAGGATTGGAAAAAAACAAATGTGCGAGGACTGCGCTTGTGGGCCGGCGTTGCTATGGTAGTAGTTGGTATTCTCATCCTCTTTATCTAAGGAGTATGCCAAACACCTTACCAACCAAAGAAGAAGTGTTCGCAAAACTTTTAGCCCTCAAAAAAAGTGGAGGCATCGACCTTTCGACCGATGAAGACCTGAGCTTGGCGGTAATGAATTTGGTAAGCCTTGAAGAGCACTTTTTCTTTACCGGAGAGAAGACCGGCAAGAATGAATACTTCGCGTTTGTGCATGATGTCCGGGAGATGCGCAAGAAGCTGCTAGCGAGGCTTATGCCGAACAACGAAGGTGAAACATGGTGTATCGCCAAACACCTTTTGGCTGCGACGATGCGACTTATGGAAGTTGGCACGAAATTGCAGCGCGACAATCAGCATAATCGCGCTAGCGAAACATTTGATCAGGCCTACCAGCTCTACTCTATGTTTTGGGCAATTCGTCTGAAACTTATTGATCTCTCAGCGGTAAAAAAAATTGCTGACAAGCAACTTAATAAGCACGATCAAAAAGCAAGTGAGCAGCCGTGGACAAGAGAAGATCTTGTGGCCAAACTGGTAGACTGTTGTGACGAGTAATTTTATTTATTTTCTTTTTCTATGATAGGAATTTCTTTCTCTGAGACGCTTCGGCGGTTTGCGTTAGCCCTGCGTCGTTATCTGGATAAGCTAGAAAAATGGTTGGTGCGTACCACGTGGCTGGAACGAATCGGTCTTACCGCTCTTGTGTTGTTACTCGTAAATACGTTCTTTTCCTTTAATGTAGAGGTGCACAGAAAACCAATTTTGACCTCGCGCCCTGTTAGCCAGCCAGTACAAAAAACCGCGAGTGCACCAGTCGATAGCCGCGCAGCAGCAACAACGTTACCTTCAGCAAGCGCGCTCGAAGCTTCTGTGCTTCCTACTGACGGTGTAACCATTCCGGTTCGCTGGGGAGATCTTGGTGAGCAGTTGGTTGACACCGGCGTCATTGATAGAAAAAATATTGATGCGCTCTACGCGAGTCGTGGTGGCGTGAGTGCCTACATGGAAACCATGCTAACCACAAACCAAACGGCGCCGTTGGTCATCAATCAGCAAAACGCATCAGAGCTTCTTAATTTGTTGTGGGCGTTTGGCTTAGGGAACAAAAATGATATTTTGGATAGTGGAGAAATGAGCGATCCTCGCTATGGCGGTGCTGGTGGATTTGCTTCGACTGGCGGATGGACGGTTGCCTCCGGTGATCCGATGAGCCATTACTCTGCGCACCCGTTTGTTGTGTTGACGGCAGATGAACAGGCGTTGGTTGATAGGGTTTCTCGCAACATCTATCGGCCTTGCTGTGGCAACTCCACGCATTTTCCTGATTGCAATCACGGCATGGCGATGCTTGGACTCTTAGAGCTTATGGCAGCGCAAGGAGCGGACGAGGCAACAATGTACCAGACCGCACTGGTGGTGAATAGCCACTGGTTCCCTGACACGTATTTGACGATTGCCACGTACTTCTCCAATCAAGGTATTGCGTGGAAAGATGTAGATCCTAAGCAAGCGCTCTCGTCGCAGTTCTCAAGCGCCTCGGGTTACCAACAGGTTGCCAGTGTAGTGACGCCAGTTACCAGTTCGGCCGGCGGCAACGGTTGTAGTACATAACCAAAGTACTGCCCAAAGAGAACAGCCCCGAGGTTTCCTCGGGGCTGTTTTTTATTTCCAAACAACAGTAACGCCGGTTGCTGGCATGACAGTATCTTTTTCGTGACTCCAGTCAACAAGTGCATTGGTTAATTTTTTCAACGTGTAAGAATGGTTTTCACTAAATTTCGTGCCAGAATCATTGGTGACGATGCGTGTTTCGGTGCAGCCGCGAACGAGCAGCATATGATAGAGGGGGCCCGGTTGACGGTAATGCGGGTTACCAATGCGCTGTCCATTAATGGGCATAATGACTAATTTATTTTCTGCAATCAGTTGCTTTAATTCGTTTTCAGAAAGATTGTGTCGGACTTCGGCGTTAAGTTGATAAACGTCGCGTAGCATTTTTGCTGTTTCTTCTGTTGCGATGTCGAGCGAGGAGCCGAAGGTTTTAATTGACCATTGGGCAAGCGCGATAAGGTCGGCTTCCACCTCATCGGCGGGCAGTATGCTTCTGGTGTCACCAGAAAAATACGCGGCGGCCATGATGGCGCTTGCTTCCTCGCACGCTTCATTGTGAAGCGTGTCCCAGTTGGCAGTTGGTGCCTGTGAGGTAAAGGGGACAGCAAGGAGTTTTGCGTTCGATCGGTTGTCGTTGGCGACCGTTGTTTCTGACTTACTCACTGGCTGTAGTTTTGCCGCTTCTGGTTGGTCAGTAGAAGATTTATCATTAGCAGTCGTGCGCGTCGTCGGGTTTTGGTGTACAGCCCCCGCAATACCGTCCTCTACGCCAATAGCTGCAATTTTTTTTGCGCGTACCAAACAGCACCGGCATAGAAAGCAATGGCAAGAACAATAGCGACAATCCTTATTCTAGAAAGACGCAGTTTCATAGGTAGGTGGGGTAGAGGAAATAATTTTTTGTGCATCATTGCAGGCAATAAAGTATGTTTGTTATCGTCATCTATAGTGTATACGCTTATCCTGCCGTTGCCGTACGTCGGCAACGCTTTACCCCGCTTTTCATCCTTGCTACACTCACAGCAACTATCATGTCGTTGCCCTTTTTTCGTAGCAGTATACGAGTAGCGAGAAATAACTGGCAGTTTATTGCGCTGGTTCTTTTTTGTGTCAGCACAAGTATTTTTGCCGCACCCAGTTTTGCGCAAACAACCTTTCCTAATAATACAGTCTGGAAAACAAAAGATGATGCCAGAGTTTTTTTGTTAAGCAATAGTCATAAGCGTCACCTTTCCAGCCCAAATATTTTGTATTCTTACGGTTTCGATTTTGGAGACGTGAAAACTACCAATGACGTTACGGCGCTTATGGCTGTGCCTAATGTACGGGTTGCAAAGACGCCTAACTCACCAGCAGTATATGATATTTCAAGTGGCTATCGTGTACCCATTGTTTCCGAGTCGGCATTTTTGGCAGCAGGCTATAGCTGGGATGAGATTGCAGTGATGAGCGAACTAGAGCTTGATTCGTACCCTGCAGTACCACAGGCAGCACCGCCAATAGTAGAAGATACAGCCCCAATGCCCTTAACGACACCGAACCAAACGACAACTCCAGCCGATGCGCCGCTTCCGCCGATTATTGCAAAATTGGCTGATGCGAGAAAACTTTTGCATACTGCCACGCCAATTTACCCACAGCAGAAACGAATTGCTTGGACGCGTTCCCTCACCAAAGGAATGAGCGGAAGTGATGTTGTGTTACTGCAAGAGGCACTTAAGCAACTCGGCTATTTCCCAAAAACCGTTTTGGCGAATGGTGTTTTTGGTCCAACGACAACCGCTTCAGTTGTTGCTTTTCAAAAAGCGGAAGGTATAGAGGCGATTGGCGTTGTTGGTCCGCAAACGAGAGAAGCGTTAGAACGTCACAACGTTGTCGGTAGTAATGGTAAGGTTGTAACGAGCTGGCAGGATACGGTGCCGAGCGATCGAGAGGTTTTGCTGGCCGTATGGAATCCGTCAACCAATGATATGCAAACGGTGCAGGTTACGTTGACCACTGAGGATGTGCTCATTGGCGGGGCACTTCGCCGTATACCAAAAGCAATATCGAAAACCGCAGGATTTAGAATTGACTATACGAGTGGCAACGGGGTGAATGTTCAGTACACGGTTGCCTCGCCTTCGGGATACCAAGTGCTTGCTAACAAATTTCCTATTTTTGATTCTGGTTCAGGCACTACCGGCACCTTCCCGCCGGCTGAAGAAATTTACGTTCCTTATAGCGACACCTTTCTTGATCCGGTAATTGTTGCTTCGGGTCGGTCATATCTTGATGACGTTATTGTCACGGCGCTCAAAGAGTTAAATTTGCAAGGTGTGCATTCGGTTACCGGTCGTGGACTTGTTGGGGACGTTGTAGACCCAGATGTCTTGAGAACAATCTCGCTTATCGAGCATATGGATACCGGAGAATTTTTGCGCGCAACAGACAAAGGTCCGGTCCTAAATAAAGTGTTTGCGATTTTGGCGACCAATCGAGAAGATAGTTACCGTTTTGCTGGCTCTTCTGCAGGTGCTTTGGGGCTTGCCCAGTTTATTAAGCCAACCTATGCCAGCATTGCGGCACATTATCCGTCAGCGCACTTAATTGGTGATTTCAAAAAAGGAATGGCGGATCACGTCAACGCCTTCAAAGCCATGGCGCTTTACACTGACCTCAACCAGAACGTGCTTGAAAGTTATGCCAAGGCAAACCTCAGTCGTAACCCGGCACTCTTTACTGATGCTATGCGAGAAGTACTGGCTGCTGCCTATAATGGCGGAGCGACAAGGGTTCGTAAGGCCATTCAGCACTTTGGCGACAATTGGCAGGTAGCTGTTAGTAGTTACTACGGACTTCGAAACGAGACGAAATCCTACTTGAAAAAATTCCGCGCTGTCGAGTCCTGGTTGACGGTTTCGTAAAAAGAGAAGCAGTTGCGGTAAAAAAGGTAATGAGCTATTCTGCCCAAAGACAATTTTGGTTAAGGGAGGGGTTGCCGTGGAAAAACGTATCGAAACGGCATTGATGATTGCCGCAATTGTAATTTTAACCCAGATAATAACCAATCTCATGAACGGTTTTTATTTCGGGTAAGGGGGAGAGGATCGTGAGCAGAAGGAAAGAAGAAGAAAAGGTGTGGTCACTGGGGCTGGTCGCTGTACTAGTCGTCGCCGCACCGGTGGTTTTTTGCCTGATCATGCGCTTCGTTCCCTTTTCCGTGCCGGTGGTTGAGCAAACGGCGATGGGTCGCCTGACTGTTATCGTTCAACCAACCGTCGCGAAGGATGCGCGACAACTGAACCTCGGCTTCGTTGCTGAGAACGCCCCTTATGTAAATGTTTGGGGAATGACGTTTAGCTGTCAGGGCGGGGAAGTCGGTAAGCAGCTCGCGCTTGAGTTCTATTATCATAACCGCCTCTTTGCTCGTACACTGTGTAAGGGCGGCGAAGCGGATTTCAATTTTGACGTCCCGATTCACGTGGTCGTCGAAGAAAATGGCATGCGGGTCGTCGCAGTGCCACAATGGGGGCGGTTCGAAATTGCGCTTCTTGGAGCGCGTGGGTTAATGAGGTGGCTGTTAGTAGATACGTTGCATGAGTGGGCAACAATAGGAGGTGAGAGCAAACGAGCTGGCGTCAACTGACGTACGGCTCGTTTAAATTACGTTTTTAATTGTCGTCTACGTACCAAGAGCATAAGGGTAAAACCGCCATTGAGTAGAACCAGTGCTGTGGGGTAGAGCCAAGTGGCTAGTGTGTACGTTTCAAGTGCAAATAGAGCGAACAAAAAACTCACGGCGCCAAGCCCCCAAGAGCTAATCGTTTCTTCAAATGGTTTTAAAAATCCTTTGCGGTAACTTGGCAAAAAACCTAGTACATCCGTGAAGGCAATGAGGGCAACCGATACTGCAGGCAGGTTCACTAGTCGCCACAAGAGAATGGCGCCAAAGGCGGCTGTCAATGTTAGCCAATCAGTTTTCGTAAATTTGTCAGCTCGATGGCGCAGTGCCAAAACTGCAATCGAAAAGTTAGCAAGGGCAACAATGCCGGTAATGAGCGCCCCCGCGCCACCACCCGCTGCTAGCTGAATAGAAAAAACGGTGGCATTCAGTACTCCCCAAATAAGCCACGTGAAGACGTGCGGCTTTGTTACCCCGTGCAAAATATCTCTAAAGTAAGGTAGGTAACTAACAAGCGCAAAGGCAGTCCCGAGGTAGCCGAAAAGTAGTTTGTAGCTTTCCATTACTAACGCGTAACACGTAGAAGGACGTTTTGTGCAGGTTCTTTTGTGCTACACTATAGCTCTACCTAATCGCTTGAGGTTATGTATAAAAAGGTGTTGACGCTACAAACGATACTTTTGGCCGGTGGCGTATTCATCTCGTGGACGACCACTCTTGGCCAGTTTCGCACGTTTCATACTCTCTATGGCACCCTTTTTCGTTTCAATGATTGTGCCATTCCGAACCCCTTTGTCACCGCCTGCTTTTATGGTGCCGTTGCCTTTCTGGTCGCTTTTGGGTGGTCACTGTGGCTAAGTCTTGGCAGTGAAAACAGGACAGGCGAGCGATACCTAAAAAACTTTCTTCTCTTTGCTGTTCTCTTTGCCATATCGGTGCTGACTTACGAATCGCTTGAGTACTACAAAGTTTTCAGCTTTGGCGGAAAAATTATAACCTGCTCCCCAGGAACGCCGCTCTACACAACGCCCTGCTTCTATGGTATGCTCTTCTTCCTCACCTCATACTTTACCGCATTGGTAACGTTGCGGTTTGTATCAGTAAAATCAACTATTGATAATTTATTTTCTTAAATAGTACGTAATCGACGCAAGAAAAATTATGTTTACTCTATCCGTATACGGTGCCCTCGCTCTTCTTTGTTTGCGAATCGCTCTCGGTGTCATTTTTATTGTTCACGGTAAGGCCAAGTGGGGGATGTGGAAGATGCAGCCCTCCGAGCAAATGCCTGCCGGTATGCTCGTAAAAATGAAAATTTTAGCGATCACTGAAACACTCGGCGGCATAGCGGTGCTTTTCGGATTTTTAACCCAGCTTGCCGCTTTGGGTTTGGCACTTATTATGCTTGGCGCAATGGACTTTAAAATTCGAACGATGAAACGGCACTTCGTTGATAGTGCCGGCGGTTGGGAGTTTGATTTGATTTTGCTCGCCGCTTCTTTGGCGCTGGTTCTTCTTGGTAGCGGTGCGTGGGCTATTGATACACTCTTGTTTTTATAGTTGGAAGGTGCGCGAGCAATAACCCGCTACACCATAGCGGGTTATTGCTTTTTGCTCGACCCTTGAAGTTGTCGAAATAGTACAATCAGAGAAAAGATGGCGAGCATGAAGAGGACAATAGTGCCGCTTGGTGACAGGTTGAAGACAAATGAAATGACGATGCCCGCCATAGTTGAGACGATCGAGACGACCTCGGCAATAATGAGCGTTTCCTTGAAGCTGCGTTTAAGCTGAAGCGCCGTCACCACTGGAATCACCATCAGCGCCGACACCAGCAAGATGCCAACAATAGGAATAGCGAGCGCGATTGTTACAGCGGCAAGCGCGATAAAGACAATGTTTAGGGCCTTGGTTGGTAGGCCGCTTACCTGCGCCGCCTCTTCGTCAAACGAAACGTAGACCAGTTCTTTATAGAGGAGAACCAAAATAGTGGCGGTGATGATGCCGAGCGTGGCAATGATAGTTACATCTTCGGTGCGCACCGTTAGAATACTACCAAAGAGGTACGTGAAGAGGTTAGCGTTGAAGCCATTTGCTACACTAATGAGCACCGTAGCCAGCGCCAAACTTCCTGACAGGAATAGCGAAAGCGCGGCGTCGCCATACACTAGTTTTTTAATACGCAGTCGCTCCAGCGATACGGCGGCAAAAATCGCAGCCGCGATGGCGGTAATAAGTGGGTTCAGTCCCAGAAGAAGACCAATGGCGACGCCAGCAAATGAGACATGCGAGAGCGTGTCGGCCATAAGAGCGTAACGGCGCAAAACGAGGAACATACCAATCATGGGCGCAATCGCCGAAATGACAATACCCGCTTCAAAGCCGCGTATGATAAACCCGTAGTGGAAGAGACTAGTGATCATGGACAACGAAGGTTATATCTTTACCGTAGAGATTCTTAATGTACTCGCTGGCGTTAAAGTTTTTTGGCGGCAGGTGACAGATAAGGTGGCCGTTGATGCAGGCAATTTGCGTTGCCTGACTTGCCACCACATCGATATCATGAGAGACAAGAATAAGCGTTAGCGCGCGTTCTTCGTTTAGTGTTTTTAGTAGCTGATAGAAAGCACCTTGCGCTGCTGCGTCGACGCCGACGGTCGGTTCATCCAAGAAGAGGACCTCTGGTTTACTCGCTAGCGCTCGGGCAATGAAAACCCGTTGTTGTTGACCAGAAGACAGTGTGCCAATGAGCCGGTCATGATACGCTGACATATTGACTGAGGCAATAGCATCAGCAACTTTCGCGTAGTCTACCTTTGTTAGCCGTCGCCCAATGCCTCTGCGAGCGCTTCTTCCCATGGCCACGACTTCAGCGACGGTTGCCGGAAATCGTGCGTCAAAGTTGACTGCCTTTTGTGGAACGTAACCAATTTTCCACCAGTCGCGAAAGTCTTTAATATCGACCCCGAAAAGCTTTACCGTTCCTTCTTGCACCGGCAGTAGTCCCAGCATCAACTTAAGGAGCGTAGTTTTACCACCGCCGTTTGGTCCAATGACGCCCAGGTAGTCTCCGCGCAGTACCGGAAGTGTAATATGTTCAAGCGCTAAACCAGAGCCGTAGCTGTACGAAACGTCGGTTACTTCGATGATTTTTTCCGGTGTTGCTACTGACATCCGAGTGCTAGTTTAAGATTCGTGAGATTTTGTTGCATTTCCGTAAAGTAGTTTTGCCCCGCAGCAAGTTCATTTTTAGTGAGTCCTTCGAGAGGATTTAGTGCAAGCGTTTCGGTGCCGACTTCACGCGCTAGTGTTTCTGAAAGTTTTGGACTCGCTAGTGATTCAAAAAAGATATAGTGAATATTTTTTGTTTTTGCCAGATCAGCAACAGAAGCCAGTTGCTGCGGTGAGGGGTCGGCGTCAGGCGAAAGACCGGCAATGCTAATTTGAGTGAGCCCGTAGTCGGCAGCGAGGTAGCCAAAGGCGCTATGTGAAGTGATAAACGTATTAAGTGAGCATCGCGAAAGCCCCTTGGTAAAGTCTTCGTCAAGCGAGGCTAATTTAGCTTGCATGACCTGTTTGTTGCTTCGGTAGTCGTTGGCGTGCGCCGGATCAATGCGTACCAATGCATTGGTAATTTCGTTTACCATTTTGCCGGCAATTTTTGGGCTCAACCAGACGTGTGGGTCAATGGTTGGTACCGCGTCAGTACCGGTATAGTAGTGTGTTGCAAAACTTTTTCCGACAACCAGCAACGACCCGTTGGCAGTCAGTTCGTTTTCGATTTTCGGCAGCCATGGTTCCAAGATGCCATTTGCTACCACAAGATCAGCACCGGCAAGCGTGGCCACGTCACCGGCTGTTAATTCGTAATCGTGCGGTTCTGCGCCGGCTGGGGTTATTGTTACCACGTCAGCATGACTACCAGCGACAGACTGCGTAAAGTAGGCAAGCGGGTAAAACGAAGCAGCAATTTTTAGTGTGCCATCTCTTGCTGGTTTAGTGGTGGAAAAATGGCGAATACTACCTGCGGCCAACACAGCAAGAAGACCGACAAGGGCTAGGCCGAGGAGTAGTAGGGGAGTTTTGCTTCTTAATTTCATGAGCCAGTTGCTATATGCAAATATTTTGCATATACTGATTCTACGAGAGGTTTTTCGTTTTGTCAACATTAGGTGAGTAGTTGCGCTAGCTTTTTGGTTTATTTTACTAACAACGTCGTGTGCTATAGTAAGTAAGGATTTCACCATAAATGAAAGCAAGTACTACGAATAAAAGAGTACAGGAAGAAAGATTCCGTAAAACGCTGAGAGCTGTTGGTGAGCGGGCGACCCCGGCTCGTGTCGCATTATTGACTACGCTCGAACAGGCCGGTAGACCATTGAGTATGCAGACAATTTTGCAGCAGATGAAAGCGTTTGGCACCGACCAGGTCACCGTGTACCGATCTCTCCACATGCTTGAGCAGAAGGGCCTTATTCAGCGGGTTGATTTGCGCCATGGACATACCCACTTTGAACTGGCGGCTTCGGATCATCATCATCTGGTTTGTCTTACGTGTGGCAATGTTGAAGATTTTACCGGCTGCGGTGTAACTAGTATGGTCAGCCGCGCGCTCAAACAATCGAAACATTTTGTCGAAGTAAAACAGTACGCTGTTGAACTTTTTGGTTACTGTAAACGCTGTTATAAAAATAAATAACTAACATTATTCTATGCTCGCCTATTTTCACGCTGCGCTTCTTGGGGTAGTCGAAGGGGTTACCGAATTTCTCCCTATCTCGTCAACCGCTCATCTTATTTTGGCATCCTCGGTTTTGCGTATCGCGCAGACTGATTTGCAGAAAAGTTTTGAAATTATTATCCAACTCGGCGCAATTTTTGCCGTTGTCGCAGTGTACTGGCGACGATTTTTTGATTGGCAACTCCTAAAGCGTCTGGTGGTTGCCTTTGTGCCAACTGGCATTATCGGGCTCGCGCTCTATCGCATCATCAAAGCTTACCTTCTTGGCAATTTGACCATTGTTATCTGGTCATTGTTTCTGGGTGGGCTTTTTCTGTATACGTTTGAGTTATTTCATCGTGTATCTGAACCCGAAACAGATGCTTCCACTCAGGAACTTTCACGGCTGCCCTACCGCTCCTGCCTTATCATTGGTCTGTGCCAATCGGTTGCTGTAATACCGGGCGTGTCTCGTTCTGCTGCCACCATTGTCGGCGGGTTATTGTTTGGTATGCCAAGAAAAAAAATTGTCGAATTTTCCTTTCTCCTCGCCGTACCAACCATGTTTGCCGCGACAGGCCTTGATGTACTTAAAAATTATCAACTGTTTTCAGCCGGTGATTTTGGTCTACTGGCCATAGGTTTTATCGTTTCTTTTGTTGTGGCGTTAGCTAGTATTCGCTGGCTCCTTACGTACATCAAAAAGCACGATTTTAAGGCTTTTGGCATTTATCGGATGCTCGTTGCTTTCGTATTCCTCGCCTTTCCTCTATAGTAAGTGTACTGACACGCGTTGTTTAGCATGCAATTTTTGTATCGAAAACTTAAAATACTGTTACTGCTCCCATTGACGCTTGTGGGCGTTTTTGTTTTTGGCGCCTCGCATATTTCGTGTGGTCAAAATTTTCCGGTTGCCGCCGTTAACGCCGCGCCCGATAAATTGGCAACCCTGCTGACGAGTAGTGACTTTGCAAAATTTACCCACTCACCATTTGGGAAAACAATGGAACCGGTGAACGTCGTCGTGGTTGGTTCTGCGACAGAATTGAATAATGCTTTTCAGGATATTGGTTGGACGAAAGCAGCACCGTTAAAAGAGAAGACAGCACTCGAGCTTGCCTATGCGGCAATTTTTAACCGTTCGGACGTAACGGCACCAGTTACCCCTTCTTGTTATGGGGGAGTTCGACAAGAAGTAGCATTCGAGCAGCCAACTGATGGTATTCGGCAGCGACATCACGTTCGTTTTTGGCGGACAGGGTTAACCGTGAACAGAGAGCCGGTTTGGGTAGGTGCCGCCAGCTTTGACGAAAGCCTTCACTATCTCATTGCCCACCGCATTGCTCCCAACGTTGATGCCGAGCGCAACTACCTCCAGCAATCGCTTGTTGCCCATGCTGATGTCACTGACGTGCATACTATTCCATTAGTGAAACCATTGACGGGAAGCAATCAGGCGGGGGACCATTTCTATACTGACGGCAGGGCGTACCTCATTTGGCTCATTCACGACGCTTAGTTTTGGGTGCGCTTCATCTGACATTATTGATCTATGGTTACAGCAGTATCAATAGGGTTACGCACCGAAGAAGCCGAAACACGCCTTGAGCGCTTTGGTAAGAATGAGGTTGCGGAACACAAGAAGAGTATTGTTGCGAGTTTGGCGAAGTGGTTTTTTTCGCCAATTGCTCTTATGCTGCTCTCGGCAATCGGTTTGTCGCTCTTTGCTGGCCGCACCTCTGACGCAGGTATTATCGCGGCTTTGCTCATTTTAAATTTTGGCATTTCCGGTTGGCACGAGCATAAGGCCGACACGGCGGTCGCCAAGTTGCGTGATCATTTGCACGTTTTTGTTTCGGTTATTCGTGACGGGAAGGAGGTGCGCATTGATTCAACCGATGTGGTGCCTGGTGATATTATCCGCCTTACCATCGGCAATATCGTTCCGGCAGATGTGGTGTTTTGAGAGGTTAATAACGTTACCGTTAACGAGTCAGCGGTTACCGGAGAGTCCTTGCCGGTACAAAAAGAAATAGGGGGGAAAGGTTCTACCGGTACGTTTCTTGTTACCGGTTGGTCGTTGGCTGAAGTAACCGCGACCGGTGCGTTAACTGCTTTCAGCAAAACCTTAATGCTGGTTGAAGGCAAGCGCAGCCTAATGGAGGAAGACATTCCTACGATTTCAAAATTTTTAGGCGGCATTAGCGTTACTGTTGCGATTTTATTAACAACGGTTTCTTTCTTGTGGCACGTGCCACTGCTCGATATTTTGACCCTCGATGTTAGCTTGTTTATTGCCGGTATTCCGGTGGCGCTGCCGACCGTAACGAGCCTTATTATTAGTATTGGGGTCGTTGGTTTAACGGCGAAGAATGTTATTGTGCGTCGTCTGTCGTCTCTTGAAGAGCTAGCAAATGTCACCTTGCTGCTTAGCGACAAGACCGGCACGTTAACAGAAAACACTATTGCCGTTGAGCGCGTTATCACCTATAGCGGTGACGAAAAACACAACCTCGCGCTGGCGGCGGCAACAGTTGCGGGAGATAATGAAAATCCCATTGATCGAGCGGTACTGACTGCCGCCAAGGCGGAGTCGACCGAAACGTTCGAACGGACACAGTTTATTCTGGCAGATTCAAGTCGCAAGCGGGCAACCGCTACGCTTACGATTACTGGCAAAGCTCATACGGTGGCGTTTGGCGCTTCACAGGTGGTTGAAGCGTTATGCACCTTGTCGAGTCAAGACAAAAAACGTTTTGCTGCCGACGTCGCAGAGGCTGCTGAAAATGGCTACCGCGTTTTGGCGCTTGCCGAGGTAGTGGGGGACAAAGAGAAGGCAATGACACTCGTTGCCCTACTCTTACTGTCCGATACCATCCGCCCTGAGTCGTCTCTTGTCATTAGCTTTCTTCAGAAGCACGGCATTGCTACCAAAATGGTGATCGGTGACAACGAAGCCATTACCACCCGCGCGGCTCGCGTACTGCAACTGGTTGGGCCGGTCATTCGGCGAGCAGATTTTGCCACGGAAGCTGGGTGGAATGATATTAAAAAACGCTTTGACGCAATTGGCGGCTTTGCCGAAATTTTACCAGAAGATAAGTATCGATTGGTTCAGTTCGCCCGTACGAAAGCCTGCGTGTCGGTGACTGGTGATGGGGTCAACGATTTGCCAGCAGTCAAGGCCGCCTCGGTTGGTATTGCTGTTAAGAACGCTGTCGATGCCCTCAAGGGTGCGGCGGATATTGTATTGTTGACGGATGGCATTACGGTCATTCGAGATGCGGTTATTGAAGCCAGAAAAATCTTTCAGCGTCTTTACAACTACTCGGTCTACCGCATCTCAGAAAGTTTTCGAGTTATCATTACGGTTGCTGTGCTGGGGCTTCTCTATGGCGATTATCCGCTAACACCAGTACAACTTATTTTACTCGCACTCCTCAACGATTTACCGATTATTGCTCTTGCTGTCGACCGTGTTCGCGTGCCGGAGATGCCAGCCAAGATTAATGTTCGCGCGCGGTTCTTGCTAAGTTCGCTCTTCGGACTTGCCGGTATTATGAATAGTCTCATGCTATTTTTCATTGCGGTTTACTGGTGGCATCTGCCTTGGGGAGAGTTGCAGACGATGTCCTTTTTGAAGCTGACGGTGTCGGGCCATATGCTTATCTACGTGGCGCATACTGATGAGCCATGGTACAAATTTTTCCCAAGCCGTATGGTGATGGTGGCAACCATTGGCACCCAGCTTATTGTTACTGCCATGGCCGCTACGGGTGTTCTTACTAGCCAGCTCTCTTGGCCGTTCATTATTTTTGTGTGGCTCTGGTCCTTCTTCTGGATGCAGATAAGCGAGCTAATGAAACACCTACAGCGTGCAGTTCGTTCCCGTTATGCCAATTTTTTTGAAGGCGCAACCGAAGCGGTACTTGAAGCCGAGTAGGGGGAGAGTTATACTACAGAGTAACAGAATGTTATGGACCAACATCTCATAAAGATTGATCCGGAAAAACACAGCGTCGCTACCACGGCTACTTCTCTGCCGCCACTTTTTCACTACTATGGCGATGCAGTTCGTCGGTTGTTTGTGGCGGCAGCGATTATCATTACCATTACGACACCCATTGTTTCCGCCTTTCTGACGCTTCCGACATTCAGCGCTATCATCGGCGCGCTCTTTTTGGTTATCGTTGCCGGGCTTACCAACCCGAGCGAGCGTTGGTCTTCGTCCTTGAACCTGACGGTTGCTGTACTTGGTGCAGCCCTTTTTCAGTACCGTGGAATTGCCGACTACTTAGCATTTACGGTAAATCCCGCCCAGGTATTTATGTTTACGGTCGACGAAGTATTAGCCGTCATTTTTATTATTGCCGTGTATTACAGCAGCAAGACGTTCCGTAGAATGTTTGTTAAATAGATGACGCCGCTTCTTTTATCCCTCTCGTTTGCGGTCTACCCCATTGCTCGCGCCTGGTACGTTGGGCGTCGTGGACGAGGCAGATTATTGCTTGGCAAGCGTGGAAGAGTTAGCCAGAGAGATGAACGGTAAAGAAATAGCCGATGGTATTCGGTCATGTGTTGAGGGGGAAGTACGAAACGACGAAGCGACACTTATTGCCAACAGTACTGATGCCAGTCTTTTTTCTGTCCGTCCAGCTGTTGTCGTTGCGCCTAAGAACGAAAAAGAGGCCTGCTCCCTTGTTTCTTATATAGCGGAAGTGAGGACAAAAGGGACGGCCTGTTCTTTGACGGCGCGGAGTGCTGGCACGGATATGTCCGGCGGTCCGCTTACCGAATCTATTGTTGTTAGTTTTACCGAACATTTTAACGCTGTTGGTGAGGTACAAGGGGACTCGGTTGAGGTTGCGCCCGGTGTTTACTATCGCGATTTTGAAAAGGTAACACTTGCCAAAGGACGGCTGTTGCCAAGCTATCCGGCGTCGCGCGATCTCTGTACTGTCGGGGGGATGGTCAATAATAATTCTGGAGGAGAGCGGAGCCTTGTCTATGGCAAGACCGCAAATTTTGTCGAAGTGCTGTCGGTGGTACTTCGTGACGGTAAGGTACATCAGTTTAAAAAAATTACTCTTGCTGAGCTTGAAGAGAAGAAGAAGGAGACTGGTCTAGGTGGCGAGATTTATAAAAAAATGCACGAACTGATACGTAGCAATGCGGCGCTGATAAAAAAAGCAAAACCAAAGGTTAGTAAAAATTCTGCAGGTTATGCTCTTTGGGACGTTCTTGACGAAGAATCCGGCACGTTTGATTTGACCCGGTTACTGGTTGGCTCACAAGGGACGCTGGGGTTAACGACCAGCATTCGTTTTCGGTTGGTACAGCCAAAAGCATTTCGGCGGATGCTCGTCATTTCATTAAAGAATCTGGACCACTTACCGGACATTATCGAGCGCGTGCTTCGTTTTCATCCAGAAACATTCGAATCGTACGACAACCATACTTTTCGGGTAGCAATGAAATTTTTGCCTTCTATTCTCCGTCGCGTGCTTCGTGGCAATTTGATTATTGCGGGTCTGCATCTCATTCCGGCTGCCTGGTCAATTATTACCGGCGGGTTGCCGGCGCTTGTACTGTTGGTTGAATTTACCGATGACGACGAAGCAGTCGCCAGCAAGCAGGCAAAAGAGGCCGAGGCCGCGCTTGCCGATTTGCCCATTAGAACACGGGTTACGGGCTCGACCGCCGAAGCAAATGCTTTTCTTACCATTCGCCGCGAAAGTTTTGATTTATTGCGAAAACACGTTCGCGGTATGCGAACGGCGCCGTTTATTGATGACTTTGTCGTGCCGCCGGCGGTATTACACGAGTTCTTTCCAAAACTGCATACCATTTTAGAATCAGCAAAATTCGTCTACACTATTACTGGACACGTTGGCGATGGCAATTTTCACATCATTCCGCTTATGCCCATTCATGACCCGCGGCTGGCGACACTGATACCGGATATTGGCGGCAAGGTATACGATCTGGTGCTTGCCTACGGCGGTTCGATTACCGGAGAGCATAATGACGGTCTCATTCGGACACCGTACCTAGAGCAGCAGTTTGGCAAAGAGGTTTGCGCGCTCTTCCGCCAGACGAAAGAAATTTTTGATCCTGATACTCTCTTTAATCCCGGTAAAAAAGTCGACGGTTCACTTTCGTATGCGCTTTCCCATCTTTCGTAGTATTCGTTTATTGTTTTACTAACGTGTTATATTCTATGCGTCATCATCATTTTGATCGATTGTTTTTTTCTTGGACAGTGTTCGCGATTGCTATTACCTGTGTCATGTTGCTTTCCTATGCTATCGGGCAACAAGTACTTCGTCTGTCCGCTAACGACCCGCAGGTAGAGATTACCGAAGAGGTTACTCAGGTACTTGCTAGTGGAGTGTCGCCAGCCAATATCCTACCCAACCAGCAAGTTGACCTTGCTCGCAGTCTTGGGGTGTATGTAATGATACTGGACGACCAAGGTAAGGCGCTTGGTTCAACGGCGATGCTTGACGGAAAATCTCCTTCGGTACCTTTAGGTGCGCTTGCCTACGCAGCTGCACACGGAGACAATCGTATTACTTGGCAGCCAAAAGCAGGCGTTCGTAGCGCCGTTGTTATTCGTCCGTACACGAACGGCAGCACCCATGGTTACGTTGTTGCTGGCCGTTCTCTGCGTGAGGTGGAGAAACGAATCGACGTACTAACCGTACTTTCGTTTACAGCATGGTTGATTACGTTATTTATTGTTGCCGGTGCGTTAATTGTAAAAGACTTTATTACTAGACGTCATAAAAAGTAGAATAGCGTTGACCAGTCCCTTCTGTGTTTGTAACTTTGCTTTGAAAGTGGTTGCCATGTAACGTATTGCGCCTACCTCTATAATAGGGGTAGGATAGTAACAGCAACGCTTATTACCTAGGCAAAAATTATGCATGGCTACGTAGCAAATATCGAGCAGCAGACAGAGGAGAATGAAAATTTTAGACAGGTGCTCTATACGGCAAAGCACAGTCAACTTGTTGTGATGACGATTCAAGTTGGAGACGACATTGGCGAAGAAGTTCATGAACTTGATCAATTTTTGCGTATCGAATCAGGACATGGGGTAGCGGTTCTTGATGGTATTAGCCATGAGGCGAGTGCGGGTTATGCGATTGTGGTACCCGCGGGTACACGACATAATATCAGCAATACCGGAGACCAACCTTTAAAATTGTATACCGTGTACTCGCCACCAGAACATAGGGATGGCGTTGTGCGCAAGACTAAAGCAGATGCCTTAGCAGAAGAAGAACATTTTGAGGGCAAGACAACTGAATAATTACTACCAGCAACGACATAGTAAGTAGCTATCGAATTTGTCAGACAGGTACGTCTTATGCATTTCTCTCTTGAGCTTATTGTCAATTGGCTGTTTGCTTACCCCTACCTTGTTTTGTTTCCCGCCGTTGTTATCGAAGGGCCCATCGTTACGGTGCTCGCTGGATTTGCGGTGTCCCTTGGCTATCTAAATTTTTTGCTAGCGTATACCCTTGTTGTTGTTGGCGACCTCGTCGGTGATTCTTTATATTATGCGCTTGGAAGGTGGGGGAGAGATAGCTCCTTGCATCGTTGGGGTCGTCTCGTTGGGGTAACTCCTGAGCGCGTCGAACGTCTCGATCAGCATTTTGAAGCGCATACCGGAAAAACGTTACTTGCCGGAAAGTTTATGCACGCCATCGGTGGCGCTATTTTGGTCGCCGCAGGAGCTGCTCGCGTACGTTTTTTAACGTTTATCTGGTATAACTTATTAGGAACTTTACCAAAGTCTTTTCTATTGCTTCTTGTTGGTTACTACTTTGGCAAAGCTTACGCAACCATCGATCGCTACTTGAATTATACTGGAATTGCCATTATTATCTTGGTTGCCTTTGTTTTTCTTCTTCAGTTTATCGTGCGCAGTTTGCGCAAAAAAAGTAGAAAATAAAGTAGCGCTCACGTATGGACTCATCAGAGTTAGAAAAAAAGTACGTCGAAACAGACGCCGGTAAGGTGTTTTATTTTACCGATCACGCTTTTCCTAATCGGCCATGGATTATTTTGCTGCACGGACTTTCCTCAAATCATACAACGTGGTGCTTGGTAGTGGTCTCCTTACGCGCCAAGCACTACAATACCTTGCTTGTCGACCTTCGAGGTCACGGCTACTCCGACAAGACGCGTCGGCGTCACCTCTACAGCTTTTCACGTTTTTCAGAAGACCTTAATCAGGTAGTACAAGTAGAAAGCGTTGATAATTTCATACTTGTTGGCTACTCATTTGGTGGTTTCGTCGCGCTTGACTACGCGCTGCGTTATCCAAAGTCGGTGCGCGGGTTACTACTTATCTCGACCAGTTATGTAAACCCCTTTGTTGCTCGGGGACTTACCTTGTTTTCTTATGTTGTCAGCTTTTTCTTGAACGGTATTGCCTACCTTTTGCTTTGGCAGCGTCGACGGCAGTATCATTACTACGTATACGAAAAAACAAATCAAAATGGCTATTGGTTTTCAGTGTATGAAGGGTTAAAAACGATGCCTGTTGCCGTTAATCTTTGGTTAGTGGCGCTTATGGGAACGGCAAATTTTAGCAAGGCGCTTCGTAAGATGCAAGTGCCGACTATGGTGGTGCGGGCAAAACACGACCCCTTTTTTACTGAGCATGAAGCAAAAGAGATGGCTGAAGCACTTGATGCCGAACTCGTAACGGTTGACCACCAAACGCACTTTCTTGCTACACATGCGCAAGAGGCGGTTACGGAGATTATCCTTGAGTTTATTGCCAAGCTATGAGGATAGCACTTTTTACTGATACTTTTTTGCCACAAACAAATGGCGTAGCAACTGTTGTTGCTGCTTCGGCAGCAGGGTTGGCGGCACAAGGTCATCAGGTGTGCGTGGTCACAAACTCTTCAGCAAAACAACATGCGCACTCAACAGTAACAAAAGAGGGGTACCAGCTCATTACGGTTCCCTCGGTACGATTTCCTTTATATCCAGGGGAGCGTTTGGCAATTCCTCTCGGTCGTACTGTATACCAAATGAAACGATTTCATCCGCAACTTATTCATGCGCATACGCCTTTTTCTGTTGGTATGGAAGGCCTCTACTTGTCCCGCGTTTTTAAAATTCCGCTTGTTGGTACCCATCATACCTTTCATGATCACTATCTCAAACATGTAAAGTTAGATTTTTCTTTTGGCCGATGGATTTCTTGGAAGTATATCGTTGGGTTTTATAACCGTTGTCGTTACGTGTTGAGTCCTAGTAAAGCACTGGCAGACGCACTTGAGTTACACGGTCTTGTTCGTCCAATTACCGTCTTGTCAAATACCATTGATGCTTCCTGTTTTATGCCGGCAACGACCAAGACGCGACAAGCGTTTCGAGCAGTTCTCGGGGTAGCGGGGATTGTGTTTGTGTATGTTGGACGTTTGAGCTATGAAAAAAATGTGACCGATGTTATTACCGCATTTGCCATTGCCGTTATTAAATTGCCGACTGCCATTTTGCTCATCGTTGGCGATGGTCCGGAACGTGCCGATTTAGAGGCTCTCAGTAAAAAGCTTGCTGTCGACGATCGTGTGCTCTTTTTGGGAATACGCCGCGGTGATGCATTGCGGCAGGTATTGCAGGCGGCAGATGTATTTGTTACCGCAAGCCAAAGTGAAAATATGCCGATGACTGTTCTTGAGGCGATGGCAAGCGGGCTGCCTGTTATCGGGGTTCAGGCACTCGGGGTGCCGGAGCTTATCAAAGAAGGTGAGAACGGTTTTTTGGTACCACCAGGTGATCATCAACGTTTTGCAGATGCGTTTATTATCTTAGCCAAGGATTCTGCGCTTCGTCATTCGTTTGGCGAGGCCTCTCGGCAGCGTGTTGTTTCTCAGTATGACCCAGGTAAATTACTTACTCGGCTTGAACATCTTTATCAGCAGGTAGTAAACGACTAGCAATGAAAATTTGTCTCTACCTCGAATTCTCACAATTATTCAACGGGCGACTATTCCGTAACGTCGGTACGGGTCTTTTAAGCTCGTACAAGAATCAGCAAGCCATTTTGCGTAAGCTCAATATTCCGTTTACCGAGTCGCCAAAGAGTCAGTACGATTTACTGCAAATTAATACGCCGTGGCTTCGTTCTCTTTTCCTTATGCGGCGCGCTCGTCGGCGGGGGATACCGATCATTGTCTGGGCACACGTGACGGCAGAAGATGCGCGCGAGGTATTTCGTTTTGGTAAATATGTCAGTGGCTTTATCCGTCGCTACCTTACGTATGCTTACGGCCTGGCGGATATTGTTCTCTGCCCAACGGCCTATACTCGTGGACTACTTATTGGTTATGGACTCCCAGAAGAAAAATTGGTTGTGCAATCTAACGCGGTTGATGTTCAGCGCTACGCCTTTACATCAGAGAGGCGAACGTCTGGTCGGCAACGGTATCACGTTGCCGATGGGCATTTGGTGGTTGGTACGGTCGGACTTGTCATTCCACGAAAAGGCATTGCTACCTTTCTCCAGCTAGCAGGTCGTTTTCCAAATGCTTCATTTTTATGGTTTGGCAAATGCTACTCGTCCTTGCTCACTAAACGGCTTCCTCGCGTGCGACCAAAAAATGTTCGTTTTACCGGTTTCGTTGAGGACATTCAGGAAGCATTCAGCACTATCGATATTTTTGTTTTTCCTTCAAAAGAGGAAAATGAAGGTATGGCCATTTTAGAAGCGGCTGCCGCCGGGCGACCTATTCTCGTTCGCGATATTCCCGCCTATGCATCATGGCTTGAAAATGAAAAAAATTGCCTCAAAGCAGCAACCGACGAAGTATTTTTTTTGCAGATTGAACGACTGTTGCACGATGCTTCTTTGCGTCAGCGCTTACAGCAAAACGCTGTGGTCTTGGCTGAAGCTTTTTCGCTTCCGCGGGCAGCAACTAAAATGAATGTACTATACGAACGTCTCTTGAGCTGTACTTGAACCCGAGTAACTAACCAGATTATCCGGCATCTAGACGGTAGATGAGATCGCGCGTTGAACGGTTCAATCGGTTGTTATCGGTCGAAGAGGTTAGGCGCCGTAGTTGGTTAGCCGTGGTACACTACCCTAGTCTTTGTAACCCTGAAAGAATAACAGCCGGATGTTGTAGTACTATTATAGTCCTATGGAATCGCTTACCGATGAAGCAGTAGTTCATAAAGTACAAGAAGGGGACAGCGAAGCTTTTGGCGTACTCGTTGAACGGTACGAGCAGAAGATGTTGCGCTATGCCAGAAAGTTTCTTTTTGGGAGGGAAGACGCCGAAGATGTAGTGCAGGAAGTTTTTTTAAAAGCGTATGCGAATATTAAGGGGTTTCAAGCCAGTCGTCGGTTTTCACCGTGGCTTTATCGCATCGCGCACAATGAATTTTTAAATACCATCCACAAACGTGCGCGCCTTCCCGTCCCGTTTTTTGATCCCGATACCCTATTTCCGCATCCACTCTCTAACGAATCAGCAGATCGGGCAGTAAACGAGAACGAGTTGAGAGCAGCATTGGAACATTCACTCGACAAGCTTGATGCAAAGTATCGTGAACCACTTGTGCTCTATTTTTTTGAAGACCTGAGCTATCAGGAGATTGCGGAAGTGATGCAAATTCCGGTTTCAACCGTCGGGGTACGCATCAGTCGAGGAAAACAGCAGCTTATCAATCGTTCGCCAGAATTACGTAGCGCCTATGGAACACCATAACTCAAACAGTATAAAACTGTCACAGCGTATTCTTGACAAGATAACGCAAGGTGAAGTGACGATGCGGCCGCGCTGGCACTTTGTGCTGAAGAGTGGGCTCTTGCTTACCGGCATCGCGCTTCTGGTGCTGACCATCATCTTTATTGTCAGTCTTGGTTTTTTTGTTCTCCATCTAAGCGGGGTGTGGTTCGTGCCGGCTTTTGGCTGGGGCGGACTTGGTACCTTTTTGCGTTCGCTACCGTGGCTGCTTATTGGTACGGCGCTTGTATTTGTGGGTCTACTGGAAACACTCGTCAGCTACTACCCGTTTGCGTACCGACGGCCGCTCTTTTTCTCTGCCATTGGTGTTGTTGCGCTTGTTTTAGTAGGTGGATTTTTTCTCGCGCAAACACCGATTCATCGTCAACTGCTTCTTAGTGCAGAGCGTGGTGAACTCCCGGTTGGGGGAGATATCTACCTCGGATTTGGCGGTCAACGTTTTGCCGACGTACATCGCGGTGTCGTTACGGTCGTTGCGGACGAGCAGTTTGATATGCAAACCCATAACGGTGGGACCATTCACGTAACAGTAACACCACAAACAAGATTTCCATTTGGGTTAGCGCTCGAGACGGGGGATAGCGTTGTCGTATTTGGTCCTCTCGTCCAGGATAGCGTCCAAGCGCTTGGCATTGGACGTATCGATAGTGACGGCATTCAACCGCAACCATTTCCGTATCAGCGACAAATTCGTTTTTTTCAGGGAAGACCAAGCGGCCCGCAATAAGTTAAATACAGTATCTTCATATTGTAGTAAGAGTTTGAGGGTTGGGGGCTCTGCCACACACACGAGAGTAGAATAAAAGGGCTTTCCCTCAATCCTCTCCATTCGTCGCCTAGGACGAAATAAAACACAGCTGCAGTCTGTAGTAGATAGCGTACGACGTACTTTACTTAGTTTCGTTTAACCATTATACCTATGAAAAAGAAATATATTGGCTACGCTCTTCTGCCGTTTCTTGGGGTTGGACTCCTTGGGATAACAGCAGCTTCAGCGCACGGTTCGTTTGGAGGGTTTGGGTTTGGCGTCTCAGCACTTTCACCAGACGAGGTAGCAACTCGTCAGGAAGCTCGCTTTGAAGCCGAGGCAAATTTACTCGGCGTCAGCGTCGACGTCATTAAAGACGGCTGGTCACAAGGCAAAACGTTGCAAGACATTGCGACCGCACAGGGTATCAGTGCTGATGAGCTAAAAACAAAAATGGAAACGGCTGCTGAGAACCAGCAGAAAACAAACCTGCAGGCATTGGTTGACAAAGGAGTCATTACGCAAGCCCAGGCAGATCAATGGTTGAAGCTCATGCAAGATCGTGTTGCTAATTCGCCACAGGATGGTTCTGGTAGACCAGGGAGAGGTATGCACCGAGGTGGCGGCTTTTTTCCACTCTAAGCTTATTCACCCTTTCGTGTATTAGGTCGACACGGTAAGGAAGTCTAAGGCGCTCTGCTTCGGTTTCAGGAGCAGAGGCCCTAGATTTTTTTAGTATTTTTTGTTGTCGCGTAGAGCTATGGCTTCTTGACAGCAACAACAGTAGAGATAAGATCAACAGATAGTGTGCCAACTGGCCACTACTTTATTTCATAACTTTTTTCTATGGGTAGTTCTCTTAAGGGGGTGCTTATTGCTGGTGCAGTAATCATTTTTGTTGGACTTGGTTACGCGTATTACGTAGGCATACAGCAGCCGACAGCTTCGCCGACCGGTACAGATACGACCACAGATCAAATGAATAATGCAATGGACAGCACTGCAGGCTCGATGAACGGAACCGACTCCGGCATGACGGAGCAGAACGAAAGTGCCGCGGTGGAAAAAACAGAGAACGGTGCTTCTGATACCATGCAAAACAATGACGCAATGGTGAACACTAATGTCGGTGCTAACGTTTCTATCGACACCAGTGCGAGCGTAAAGACGTTTACGTTGTCTGCGCAGAATTACTCTTTTACACCGTCTGAAATTCGGGTAAAAAAGGGGGACACCGTCAAGGTAGTACTCAGCTCTGCTAACGGCTTTCACGATTTTGTCATTGACGAATTTAACACTAAAACGAATCGTGTTTTAACCGGCGAAACAGCCGAGACTCAGTTTGTAGCCGACAAGACCGGTACGTTTCAGTTCTACTGCTCGGTTGGAAACCACCGCGCTCTTGGTATGGTGGGAAATCTGATTGTCGAGTAGGAAACCATGGGAAACATCTTCTTTCATCCGATGGTCGTTCATTTTCCTATCGCTCTCTTTACCGTTTACAGTGCGATGGAGTTCGTTCGCTGGCGGCACCTTACCAAGTTGCCGTTCTGGGAGGGGACCAAAGCCGTACTGGTTATTGTGGGAACGGTCAGTACCTTTGTTGCTCTGCAGTCCGGAGAAGCCATAGAGCAGAAGTTTCTAGGAGACGCGTCACTCTGGCCTGTCATTCGCGCGCATAATACGTGGGCAAACGTAACAGCTTGGATTTACGGCATCATTGCTGTGCCTTACTTCTTAAAGTTGATTAAAGATCACGGTTACCTCGCAGCACTTGAAGCAAAACTCCGCGGTCACTATCAGTCATTTATGCGGTTGTTAAATTCGGCGGCTATGTTCGCTGTCTCAATGACTGCCAGTCTTTGGATGTTGCCGCTTGCACTTTTTGGCCTCGTAGCAGTAACCATTACCGGCGCACTTGGTGGCAGTATCGTTTTTGGGCCAAACGCTGACCCTTTCATTTCGTTTGTCTATAGTATTTACGGTTTTTAGTTTGCTTGTCGCCAGAAAAAGCCCCCGTTTTTAGTGGGGCTTTTTCTTTTTACTCAAAATCAGCTAGGCTATGAACACTCAATACTATGCCAAAACCATGGAAACAAAATAGAGAAGCTTTTGCTAGCGCGGAAGCGAGTGGGAGTGAGGGCAAAGAGACTGACCCAACTGCTATCGCGCTACTTAAAGCAGAGCTTGATTACAATGCGCCAAAACTGGATTTGCACGGTCAAAATGTCCCCGAGACAAAACGTCTCCTTGCTCAGTTTATCGAAAACAATGCCGCAAGCGGTGTTGCTGGTGTTCGTGTTATTTATGGTGTAGGAACCGGTGCGCTGCAAGATGTTGTCTTTAAAATGTTGGCCCAGATGAAAGAACGAGGCGCTATTGTCGATTATGCCAGTCCTGTAGGTCATGCTTCTCAGAGTTCGACTGTGATTGTGGCGCTTTAATTTTTATGGTTTTATAAGTTCGCAACTTGGTCAAAACCTTTGGTTCGTTTACTGCAGTAGACGACATTTCTTTTTCTGTAGCAGAAGGAGAGTTCTTAGGGTTCTTGGGTCCGAATGGAGCAGGAAAAACCACGACTATTCATATGCTCCTCGATCTTACCCAGCCGACGAGTGGTATAGTTACCTTTTTTGGAAAAACATTTAAGCACCACCACTCTGAAATTTTACAACAGGTAGGGTTTACCTCCCCTTACGTTGCGTCACCGTACCGGCTTACGGTGTACGAGAATCTGCGCGTGATTGCGGCGCTCTATGGTATTTGACGCCCAAAAGAACGCATTGACTACCTTCTGAAACTTTTTCAGCTAGAAGCTTTGAAGCGTAAAAATGTTGTTATGCTTTCCTTGGGAGAGATAACGCGAGTGGGGCTCTGCAAGGCGTTTATGAATCAACCCAAGTTACTTCTCTTGGATGAGGCGACTACTTCTGTTGACACCACCATTGCGCACGAGGTTCGCGAAGTACTGGTGCGCGCCCAACGGTAAGAAGTGGTGCGCGTACTTTACACTTCACACAACATGGCGGAGATTGAGAAGCTCTGTTCACGAGTTATTTTTTGAATCACGGACGCATTGTTACCGAAGGGTCGCCCGTTGAAATGACTCGGGCAATTTTAAAAGAAGAACGAAGCGAACCTTCACTTGAAGAAGTTTTCATCCGGATATCGAAAGAGCAAAAAGTATAAAAGGTTATCGTATCCTTGCTGTTGTCCGTCGGCATCTCTACGAAATGCGTCGCACTCTTGATCGGGTTGGCGATATGGTGTACTGGCCGGTGTTAGACGTACTTGTTTGGGGGCTTTTTACCGTTTACCTTTCAGATCAATTTTCATCCGGACTTACTATCATCAACGTGTTACTTGGTGCCATTATTTTGTAGGGAGTTTTTTATGCCTTTCAGCGAGATTTGGCAATTGGTTTTTTGGATGAGCTTTGGTCGCGCAATCTTGTAAATTTATTTTCGACACCACTTACCGTTTGGGAGTACGTCGTTGGATTGTTGATTGTAAACGTAGCAAGGACATTCTTCGGTGTGGCGGCAGCTGCGCTTATTGCCTGGTTTGCGTACGCCTTTAACATTTTTTCACTATCCCTCTGTGTGTGCCTTATCTTTTTATTTCGCTTCTTTTTAGTTTGGCATTTGGGTTTTTTATTACCGGCCTTATTTTTCGTTACACGATACGCGTGCAGATGGTCGCATGGAGTTTTGCCGGTATTTTGCAGCCATTGTCGTGCGTGATGTACCTGCTTTCTACGCCACCAACGTGGCTTCAGCGTCCGGCTCTCTGGTTGCCAACAACACACGTCTTTGAAGCAATGCGACAAAGTCTGAACGGCGGAGAATTTTCGCCTTCACATTTCTGGTGGGGTTTTGGCTTATCGGTCGTATATCTTGTACTGGCAGTGCTGTTTTTAAGTGGCTTTTTGAGGTAACGAGGAGGAGAGCACAACTGACGAAGCTGGAGTGATGGGAGATTTTGTCATTAAGTACGCCTTGACAAGCCTTCGGGGCTGTTGCTTGCCCCTTTTCTTACTCGTTCCGACGAGTAGTTGGAACTCGTTTTCTTACGTAGTTATTTTTTAACAAAAAAGAAGAAGGCATAAGGCAAGAGTGTGTCTTCGGTCCAGAGAGGATTACGCCAGTCTGGTCTGGCGCTGCGCATTGCGCAGTTACTGTTTGGTTCCGTCGTGTTCCTCCAGAAACGTGCGACTTGCAAGTGGTTCGGCAGCGCTGCTATCTCGTAACCGTACGCGATTCAGGTTCCTCTGTTCTTGAGGACGTTTTCGGCTCATAGGAGCCGAGAGTGTCCGACGATGACGGGTCTTTCGGTTACCCGCCGGACGAATCGGAAATCGATGGCATCGCTGGTCACGATGCTGGTACCCACCACCTCGATTTCGTGCGTGATCATGAGCTTGGGCAGGAACGCGACCAGAAGCGCGCTCTGCGCAACGACGGCACCGAAAGGATTAGGCGTCTTTTGCTCGATGCCGGTATGGAGCCATCCGTCATCGCCGGTCACAGCGGCGAAGTCTACGATGTCAGAGGCGGTGACTTCATACCCCAGACTCCATGCTCCGAAAGGTCCACCACATTGAGCCTTGAGAGCGTCTATGTCTTCGTAGTGCATTTGCTTTGTTGTTTGGACGGCTGCTGCTGTTGTCAATGGACACCTCCTGTTACCCTCATTTATTTTTTGTCCGTAGTTAAAGCGTAGGGATTGGGTGGGGGACGTCAAAAGGGGTTTTTGTTACGCTTTTGCGCTGGCCAGTTTTTTGGACTCTCTACAAAAGCCGTAGGGTTGTGATAAAAATTTTAAAGTTAATAGGTTGATTTGATTGCATAGTATCTATGTACTAGTACATAGATACTATGATAGATAGTTGTGATATATTATTGCAATTATTATTTTCAAGCGGTAAGCTTACTAAACAATGGAGGGCAACAAGCAAAGTGTGGGATACTGTTCTATTTTCACGCGGAAAGCGGTCTTGTTTATGGCCGCGTTTTTGTTTGTATCAATCGCCGTTGTCCCCACCCATTCGGTGCAAGCAACAAACTATGATTATATTGATCACGATACGGTGTGGGGCCCTGAAGCGGGAGTTCATATTTTAGGGCAACCAGTGGTTGTGAATGCCGGCGTTACCTTGCGAATTGAACCGGGTACGATTATTAAGGCCGGAATTTTTGGTACGCTTCTCGTTAACGGTGCTCTCATCGCAAACGGAACAAGTGACAATCCTATTACGTTTACCGCCTACAAGGACGATTCGATTGCAGGAGATACGAACGGTGACGGCAACACAGGCATTCCCACCATATTCGATTACTGGCCCGGCTTACGTTTTTATGCCGGTAGTAGCGGCGAACTTTCTCACACTCTGTTTCGCTACGGCGGGAATAGTCGATTGAGCAACGAGGGTGACCAGGATCAAATTTTTGCAAAAGACGCAACGTTAACCCTACGGGACTCTAAAATTTTTGACAGTGTTTATAGCGGCACGCAAATTGAATTTTTGCGATCACAAGTAACGCTTGAGCGTAATGAGATAGAGCAGAGCAGTGACGTAACGGGTTATGGTTTTGGTACGGGGCTACTTATTCGTGGTGGTAATGCTCAGATTAAGGACAACCTCTTTCATCGAAACGGCGCCTATGCCGTACTCTTTGATAGTCATACACAATATGGTCCGGCAACTGTGGTGTTCCAGGGGAACAGCCTTTACAACAACGGTTTGTCATACGCAAACGCGTTTAAGGTTAAGTACGGTATTGGTTGTGACGGCAATGATACTTATGACCTTAGAAATAATTGGTGGGGTGACGCAACAGGTACGAAGGTTGATGCAAACCCGCAAGGGAAAGGAGAGCCAATACGTAACTGTGACGCGCTGGTTAGTCCGTGGCTTACCGTACCTCCGGGTCTGCCACAGAACGGGCGCCGTCCAGTCTTGTTGGTTCCAGGTATTGCGGGCAGTGAGCTCAAGAAAGGTAATGATAAAATTTGGCTAGATCTAACTAAAATTCTTTTTGATTTTAATGACAGTTTTCTCGATGTGCTGGCAATGAACGAAGATGGTACGCCGACCGATCCAGAGGTGACGCACGGGGACGTCATCCGTACTCTTAATAAAGGTATTCCACTTATTTCGTACGACTATTTTGGTGGACTCATTGATGAACTTACGACACAAGGATACCAAGAGAATACGACCATGTTTCTTATGCCGTACGACTGGCGAGAGGGGATGTACCCGCTCAGTAAGGAGCTGAAACAAAAATTGTTGGATGTCAAAGAGCAAACACATAGCGATGTTGTGGATGTTGTGGCGCACAGCATGGGAGGCGTGGTCGTGGACAATCTTACCGGTTACAGCCCCTACGATACTGGCATTGGTAAGCTCATCTTTATCGGTACGCCACATATAGGTGCACCAAAAGCACTAAAGGATTTATTGTGGGGTGACGATTTAGGTGTACCATTTGTTCTAAATAAAAATGAAATAAAAAAGATAGTTCAAAATATGCTCTCTGTTTATGACTTACTCCCGAACAAGCAGTACTTCAAGATCAATAGTGGATACTATTACGATTTGACGCAAAATAGCGCGCCCAAAGTTCTTAACCTCACTGACATGGTGGCACTTTTTATCGATAAAGGTTTAAATTTGAGAGGATTACAAGACGTGATCAACGCATACTACCCGCACAATTTTCCGTTTACTGACTCAAACATAGATGCCTACAACATTTCTGGTTGCGACTCGCCAACCATTACCGGCATTATCGAGCGTCCAAATGAAGAGTATTACCTTCGTATTGGCGCGGGTGATGAAACGGTGCCATTAAGCAGTAGTAATTACGTGGCACCACTGGTAGCTAAAAGTTACTATATACGTGGCGCGGATCATGGAAAAATGGCGAGTACTCCGGCAGTACGTAGTTTGGTTGCTGACTTGCTAACTAGCGGTGTGCCGAGCGTTTCCGAACTACCAGCTGGCATTACCACCAGTACCGATGGGTGTGCTCTTCAAGGAAAGTTCGTATCAGTGCACAGTCCTGTTAGCCTTGATATTCACGACGACAGTGGAAATCACGCCGGGCCATCAGCAAATGGTCTCATTGAGAACACCATCCCCGGTGTTTATTACGAAACAATTAGAGAAAATAAGTTTGTTTTTCTTCCTAGCGGTACTTTTGATGTCACCCTAACTGGCACGGCTAGTGGTACGGTAGATTTAACGGTCGATACCTATAGCGGTGAACTGATGCATGAGGTAGCTTATCAAGCTATGCCGGTCACGGTCGGTAGTCTTGCGCAGCTCACCATTACCCCGACAAGCGCGGATACAGAATTGCAGTATGATTATACTGGCAGCGGTCAATTTCAGGATTACGAAGCCACTGCCACTTCGTCTACTTCAGCGGCGTATGACTTTATTTCCCCGACAACGACCGCACAGCTCTCGGACACGGCCGGCAATAGCAGCTGGTATCAAGAGCCGGTGACCATGACCCTTGCCGCGTCTGATAGTAACTCGGGTGTTGCCAAAACAGAATATCGTACTGACAATGGGCAATGGGTTAGTTACACTGCGCCGGTTATTTTTAACGACGACGGAGTTTACCGCGTCTTCTACCGGTCGACTGACAGGGTAGGAAATGTTGAAGACGAACAGAGCGTCGCTTTTTCCATTGACCGCACAGTCCCCGATGTGAGTATCTTGTTTGAAAACGGTCACGAAAAACCTACCGTTGAAGGAACTGACGCAATTTCTTCTGCTATGGTTCTTGAGATTGGCGACAATACTTACAGAGTTAGCGATGAGGCAGGTAACCTTGTAACCTTGGTGTTTGTTCTAAAGGTGAAAAAGAGTGGCAGCAAGGCAAAACTTAATGAGGTGCGCTATAATGGTATTGCGCTACCGGTAAAACCAATTACTTTTGTTAACAGTACGGTTTACGATAAAAATGATGAGCTCAAAAAGATAAGACAAAAAATTGCAGTTCCAAAATATTTGAAGGTTGGCAGTATTTACAAAGGAAGTTTAGACGAAACTAGTATTACGGCTAAGTTGTACGACGAAGAGAAAGACAAAACTGTTCTTGGTGGTATCGCAACAGTAAAATTATTAATTAGTAATGGGCAGTTTAGCTATGAAACAGATTAATATTCTAAGAGCGGTAAAGATGATAGGTTTTTTGGTTATAGGTTTATTACTAGGGTATTTATTTATTACATTAAGCGACCAGTTTGAGATTACTCGATTTAATTTTTCCATATTTGGTGGCCCGTCATGGGCGCTTTGGCTCTACCCATTCTATT